>Ga0315336_1001849_pt1 | contig 36511 bp, 30 predicted proteins | sample ASW5metaG_FD_204512 | JGI IMG/M metagenome (GOLD analysis project Ga0315336, IMG submission 204512) | Ammonia-oxidizing marine archaeal communities from Monterey Bay, California, United States - ASW #5 | ecosystem: Environmental > Aquatic > Marine > Intertidal zone | place: USA: California... | reverse complement strand
TAGACAACACGGTTCTGGGTGATTCTGCTCAGTATCGCCTCATGCTAGAGGAGAACTATTTAGCTAGCGACGATGTGACAGTTGACGTTATAAACGCCATTGGACCGCTCTATTTCACGCTAGATTCCGAGTTACGTTCGTTTAGCGAGAGAGAGGACCAATTGTCTGATCGACTTTCACAGGTAAGATTCGCTCTATCAGGTGATGATGTACCGCCAGACGCAGAGTTCACTCTTCGAATATCAGACGGTAGAGTTCAGCCCTACAAAGTTGAAGGGCAAACCATAGATGCGTTTACAACGGTAGGCGATTTATATGACTTGTCGCGTGAAAATACAGACATGGAAGATTGGGATCTGCCGGATGACTGGAAGAACAAAGAGGGAGACATTGATGGTGACATTCCGTTTAACTTCGTGAGCACCAACGATATAGCAGGGGGCAATTCAGGCTCTGCAATACTCAATTCAGATCTTCAGGTAGTTGGTCTCATATTCGATGGCAATTTCGAATCACTCTCGAATGAATTTGTCTTCGATGATACGCGGGGTAGAGCAATATCTGTAGACGTGAGGGCAATCACTGCCTCCTTGGATCACATTTACAGTACCGATCGGCTGCTACTGGAGATTCTAGATGGCAAGTTCGTCGAGACCGAGAGTGAAGCGGAATCAATTCGTCAGTGATTTGGAGATCGCGCCCGCGATTCCGGTCAAGTCGTGTACATCACAGAAAAATGGTGCTCCCGGCCCTCGAACAAGAAGCGGGACCGGGTTTAGCGTGTGCGTCTTGATGCTCAGGTCTTCAAGATTTCCGTGATCGCTCGTGACGACTACGGTGGTTTGGTTAAAATCCAGGTGTTCTAGCAATCCCTCGAAGAATAGGTCGATTGACTCCAGGCAGGTTGAAGCAAGATTATGGCTCTGTTTATGGCCTGCCTTATCCGAGTGAAAGTATTCAGCAACTACGAGCTGATATGAATCACACAGATTCGCGATGCGTTTGGCCGTTTGCTGTTCAGGAATCTGGGTGATGGCAGACTCTGCCACACCCGCCAGTCCCTTTCCCGTTAGATCTGCAGCGATTGCGTTCTCGTCCTCCAGGTCGCTGATCGTGCGAAGCTGAAGATTGGCATCAAGACAACACCGGGTCGTGGTAGACCACCTGTTTCGCTTTCTAGCCATCGAGAAGAACCGCTCGGGATAGGCGTTGGCAAAGGCGCATCGTTCAGGCCCGACCTGGTGATATAGATTAGCAGATGCCAGAAGTGGTTTTGACGTTGAATGAGGGAACGGGCCATAGTGACGTCCGGCCAGCTCTGCGCAATTCACACCCGTGAAAAGGGTGCTCTGTCCCGTGCCGCTCTGCGGAAGACCCTCAATACCCAGTGATGCGTCAATTGCACGGCGCACCATTGTGGAAGACTGATGTTCGCAGAAGTGATCAGTCGTCCAGCTCGCGCACTCAGCAATCTTGCTTAATCCAGAATTGGATCGCAAACTGAAGGGATTATTGGAATTGGTATCGTCCAGCCCGATTCCATCAACAAAGAAAAAAAAGAGAGATTGTCTGGCACTCATGAAGGCGTGTGATGGCTAGAATACTGCGCAAATGTAACTAGAAAGAAGTTAATCCTGCGGCCCGCCGGGATTATATTGGATGCACGACCAAGCGCGATATATCAGAAGTCAACGTCTGACGCATTTAAACAAAAAAGATATAGATGTGGCGAAGTATTGAAAAGGTAGCGGGTGTACTCTCACCGGGTGCCACAAGCAACTCTACTGCACTCGTGTTGAGTGGGGGAGGCGCAAGAGCTGCATATCAGTCAGGTGTCCTTCAGTTTATTGCTGAAAAGATTTCTCTCGATGCGGTGGACCTTATTTCGGGAGTATCGGCGGGCTCGATAAACGCGGGCAAGCTGGCCAATAATACCGTAGGCTACCCTGAAGCCGTTTCTGAACTGGTGGAATGCTGGAGCACGATTGGTCAACAGGATGTATATGAGGCAGCATCCAGCTTGAGTGTCATGATGAATGTACTTAAGCGTTCATCGAACGCGGATCAAGAATTGCTTCCGAGAACCGGCCTCGTGGACACGACCCCCCTCGCTGGATATTTGAAAGACGTGATGAAAGCACCGGACGGTCGGTTGAGTGGCATATCTGAGAACATTCAGAGTGGACGACTCAAAGCCTGCGCCTTTGTTGGCACTGAGTACGCTACCGGTCAAACTGTTACATGGATAGAGGGCAAATCGATTGACGGGTGGGAGCGGCCAAACAGGATCAGTCGGCAGACTCATCTCATGACAGATCACATTCTGGCTTCTACATCGCTGCCCTTCCTGTTTCCTGCTGTTAAAGTCCACGACAAATGGTACGGCGATGGAGGAATCAGGCAGGCAGAACCATTGAGTCCCGTGGTGCACCTGGGTGCGGATAAAATACTGGCGATATCAACGCGATATGGGCGCTCGTTGGAGGAAGCTTTAGTGCCGGTCAGCGACGGATATCCGCCGGCAGCTCAGATATTCGGCGTTTTGCTGAATGCCGTATTTCTTGATCGGCTGGATCAAGATGCTGCTACTTTGGAGCGGATCAATACACTAGTGCGGGATCTCGCACCATGGAAGCGAAGGGGCCTTAAACATATTGGCTTGCTCGTGATCCGTCCTTCTCGTGATTTGGGGAAATTGTCAGGCGACTTCCAGCACGAACTCGGTGGTGTTCTGAAGCTTATCGCCCGTTCACTGGGAAGTAAGGACACCAAAAGTCCTGACTGGCTCTCTATGATTCTCTTCGATCAGATGTACACGACAAGGTTGATCGAGGTGGGATACGACGATGCCCGGACCCAGTATGATCAGATCGCCCGCTTTTTTGGGTGACAGCAAGTCGGTGTGCGATCTTGTCTCGCCAGCCGACATACCGCTGCGTCGCGGAGTGGACAAAGGACACGTAAAGACAAAAAATAAAGGCGCCGGCCTAATGGCCGGCGCCTTATCTGTAGCGGGGGCAGGATTCGAACCTGCGACCTTCGGGTTATGAGCCCGATGAGCTACCAGCTGCTCCACCCCGCGATGTTGGACGGCGAATATACGGATTTACCCACACTCTGCAATAGCGATTCTTCAAAGCAGCCCTACCTCACCAAAAATTGATTATTCAGATCCTTTCAAAAGATGAATCATGTCTTTTTCGTTAACTCCGTCAGAAACGCCTAAAACGTCCCAGAACTGTTGATTTCGGTCGTATTATGAACTACCCAAAAGGAATAAACCGTAGTTAAATGGCCACAGTTCATCCGTTCAAAGCGCTTCGTCCGAGTCCAGAGCATGCTGAAGAGATTGCATGTGTTCCTTACGATGTTATAAACACTGCTGAGGCCCGGTCATTAGCAAAGGGGAAGCCCCTGAGTTTCCTACATGTAATACGACCAGAAATTGATTTGCCAGAAGGAGTTGATGAACACATCGACGCGGTATACGAAACGGGAGCGGCCAATCTGAAGGCATACGCGCAAAGTAAACACTCGATTATGGAGGAGCGACCCGCTCTCTACGTGTATCGAATTATCATGGACTCCCGCTCTCAAACAGGCATATTCGCATGCGTTTCAGTGGATGATTATGATTCTAATGTCATACTTAAACACGAACTAACTCGTCCGGTCAAGGAAGACGATCGCACCCGACACATTGTGGAGCAACAAGCGCATGCCGAACCAGTGATGTTGACCTACAAAGACGATTCCAACGTCTCTGACATCATCACTCAGACAGTAGCGGGCACAGCGCTTTATGATTTGACGACCGATGACGGCGTTCAACATACTATCTGGCGTGTAGCTGATACCAATGCGCTGGTAAAGTGCTTTGAAAGTATCGAAAACCTATATGTGGCAGACGGTCATCATCGGTGTAAGGCGGCAAGTAGAGCAGCTGCAGAGTCGAGCCAGGGATCAGCAGGAGGTGAGCACCGCTTTTTTCCCGCTGTCTTGTTTCCAATGGGAGACATGAAAATACTGGCTTATAACCGCATCATTCGAAAACTTCCGACCTCGCCTGAAGTCTTTTTGGAGCAATTGAAATCACGATTCACGCTTTCTGAAATAGACAATCCAGTCCCATCGGAACGCGGTGACATTTGTATATATATCGATCAGCGTTGGTTTAGCATGTCAATGCCTGAAGGAAAAACGAGCACAGTAACAGATCAATTGGATGTCGGAAGATTGACGGATTCTATTCTGACTCCCATGCTCGGGATTACGGATCCACGTCGTGACCCAAATATCGATTTTGTTGGCGGGATCCGTGGAACGGATGAGCTCATTAGGCTGGTTTCTGAGGGAAAAGCTGAGATGGCGATTTCCATGTACCCGACCAGTATTGAAGAACTGGTTGATGTGTCCGATGCCGGACTGTTGATGCCGCCTAAATCAACTTGGTTTGAACCAAAATTGAGAAGTGGACTTCTAGTTCACCTTTTCTGAATCTAAACTGCTGAGAAGTTTGGCCATGCGTGTATTACTTGCTGACAAGCTATCTGACTCTGTTATTTCACGACTTCAAGAGTCGGGATGCGAAGTCAAAATGCAACCTGAGTTAAAAGGGGAGTCCCTTACGGCTGCACTAGGGGAGTTCGATCCTCAGATCCTGGTTGTACGCTCGACTAAGGTTTTGGAAGCTGATTTCGATGCAGCATCAAGCTTGGAGTTGGTCGTCAGGGCCGGAGCTGGATATGATAACATTGATGTTAGTAAAGCATCTGGCTCAGGCGTTTTCGTCGCGAATTGCCCCGGTAAAAATTCAGCCGCGGTTGCTGAACTGGCAATCGGTCTCATACTCGCACTAGATCGCTCCATTCCTGACAATGTCATGGATGCAAGAAATGGAGCCTGGAATAAAGCGAAATATGGTAAGTCAGATGGAATCAAAGGGAAGACGCTCGGGATTGTTGGGATAGGAAATATCGGGAAAGAAGTGATTCGACGTGCTCATGGACTGGAAATGAGTGTGGTGGCCTGGAGCCGATCGCTAACCAGCGCAGTCGCCGCAGAGTTGGGCGTCACGAAAATGGACTCTCCGAATGCCGTCGCAGCGGCCTCAGATATCGTGTCATTGCACGTTGCATCTAACTCAGATACAAAAGGACTTGCGGGTGCTTCATTTTTCGAAGCGATGCGTGAGGGATCGTTTCTCATTAATACGACGAGAGGGGCCGTCGTTGACGAGGGCGCCATGTGTCGAGCAATTGAGTCGAAGGGGATCAGGGTAGGTCTTGATGTCTTTTCAAACGAACCGGCTGTGAAAACCGGAGAATTCGATCACCCTCTGGCTTCAAATGCCGGTGTATACCTGACGCACCATATCGGTGCTTCGACCGCTCAAGCACAGGAAGCTATTGCTCAGGAAGCTGCTCGAATCATACAATGTTATACTGCTTCAGGAGACGTGCCAAATTGCGTTAACCTATCCGTGCATTCGCCAGCCACGCATCAACTTACGGTTCGCCACCTCGATAAGGTGGGCGTACTCTCTCGCGTCCTAAATGAGGTAAGTGTAGCGAACTGGAATATTCAAGAAATGGAAAATGTGGTCTTCGACGAAGCTAGGGCTGCCTGCGCATATATAAGATTTGACGGAGCCGCGGACGAAGAAGTAGTAGGTCGAATCCGCGTGCTGGAAGATGTCTTGGCCGTCAGCCTCATCGCTCTTTAATCCCTAAATAAAATGAACAGACAATACAATTTCTCGGCCGGACCAGGAACGCTTCCGGTTGAAGTTCTAGAGGAAGCTCGAGATGAAATGCTGGTTTATAAAGATGCTGCGGCATCCGTAATGGAAATCAGCCACAGATCACCTCAGTACACGGCCGTCGCGGAATCTGCTAGAACTCTATTTCGAAAATTGCTTGGCCTCGGAGACGAATGGCATATTCTGTTTTTACAAGGAGGAGCATCACTTCAGTTTTATCAGGCCGCTATCAACTTCCTTGTGCCGGGCAGCACAGGCAACTACGTGGTTACCGGAGCGTGGGCCAAAAAAGCGCTCGCCGAAGGTAACCTGGTTGGCAGCACACACACGTCGGCGACGGGGGCGGACAATAGCTTCAGCAAAATACCTGACGTTTCGAGTTGGGATGTAACTGACCATGCAGCGTACCTGCACATTACATCTAACAACACAATTTACGGAACACAATTATCTACGGATCCTGAAGTATCCGTCCCCATTATTTGTGATGCTTCGAGCGATTTTTTGTCAAGGCCAATTGACATGTCCAAGTACGGGATGATATATGCGGGAGCTCAGAAAAATATTGGCCCCGCTGGAGCAACTGTTGTACTTATTCGGCAGGACTTTCTTGATAAAATACCTGAAGGACTGCCGACATTACTGGATTATCGTACTCATGCGGAAAAGCTTTTTCATACACCTCCGGTGTTTTCGGTTTACATGATCGAAAAAGTCTTGAGATGGATTGATAGCAAAGGCGGCTTATCTGATATAAAGAGGCTGAATGATGATAAAGCAGCGGTACTGTATAATCGCATTGACCTCAACGAGTACTATCGAGGCGTCGCTGATATAGCCTCTCGCTCCAATATGAATGTTACTTTTAGGCTCCCAACGGAGGAGTTAGAAGCGAAGTTTATAAGCGAAGCAAAGTCGAATGGGCTTCTCGCTTTGAAGGGCCACCGCAGTGCCGGTGGTGTTCGCGCGTCTATATACAATGCCTGTCCTCCCGAGGCCGTGGCGGCCCTTGTTCGGTTCATGGATTCGTTCGAATCTTCCAATAATTGAACCGATGGTTTTTAGCTATTCGGGTACGAGTTGTCTACAGAAGATTGCAAGGCAGTCTGAACGGTTGTATATAAGACGCGAATTTCTCTGAGCATGACCCGAGAATATGGCCTACACAATCGGAGTTCCGAAAGAAACAACATCAGGCGAGCGCATGGTTGCGTTGGTACCCGATGTTGTTACGCGACTCGCTAAGGCGGGCGCTACTATCAACGTCGAGGCAGGTGCCGGATCTTCCGCGCACTATCCAGATGCAGAGTTCGAAAAAGCTGGTGCTACCATCACCTCGCGTGAGGATGCATTTGCTTCCGATATCGTGGTGAAGGTGAAACCGCCCTCCGAAGACGAAATATCTCTTCTCAGGGAAGGGGCAGCGTACATCGGTTTTATGAATCCCCTGGATGACCCGGGTGTTTCGGCTTCGATAGCGAAACGAGGGACGACCGCACTGAGCATGGAAATGGTGCCCAGGATTTCGCGTGCTCAAAAGATGGACGCACTATCTGCCCTCAGTTCGATAGGCGGCTACCGTGCCGTTCTTGTAGCAGCAGCAGCGCTGCCAAAGTTTTTCCCACTTCTGACAACCGCAGCCGGTACCGTAAGACCATCCAATGTTTTGGTCCTGGGTGCTGGGGTCGCTGGACTTCAGGCCATCGCAACCGCGAAACGATTGGGTTCCAAAGTATCTGCGTATGACATTCGAGATGCTGTTGCCGAAGAAGTGCAGAGTCTTGGAGCATCTTTCGTTGAATTGGAAATAGAAGGTCAAGATTCAGCTGACTCAGGTGGCTACGCCAAAGAGTTGATGGCCGAAAAGGCTAAACAGCAAGTCGAGCTATTAATCCCATTCATAGGCAAATCAGACGTTGTCGTATCGACCGCGTTGATTCCCGGAAGGAAGGCTCCCTTGCTTATAAGCGAAGACGCTGTAAAAGCCATGGGAGAAGGCTCAATCATAGTCGATATGGCTGCTGCAAATGGCGGAAACTGTGAGCTAACCGTTCCAGGTGAAACCGTAGTGCGCCATGGTGTAACGATTATGGGACCGACGAACCTGACAGCTGATATGCCCGTGCATGCCAGCCAACTTTACGCGAGGACTTTGCTCGCGATGTTGCAGGATTTCACCGATGAAAATGGTTTTGCTCCTAACGACGAGGATGAAGTGTTCACCGGTTCGTGCATTACGCGCGGAGGCCAGGTCGTGAACGATCGTGTCAAATCTCTCCTGAACCCTTCCTGAAAAACATTACGAGATCAGTTCAATGCTTGAAAACCTAATTGTCTTCATTCTCGCATCGATTATCGGAAGCGAAGTAATCAGCAAGGTTCCAGCAACGTTGCACACGCCCTTAATGTCCGGCTCAAATGCGGTCTCAGGAATCACCATCGTCGGAGCGCTTGTCGTATCTGGAATGGTGGGTGATGCCTGGGCTATGTGGATCGGAGTCGGAGCTGTAGTAGTCGCCACAATCAATGTCGTAGGCGGATTTATGGTGACTGACAGGATGCTGCAAATGTTCAAGAAGAAAGAATAATCTGAATTCATCTCACTTGAACAACAACTATTACACCGACTGATTTCGATGAAGCAGAATATTATTGATGTTGCCTATCTGGTTTCCGCAGTCCTCTTTATTTACGGACTAAAGAAACTCCAATCTCCAGCAACAGCCAGAAAGGGTAACCAGATGGCGGCGATGGGGATGTTTGTTGCCGTAGTGGCCACACTTTTCTTGCAGGAAATACTGACACCAGTCCAGATGATACTTGGAATGGTAGTAGGCGGAGGCGTCGGGGCGCTGCTCGCCAAACGAGTTGAAATGACGGGAATGCCTGAATTGGTTGCCGCGTTTAATGGATTTGGAGGCATTGCGTCGGCCCTAGTGGCAGGTGCAGAAATCGCAAGATTTTTAGCGCCAAATGCCGCGACAACTGGAACGCCATTTCTGGATGCAACGGGCGCCGTCACAATATCATTGTCGATTATAATCGGGATGATCACTTTCACAGGTAGCTTTGTCGCTTTCGGGAAACTATCCGGAAAAATCTCAGGAAATCCGATCTCGTTCCCTGGAATGCGAATATTTACAATTCTGCTGCTCCTAGGAACGGTTTCCGGAATCGTCTGGATGGTAGTGAATTCGCCCGGGGATGCCGTTTTCGGCGATCCCGTTGTCCAGGCGGCCATTGGAATTGCGGTTGCCGGAAGTATTCTCGGGATTTTGCTGGTGATTCCAATTGGCGGAGCTGACATGCCTGTTGTGGTCGCACTTTTGAACTCCTATTCAGGAATTGCTGCAGCAGCCACAGGGTTTGTCCTCAACAACACGGCCCTGATTGTGTCCGGTGCACTGGTTGGTGCCTCAGGATTGATCCTGACCAACATCATGTGCGAAGCCATGAACAGGTCGCTGTTCAATGTCTTGATCGGAGGATTTGGAGGGGATTCAGATTCAGGACCAGCAGGGACTACATCTACGGAAGGATTGACTGTTAATTCCACAACAGCGGACGATGTTGCCATTTTGCTCAGTTACGCGAATAAGGTCATCTTTATTCCCGGCTATGGGATGGCGGTTGCGCAGGCTCAGCATGCGGTACGGGAGCTCTCGGACGAGTTGGCTAAGAAGGATGTAGAAGTCAAGTTTGCCGTTCACCCTGTTGCTGGAAGAATGCCAGGCCACATGAACGTCCTGCTAGCTGAGGCGAATGTCCCATACGACCAGCTGTGGGAAATGGATGATATCAATGGCGAATTCGAAACAACCGACGTAGCTGTAATAATCGGTGCAAATGATGTCGTGAACCCGGCCGCGCGTCATGATAAGAGCAGCCCGATTTATGGGATGCCAATCCTGAATGCCGACCACGCTGGAACGTCCATTGTGCTTAAAAGAAGCATGAACCCGGGATATGCTGGCATCGCGAATGAGCTATTTTACAACTCGAATAACCAGATGCTCTTTGGCGATGCCAAAGACTCCATCATGGCAGTAACGAACGAGGTAAAACAACTTTAGTCGCGTTGCATGTCAGTCAGGATTGGCACTAACTCTGAGTAAACAGTCTCGGCGATGAGCTGATGTCCCAGGGAAGTTGGATGGATTCCGTCGTTTTGAACCATTCCGTCGACCCCGACAAGACCGGTCCCAATAAATGGGATGAGAAAGGTCCCGTATTCTTCCGAAACTGAGGGGAAGATTCTTGTGAACTCCGCCGTGTACTCGTGGCCCAGATTAGGAGGGACGATCATTCCAGCGACGACCACCTGAACGTCTGGGAAACGTTCTCTTGTCACCTCGATGATCGCACCAAGGTTTGAACGGGTCAGGTTCAGGTCGATTCCTCTGAGCCCATCATTCCCACCAAGCTCCAGAAAAAGGATATCAACTCGGTTCTGAAGCAGCCAGTCCATGCGGTTCAGTCCGCCAGTGCTCGTATCTCCTGAAACACCACCTTCTATCGCATTAACGCTGAATCCAGCGTCTAACAACGATTGTTCGACTAGCACTGGAAATGCTTCCTCTCGATTTACGCCGAGGCCAGCTGTAATGCTATCTCCTAAAAAGAGTATTTGAATTACGCTGGAATCAATGGCGGCTATTTCTGAAGTATTATCGGCATTAGAACTTTCGTCTTCCCCAGGCATTTCTTGTCGCTGGGACATAACTCCGTCGTCACCTTGAGTTTCTTCTGATTTATCTGAAGAGGTGCAACCTGTCCAGAGTAGCAGCGATAAGAGTAATATTGTTGCCGATTTTGAAATCATCAGGCTCTTGAATTAGGATTCGGGAGAACAGAATACCCAGAAAATGAAAAAAGTTCTTTCAGTTGAGAACTTATCCAAAACGTATCAGAGTGGCTCTAGGTCGCTGACAGTTCTGGATGACGTGGGATTTACCCTCGAGCAGGGCGACACCTGCGCCATTGTTGGCCCGTCAGGTAGTGGAAAAACAACACTTCTCGGGCTTTGCGCGGGTCTCGACATTCCCACAACCGGCAAGGTCTTTCTTTGCGGAAAGGATTTGGGGGAAATGTCGGAGGACGAGAGGGCGAGTGTGAGAAATGCGCATGTTGGATTTGTTTTTCAGTCATTTCGGCTCATTCCGACACTGACGGCCATTGAAAACGTGATGGTCCCGGCCGAACTGCGCGGCAATACCAACGTCCAATTTGAAGCCGAAGCATTGTTGAGAGACGTGGGCTTGCTGGAACGATTCGATCATTTTCCTGCACAGCTCTCGGGTGGCGAACAGCAACGCGTTGCACTTGCCAGGGCGTTTATCAACAGGCCAGATGTGCTATTCGCAGATGAACCCACTGGGAATCTTGACACGGAGACAGGCGATCACGTGGTTGATATTCTCTTCAAACTCAATCAGACTGCTCAGACCACGCTAGTATTGGTCACTCATGATCTGGATCTGGCTTCTCGAACAGACCGGGTAATAAAATTGCACAGTGGAAGGGTCTCAGGGGATTCCGGAGATCGATCAATCACCGCGGTGCCTCTCACAGAAGCGACGGCAGCGCATGAATAGCTGGATTTTCAAATTTGCACGCCGCGACTCTAGAGGGTCGAAGAGTCGAATGGCAATGTTCGTCTCTTCGATGGTGTTAGGCGTCGCCGCTCTGGTGTCAATAAATTCGTTCGGCGATAACCTGAAGGCCGCCATCGATGCGGAGGCGCAAACACTTCTAGGCGCGGATTTGAGTTTCGAGAGCGGAAAGGAATTTAGCGACGAAGTTGAAGCTGTTATCGACTCCTTGGGTGGAATTCAGAGTAGGAGGACGTCATTTTCGTCCATGGCCTATTTCCCGAAAACTGGCTCAGCTCGGCTTGTAACGGTCAGAGGCCACGAAGAAGGATTTCCGTTTTACGGGTCTGTGGAGACTGATCCACCTGAAGCGGCCAGCGAATACCTAAAGGGAAGTGGGGCGCTGGTCGATGGAACGCTGATGCAACAGTTCGAGGTCGAGGTGGGTGATTCGCTACGCATCGGTCTCGAGTCTTATCGGGTGGAAGGAAAGCTGATTCAGACTCCGCGCGAATCGACAGCTATCATGTTATTCAGCCCCCGAGTCTACATTCCTCGGGCCAGAATAGACTCTACGCTGCTTTCTCTTGGAAGTAGAGCGACCTATGAGGTGTATTTTCGATTTATGGATGGCCGCGATGCGGATGCCATTGCCGAGAATCTCCGGCCGTTTCTGCGTGACGAAAGGGTCGGCACGGATACCGTAGAAGAAGAGAAAGAGGGCTGGAATGAAGCACTCACAAATCTATACCGGTTTTTGGGCTTAGTCGGATTTACGGCACTACTTCTTGGAAGTCTTGGCGTTGCCTCGAGCGTAAATGTGTACGTTCGACAGAGAATTCAGACGGTCGCTGTTCTCCGATGTTATGGCGCATCGTCTTGGTCCACTGTAAGCATCTATTTGATTCAGGCTGTTGGAATGGGTGTTTTCGGAGCAGGTATCGGAAGTTTGATAGGGATCTCGGTCCAGTCGTTCTTGCCTGTCGTCCTCGGGGACTTTTTACCGGTTGAGGTCGATTTCAGCATTTCCTGGTCTTCTGTAATGCTTGGCTCGGGAATAGGACTGGGAGTTACAATCCTGTTCGCCCTCTTACCGCTTCTATCTATCAGGAAGATATCTCCGCTCATGGCGCTTCGCTCTGAGTACGATAGTTCGTCAAGCTCAAAACGAGGCATTCTCTGGTGGCTGACGGTTGGTGTAGTACTTGTCGGGACGTCCGTCTTTGCCGTGCTTCAGGCCCCTTCTGTCGGTATGGGCCTCGGATACACGGGCGCCATACTCGTAGTGTTCATCTTCCTGGTTCTGACTGCGAAATTTGTAATGTGGGTCCTGGTTCGCCGTCCTCCGTCCGGTTTCTCGTATACCATCAAGCAAGGCGTCGCAAACCTGCATCGACCCCACAATCAGACGCTCATGATGGTCCTGGCACTGGGGCTGGGCACGTTCCTGGTTACCACAATGCTGATCAGTGAGCAGACGTTGCTCGCCCAAATTGACATTGCTGGTTCACAAGATCGACCGAATCTCGTTTTTTACGACATTCAACCGAACCAAATTGACGGAATCACTGAGGAAGTGGAAAAGGCCAATTTGCCCGTGCTGGATAGCGTTCCGATGATCTCTATGCGAATATCGTCAGTGAAAGGTCGAACAGTCGAAAGCATGAGATTGGACACAACATTTTCAACTTCCTGGGCACATCGACGCGAATACCGCTCCACTTATAGAGATCGTCTAATCGATACAGAGACACTAGTCGAAGGTCAGTTCGATGGTATTTACTCCGGAGAAGGAGTAGTCCCTGTTTCCATCGAGAGCGATGTTGCCTCAGAGTTAGAGGTTTCTATAGGGGACGAAATCGTCTTCGACATTCAGGGAATCGAGCTCGCGTCTAGAGTGACCAGTATTCGCGAGGTAGACTGGCGACGCATGCAGACCAATTTCTTTATGGTCTTCCCCGATGGATCCATGAATCGTGCACCCGCGATGCATGTCCTGATGACCCGAACTGAATCTGAGCTAGAGTCGGCAGGAGTCCAGTCGGCAGTGGTTCGCCAGTTTCCCAATGTGTCTTCTCTGGACATGTCTGTTGTCCTAGGTGTATTCGAAGCTATTTTTTCGCGCATTGCGTTCATTGCTCAATTCATGGCACTGTTCTCGATTCTCACAGGAATGATCGTCCTTTCTGGCGCAGTGCTAATCAGTCGATTCCAGCGAATAGAAGAGAGCGTGTTGCTAAAAACGCTCGGGGCTTCAAGGAAGACGGTTCTCCGAATCATGTCAGTGGAATATCTGGTCCTAGGGACCGTGGCCTCCATGACGGGGACGTTTTTGGCACTCGTAGCGGGCTGGGCCATCGCAGAATTCGTATTTGATTCAGCATTGGCCTTCGAAGTACTTCCGATATTGATCGTGATGACGAGTGTGATAGGACTGACCCTCATTATCGGCCAGTTTAATTCGCGCGGAGTGTACGACAAGTCCGCACTTGAAGTCCTACGGAGCGAGCTCTAAAGCAGAATAGAAGCATTCCTTTTTTATTGCTAGATCGAATCGAAGTAAAAGAGAATACAAGTGGACGTGAAAGAAAGACTGGATGAGATTTGCGATCGCATTAAAGCGTCGACAATCAAATCTGGCAGAATGGCCGGTGATGTTACGTTGATAGCGGTTTCTAAAACATTTCCGTCGTCTGCTGTCACGGGAGTTTCCAGTCTTGGACAAGTCGATTTTGGGGAAAACAAGGTTCAAGAACTCGTTTTAAAAAGCGGAGAACTGGAGAATGGGACGTCAGACCATCCGATCAGGTGGCATATGATCGGGCATCTTCAGCGCAATAAAGCGAAAGACATTGTTGGCAGAGCGGACATGTTCCATGCACTCGACAGTGTCCGCCTAGCATCGGCCTTGCAGGCAAGGTTGAAGGCGGAAGAACTGACCCTGGATTGCTTGATTCAGGTAAATATCTCGGCAGAAGATTCCAAGTTCGGAATACTACCCGATGAGCTGAAGCTGTTTGCCGAGCAAATCGCGCCACTGGATGCGATCAACATCCGCGGATTGATGACGCTTGCAAGCCCGACCAATTCTCCAGAGTCTGTTCGCCCCGAGTTTGCGCAGATGAGAGATCTGTCGGAAATGTTGACGGAATGCCTCGGATATCCCACTCCGGTCCTCTCTATGGGAATGAGTTCGGATTTCGAGGTGGCAATTGAAGAGGGTGCGACGCACGTCCGTATAGGTAGCGCCATATTTGGCGCAAGAACGTATCTCAATACGTGATTACGTGTAGTAATCGTTATCTTCTGAAACGAACGATTCGGATCAGGGATACTCACTATTAGCAAGAAAAGAACGCGATCACATGAAGATCACCTCGCTCGACATCAGGAAACAGGAATTTGCAAGAACGTTCAGGGGATACGACGTTGATGAAGTGGATTCATTTCTTCAAGTTGTCTCTACAGGCTGGCAAGAGATGGTTGATGAGCTCAGGCGAAGTGGAGATAAGATTCAGGAGCAACAGTTAAAGCTAGACCACTATATGAAAGTGGAAGAGGCATTAGAAGAGGCTCTTCAAACCGCACGCACAAGTGCTCGGCAGACGGTTGAAAGCGCAGAGAAAAAGGCGACGACGCTGTTGGAGGATGCTGAGAATCGCGTTGTTGACATGCAGCGAGATGCGGACACGAACCGACTTGAGGTAAAACGGCAAACAGCACGGTACGCAGTCCGCCAGCAGGAAATAGTGGCGAAATTGCGCTCTTTCCTGATGTCAGAAATGGAGATGTTGCATCACTACGAAGCGGAGACGGGTGAACATTCACTTGCGTCGAGTGAGAGTCGGAAAGAAATTGAGCTTGTCAAGACGGATGACGACTTGGGTCGGGTGGATGTGACTCAATCAACTGAGTCAACCGACGTGAGCGCACTCGAGACTAGTATCGAATCCGCCGAGGAGAAATCAGCCGAGGAGAATGAGGTCTATTTCGAAGCCGATGAAGCTGCAGTCGCAGTTGAAGAGGAAACCGCGACTGAAGAGGAAGTCGCAGATTCCAGTGAGGAAATGGAAGAAGAAGTGGCGGACGAAATAGAAGACCCTGCAGATGATGATACCGAAGTTGAATCGCCATCATGGAGAGTGACGCCAGTATTTGAATCGGTGGAAGAACCTGAAGCGGAGACGGAGAATGAGCCCACAGAGTCTACTACCAGAGAAGGGGATGAAGACGATAGACAAAACGGCGAAGATTTTGCTGACGAAGAAATCAAAAAGATCCACGAGATACTAAAGGGATTGGACGACGAGCAGGACGGGGATAATCGCTAACACATGGATCTACAGCAATACGTATCAAACGTCCAAGAGGCGGCGTCATTCATTCGATCTCACTTTGTTGAGCAAGCCGATCTGGCAATAATCCTAGGGACCGGATTGAGTCCCTTGATTGATGTGCTGGATGTGACCAAGTCGATTGACTATCAGGACATTCCTCACTTCCCACTTTCGACCGTAGCCTCTCACAGCGGATCACTCGTACTTGGAAAGGCAGGCGACAGAAACGTCATTCTATTAAATGGCAGGATGCATGTTTACGAGGGGTACGCAGCCAACGAAGTTGCTTTTCCGATCAGAGTACTAGGCGAGTTAGGAGTTAAGAACCTCATTGTATCCAACGCTTGCGGCGGGCTGAATCCCGACTATCGAGCTTCGGAATTAATGCTTATTGAGGACCACATTAACCTCATGGGCCACAACCCCTTAGAAGGCGCAAATAATGGAGAGTGGGGACCACGCTTTCCCGACATGAGCGACCCCTATTCGTCCAGTCTACGTGAAATGGCGCGGGCAGAAGCGCAAAGACTTGGGATAGCCTTGCATGAAGGAGTTTACCTCGCAGTCGTTGGCCCAAATCTTGAAACACGTGCAGAATACAGAATGCTGCGCAATATGGGTGCAGACGTCGTTGGAATGAGTACCGTACCCGAGGTATTGGCTGCGAATCATATGGGAATGAAGATTCTGGCCTTTTCCGTCATAACGGACGAATGTTTTCCAGATACACTTCAGCCTGTTTCGATCGCTGATGTCCTCGCCTCGGCTGCCAGAGCAAGTGAGCCCATGATTCGTCTTCTTAAGTCTGTTATTCCTCGTATTTGAGGAATCGCTTAATTCTATTGATTTTCAGCCTTTGTGAGGCCGTAATCGCCCGTGTTCTCCGAGATATGGTCTATCTTTGTCCTATCGAAGCTTGTCCCTTAAGATTTTACTGATCTATGTCCTTCAACGAGTTAAAAGAACAGTCCGCAGACCAGAGAGAACAGGCTGTTCTATCATTCTGGAAGGAGAATAATGTTTTTCAAAAGAGCATTGAGCAGCACGAAGGCGCCGAATCCTTTACGTTCTATGAAGGGCCACCCACAGCCAATGGTAAGCCTGGTATTCACCATGTCATGGCTCGAACGATCAAGGATATTTTCTGCCGCTTTAAAACCATGCAAGGCTTTCAGGTCGAGCGAAAAGCGGGATGGGATACACATGGGCTTCCAGTTGAAATCGAAGTCGAGAAAGAACTGGGACTCGAGGGTCGCCATCAGGTAGAGGAATTTGGAATTGCTAAGTATAACGCAACCTGCCGAGAGAGCGTGTTGCGTTATAAAAGCCTCTGGGATGACCTCACCGTTCGCATGGGCTACTGGGTTGATCTAAGTGATCCATACATCACTTTTAAGTCCAGCTACATAGAGAGCGTCTGGTGGCTTCTAAGCGAAATGCATCGCAAAGGATATCTCTATGAAGGATTTAAGATTCAGTGGTACAGCCCGGGCTCCGGGACCGTCCTATCATCGCATGAGGTGAGTCTTGGCTACAAAGAAGTTCAGGATCCGAGCATCTACACCCGGTTTCGGACGCGAGAAAATCCTGACGTGTATTACCTCGCGTGGACCACTACGCCCTGGACTACGATCTCTAACGCAGCAATTGCCGTTGGGGAAAAGATCGATTATGTACAGATAAAACTCACAACTACTGATATTGGCGAGCATCAGATGATTTTGGCTAAAGCCAGATTGTCGGTGATAACGGAGGAGTACGAAATCGTTTCTGAATTCAAGGGTTCAGAGCTAGTCGGTCGCAGGTACGAGCCGCTATTCACGTACTTCGAAGGTACAGAAGGCACAGAAGATGCCTGGAGAATCGTCTCAGCTAATTACGTAACAACCGAAGACGGAACGGGACTCGTGCACACAGCCCCGGCGTTTGGAGCCGAGGATCATGAGACGGCCAAGAAGGTCGGCCTCCCCATGCTCAATGCGGTGCTTCCAGATGGCCATTTCAAACCCGAGTTTGAGTTGGTTGCTGGAATGTGGTTCAAAGATGCAGATAAGGTGGTGTCGCGTGATCTGCGCGAGCGCGGTCTGATGTACCGTCACGAGACATATCTGCATAATTATCCCCATGATTGGCGCAAGGGCACGCCGCTCATGAGTTATCCGGTTGAGAGCTGGTTTGTTCAGACGACAAAAATAAAAGATCGTTTGATGGAGTTGAACGATCAGATCAACTGGCAGCCTACTGGAATTGGGACCGGCAGATTTGGCGACTGGCTGAAAAATAATGTTGATTGGGCATTGAGCAGAAAAAGGTACTGGGGTACACCACTGCCAATCTGGAAGTCGGATGTGCCTGATTCTGAATACCTGGAAATCATCGGATCGATCGCAGAGCTTCGTTCAAAGTGTGGAGATCAATTGCCGGCTGATGATGAGGATATCGATTTGCACAGGCCTTTCGTGGACACTCTGACCTGGGCATCCCCAGACGGAGGCACGATGCGTCGCGTGGAAGACCTAATTGACGTCTGGTTTGATTCGGGAGCAATGCCTTTCGCACAGTGGCATTACCCATTTGAAAACAAAGAGGTCTTCGAGCGCAATTTCCCAGGAGACTTTATTGCCGAAGGAGTCGATCAAACCAGGGGATGGTTTTACACGCTTCATGCCATTGCTGCTCTGGTTATGGATGATGTCGCCTATCGTAATGTGGTTGTGAATGGGCTTGTGCTAGATGAGAAGGGAGAAAAAATGTCCAAGAGCAAAGGGAATGCCGTGGACCCTTTCGCCCTAATCAACAAGTTCGGAGTGGATGTAATCCGCTGGTACATGATGAGCAACACGCCTCCTTGGGAAAATCTCAAATTCTCCGAGCGAGGAATCGTTGAAACACAACGCAAGTTTTTTAACACGCTCAATAACGTCTACTCATTCTTCGCCACTTACGCGAATGTCGACGGATTTGAGTACGGCGAGCGGATACCTAACGGTGAACGGGCCGAGATGGATCAATGGATTTTATCTCGCCTTTGTTCAATCAGCCGGGTGGTTCATAAATCATTAGAGGAGTACAACCCTACAAAGGCAGCGAGAGCGGTAGAACAATTCGTTGATGAATTGTCCAACTGGTACATCAGGAGGAACAGGAGGCGGTTCTGGAGCGCGAAAGACTCAGGAGAAGGAGAATCGAGCAAACGATCTGCATATCAAACGGTCGTAGAAAGTCTCCTGGTCGTGTCTCGGCTGATGGCGCCAATAGCACCGTTCTATTCGGAGTGGATGTATCGAAATGTAAACGGCCCAACCGCTATCTACAAAGCCGAGTCGGTCCACCTGGCAGAATTCCCAACGGAAGCGGAGCTCAGTTCGTTGTACAACGAAGCACTTGAGCACAAGATGTTTCTTGCCAGAACAATCTCGTCGGTTGTGCTGGGTCTCAGAAATACGTCATCGATAAATGTGCGTCAACCTCTTCCGAGAATCATGGTGGTGACGGGCCCCGGTGTTGAGGAAGAAGTAATCGATTCAGTGTCATCGATCATTCGGGACGAAACGAATGTTAAAGTAATCGAATATGTTCATGGCTCCTCGGACGTCGTCAGCCGACAGGCAAGACCCAACTTCAAGACGCTCGGAAGACGTCTTGGAAAAAAGATGAAGGAAGCCAGCAATCTAATAAAGAACCTGACGTCCCAAGAAATCGATCTATTCCTTTCACGTGGGTCGATACAACTGGTCCTCGAAGGCACGGAAGTAGAGCTGACAACAGAAGACATTGAGATTGTGAGTGAAGGAATTGAGGGATGGTTGGTAGGCCAGGAGGGAAGCACCACTGTCGCCTTGGATACTGCGATTAGCAGAGAGCTCCGGCTCGAAGGCTTTGCGAGGGAAGTCGTAAATCGTATTCAGAACATGAGAAAAGAAGCTGGATATGAGGTAACAGATCGCATCAATGTGCGTATCGGTGGTTCCAAGTCTATGATGGAAGCTGTGGATTTCCATGGCGAATGGGTCAGGAACGAGACGCTAAGTCTGGAGTTGGAAAAAGCCGAAAAGCCAGACGGCGATCTGGTCTCCGAGTTCGAAATTAATTCAGAGCAGTTGATAATCGGAGTCAGTCTCGGGCAATAGAAAGAGACTGATCGAGCAGCTGATTTTATAAGTGATAATCATGGCAACGGAAGAACAAAAAACGAACGAATCGTCGACAACCGCAAAGGTTGCTACGTTTGATAGTGCCCAGTTAGAGCATTTTCGGACATTGATAGAGCAGAAGAGAAAGTCTGCTTCAGATGACGTAAGCCGCATGCGCTCTCAACTTGAAGATGCGCGCGAACAGGCTGAGAACGACACGGCGTACAGCTACCACATGGCAGACGCAGGCACGGATGCAATGGAGCGGGAAAAACTGTACCTGATGGTTGCGCGTGAGCAGAAATACATTGGTTACCTCGATCGAGCTCTTGAGCGAATTGAGAATGGTACTTACGGAATCTGTAAGGTTACCGGGAAGCAAATTGCGATGGAACGACTGGAGTCTGTTCCTCATACGGAAATATCCATCGAAGCAAAGCTCGCTCAAAAAGGAAAATAAGTACCCATTCAAGCTTCAGACTCCACATCATCAGAAGGGCCGGCTCCTGCGATTGAGAAATCTAAACGGTCCTGGATATCAAACTCGATAATCCTCGTAGTCGCCGTGATCATACTTGATCAGGTGACGAAGATTATCGTCTTAAAAACGATGACAAGGGGCCAGTCGATTGATGTTCTCGGCTCATGGTTGAAGTTGACTTTTACCGAAAATCCTGGAATGGCTTTTGGGATTACATTTGGGCCGCCTTCTCTCATAACCATATTTTCTCTCGTCGCAACGATGCTCATAGTCCTCTATCTCTACAGGATAGGTGGAATTTACAAGCCGTATCGAATCAGTTTGAGCATGGTTCTCGGCGGAGCGATCGGAAATATTATCGACCGAGTCTTCTACGGTAAAATTCTATATGATGAGCCACTCTTCCTTGGAAAGGTTGTGGATTTCATACACATCAACGTATGGCGTGGCTATGTACCGGAAGTTGTGCCATTTCTAGGCGGAAAGTACATGGCCTTGTTTCCAATTTGGAACGTCGCGGATATGGCGATCGTTTTGGGCGTGATCGGAATCATCTTCTTCCAGAGACATTTCCATAAACATGTCATGCCAGATCTGACTGCTGAGTTCGCAGCAGTTAAGACTTCAGAAGAATCTACTGAAGCATCCAGCTCAGATGATGCTGACCTACCAAGTGAGACGAGCAGCGAAGGAGATGACTCTAGGTAACAATTGCCTATTTGAGCGTTCGAGAAGCCCGGTCGAAGTTGTAGTCTCATTGCCGAAATAAGAGTCTTCGTCGAGTTCAAAACGCCATTCAGCAGTGTTAGACCTGTTCAAGACATTAATGACATCGAGACGAAGCTGAATTGCGTATTTCCCCATTCTAAGAGAGTACGCTCCACTCAAATCAAGTTGGTGGACCGGGGGCAGCTTATGAGACTCAGGATCGGTCAGGTCATAACTGGTAATCTGACGTTCAATCCTTCGGATGGCGTCGGGCGAGACACCGTTTTCTCTCATCTCCTCAAGCAGAGCAGCGACATCATTTAGATTCGCACTCAGGAAATCGTAATAAGCTTTCCGGTAGCCCCACGTACGTCCCCATGAACTTCTCCACCTCGCCAGAAGAACCGTGCGCTTCAGAGGAACCAGGTCCGCTGAAAACTCTAATCGAAATGGCTCGCTCCAAGGGACACTGAGCATATCGCTTTGAAATAGATCATCAATCCTGCGTTTCGATATGGTGTGATCGAGACGTGCCTTTAGACTGCTCAAGCCCACCTTCCGCTTTACACCAGAAGAAAAACCGTAGGAGTACCCGCGTGTAGACTGCAGAAAATCACGCTGGTTCATCTGGTTCAGGATTCCAGTGGTCGCGGAGTAATCAATCGAAAGAATGTGATACTGGTGTTTGTAGAATGATTCGAGCGTGAAGGTCCAACGAGGTGATGGCGCGATCAGCATCTCGGCGGCAAAATGTGCTGCTTTTGGGGGTGTTACACTATGGTCATTTCCCATCCAGAACCGAGTTGAAGACACAAACGTCCTCGGGCTTCTGCTGCTCACATCAAATTGTGTTACAAACTGACGATAAAGTCCAGATCCAAGATAGATCGACAGTCCGCCAACAGCCGTATCCAACCAGTCAAATCTGGCAGAGAGGCGAGGTTCAGCGTAGAGTGTGCTTTTTGCATTCAGCCAGGTAAATCTCGATCCTGCTTCGATTACCCCGTGATCGCCAATCTGAATTCGATCTTGCACAAATGTGGCGAGCCGAACTCCCCTCGAATCATGATAGAGGGGGAATTGCTGTGTACCGGCAACTGTAAATCGACTTCGAGTCATATCCAGCTCAACACCGGCCTCAATTTCATGCTGATTCCCGGGGAAGTAATCAATCCCCGCATCAAGACCAAGTTCAAACACCCGATTACCGTCATCCTCGATTGTTGCCTCCGATAACTCACCTGGCGCATTGAAGTCGTGACTCAGACGATAAAAGCTACCACGAATACCATAAGTAGCGATAGTATGAGCGGATCGAACATTCGTCATCCTGATCTGAGATACCCCATTTTGCCAAGAGTACAGATCTTTGAACCGATTATTTACCGTTGAGGTTGGCGTTCCTCCTAGCAGATCTACGTCGGACAGGTTATTGCCCAAGCTTGAACGCCCCCAATAAGACGAGGCAGTAATAGTTCGTAAACCCATCTGAATCTTCGTAGCAGCATGTGCATCTACAAACTGAATTGCTGGATCGCCGCTAGGCGGAAGATTGGCAAAAGGGGTGTTATTTGCTGCAAATGCTGACAAAAGAAAAGTGTCTATCGCATTCCAGTCGTTCATGAGATTGGAAAGAGAGGGGGGAGCAAGCAAACTCCAAGTACCCACCCTCAAAGCACCGAGTGTCGTCACCCGCGTCCCAGATGGCCGCAACCAGAATCCAGTATGTCGCGCATTCGTCGATAAGGGGTCGACCATCAATGTCAATTGGCTGTTAGATCTGCCCGATCGAATAACAGAGGGAGCTCTTAGATCATGATCAGCTTCGATAATCCCAGAGATCTGAGACCCGAGTGGTGCGCCGTAACCGGCTTTGTTTACTGTTATCTTACCCAGGGCAAAAGGGCTAAACGGGCCGATAAAGGACGCTACATTCAACGGTAAGAACACAGGCGCTCCGTCCAGTCTGAACTGATGTTCACCAGCTTCACCGCCCTGGATGTGAATGTCTGCTGTCGCGTCGTTCACCCGGACGCCGGGCATCGCGTCAAGGCTTTGTAAGAGTCCGGACGTACCGGCTGAAAGATTATTCGTGACCTCGTCTTGCGAGGCCGTTGGGGCGCCAAGAAGTGTTGATGACGGTGTCATCCCGATTCCGTCGACGATAATCGGGGTTATCGGAAACGGATCATCGGCAACCAGAATAATCTCGATACTTTCGTTCGATCCTGCCGCGATATTCACGCTGGTTCTTCTTTCCCGATATCCGAGATGACTTACTCGAACCTGATAATCACCGGCCAGCAAGCGAGGAAAGATGAACATTCCATCGTTGTTAGCGATTCCAGCCCTATTCGCTTCAGTTATCAGTATGTGCGCAAACGAGAGAGGTTGTTCGGTTTCGCCGTCTAAAACGATACCACGAAGGTTACCAATTCCAGGATCTCCCTGCGAGGATATCTCCAATACGTAAAGCCCATTGGATCTGCGAACATAATCGAGGCCGCTACCCGAAAGTATACAGGATAGGATGGCTTCCACCTTTTGTCCGTCCGCCACACAAAAGGTCCTTTTTCCCGCCACGAGGAGCGGATCCCAAGCAATATCCAGTTTTGTGGCTTCCCGAAATTGTTGAAGCGCCTCAGTGAGAGGTACACCTCTCCACGCCATGGTGTATAACTCCTCTGGATCCCGATCTTGAGCGGTAGCAGTCGTAGCGATAGAAGACAGCAGCAGCATGGCCACCGGAACGGCGGTCTTAAATACAGAGACCGTCATTTGGAGGCCGGCTCTGAGCATGATGGAAGTGCGGTTACTCTGCTTTATGAAAGGAGTGCTCGCCGTGGTTGATTAAACTGCTTATCTGGATTTGTCCGATCCGCATAAGATACGCAAAATGTATGATTAAAGGCCCAGAGTAGACAATATGGATTTAGAAATGCCCTTTACGTAAATCCACGTACACAAAAAAACCGGCAACCCTGAAGGGCGCCGGCGAAATAAATCTGTTTGTTTCGACTGACCTAGCCTGATCAGTTCAGGTACATTTCATATCCGTTAGCATTCTCACGGTAGCGAACGCCGATCGTTGCAGAGATATCGCCCAGAAATTCTCCGGCGTCATCGACTTCATTACGCCAGATTGATACACGTCGTAATCTTATAGAAGAGGGCGCGCTGATTCTAATATCAAATCTGCGCTCGAGGTCGCTGATCACATTACCGATAAGTTCTTCGTCATAACCAAGTCCACCATCTCTCCATGCTAGCGCGGATTCGATATCAATACGCTCAGGACTGGTCAATTCGTCTAAATCTACCTTGGCTGCTTCTCCAGCATTTAGGACAACTGAACTCTCATCGTGTTCTACGGAGACCCTTCCGCTCTCCACAACGATTTGCGTGGCGGCATTCATGCTTCCCGGCCATGCTCTAATACCAAAACTGGTACCAAGTACGGTCGTTTGAGTGTCGAATGTCTCGACTATAAATGGGGTGCTTCCTTCAGTTACTTCAAAAAACGCATCTCCATGCAGCTTTACTCGACGATGTTCATCTGAAAAGCCATCAATAACGGAGAGCCTGGATCCTGGTGCCAATCGCACACTTGAACCGTCGGCTAGAGATACAGTCTTAATTGTAGAAGTCCCCGTATCCGCTCTGTGCTGAGTAGGGGAGGGAGATAAAACGAGTCCAACTGCAATTACAACGGCTGCTGCAACAGAAACCATCTGCATCTTCATGCGAAAACGCAGCTGGAAGATTTTTGCGGTTGGTCGAAGACTCTGGATGGGCGCCCTTTCCTGACTAGAATTCCGTACCGCGGAAAAAACAGCCTGTCGGACTGAGTCTTTCCCGTTCTCCTTAGAGGTAGTGAGAGGCGAAGCGGCCATATTCCAGGCTTCTCGCATCTCGTTTTGCTCAGAGGGGGTTAAACCTTCGAGCACCTCTTCAGGTAGTTGATATGTGAATCTTGAGTTGTCCAATCTGGGAAACTATTCGGATTCTCGGTTTCTGTAGTTCTCCAGCTTCATTCGAATGTGCTGAAGAGCCAATACGATGTGATTATTGACGGTTTTAGGGGCGAGGTCCATCAGAGATGCAATTTCATCATGTGAGAGTCCTTCATATCGACTCAGCATAAATGCTTCGCGTCTTCGATGGGGCATCTCTTCAATCCATTCCTGCATTTTTTTCTGCAGAATGGCCGCGTCCAATCGTTCATCGCTCAAACTGTCAAAGCCAACAGAAGGGTGATCCGCCTCGATGGCCTCGGCCGCGTGACGTTTCTTCTGTCTTTCGTGATTGAGGGAGTAGTTGCGAACCATCTGGTACATCAACGCTCTAAGAGAACGATCAGGATCGATAGTCTCGCGCACTTGCCACAGTTTTAAATACACATCTTGCAGAATGTCAGATGCTGAAATACTGTCATGCGTGATAAACATGGAGTATCGATGCAGAGCGTCGTACGTCGCATCGAAGAGTTCAGCATATGAAGCTGCGTCAGACTGTAAAAGACCGTGACTCCAGGCTCGAAATTGCTCTTCCGTTAAGGAACGCATCTAAACCTCAGTCGAACGTTATTACACAGAAAAAGGGTTTACTACCCAATTTCGGCATATTGTTAAGAAAGATCACGAAGAGAATACCGTAATAATAAGGAACACATAAGGTTAACAATATACATATGAGCAGCTCATCGGCAGGATAGGCCCAATACGTACCAAAATAAATGTATTTATTTGAGCCAGCAGCTTCATGTAGAACATTAAGTGCTACAACAAACCACTATTTCCCAGGTTCTGTGCTCGGGGAAGAACTCTCCAGAATGAGGTCATAGTCTTTTGGTCTTCGCATATTCCATACGGAACAGACCATCATCCTACTTATTATACGTCGATCTTTCATTCTCTTCCAGGAACGCGTCCGCCTGAATGGCTACTGACCAGCGCAGAATCAGAAATTTCTGCATCATCGCACATATTGACCACGGAAAAAGCACTCTGGCTGACAGGCTGCTTGAGCTTACGGGTACCCTTTCGTCACGAGAGCTGCAGGAGCAGGTACTTGATTCCATGGACCTCGAACGAGAACGAGGTATCACGATAAAAAGCCATGCAATCCGGATGGATTACAAGGCTGATGACGGACTTGATTACGTTCTGAATCTAATCGATACGCCTGGGCATGTTGATTTCACCTATGAGGTATCCCGAGCGCTGGAGGCGTGTGAGGGAGCAATTCTTGTAGTAGATGCGGCGCAGGGTATCGAGGCGCAGACGATTTCGAATCTATTGCTCGCGATGGAATTGGATCTCGAGATTATTCCAATCCTTAATAAACTGGATTTGCCGGGCGCCAATCCCGATGTGGTGGCTGCCTCAATTGAGAACTTGATAGGAGAGCCGGCAGAGGACATTGGGCGCATAAGTGCAAAAACCGGACTAGGTGTACACGATCTTTTGGAAACGATTGTGGAACGAATTCCAGCGCCAAGTGGTGATACAAATGCGCCATTAAAAGCACTGATATTCGACTCTGTATTTAACACGTATCGGGGCTCCATTGTCTATACGCGCGTATTTGAAGGAACACTGAATGCGAGAGAACGCATCAGGTTCATGGCTACGGGAAAAGAGTGTGACGCAGAAGAAATTGGATTTTTGAGGCTCAATATGGAGCCAGTGCAGCAATTGACTGCTGGGGAAGTTGGCTATGTGATTGGGTCCATTAAAGAGGTTAAGGATACTCAGGTTGGAGATACAATTACGACACTCGTAGATGGCGCAACCGAGGCGATTTCAGGGTTTCGAGAAGCTAAACCCATGGTTTTTTCCGGTGTTTATCCGACGAACGCAGAGGAATTCGAAGAACTTCGTGCTTCACTCGATAAGCTAAAGCTAAATGATGCAGCCCTTTCGTTTGAGCCCGAGACCTCGGTTGCCCTCGGCTTCGGATTTCGAGTTGGGTTCCTGGGACTGCTCCACATGGAGATTATTCAAGAGAGATTGGATCGAGAATTCGGACTCGATATTATCACGACGGTCCCCAATGTCCAGTACAAGGTCCATAAAACGGATGAGACCTGGGTCGGAGTAGAAAACCCCTCTCATATGCCTTCAGTTGGCGTGATAAAGGATATCCATGAACCATTTGTCAAAGCAGAGATCATTACGCCAACGGAATACATCGGAGGGCTAATGCAGCTCTGTCAGGATCGTCGCGGTGTTTACCAGAACACGCAGTATTTGGACGAGGAGCGAGTGAACCTGGAGTATCACATGCCGTTGGCGGAGATTGTATTTGATTTCTATGATAGATTGAAGAGTATCTCACGGGGATACGCCTCTCTCGATTACGACTACATAGATTACCGCGTAAGTCATCTCGTAAAACTTGACGTGATGATCAATAGCGATCCGGTGGACGCTCTTTCGACCATTGTGCATCGAGACAAAGCTTACGAAATGGGCCGGAAGTTGGTGAAAAAGCTTCGCGAACTCATTCCGAGGCAAATGTTTGACGTTGCACTTCAGGCCGCTGTTGGCTCACGAATTATTTCGAGAGAGACCGTAAAAGCCCTGAGAAAGGACGTCACAGCAAAATGCTACGGTGGCGATATCTCCAGAAAACGAAAACTTCTGGAGAAACAGAAAAAGGGAAAGAAGAGAATGAAGCAGGTTGGAAGCGTAGAAATTCCACAGGAGGCGTTTCTGGCAGTTCTTTCGATGGAGGATTAGCATTAATGGAGCCGCGCATTTCATCATTCATCGGTAAGCGCGCGTATCTAATTCCCTGTCTTTTTTTAGCCGCCAGTATGTTCTCGGTTTATCAGGCGAATGCGCAGGATGTTCGATCCTCCGAGCTTCTGGACTACTACATGAAGTCGCGGTCCCTCCGGCTTTCCAATCGAATTAGCAGGGCGGCACAATATCGGCTCACGTATAGAGCACCTGAAGGTATTCCGTCAAAGAATGATTCCCTGCGAGCCTGGATCGATGAGATCCAATATGAAGAATTGAAAGCATCGCTGCCTCCTGTGTTGGAAACCTTCAGTGTACAGAGTTGGGACGTCATTTCTCGCCTACGAGCAGCATCTTTCCGGGATCAGTTTGCTAGAACCCAGTGGGCGTTTACCGGCAGTAATTCCAGAGCGCCTCTGGACACAATGAAAACTGCAGACCTGCGCGCGAGATTTGAAAGCGAATTCGGGCCACCGACCATGACGCTTGCAGAAATCGGGTATCCTGATTCTCTCGCAAAAGAGCAGATCATTGAATTTGAATATTGGTTCGTTTTAAATGACTCCATTAATGTGATTGTGATGGATGTAAATGGACCGTGGGATCGGGGAATGGTGCTGGCAGCCGATAGGGGATTTCGGTCCGAACTAAAGGTCATTAAAAACACGTTTTTGGAGCAACTAGTGCTCGATTCGGAGCGTAAACCCTTCACAGATTATTATTTCAATTACGACCAGCAAGCCTGGTATTTAACCGGATATGACGGAGCATCTTTTTTTGATGAGCGTATCGTACGGCCAGACCTAGAATTGGGGCGCCCGGCAATCCGTCATTCAGAACAAGGGAGCCCTCAGGAAGACGACTCAGTCGACATTAACCAATAAGAGATTTCAGTGGGTAAGAGCCGCGCAGACGTCAGGAAAGAACAACGCCAGCAAAAGAAGGCTGAGAGGCAGAACACCAAGAAAGGTGATGCTGCATCCGGGAAATCTGTTCCTCAGAAAGGGAAAATGAGAGAATGGCTGGATGCCATGGTGTTTGCCGTCGTGGTGATGGTCATTCTGAGAACTTTATTTTTTGATCTATTCAGGATTCCGACGCCATCGATGGAGAAGAATCTACTCGTTGGGGACTATCTCTTCGTTTCTAAAGTTCATTACGGAACGCGAACGCCGATGACGATCGGAATTCCGTTCACATCTATTTATCTGAAGGGCCTGACTTTTCCACATTTTCGGTTTCCCGGGTTTACATCCATACAAAGGGGAGACGCGGTCGTTTTTAACTGGCCAGATGATGATGTAGATGTGATAGAGCGAAGGATGCACTACATAAAGCGCATCATGGGACTCCCCGGAGAGGCAATACAGGTCATTAATAAGCAGGTGTCAGTAGATGGCGAGGCCATTGAGTTTATGACCGGGATGCAGATGTACTGGAATATCTACAAATCGGACCCAAGGGTTCAGTTGAACCCCTCGACACTTCGGGAATTAGGCATCGGAGATGTAATTCAGGGTGCGAACCAGTCAGTGGTTCAGCTTATCGCTACCGAACAGGCCGCTCGAACAATTGAAGCTCTGCCATGGGTGGACAGCGTTGAGCCTGCGATTGCTCCAAACAATTCGGTCTACGACGCCGCCATGTATCCCCCGGGAGAAGGTTGGACTCCAGATAACTATGGACCCGTAACTATCCCGCAAGAAGGAATGTCTGTGGAGCTTACTGCTGATTCCTGGAAGGTGTATGAAACCGTAATCTCAAGATATGAAGGACATAGCACGTCTCGCGGATCTTCTGGAGAGTTCCTCGTCGACGGTCAAGTAGTAACTGACTACACGTTTGAGCAGGATTATTTCTTCGCGATGGGAGACAACCGAGACAACTCCGAAGACAGTCGCTTTTGGGGATTCGTTCCTATGGATCATGTCGTAGGAAAGGCACTACTTGTCTACTTTTCCTGGGACAAGGATGCAATGCTTCCACGATTTGGACGACTGCTCTCTGTAATACAGTAGTCGCGAATAAAGTTATGGGCGGGTCCCGCGGACACGGTCAAAATATTTCTGCTGCGAGGTACCCGGCGCCACATCAAATGGATGCGCAGGTAAAGCAACAGGTTTCAATACCGGCGTCCTTCCGTCTTTCGTGAATGTAGTTGGGTTTCCTGGTGGGTCGTCTCCAATAACCAGTAGCGTGGTGCCAGGGGTAGAAATCGTGCCGTAACCAGATTTAAAACCACGGGAGCCTTTGGTCCAAGAATCTGCCCAATTGTAGATCCACTTGGCATCTTCATCCACGAGCCTGACACACCCGTGGCTCATGGGCCCGCCGGAGGGCATGGGGTACTGATGCACATGAATCCCTCGGCTTTCTACAAAATTGAACACCCAGTACATTTCCCACGGCTCACCAACAGGACTGTGAGATGAGACACGGTATTCGGTCTTCCAGTTGAAATTGAAGCGACCGTTCGGGGTTCTGTGTGCTGCATCACCCGTATTTACAATTCCCCAGCGTGCTAGTCTGCCACTTTCATAGGCTGCCCAGGCCTGAATAGACTTGTCAATAATGAACAGTTTATCAAACGACAATCCGCCAGCATAAAACCTGGGAAATGGCGAGTAGGCGCAAAAGTCCAGGTCCCATTTGTCCGGCACGACCAACGTATCGCCAATATTCATCTGGTGCATCAGCTTTCGGTTAAGCAAGCCAACGAGCAAGGAACGACGATTTCCGAGGTTGACGTCTCCCTGACCAATGATCTTGTAGAATGTATTTCGGGCTAGAACGTTATTTCCTCTAGAGTTGTACAAAACTTTGTAGTTGTAGTGTACGGCCGGAAGTCGCTCTAGCTCGGGCGTACACTCGTGCATCAGTTCCGCGAGCTCACCCTGATTCAGGTAAAATTGAGCCGAACTGGACCTGACGCTCAAAAACAGGAGCCCTACAAGTACACTTAGAAGAAGTCGGTTCATTTTATACAGAGGAGTTATTGATCTAGTCTCTTAATGATGAATGTCTTGAACTCAACAATCGTTCCAAGAAAGGAATCAGTGTTTAGACACTATTTGACAACTAACGGGATGTGCAGCCGTCCTTTTTGAGTCTCGAAATCATTTCGGCACTCCCCATAACAATCAGTGTGTCATCCGCCTTTATCGTTTCATCAGGACCCGGATTGAACGACATATTGAGTGTGTCGCCGTCCATGACGGCTACGACGATGGCATCAAACTGTTGTCTGAAGTTCGCTTCTTGAAGCGTTTTTCCGGCAAGAGGAGAGTGCTGCATCACGACTACCTCGTCCATAGTGTAATTAAGTGCGCCCGCCTGAAGGACCCGTTCCATGAATCGGTCGACGGATGGGCGCAGAAGGACCTGAGCCATCCTATCCGCGCCAATCTCATATGGAGCAACAACTTTATCTGCTCCAGACCTGATAAGTTTTCGCCGATTTGCGTTCGTGTCTGTGCGCACCAAAATAAAGAGGTCCGGATTTAGCTCGCGGGCAACCAGAGTGGCAAACACGTTGGCTCTGTCTTCTGGAAGTGTTAGAATCAGCCCCTTTGCTCTCTCGATTCCTGCTTGCATCAGCACATCTTCGTCTTCCGCATCGCCTACCAGGTACATCATTCCCGTTCGGTCGAGGGACTCTGTCTTATCATCATTCGATTCGATGACGATAAATGGAACATCATTTCGCTGAAGATCCAATGCGATTCTATTTCCGATTCGACCAAATCCGGCCAGGATGTAGTGATCGTTTGTTTTGTTTATTGATCTCATCATAGCTCGATGTCGAAAACCTGTTGTGTTCAGCAGAACTTGAGCGGAACGGGTTGCGATAAACGCCACACTGCCAATTCCCGTCAAACCGACGAGAATGGTGAACATTCTGCCTGATTCAGACAGTTCGTGCACCTCCTGGAATCCGATAGTGGTGAGCGTAATAAACGTCATGTAGAGGCTGTCCTGCCACGACCAACCCTCAATTAGACTGTATCCAATCGTTCCAAGCAAGACAACCGTCCCTAGAAAAACATTTGCGACAACGAGTTCGCGTCTGGCAAAAATGCCCAGCCGAGAGCGGCTTCCAAAAACTGAGTCGCGATGGCTCATTAATGTGCCGCTGATTGAAGTTGAGTCAACTTGAAAACTTTGCCATGCCAAGAGTTGCCAGCTGTCACTTCGAAATTCCCGCTTCTGAAGTCCTCAAGTCGACGGACGGACACGTCAAGTACGCGAGTTTGATTGTGCACGCGGCCTTCAGAAGCCAGTTTTCGAAACTCAGAACGTGTAGCAATCTTCAAATCTCCGGAATCCGAGCGATAGGGAATAAGTAGAGAGTTGATCCAAGAAAATCCGTGTTGTCCCGAGAAGGACTCAAGTACGTTCAACGACTTGTCAATTCCGCATCCTGAGATATCTCCTTGGGCGATCGCGGCGCCAATCAGCAAAATCTGCTGGTCCAGAATAATTAGCTCAGAAAGGACTGTTCTTCCGTGGGAGGACCATTGCTGTTGAAACCCTGACATCAAGTCCATGAGAGCACCCTGCTCAATTTCGGAAAGCTTCCGCTCCGCCGTATACGCCCAAACGTCCGCTTCTTGAGGAAGTGTGGGAAATAACTCAGCTAAATTTGTCATTCTTGATCGGTTTTGGGTTTTCTTTCAAATCCAAGGTGCTGAAACGCATTCATACCACTAAAGATCGCTATTTTTGAGCTGATTGAGTCACGAAATAATCAGAATATTATCATGGATCTCGGTTTAGCCGGAAAAACAGCAATCGTAACAGGTGCCAGCAGAGGAATTGGGAAAGCAATCGCAAATAAACTCGCTGACGAAGGATGTAATCTGGTAGTTTGCGCACGCGGTTCTGACGTTTTACAGGCGGCAGCGGAAGAATTCAGATCGAAGGGTGTGAATGTTGAAGCAATTGCAATGGATATCACCGACGCAGACGCGGGCACGAAGCTTGCGGCTCAAGCTCAGGGCATTTTCGGCGGGCTAGACATTCTGGTCGCCAGTGCGGGAGGAAACAGGAGAGGCCAATTTGCGGACACAACTGATGAGGACTGGGATGCGATTTTAGATCTAAATCTAAAATCACATCTACGCACGGCCCGAGCTATGATCCCTGGTCTCAGAAAGTCGGACTCTGGTTCGATCGTATTCATTTCTTCGATCTTCGGAAGAGAAGCTGGCGGAGCTGGACTGTCCATCTATAACACGACTAAATCTGCACTGATAAGTGCTGCTAAGATTATGGCAATTGAGCTTGGTGCTGATGGAATTCGTGTAAACTCGGTTGCCCCAGGATCCATTCGTTTCCCTGGCGGGTCATGGGACAAGCGATGCATCTCAGATCCAGATGCGATGGCTGAATTCGTTAGCAAAAATATTCCGCTGGGACGATTTGGAAGCGCCGAAGAGGTTGCGGATGTAGTAACGTTTCTTTCTTCAGAACGAGCTAGCTGGGTGTCAGGAGCGTGTATAACAGTTGACGGAGTTCAGTCCAAGTCACTGATTTGATAGCCCTTACTCGTATCTGGTAAACTTCACTTTTACCTTCCGAACCCGTTCGTCATTTCTGCGCCACTGTACCAAAATGGGGCTCTGATAGGTGCCGTTTACAATCTTGCCACCTCCGGATTCATCGTCGGAAACTATCAGGCTTACTTTTCGCTTCATCCTCAGAAATCTGGAGGCTGGAACCTGGATAAACTTATCTACTATTCTTTCGAACAGAGATTCGCTTAGACCCATCGAATCCACGAACTCATTGACTACATGTACGAGGTCGTACTTCATGTAGTCCTTCGCTTTTTCCTTGATGGCTGCCGGATCCTTAATCATGTTCACGCCGCGACGTGCCATGAACCGGATAGGATTTTTGAGCACCTCGGGTAGGTCATGACGCATCAAGAGCGTCTCGTATTCGTTAACGGTCAACCCGGTGTTTCTCTCATCTGCCGATAGCGAAAGGTCGATTCTACCTTTTTCGATACCCAATTCCTTAATCCGTTCTTGCAACAACTGAAGCACACCGACGCGCTCATCCCATAGATTGATAGAATCTATTGGGTGATTTGACATTTGCAGCCGGACTAATTCTTCTCGAACGACAACCTCATCGTTGTACCCAATAATGGTGGTTTTACGACTGCGGCGCTCTGCTCCGTTTGTACCATCCAAGTCGATGAAATAAACAGGAGAACGATTCTGATTCAGGTACGTGACGCAATTCTCAAGCCCTGATCCGATGTATGTCAGATGAGAATCAGCATTTTTTGGCTCGACCAATTTTTGTTCGTCAGATAACTCATCGCGCAAATCCATCTGATCATGCAGGTAATCTGCATTCTGAGGGAAGAGCTTCTTAAAGGAGCCGACATACGCCTCAAGGGCCTTCGGATCATCCCTGAGACGTCGGGCGAAACTCTGTTCAAAGTAGCCGGCGGTCGTGTGATGAGAGGCGTAGACGCTTTTCTTGTACTCATCAAAAAAGTCACCGTTTTCATCGGTGATGCGCTTTGTGACATCGATAAGGTCAACCCGGGATTCCGGACTTATTGATAGGGTGACGTCAGTGGGCTTTGATGACATGCTTTTTCTAGAGTGTGTCAGGCTATCGGGTGGCACGAGGGCGACTATTCAGCAAACTGCTTGTCGCACGTCTTGTGTTCATCTTCGCGAAAATACGATTCAATTTCGAGACCGTTTCAGTAGTGAGCCAAATTATTCATTTTCGGGCATACCGAACCAACTGTCCATCGCCCTGATCGGTAAATGTGAGAGTGGGAGCGTATACTTTAGATCGAGTTAAACAAAGCCCAATAAGATCATGGGAAAAGGAGATAAACGGTCACGAAAAGGAAAGATCACGAATAAATCCTACGGCCGCACCCGTCCAAAAAAGAAAAAGAAAGCAACCCAGACTAAAAAAGCCTGATATTTATGCTGAAGTTCAATGTGCTACAAAGGGATAGCTCTATCGCGTCGCTATTAGTGATGGCGATTATTCTACTGTTAATAGGGTCAACGTCCGCTGCGCAGAACTCCGATCTCTCATTTCTGCTTACGGCTCCTGAAAAGTCAGACTTTGAGGAAACTACCGCGTACGACGAGGCGATCGCCTTTCTAGAGGTAGCAGTAGCGCAGCATCCAAAACTTCATCTAACGACTTTTGGCTATACAAACGAAGGAAGGGCGATGCCCCTCGTAGTGTTTGGAGATGTTGCGAATGCCAGCCCCGAGGCTGTCAGGAATTCGGGAAAGCTGCGCGTGTACTTACAAGGCAACATTCATGCTGGCGAAGTTTGTGGCAAGGAAGCCATGTTGATGCTCGTAAGATCCCTCGCTTCAGGGCAACATGCATCTTGGGCAGATTCTCTTGTTTTGCTGATTGCGCCCATATATAACTCGGACGGAAACGAGCGTGTCAACCTTTTCAACCGGCCGCGGCAGAATGGACCTCGAGCCGGAATGGGGCAGAGGCCGAATGCTCAGGGGCTGGACTTGAACCGGGATCATATGAAAGTGAAGAGTCCAGAGGCACGATCTCTAATCAGAATGATGAATGAGTATGATCCGTACGTGGCCGTAGACCTCCATACGACAAATGGCACCAGGCATGGATATCATCTTACGTACTCACCGGCCCTCAACCCCAATACGGATCTCGGTATAGATTCTCTGCTTCGCGATGACTTCCTACCGGAGGTGCGAAGCGCTATCTGGGATCGAACAGGTTGGGACTTTTATTACTATGGCAATATGCCGTTCAGAAGAGGCGATCCAGGCTGGTACACCTTCGACCACCGGCCGCGCTTCAACAACAACTACATCGGTCTTCGGAACCGGATACCTATTCTAAGTGAGGCTTACGCTTATGCCACATTCGAGGATCGAATAATGGCAAGCCTGTATTTCGTTGAGGAGATTCTGGACTATTCCGCTAGCAATGCTTCCGTCATTAAAGATGTAGTGTCAGAAGCAGATGAATCTTCTCCGGCGGGGTCTGAAATGGGCGTTCGTTTTGAGTCAGGAATGAATGAGGAGTCAACTGCAATAAGAATGGGAACGGTTGAGTCTCTCACCAATCCCTACAGCGGAGCTACCTACTTTGAGCGTACAGACTCTGTCTACTTTATGAACATGCCTGAGTATGGCGCCTTTCAACCTATAGAAACGTCCACTTTGCCTAGTACTTACTGGGTGTCACAAGACGCTGCATCAGTCGTGTCGAATTATCTCGACACGCATGGGATAAGCTATTCACACGTTGCCCAGGATGTTGAGATCATGGCTGATGTTTTTCGGATTGATTCAACATCTGCGGCGCAAAGAGAATTCCAGCAGCTTAAAGAAAGGACCATCTGGGGCACCACGAATTCCGAGTCAGTGCGTCTTGAAGAGGGCAGTCTGCGCATAGACACCGATCAGCCCCTTGCCCGGCTCCTGTTTTACCTATTGGAGCCGCGATCTGATGACGGCCTTGTAAATTGGGCTCAGATGGATGACTGGGTAGAACCAGGAATGGCATATCCTGTATTCAAGACGAAGTAACCGCTCTAACACCCCTCTCTTTTTGAACAATAAAGGATGCGTGTCACAGCCGAAACTGTAGCGTCTCAGTTTCACGAACTGAGGCATGATCAGGAAGATCTGTTTACTTCTTTCAGAAAATCAGCTCTTTCTTTCCAACGGACGCACAATAGTGTCTACCAGCAATTCTCAGGCTACACCT
>Ga0315336_1001848_pt1 | contig 36531 bp, 36 predicted proteins | sample ASW5metaG_FD_204512 | JGI IMG/M metagenome (GOLD analysis project Ga0315336, IMG submission 204512) | Ammonia-oxidizing marine archaeal communities from Monterey Bay, California, United States - ASW #5 | ecosystem: Environmental > Aquatic > Marine > Intertidal zone | place: USA: California... | reverse complement strand
ATCAGTGCTCATAAACGCCCATGAAAAGCCAACTGATCAAAGGCCTCTTTGTCCGAAATCAGCGACCCGGCACTGGACGCGTGTTAGACGCTCTCAGCACTCAAATTGGCTTCTTAACAATCGACTAGCGAAGGACTTTTCTTCACGGTCGATTAGACCGCCGTGTAGCCGCCGTCGACGGTGAATTCGGCGCCGGTGACGAAGCTCGCTTCGTCGGAGGCCAGAAACAGGATGATGTTGGCAACCTCTTGCGGCCGGCCGAGGCGCCCGACCGGGTGCTTGTTGGTGATGTCGGCGAGACGCTTCTTGCGGTCACCCTGCATGGCCGGATTATCCAGCACCATCGGTGTTTCGATGTAGCCCGGATGCACAGAATTGATCCGCACATTGATGCCCAGCGCCGCGCATTCGACCGCCGCCGCCTTGGTAAACAGACGGACCCCGCCCTTGCTGGCGGCGTAGGCCGAGGAATAGGCGTTGCCCACCAGCCCCAATATGGATGAAATATTGACGATGGAACCGCCGGCCACTTTCATGGCACGGATCGCCGCCTGGGTGCCGAGAAACGTGCCGTCCAGATTGATGGCAATGGTTCGGCGCCAGTGATCCAAATCCATATCCAACAGCGGTTTCGGCTCGCCAATGCCGGCGGCGTTGACCAGGATATCGAGCCGGCCGTATTCGGCCACGGCGGCGTCGACAGCTGCCCGCCAATCGTCGGCCGAGACCACGTCGAGCGGCGCGAATAGCGCCGCGTGGCCGCCATTGCGGAGGCTGGCGGCCGCCGCCTCGCCCTTGTCATGCTCGATATCGGCGACAACGATGGCGGCGCCCTCGCGCGCCATCGCCTGTGCCGTTGCGAAGCCGATGCCGGAAGCGCCGCCGGTTATCAGCGCCACCTTGCCGGCAATCCGGCCGGTTTTTTCGCCCATATCACTCATGATTGATCAGGCGACCGCGCCGGCGTCATGCAACTGGGCGATGTCGTCGGACGTAAAGCCCCAATCGTCGAGCACTTCATCGGTGTGCTGGCCAGGATCCGACGGCGGCCCTTGGACCTCCGCCTTGGTCCGGCTGAAGCGCGGCGCCGGGCCCGGCTGGATGACGCCATCGACCTCGATGAAAGTGCCGCGCGCCTTGTTGTGCGGGTGATTGGGCGCTTCGGCCATGGACAGGACCGGCGCGAAGCAGACGTCGGTGCCTTCCATGATCGCGCACCATTCGTCGCGGGTCTTGGTTTTGAAGACGCCAATCAGCCGGTCGCGCATGGCCGGCCAAGAATCCCGGTCCATCTGTGCCGGCAAGTCCTCGCCGTCGAGGCCGGTCAGTTCCAGCAGTTCCTTGTAAAACTTGGCCTCGATCGAGGCGATCGAGACGAATTTACCGTCGCTGGTTTCGTAGACCTCATAGAAGTGCGCGCCGGTATCGAGGATGTTGCTGCCGCGCGGTTGCCGCCAGTTGCCGGTCGCGTGCGTGCCGTAGATCGACGTCATCAGCGACGCGGCGCCATCGGTCATCGCAGTATCGACGACCTGGCCCTGGCCCGATTGCCGGGCTTCCAAGACGCCGCAGACGATGCCGTAGGCGAGGTAGAGCGCACCACCACCGAAGTCGCCCACCAGGTTGAGCGGCGGTACCGGTTTGCCGCCGTCGCGGCCGATGGAGTCCAAGGCCCCGGTGAGCGCAATGTAGTTCATGTCGTGGCCGGCGGCATGGGCCAACGGGCCGTCCTGGCCCCAGCCGGTCATGCGGCCGTAAACCAAGCGCGGATTGCGGTCGAGACAGACATCGGGGCCGATGCCAAGACGTTCGGTCACGCCGGGCCGGAAGCCTTCGATCAAGGCATCGGCGCCATCGGCAAGCCGCAGCACGGTTTCGATGCCTTTCGGATTTTTCAAATCGATCGCGATCGAGCGGCGACCGCGGTTCAGGGTGCTGTATTTCCGGCCATAGCTGATGCCAAGGCCGCTGTCGACCAAGCGATCGACCCGGATGACATCGGCACCCATGTCGGACAACAACATGGCACACATCGGACCCGGGCCAATACCCGCCAGTTCCACCACTTTTATTCCTGCCAAAGGACCCATTTTTTGCACTCCTTCACCTTATGCGTTCATTCGTTTCGCGAACCCGCGGCGCCACGACTATACCGCCCGGCTAGCCGATCGCCAACGGGCCGCCGTCCCAGTGCCGGCCGAGCCAGAGCGCGGCGACGAACCCGACCGCCGATATCGCCGCCATCACCAAAAACGCATCGCCGCCGAGATTGCCGTAGAGCACACCCGAGGCCATCAAGCCGATGCCCATCGCCGCGCCGCCGCCGATCGCGGCGTTCAGGCTTTGCGCGCTGGCGGAATATTCCGGCGGTGCCGATCGGGTGAGAAAATGCATGGCGCCGAGATGCGCCGCCGCGAAAGTGAAGGCATGCAGCGCCTGCACCGCCATCAAGCCGACGACATGCGTGACCCAAGCGGTCATGAGCCAGCGCAGCGCGCCGGCCGCCAACGCCATGGCCAGCAAGGTCGGAGCCGTGAAGCGCGCCACCAGCCGCCGGGATAGGACGAAAAACACGATCTCGGCCACGGTCGCGAGCGCCCACAAGATACCGATCTGGAAGTCGCTATGGCCCAAGCTGCGCCAATGCAGCGTGCCGAAGGCGAACAACACCGCGTGGCTCGCCATGTTGGCGGCGCTGGCGACCAGGAACAGCACGAACAGCGGATGACGCAGCAAGCGAAACGGCCCGAAAACCGACCCCTTGGCTTTCGGCGCGCGAATATCAGGCAGCAGGAAGGATACGGCCGCGGCCACCGCGAAGGCCGCCAAGACCATCACCCACACCAACTCCGACGAGCGCCCGTCCAGCACCCAGCCGGCGCCCATGGAGCCGAAGATGAACGTCACCGACCCCCACAACCGAACCCGGCCGTAATCCATGCCCGAGCGCCCGGCCGCCAGCATCGCCAGATTGTCGCCGAGCGGCATGACCGGTGCCATGAATAGACTGAACAGCATGGCGACGGCGATGATGGCCGCGAAAGAATGGCTCCAGCCATAGAGCGCGAAAGCCAGCGTCGCGCCCACGATTAGCAGATTAAGTGGACGTCGCCGGTCGCCGCGGCGATCGGCAATTTGGGCGATTATGGGATTGGCTCCGACCCGGATCCACTGGCCGATCGCCAACACCAGCCCGATTTCGGCTGCCTCGAGCCCGCGGCCGCTCAAGAACAACGGAAAGAACGGCATTTGTATGCCGACGGCAAAAAACAACGCGCCGAAATAGAGGCTGAAGCGACGCTTCAACCCCGGTATCTCTCCCGTGTCGGTCACTCCGCCGTCTTCGGGCGCCTTTGGATGAACTCGACGGTGACGCCGTCCCAATCGCGCATATAGACCACCTTGCTGCCCTTGTTGGGCCCGGCGTTTATGGCGACCGGCGGCGCAATCGGCAACACCGCGTGACCGGCCGAGGCGGCGACGGCGGCATCGACGTCGTCGACGTTGAAGGCGATATGGGCAAAGCCGGTATCGCAGGGCCGTGCCTCGACCCGGCCGCGCTCCTCTGGCCCGAGATATTGAATGAGCTCCATCGCATGGCCAGGGCCCTGTAAATAGGCGATGATCATGTCGGCGCCCTTCACGCCGGACACCTGCTCGACGATGGCCGGGTCCCGTGGTTCATGGGAGACCACGCGAAAGCCCAGGACGTCGCGGAAATAGGCGATCGAGCGATCGAGATCGGAAACGGTGAAGCTGGTGTGGTTGGTGCCTAGGATACGGAAGTCAGCCATGGTCGAAGCCTGATCCTGAAATTGAGCAGAGTGCTACACGATGCGCGGGCGTTACGCCATTGTCTAGGGCCGCCGCGCGGCGGTCGTCAGGTAAACACGGTCTTTGTACACACCGCCTAGTTTACGCAGATCTGCTCTCTCAGACCGTCGAACAATGCCGTGGCGACTGTCTTATGGCCATGTTCATTCCAATGAAAGTCGCCGCCCCAATGGTACTGCGGATAAGGCGGCGTAAAATATGAACGAACATCAATGTACCGAATACTGTCATCGCGTTCAAAATCCAAGAGATCCGTCAATGTAGGTGTGTCTCCTGGATAGCCGAATTCAGTAAGAAAAAATTGCGAACTCACCGAGTTCATCCTGTCCAGCAACAACCTGAATACTATGATGTCCGCATCGATGTTCCCGGAATTTTCACTTTCCAATTCTACTCTTTTGCCAAACGTTCGATTGTAAATAGGGGACAAGAATTCGTATGCTGAAAAATTTTCTTTTATAAAGAATCCCAGGTTGATCACGAACTCACGAGACTGGCCGCTAACGACTTCATAGCCGGACGTTTCACTGTTCTTGAGATAAGCGTAGTAAGATCGCTTCAGCGCGTCTTTTTCCGGCTTGACCAATTCTAATGACCCGTCCTTCAGCCCGTACGCCGGCTTACTAAATTTCTTTCTGATTCGCTTGATCGTTCGATTGTCTGCAATATCATTGGCCGTGAACATGTAAATTGTGACAGCCGGCTTGAGGATCTCGGATAGTCTAAGCAAATTCCAATAGGACTGATCCGTTCCGTAGCCGCGGACACCTGCGTTATAGACCCTATATTTACAGTTCGATTCGAATAGTAATTTTTCCAACTGCGCGGAATAGGTCTTATTATCATCAACCTCCAACCCCGCAGTGAAGGAATCGCCAACAATCAAAATTGCTGGAGAATTTTTCAAATCATTTTCAAATTCATTTGCATTGTTCCGAATTCCGTGTTTATCGAACGTCACATGTACGTTGTAGCCCGCTGCCTTGCTGAAGAAACGTCCGTAAGTATTTGGTATGTAGGCCCATCCGACGGTTGGATCGTGCCTGTAAAATTTACCCTCATTGACCGTATACCTTTGAAAACTCAAACTACCATGCAGAATAACTCTACTTATCCCTTCAAATATTCCAAAACACAGAAGTATTGAGATCAACGTTATTATCGTATTGGCAAAAATATTTTTCATATTATTGAATTGCTTTCAGATACAATGCGGCACCGATCCATCGTCCCGTATCGATCATACTATCGTTTCCACAACGCCGTGGCACAAGCCCGGCGCGCCGTGCGCCGTTGAATTTTGGCTTTGCCGGCTGATCGCGTATTGTAGGCAGTCCTGGGTCAGGAGGAAGAACAGTGGCAAGCGAAATACCCATATTGGATCTTGGCGACTATCTGGCCGGCAAACCCGGCGCCGCGGAGAAAGCGGCGAAAGAGCTGCAATTCGCCTGCGAGAATGTCGGCTTCTTCTATGTCCAGGGCCATGGCGTCAGCCAAGATCTGATCGACCGTACGTTTGACGCCAGCACGCGCTTTCATGCCCTGCCCATCGACCAGAAATTGGCCTTGAAAGCCAACGAACACAACATCGGCTACATGGGCTACGGCACCAGCGTCTCGCGTGCCTCGCAGGTCTATGACGGCGAACGCAAGCCCAACCTGGTCTCCGCGCTTTTCTTAAAGCGGGAATTGGCGCCGGATCATCCCGACATTGTCGCCAACAAACGTTTTCGCGGTGCCAATCAATGGCCGGGCGGCTTGCCTGGGTTCCGCGAGACCACGGTCGCCTACATGGCCGCATTGGAAGCGCTCGGCAAAAGCCTGATGCCGCTCTACGCCCGCGCGCTCGACCTGCACCCCGACTTCTTCGCTGACGCGTTCGCTGAGCCGCAATTCACGCTCAGGCTCTCGCATTACCCACCATCCGAGCCTGAAGACAACCAATTCGGCCTCGGCCCGCATACCGATTCGAGTTTTCTGACGTTGCTCGCCCAAAACAATGTCGACGGCCTACAAATTCGCCGAGCCGAGGGCTCCTGGATCAGCGCGCCCGCCGTACCGGGCAGCTTCGTTGTCAATTCCGGCGACCTGCTGCGGCGCTGGAGCAACCATCGGTTCCTGTCGACGCCGCATCGGGCCGTCGCATCCGCAACCGACGTCGATCGCTACGCCATCCCGTTTTTCTTTGACGCCAATGCCGACTACGTCATGGAATGCCTGCCGACATGCCAGGGCCCCGGCAAACCGCCGCGCTACGAGCCGACCACCTATACGGAATACATGCTGTGGTTCGCCCAGCAGAACTATCCGCATTTCCGTGACGAGGCGGATTAGATCTCTATGACGTTCTGCAACGCTTCGCCGCGCGCCAGCCGGTCGAGGTTGGCGGCGACGAATTGCCAGCGCCGCTCGAGATGAGCGCGGGTCCAGGTCGCCCGATGCGGCGTCATCACGACATTGTCCAAGTCCCAAAACGGTTGGTCGGCCGGCGTCAGCTCGCTGATCAGACTTTCGCCCTGGCGTGGGTAGCGCGGCCAGACATCGATCACGGCGCCGCCGATCGACCGGTTTCGAAGCGCCTCGAAGAGCGCCACTTCGTCGACGATTTCCGCCCGCGCAACGTTGATCAGCACCGCCGTCGGTTTCAGCATCGCCATACGCCGGCGATCGATCAGGCCTCGCGTATGGTCTGACAACGGACAGGCGACGACGACGAAATCCGCTTGCCCGAGCAAGTGATCAATCGCATCGTCGCCGGCACCGAGCGCGGCCAGGCCATCCGGCGTCGGGCGCGGCCGCCGGGTCACGGCGCTCAGCGTCATACTGAAGGCTTGTGCGCGTTTGGCGACTTCCCGGCCAATATGACCGTAGCCGATCAGCCCCAAATGGCAGCCCGCAACTTCCTCATGAAACGGGCCGTTCGGTGGCCCTTTGTAGCGCCAGTTTCCGGCCTTGAAGTCGGCGGCCCTGGCAGCGAGACCGATCTGCCATTCGAGGATCGCCGCCATGACATATTCCGCGATCGCGCTTTCGTGGCCATAGGCGTTGGCGGTAACGCAGCCGGCGGGCAGCATCGTCGGCCTGAGCCAGTCGTAACCGGTAAAGGGAAGCTGCAGCAAGGCCAGGCGCGGCGCCGGCGGCAGGGGTTCTTGGAACGATCCGGTCACCAGCGCATCGGCTTCGCCGATCTGCTGGGCGAAGCGTTCCGGGCCAGCTTCGTCGGTCCAGTAGGCGATGCGCCAGGACGTAGTCAGTTGCGCGGCCAAATAATCGCCATGCGCCTGGACCAACCGGCCGGCCAGTAGCACGGTGCGTTCGGTCGTCATGATGCTTCAGTCCGCGCTGCCGCCGCCGCTTCCTCGGCTTCGGCTTCCAATTGCACCGGATCGTCGCTATCGACGATCGCTTCGGCGACGCCCCGCGAAAACCCGGCGCGGCCGAGTGCTGCCAGTTCCCGGCCGCGCTCGGCCTTCGGCTTATCCGACCGTCGAAATGGCCCCAAGCGACGGCGACGGGCATAGCGCAAGCCCGCTTCCAAGTCGTTGTAGCCAAGATCGCGCGCCAATGCCGCCATGGCGCCGTCGGCGATCGCCCCGGACAAACCCTTCTGTTTCATGGCTTGCCGAATAGCGATCCGCGGCCGGCCCCGCCGGTATAGGCGCCGCGCCATGGTTGCCGCATAGGCCGCATCATCGAGCAACCCGAGCCCTTCGAGCTTCATGGTCAAGTCTTCAATCCATTGCTCGGTTTCCGGTGGCGCTTCGTCATCGCTCGATCGGAAGACACGACGGGCCACCTTCCGCGCCATGACGCGCCGGAAGTTAACCGTGGTCGAACCGTAGCGGTCGAGATAGCTGAGCGCCGCGCGCTCGAGATAGCGCGGGGTGATCTTCGCGGGTCGCTCTTTGCGGCTCTTGTTGCGGTCCGGCATGGAACCTCACGCTATCCCACAAAATGCCTGCCCGAACAAGTATTTGCCGCTGGACAACGGCGACGCCGTTTTCGATGATGGACGTTCTTGGCGGTCGGTTCAAAAGGAGAAAACATGCAGGTGCTGGTGCTATACGCCCATCCCGTGGAAACCAGTTTCAGCGCCGCTATCCATCAATCGGCCCTTAAGGCACTCAGGTCCAGCGGCCACACAATCGACGATTGCGACCTCTATGCGGAAGGCTTCAACCCGGTGTTGAGCCGGCAAGAGCGGCTGGATTATCACGACCTGCGGGTCAATACGACTCACGTCGCCGGCTACGTCGACCGTCTGCGGCGCGCCGAAGCCTTGGTGCTGTGCTTCCCGATCTGGTCCTTTGGGCCGCCAGCGATCCTCAAAGGCTTCTTCGACCGTATCCTGATACCCGGTGTCGCCTTCAGCCTCAACGACCAAGGCGATATCAAGGCCAACCTGCAGCAAATCCGCAAACTCGCCGGCATCGTGACCTACGGGCAAACCCGTCTCGCCAGTGTGTTCATGGGCGACCCGCCGCGAAAATACATCTCCCGCGCGCTTAAATGGTGCGGCCATCCGCGAGCGTCCGTCACCTATCTGGCGCACTACAACATGAACAAATCGACGGACCAGACCCGCGGCCGATTTCTCGACCGGGTCGAGCGGGTCATGGGAAATTTTTGACCAGCGTGAAGTGAGACGGTAACGACCATGACTGTCTGGTTATTACCGTCTCACTTCAGATTGGGCGGCAACAAATCACCGAGGCCGCCTTTCTCGACGATCTCGATCACACATGGAAAATACTTTCCCGACAAGCCATTGGCTTCGGCAGCCTCGTAGTACCGTCGCACCAATGCCGCGACATGTGCCTCCAGACCTTGATCGTCTGCCAACTCGAGTACATATCCGATGTCTTTGAGCACATAGCTTGGTGGAAAGGCCTTGTCCGGAAATACTCGGGGAAGCATCGCCTTCATACCGTGGTTGCGAAGCACGAAACTGTCGCCCGATCCCTTGGAAACCGCGTCAAGCAGTTTCGCCGGCTCGACACCGGCCCGTTCGGCCAGGACCATCATCTCGGCAAGAGCGGCCGTATGCTCAAAAACAAGCATATTGTTCACGAGCTTAACGACCTGACCGGTTCCGACGCCGCCGCAATGGGTAACGTCCGATCCGATCATATGGAGCATCGAGCGTATGCGGGAGAAGACTGCCTTGTCGGCACCTACCATGATGCTGAGCTCACCCCTTTGTGCCGCTTCACGCGTGCGTGCGACGGGCGCATCAGCGAACTGAAGTCCCGCCGATTGCAGCAGGCCCGCCACTCTTTTTGCATCGGCAACCGATGTGGTGCTGAGATCGACAATTGTGGAACCGTGCCTCACGACCGGCAGAATTGCCCTGCAGACTGCTTCGACTTGAGGTCCTCCGGGGAGCGAGAGAAACATCACATCCGAGATTGCGGCGACTTCCGCGATGTTCTGGCCCGGTTCCGCCGATGTGTCCTGGAGCGTGGCGATCGCCGCGGGTTCGAGGTCGAACGCGATGACGCGCCCCTCGTGCTTGTCTGCCATATTGCGGCACATCGGGCTGCCCATTACGCCCAAACCAATGAACCCTATGGTCGGAGCTTTGTCTTGCATGGATGGATCCTTCAATTGACCCTCGCCCATTGATCGGGCCAGGTCTCAAGTTCGTGGTTCACGCGGTGGACTCGATTGGTCGTCAGGCGGTCGCCTCACCGGCAAAGGTGATGCGGTGCAGGACGCGCTTGTGGCCATGATAGTCGTTAATCGGATTGTGCAGCGTACAACGATTATCCCAGAGCGCGATCGAGCCCGCCTCCCACCGGAAGCGGCAGGTGAATTCCGGCCGGGTCTGGTGCTCGAACAGATAGTCGAGCAGCGGCTTGCTCTCTGCCTCAGTCCAGCCTTTGAAATGGGTGGTGTGGGCAAAACTGACATATAAGCTCTTGCGCCCAGTTTCAGGGTGGACGCGGATGATCGGGTGCTCCGCGACGCGGGCGACATTGGCGTCCTCCTTCGGCGCATCCGCGACGCGCGCGGCGCGCGTTTCGACTACGCGCCCCTTGTGCGACGAGTTGACGCCAATCAGCGGCTTCAGCGTCGCCTTTAGCCCATCGGAAAGCGTTTCGTAGGCACGATAGCAGTTCGCAAACAATGTGTCGCCGCCATAGGGCGGCAGTTCGAGCCCATAGAGCATCGTCGCCATTGGTGGACGTATTTGGTAGGTCGTGTCCGTGTGCCAGAGGCCACCGAAGTTGACCTTCTCGTCCGCCAGTTTGACTATCGGCGTGATGACCGGGAAATCCGGCAACCCCTGCACGAAAGGATACTCGACCGGCTCGCCGAAGTGGCAGGCGATGGCCAATTGCTGCGCCGGCGAGATATCCTGATTGCGAAAGAAAACAACGAGATGTTCTAACCAAGCATGCCGGATTTCGGTCACGACATCATCCAACAACTCCTTCGAAAAATCGACGCCATCAATCTCCGCGCCAAGCGCGCCGGAAACAGGATGGACTTCAATATGCCTGTAGGTCATCGGGACGTTCCTTTCCCCGGGCTTTTCTTCTGCGGGCGATCTCGACGCCGATCACTAAATCATGAATGCACGCCCTACCGACTGCCGCTCAGCGCCGGATACAGATAGGTGTGGTGGGCGGCGGCGTCATAGTCGGGATTGTCCCATGCCAACATCTTGCCCGGGTTCATCAGCCCAGCCGGATCGGCCTCGCGCTTGAAGGCGAGTTGGACGTCGTCGACCATTTTCATGCCGCCGCCTTCCAGGGTGAAGTCATGCGGGTTGAAAACCGGACAGCCGCGCGCTTCCAGGTCCCGGATGATTTCCATCATGCGTCCCTCGGAACGGTAACGCACGATCGGCAAGCCGAAACAAGCGATTGGACCGTCAAACCGAATAAATTCGAGATGCATCGGCAGTTCGTCGCCATAGGCCGCCACCACTTCCTCAACCAGCGCCAAGTGATTGGGCGGCGGAAACAATATCTGCAGGTAGGTGATCGAGCGGTCGACTTTGAGCGCCTGCAACGTCGAATGGTTCCAACTGAATTCGTATAACGGCGTCTTTGCGACAAGCTCTTCGGCGGTTCGTTTGTAGACGACGCGGCCCGGCCATTCGGCCAGCAAGGCCTCGAACGCTTCCAGCGAATGGCCGGCGATCATCGCCAAGACCAAATGGCCGCGCTCCGGGATGACCGCCTTCAGCGGCCGGAAGTAATCCTGGCCGATCGGGTCGGCGACGGTGGTCACCAGCTTCTTGGCGATGCCGACTTCGTCACCCAGCGCTTGCGAAAACCGGGCCGCATCCATGAAATCGTCGAAAGTGACCATCACATCCGCCCAGTCCATGGCCGCGGTCAACGGCACCTCGACCTCGGTAACGACGCCGTTGGTGCCATAGGCATGATTGACTTTCTGCACATCGTCGCCGCGCAGCTCCAGGATGCGCGGTTCCGCTTCCATTGTCACGACGCGGGCGGCAATAATATTGCCGCGATCGCGCAACAGGCCCCAGGTGATCGAACCGATACCGGACGAGCCGCCGGTCACGAAACCGCCGATCGACGCGGTCTTCAGGGTCGAGGGATGGAACCGCAGCTCCTGTCCGGACTGAGCTTTCGTGGCCCGTTCCAACTCGCCGATCTTGAGGCCGGCCTCGGCGCGTATACTGCCTTGGCCAATCCACTTGATGGCGGTCATGCCTGATACGTCCAGCACCACGCCGCCTTGGATCGGCATGGCTTGGCCGTAATTGCCGGTGCCACAGCCGCGCACGGTCACCGGAACCTGTCGCGCGTGACAAGCGGCCAAAGTGCGTACCACATCGGCCTCATCGCGCGGGCTGACAATCAAATCGGCAACGACGGTGTCCAGCTGCTGCTTCAGGATCGGGCTGTACCAGTAAAAGTCCCGACTCTTCTGGCGCCGCTCCGTCGGATTGGTGGTCGAGGGGATGTCCCCCAGCACCTCGACCAATTCCTGCCAGTCGGTCATTGCCGTACTTTCTCCATGAGGTCGTCGAGCTCTTCGTAGGCCGGCAGCGTAGTATCGATCGGCCGGCCGCCGCGCAGCACAATTCTGTCCGATTGCCGCCTGGACAGCAATTCGCTGTAGTAGCGGCCGCGGAACACGATGATGTCTGCCAGGCCGCCTGCCGTGAGCCGGCCGGCCTCCGCCAGACCCATTTCCGCCGCCGGCGTCCGCGTCACCGCCGCCGGCCAATCGCCGTAAGGGCGATCAAGGTGGGCGATGCGGACAGCCTGGGTGAACACTTCCAGCATATCGTGGTCGCCGAAACCATAAAACGGATCCCGGCAATTGTCGCTGGCAACGGAGACCGGTATGCCCCTCGCCCGGAATTCGTGCAGCAACGTCACGCCACGCCAGCGCGGCGTTCGGCCGGGCATCCGGTCTTGCAGGAAAAGATTGCACATCGGTAGGCTGACGACCGAAATGCCGGCCTCCGCCACCAAGTCCAAGGTCTCCCGAACCGCATCGGCCGGCTGCACGGCAAGACTACAGCAGTGACCGGCGACGATGCGGCCGTCGAACCCGGTCCGCCGTGCGGCCAGGGCAATCTGCTTCAGCGACCGCGCCTCGACGTCGCCGCTCTCGTCGACGTGGAAGTCGAGATCAAGGCCGCGGTCGCCGGCAGCAGCGAACATGCGGTCCAATTGCCCATCCAGATTTGGCGACATGAATGTCACCGCACCCAGGATGCCGCCGCATTCGGCGACCAGATCGGCGATCCAGTCGCCGTAAGGCTCATCGAAATATTCGCTTAGCAGGATCGACACGGCCTGCAGCTCGATCCGGTCCCGCCAGGCGTCCCTCAGCTCCGTGAACACGCGCCACGAGGCTTCCGCCTGGGGCCCACTGGAATCAATATGCGTACGAATGGCCGCCGTACCATGAGCATGGGAGGCGGCCAAGCCGAAGGCAAAACGGCGCCGCGTATCGTCTTCGCCCCAATGCACGTGATCGGCGGCAGCGGTCTCGAGCGCGCCGGCGAAGCTGCCGTCCGGATTGGGCGAGCGCTGCCAAATGTGGCCTTTGTCCAAATGCGTGTGCAGATCGACAAAACAGGGCCAAACCTGGCGCCCCTTCAGATCGATGACGGCCAAGTCGTCGCTTGGCCTGCCGCCGGCCGGCCCGATCGCGGCGATACGGCCGCCGGCCACGTCGATGTCCAGTGCCACTAGGTCGTCCGCCAGCCCGGCTAAGCCAGTCGTGTCATTCACCAGACAGCGAGGCGCGGCCGCGTTGGCGAGGCGGTACGCCGACGCCTGCCTGAGAGATGCCAGAATTTGGTCCATCGCCTTAGTTCTCGCGTTTTACGGCGCTTTCATGCCACTTACGGAGCACCAAATGCGCCAACATGCTGAACAACAGGAAGATGACAATGCCGGTGCCGGAGATCAATATCAGCGCCGCGAACATGCGCGGTATGTTGAGCCGGTAGCCGGCTTCCAATATTCGGTAGGCCAGGCCGGTTTCCGCACCGGCGGTGCCGGCGGCGAATTCCGCGACAATGGCGCCGATCAACGACAGGCCGCCGGCGATCTTGAGGCCGCCCAGGAAATACGGCATGGCTGACGGCAGGCGCAGGCACCAGAGCGTTTGCCAGCGGCTCGCGCCATAGAGCTGGAACAGGTTGATCAGGTTGTGGTCCGCCGAATTCAGGCCCAACGTGGTGTTCGACAGGATCGGAAAGAACGCGACGATCCAGGCGCAGATCAACAAAGCCACGTAGGTATTGTCGACATAAATGAGGATCAACGGCGCGATCGAAATGATCGGCGTCACCTGCAGGATCACCGCGTAGGGAAAGAAAGTCAGTTCCAACCAGCGCGACTGGGTAAACAGGATGGCCAGAAAAACCCCGCCGGCAGTCGCGACACTGAGCGCCATGAAGGTGATTTGCAAGGTCACCAGCAAGGACGGATACAAGGTATGCCAGTCGCTGATCAGGGTGTTCAAGACCAGCAGCGGCCCCGGTAATATATAGTGCGGGATTTCATTGACGCGCACCACCAAATCCCACAAGAACAGGCTGACGGCACCGACCAATAGCGGCAGAACCACGCGCGCCACGCGCATGCCGGCCCCGGGTCCCGACTGAATCGGCAAGGGCTCGTCGAGGTCGCGGTCGCTGGTCATTGCCCCATCGCCTCATGCAGGCGGCTCGATACCGTACGGCAATGCTGATTGTAAGGCTCCGAGGTGCGATAATTCTCGTCTCGTGGATACGGCGCCATTACATCCAAATTGGCGACGACGCGCCCTGGCCGCGCCGCCATCACCACGATGCGGTTTGACAAATAGACCGATTCATAGACGCTGTGGGTGACGAAAATCACCGTCCAGCTTTGGTCTTGCCACAATTCGAGTAGGTCGTTGTTGAGCTTGAAACGGGTAATTTCGTCGAGCGCGGCAAAGGGCTCGTCCATCAACAGCACCTTCGGTTCGGTCACCAGGGCGCGGGCAATGGATACCCGCATCTTCATGCCGCCGGAGAGTTCCCGGGGATAGGCGTTTTCAAAGCCGGACAGGCCGACTTTCGCGATCGCGTCCATGACCCTGTCCGCGACCTCGGATTTGCCCCGTCTGGCTAGCCGCAACGGCAAATAGACGTTCTTGAACACCGTCGCCCAGGGCATCAATGTCGGCTCCTGGAAGACAAAACCGATATCGCGGTCGGTGGCCGGGCCCGATCGGCCGGCCCAGTCGATGCGGCCAGCACTAACTGAACCCAATCCGGCGATCAATCGCAGCGCCGTGCTTTTGCCACAGCCCGACGGCCCCAAAAGGCTAACGAACTCATGAGCCCCGACGGCCAGGCTCAAGCGCTTGAGCGCAACCGTGCCATTTGAAAAAACCTTGTCGACGTTTTGCAGTTCAATGAGCGGAGTAGGCACGGCATCTCAAAATCAAGAAAAGCGGGCGCGAGCCCATGCCCGCGCCCGATCAGGAGCGTCAATGTTGGCTATTTCGCCATCAGTTTCTTTTTCAAATCCACACCGACACCGTTGTTGACGAACTGCAAGGTGTAGGACGTCGAAATATCCAGGCTTGACGGGTAAATGCCGGCACCGGAAGCAAACTTGAAGAACGATTGCCAGCGCGCGTCGGTCATGGCGCCAATGCCCTTGGTCAGAGAATCACCGGAATCGACGATGCCATGTTGCTTCAGCTTAGCGATCGAAAACGCGATCTGTTCGTCGGTCATGTCGGCATTGTCTTTTTTGATCAAGGCATTAGCCGCGCTGGGATCACCATAAAGATAACTCACCCAGCCAAGGATCGAGGCCTCGACGAAGCGCTTGACCTGATCGGGGTTTTCCTTGACCCGCTTGATCGAGGTATCGATCAGGGTCGAGTAGGCGTTGTAGCCATAGTCGGCGATCAAATGCTCGACCGGCTTGAACCCGCCTTGTTTTTCGATGGCGAACGGTTCAGAGGTTATGTAGCCCTGTTGGCTCATCTTCTTATCGGCGAGAAACGGCGCCGGATTGAAGGTATAGGGACGAATCTGGGCATCGGTAAAGCCGTATTCCGCCTTGAGCCACAGCCAGTAGCTATTGCGCGCGCCGCTTGAAATCAGGATCGGCTTGCCCATCAGGTCGCCAAGCTTGTCGTTGCCCTGACCTGGATGAGACAGCAAAACCTGCGGCTCCTTCTGGAACATCGCCGCGACCGAGGTCATCGGAATTTTGTTGTTGGCATAGTTGTAAGCGTGGAAGTTGTTGCCGCTCATGTTGAAGTCGATTTTGCCGGCGGCCAGCAGCTGTTGGTGGTTGACCTGCGGCCCGCCCGGTCGAATTTCGACCTCCAGCCCATGGTCTTTATAGATTCCCGCGGCAACCGCCTGATAGAAACCGCCGTGTTCGGCCTGGGCCTTCCAATTCGTACCGAAAATGACCTTGTCGGCGGCCGACGCGGCCGTGGCCGAAAGGCCCAATGCAATTGTCAATCCGACCGCCAGGGCCGCGCCTCGGCGCCCAAGACGGTTCAAGGCATCGCCTGCCTGACCTCTAGTTTCCACGTTAAGACCTCCTGTCATCGCTTTTCGTTTGTTGCCCGGAATTCACCGCATAATTCGATATTAATCAAGGGCAAGCGCAAATTTCGATCATACGGAACCGGTTGACCGAGACTTGTTCGAGAAAATCGCCGTCGAAATAGGGCGCTACAGGATCGTTCAGACAAGCGCGGCAGGCGGTGCAAATGTTCCGCCGCGCACACCGTTTCGCCGGATTGTCACAGCTCTGATCTTGAAATTACTCAATCGAACAAGCAGTCAATCACAAAGGTAATTTCAATTTTTCAATGTATACAGCGGCGACAACGTTTCATTAACCAACATTTTCTGAACTCGTACTTGAGAATAGTACAATATAAAACCAGACTATTATTGATCTAATTTTGGAATAATTTTATCTATATTGAAGTATTTCGTGTCATTTTTTTGTCCTTGACTTCAACAATTCTTTAACCTGTTGCCGCCACCATCCGCCGCATGGTTTTTCTAAAAGGAGGCCAAAAGCCATGATCACCACGCTTCGCAATTTCGTCCGGGACGAGTCCGGTGCCACGGCCATCGAATACGGCCTGATCGCTGCTCTCGTTTCCGTCGCCGCCATCGCCGCTCTCGGCGCCTTGGGTGGTTCCCTCAGTGATATCTTCAGTTTCGTGTCCGGCGAACTCAGCAACGCCGTCAACGGCGGCACCGGCTGATATCGGATTTGGTTCAGGTTGCGCCGGCTTGGTCTCGAGAAGACCGGTCGGCGTAGCCGCCAAACCCACCGAGAGGCCCGGCCTTCCGAGCGCACGATCGTGCATTCAACCAGGCTACCTCCTAACCGGAAATAAGAACAATGAGCGCGTCAATCGCCCTTCATCATATTGTGCTGGTCGGCTTCGCCGCCATTTGCCTCGCGGCCGCAACCAGCGACGCAATTCGATATTTGATTCCCAACCGCTACAGCATTGCCATTATTTTAATGTATCCTGCTGCCGTTCTGACGGCTCCGGTCATGCCTGACTGGCCCGGGGCGGTGATTGCCTCATTAATCGTTTTGACCGCCGGCTTCACGTTTTTTGCATTCAACTTGATCGGCGGCGGTGATGTTAAATTCCTGGCGGCGACCGCGTTGTGGGCCGGCAGCGAACATATCATACCATTCTTGATCTCCACGGCCTTGGTTGGCGGCGGCCTGGCGAGCTTCATTTGGCTGCGCCATCGCTTTCAGCCGGTGATCGCCGAGACCCCGGCACAGGACGGCACGGCGACCGCGGCACCGCTGGTCGCGCCTTACGGCGTGGCAATCGCTGCCGGCGCTTTGATGGTCGGATGGCGTAATTTTTTAGGAACTTGATGTGATGAACAAGCGCGCTGTTGTCCTGATCGTCGCTGCCCTGGTTGTCACCGGCACCACGGTCTTTATGGTCCGAAACTGGCTCGCCTCGCAGCGAACGCCGCAAGTTGTCGTCGAGGAAAGTCGCTATGTGGGCGATGTCTTCGTTCTTGTGGCACGACAGGACCTGCCGACCGGCCAGTTCTTGGAAGACGGCGTCGTTACTTGGCAGGCCTGGCCGGACGAATCGATTCCCGACACCTATTTCATCCAAAAGGAACGCGAACCGACCGACTATTTCGGCGCTGTCGTACGCCGGGCGATTTCGAAGGGCCAGCCGATTACCATCGGTGAGCTGGCCAAGCCGGGCGATCGCGGGTTTCTCGCCGCGGTCTTGCGTCCTGGTTATCGTGCGGTCGCGGTTCCGACCAATGCCCGTACCGGCGTCGCCGGTTTTGTATTTCCCGGCGATCGGGTCGACGTAATCCTAAGCCACACGGTGGTGGAAAAAGCCGAGAAAAAAGCAACCAAACATCGCGTCAGCGAGACGGTATTGACCAATGTTCGCATATTGGCAATCGACCAAAAGGTCGACGATCAAAATAGCGAGCCGAAAATTGCCAAGACCGCGACGGTGGAAGTCACGCCAAAGCAAGCCGAGTTGCTGGCGGTGGTTCAACAACTCGGCAGCTTGTCTTTAAGCCTGCGCAGCCTGGCCAAAGACGAAGAAGAATTGGGCATTCTGGCCGCATCCGGCGACATGCTTGAAGACCCCGACCCGGTCCGCGGTGAAACCTTCACTCTAGACACCCAGGTCAGCCGCGTCGTCGTCCTCAAAGATAAGAGCAAGAAACCGGCGGTCGTCGTTTCGCGCGGCAGCGAAACCCAGGTTGTCATATTCGGCAAGGCAGTGAGGTAAACCATGCGTTCACCCAGAACAGTTCTCGCCGCACTCCTGTTCGTCGCCATAGGCGCGACGGCGGTTGGACACGCAGACGCCGCAAGTTCGGTCAGTGCGCGTCGGCCGACCGGCGCGCCGGTACAGATGGAAATCAACAAGGGCCAATTGCTGCGTCTCAAACGGCCCGCCGCATCCGTGTTTATCGCCAATCCGGCGATCGCCGACATCAGCGTCAAATCTCCGCGCCTGATCTATGTGTTCGGCAAAAAACCGGGCGAAACCACTTTGTTCGCGGTTGACAGCAGTGAAAACATCGTTGCCGACATGCGGATCCGTGTCGTCCACAACATCAGCGGTCTCAATTCCTCGATCAAGCGCCTGGCACCGGACAGCGCGGTCCGGGCCAGCTCCATCGATGGCGGTATCGTGTTGTCGGGCAAAGTCCATAGGGCCGCCGACGCGGACAATTTGCAACGCCTGGCCGCGCGCTTCCTGGGTCCAGAGGAACAGCTGGTTGCCCGCCTCGACGTGACCGAGGCCCATCAAGTCAACATCCGCGTCCGGGTCGCCGAAGTCAGTCGGGAATTGATCCGGCAGTTTGGTATCAATTGGGACGTCGCGGTGGAGACAGGATCCATCGCCTTCGGTATCGCGACCGGCAACCCGACCAACATTGCGGGGACGTTTCTGACCCGGCAGGCCGGCACCAACAACGGCTTCTTCCAGGCGACGCCCGGCGATCTCGACCTCAACGCGTTGATCGATTCACTGGCCACCGACAGTTTGATCACGGTCCTGGCAGAACCGAACCTAACGGCGCTGTCCGGCGAAACGGCGACGTTCCTCGCCGGCGGTGAGTTTCCCATCCCTGTGTCCGTGGATAACAACGAAATCGGCATCGAGTTCAAGGAATTCGGCGTCAGCCTATCCTTCACGCCGACCATATTGAATGCCGGACGCATCTCCATGCGCGTCCGCCCCGAAGTCAGCCAGCTCTCGACCAACGGCGCCATTAACATACAAGGCCTGATCATCCCTGCCCTATCCACCCGGCGCGCGGAAACCACGGTCGAGCTCGGTTCCGGGCAAAGTTTTGCGATAGCCGGCATGATGCTGGATCGACGCGAACAGATTGGCGAGCAAGTCCCCGGCTTGTCCGACATCCCTATCCTTGGACGGTTGTTCGATAGCGATCGTTTCCAACATAACGAAACCGAGCTGGTGATCATCGTGACACCTTATCTGGTTCGACCGGTTTCGGACCGCAATAAGCTCGCGGTGCCGACCGATACCTATTTCGATGCCCGTCCGGCGCGCGGCCCACGGCGCATGAGCGCATCTCCGCGCCAACAGGTGCCGCTGGCGTCGGCGCGCGGGCAACGCCCCGGCCTGGTCGGCCCGGCCGGTTTCCGCATTGATTGAGGCTGCAATGATGATTGACCGGAAAGCCAAAATATTCATAGCCGCGGCATCGGTGCTGTTGGTTTTGTCGGCTTGCGACAGGGACACCAATCCCGTCGTCGGCTACGTCGACGATACTCTGGATGCCGGAAAATGGCGCCAAAGTGAGGCGTTTCCCGAGAGTGACAGTGAAGCCATCGGCGTTGAGCATTTCGTGACGTTCGACAGCGGCGCTGCGGCACTCGACAAGGGCGCGCTGGACCGGCTTGACGCCTTCCTGCAACAGACACGCCAGCCCTACACTAGGAATGCCGACATCATGGTGTCACGCGACATCGATCCACGGTCGCTGACCGCACGTCGCGTCCGTGCCGTCGCTCAGATCCTGGCAAAAAAGGGGCTCACGCCAACGGTACGCGAAACACCCGCCGCCCGCGGCAATGCCGGCACCAACAGCGTCCTAATCGTCGTCGAACGCATCATGGTGCTGACACCGGATTGCGCGCCATCGCCGAACAGATATCCGATGCCAGTGAAGAACCAAGCGCCGCAAAATCGGCTTGGCTGCAGCAATACGAACAATCTGGCGCATATGTTGGACGATCCCAGAGATCTGCAACGCGGTCGTGCGCTTACACCTGGCGATGGCGAAATGTTAGGCCTTGGCATTCGTCGCTACCGGACCAACAAGGTCGAAGAAATCGATACCGAGTCGACCAAAAGCCAGGCAGAATAACATGAACGCATTTGTCTCGACCGCCGCACCCGACGTCGACGCGACCAAGGATCACGATTGTCTCGCCTTTATCTCCGACAATCAGACCTATGACGTGGTCACCGTGGTCGCCGGCCAATATTTCGAACGGCCCGCCGTCCGCGACGGCAGCACCCGAGAAGCCTTGGAGCAGCTCGCCCATGCCGCGCCCCGCGTGGTCATTGTCGATTTCTCCGATGCCGGCGAGCCTCTGACCGACGCGCTGACCTTGACCAGCGCGGTGTCGGAGACGACCCATATCGTGGCGCTCGGTACGGTCAACGACATCAATCTCTATCGCGAGCTCCAGGAAGCCGGCATCAGCGACTATTTGGTCAAGCCGGTGTCCGAGAAAGCCTTGGCCGTGGCACTGGAGAATCTGCATCGTCCGGAACCGGATCCCGATCACGCCAAGCCTGAACGCACCCAGCGCATCGTCGTCATCGGCGCCCGCGGCGGCGTCGGGGCATCGATGCTGTCGGTATCGATGGCCTGGATGCTGGCCGAGGAACAGCAACGACGCACCACCCTGGTCGATCTCGATCTGGAATTCGGAACGGTCGCCTTGTCGCTTGACTTGGAACCGACCCACGGCCTGCGGGAAGCGCTCGAGAATCCCTCCCGCCTCGACAGTTTGTTCATTTCCAGCGCCGTCGCCAAATTCAACGACCGGCTTGCAGTGCTGGCGACCGAGGAAACCATGGCCAGCGACGGCGGTTTCAACCCGTCCGCAGTCGAAATCCTGTTTGACAGTCTGGCCCGCAGCAGCGACTGCATTGTCGTCGATTTGCCGAGAGCCGCCGTCGGCTTCCGCGCGCGCGTGCTGAAGGCCGCGACCCAGGTTATCCTGGTCACCGATCTTACACTTGCCGCGCTGCGTGATTCGATCAGATTGCTGTCGGTGATCAAGGACGCCGCCCACGACGTGCCGGTCTTCGTGGTCGCCAATCGCAGCGGCCACAAAGACGAGGCGATGAGCCGGTCCGACTTTCAACGCACATTGGGCCGCAAGATCGACTTCGTTGTCCCCGAGGACCGCAAGGCCATCAAGATGGCGGCCGACACCGGCAAACCGATGCCGACGGTTGCCAAATCCTCAAAAGCCGTCGCCGTTATTCGCGACGTCACACGTAAAGTCTCGCCGACCAAGGACACGAAGAAAAAGGCGGCCAAAAGCAATATGAACTGGCGGCCGTTCGCTCGCAAGGCAAAGGACAAGGCCAAACAAAAATGAACGACTTGTCGGGGCGCCTCAATTCAGTTTCTTTTTCTCGCCACGGTGACAACACGTCATCGCGCGACGAGAGGCCGTCATATCTGTCGACGTTTCGCGAACGCCTGCAGCCAAAAATCTTGGACGCATACACAAACGAGAATCTCGCTTCCCTGAATAGGCGGGACCTGGCTCGACACATCGGTCACATGGTGACTACCGAACTGGACGGCCGAAACCATGGCCTCAATCTGGTCGATCAGAGAAACCTCGTCACCGATCTGTTGAATTGGTTGGAGCTCTGCGCGCCGCCGCCGGCCGCCGACGCCACCGGCCCCGCGACAGCCGCACCCAAATCCGATCGTCCAGCGCCTAAGGATCCGCCAGCCGCTGCCACGGCAGCCGGAAGCGCCGACGCGGCGCCCGAACAGCCGAAACCTAAGCAGCCCGTGGTGTCCGAAACTGTGCAAAAATTAGCGCCGACGGTGCAGTCGCCGAGCCGCGCGAAGGCTGAGGAAATCAAGTCCCGGATCGAACCGACGATCTTCGAGCGCATGGATATTTCCGCCGCTTCGCTGCTCGAACGAGCCGAGCTGACGGAACAATTAGCCGAAATCGCCCGCGAAATACTCGATGAGAACCAAATTCGGCTGAACCACCAGGAACAACAGGATCTGGTCGAGCTGCTGCTCGACGACATGCTGGGCCTGGGGCCGCTCGAGCCGCTGCTGGCCGATGAGGCGATCACCGACATCATGGTCAACGGCGCCAATCAGGTATACATCGAGCGGGCCGGCAAGCTCGAGCTGACCGACGTTCGCTTTCGCGACAATAGCCACGTCATGAACGTGGCAACACGGATCGTTACCAATGTCGGCCGCCGCGTCGACGAATCCACGCCGCTGGTCGACGCCCGACTGGCTGACGGCAGCCGTGTCAACATCATTATTCCGCCGCTGGCAATCGACGGCGCCACCATCTCGATCCGTAAATTCGCCAAGAAGTCCATTACGCTCGACATCATGGCGCGCCAACGCAACGTCTCTGAAGCCATGGCGACGGTTTTGAAGATCGCATCGCGGTCACAGCTCAACATTCTGATTTCCGGCGGTACCGGTTCAGGTAAAACCACCTTGCTGAACGCGTTGTCGGAGATGATTGACGTCGGCGAGCGGATTGTCACGATCGAGGACGCCGCGGAACTGCAAATGCAACAGCCGCATGTCGTTCGCCTCGAAACCCGTCCCGCGAACTTGGAGGGAATGGGTGAAATCAATATGCGCGACCTGGTCAAGAACGCCCTGCGCATGCGGCCCGATCGCATCATTCTCGGCGAGGTCCGCGGCGCCGAAGCGGTCGACATGCTGCAGGCGATGAATACCGGTCACGACGGATCGCTCGGCACGATCCACGCCAACCGGCCGCGTGAGGCGCTGACGCGTCTTGAGAACATGGTCGGCATGGCCGGCATCAATCTGCCGGCCAAGGCCGTGCGCACGCAGATCGCGGCGGCGCTCGACCTGATCGTCCAGATCTCGCGCATGCGCGACGGCATGCGCCGGGTCACCAACATCACCGAAGTCGTCGGCATGGAAGGCGATATCATCACCACGCAAGATCTCTTCAGCTTCGATTTCGAAGGTGAAAACGCCGATGGTTCGCTGTTCGGAACTTTCAAATCCTCAGGCCTCAGGCCCCATTTCGCGACGAAAGCGGCTTATTTCGGCCTCGAGCGTGCGCTGTTGGAGACCCTATGATCGACAGCCTGATGCAAACATTCACCGGCGGCGATGACGCCTTGCTGATGACCTTGGTAATCGGCCTGCTGGCAGGCGGCTTGGCGATCATCTTGGGCCTGCTGGCGTTCGGCAATGCTGCCGGCGACGCCTACAAACGCCGGCTTAAGCGGGTTGAGAACGCCAATCGCGCGGTTGTCCGCTACAGCACCGAGGCGGTGACGATTCGCCGCTCGGACGCCTTCAGCTCCAACTCGATCATCGATATACTGATCAAGCGACTGATTCCGCGGCCCGAGAATTTGCGCGCCAAGCTGGCCCGCGCCGGCCTTAGGATCTCTGTTTCAACCTATCTGATCATCAACGTGGTGACCGGGGCGCTTGCTTTCTTAGGCCTGCAACCGATCCCGATCCTGCCGACCGCTGGGGCTGTCTTATTCGGCTGTTTTATCGGCATCGTCTTGCCCACGCTCGGCCTTATGTTCCTGGTCGCACGACGCCGTCAGAAATTTATCGCCAACTTCCCCGAAGCCATCGATCTAATGGTTCGGGGCATTAAGTCCGGCCTGCCGATTACCGAAACCCTAAAGATCGTCAGTGATGAACTGCCGGATCCGGTCAGCGGTGAATTTCGTCAGGTCACGGACGCCGTTCGCCTCGGCAAGAACCTCGACGACGCGCTTTGGGACACCGCGCGTCGCCTGGACCTCCCCGAGTTCAACTTCTTTACCGTCAGTTTATCGATCCAAAGCGAGACCGGCGGCAATTTGGCTGAAACATTGGAAAACCTGTCCAACGTTTTGCGCGGTCGCCGCCAGATGAAACTGAAGATCAAGGCGTTGGCATCGGAGCCGAAGGCCAGTGCCTACATTATCGGCTCCCTGCCCTTCATCATGTTCGCGTTGATCTATGTGATGAGCCCGGACTACGCCATGAAGCTGTTTCAGGATCCGCGCGGCTGGATGATGGTTGCTGGCGGTAGCGTCAGTTTCCTGATCGGCATCGGCGTTATGATCAAGATGGTGAGATTCGAAATATGATCATCGAAGCTTACTTGCCATTTGGCCTAAAGCTCGAGGACTTTATCATCCTCATGGCCGGCTGCTCGGTCCTGTTGGGCTGCGCCGGGCTGTGGTTCGGCTTAGTTGAACGTGGCCCGAACACACGGCGGCTGAAAGAACTGGCGGTGCGCGGCGACGCGCTGCGTCAAGGCATGATGGCCCCGACCAAACGCCGCGAACAACTGCAACCCTTGCCGTTCATGCGTCGCGTGGTCGTGCGGCTGAACTTGTTGCGCAACAGTCAGGCCGAAAAAATTGCGCAAAAACTAGCGCAAGGCGGCTGGCGCTCCAAGGACGCCGTGGTGCGGTTCCTGTTCTTCAAGTTTGTCCTGCCACCATCACTGGGCGGCGTGGTGTCGGTTTGGGCATACGGGATCAATCCCTATGACCTGGATTTGATCAGTCAAATGATCGTCGGTATCGGCGCCGTTGTCGCCGGTTACTTCGCGCCGGACATATACATCCGCAATATCATATCGAAACGCCGGGAAGCCATTCGCAAGTCCTTGCCGGATGGCCTGGATTTGATGGTCATCTGCGCCGAAGCCGGCCTCAGTCTGGATGCCACGCTCAAGCGCGTGTCGGAAGAGCTCGACGAGGCAGCACCCGAACTCGCCGACGAGACCGCGATCACGGCACTTGAACTCGGCTTCCTGCCGGACCGCCGCAAGGCTTTGGAAAACATGAGCCTGCGGACCGACCTGCCGGGCCTGCGCGGTTTGGTCACGACCATGATGCAGGCTGAACGCTATGGTACGCCGCTCGCCAATTCTCTGCGCGTACTGGCGGCCGAATTCCGCATGGAACGCATGATGAAAGCGGAAGAAAAAGCCGCCCGCCTGCCGGCGCTTCTGACGGTGCCGATGATCTTATTCATCCTGCCGCCGCTGTTCGTCGTGCTCATCGGCCCGGCCATCATCGATACCATCGACGCCTTGGGCAATCTCAGCTTGTAGACCGCGTTTGTCGTCGACATACGCGGTCAGGGCCGCGACAGCGGCCCCGGCGCGGTCAGCGCCGCCCCCGCGGAGCCATGCGCCAATGGCGCATTGGTGTGAGCGCGACAGAACTCGGCCAAAGAAACGCAACACGCCCCAGGCATTGTGTTTCGCCCGCCGATCCGTCAAAATCGGCTTGATATGGCAGAAAATCCACAAGACAACGTCGCTGGCGACAACCGGATCCTGCGGGCGACCGCGAAATTCGGCATCGGTGAAATCGTTCGCCACCGGATTCACCCGTTTCGCGGCGTTATTTTCGATATAGATCCGATCTTCTCCAATACCGAGGAATGGTGGCAATCGATCCCCGAAGCCATGCGGCCGTCGAAAAACCAGCCCTACTACCACTTGCTGGCCGAAAACGAGCAGTCGACCTACGTCGCCTACGTATCGGAACAGAACTTGCTGCACGACGAAAGCGGCAAGCCCGTGGCGCACCCGGAAGTCGCGGAGATGTTCGAGGGATTGCGCGACGGACGCTATGTGCCGCGCCGTGGCGCGAGCAACTGAACGCGCCGCTTCCCATCCATAAGACACCCTGACGCCCTGCATCTATAGCCGCCCGTCTCCCACGGCGCGGCCTCTCTTTCTTACCGCTTCGCGTAGGCGCGGGCAAAACGGTCAATCCACCGTGGCGTGACGGCCATGATGGGGCGCCGACCAGCGTCATGATCGGCGTCGTTGACCATTCTGGTATCTCCGCAGCGCAATGCGACCAAGACCAGCCGGAAAGATCGAATGGCAATGCCAAATCTAAAGCAACCAGCATGTACTGTGCGAATAAAGCGGCAGGGGTACGCTCCACTCGGAAGAATTGTGATGAATTTACAAATCATTAATCAATAACGGCGAAAAAGTGACGTGTTTTACTAATAACCTATTTGGAACACGTCATGCATTACGATCCTCAACTGTCAGTACCCTTGCTTATCGCTGAGATAGAGCGCCTGTTGAACGTCAATGGCTACTATGCCGAAATTCGACATGATTTCGAGAATTGGGTCGCTTTTCTTGAAGACGGGCAAAAGATGCGGATGATCAATCCCTCCTTTGACCCACGGCATTCGACTCTGACACCGGACTCGTCGTTTTGGATTCAATTATTGGACGAAGGTGGCCACGCCATCGCCTGTGACGCCTACAGGATTTACCAAGTCCAGGATTTTGCTGAACACATTCGAACGCTCAAGTTTATCTACGACCGTGTCCCCAACGACATGGCACCGTTGACACTGTCTCTGCCATCGGACACACCGGTGTTCGGCGGCCGGGTAGGCCATGCTGGCGGCATGTGGATTGATCCGCAACACCGCAAGCGTGGCCTTCCATTCTTGTTGACACGGATGAAACGAGCGATTGCCATGCTACGGTTTGATCCGGACTGGGAATGTGGCCTCCTGTTCGGCGATCTCGCGGCGACCGGCATACAGTTCTCAGGGTACGGCTACACTCGCTCGATGCTGTGCTTCGATTGCCATCATCCCGCCACGAGCCGCCGCGAACGCGCCTTCCTGACAGCGATCAGCCGAGAGGAAATGCGTCTCCAAATTCATCATGATGCAACGACTATAGTGGAGACGCCGAGCGACGACATGCTTGCGTTCACTGTCTGTAGAAAGGCACCTACAATCGCAGTTCAACCGACATCAGTCGGAGTAGTCGGCATGTGACGCCAAGTTTACGACAACCAGAACCTTATCTACGCGATAACCATCGGAAGCCAACGGGTAAACGTAACGATGGTAACAATAGAATTCTGAACGTTTTTCAGTCGCCAACCATGTAATCTTATCTAGTATCGCGACGTCACTATTACGTGGCGCGGAATAACTCCGAGTCAAGAAGTCGGTAATGACCGGATCCGGATAATCTCCTAGAACCAGGCCAGTATAATTCTGCCCACCATCAATTGCACTTTCCGTGTCAAATTCATCGAACCTGAACCCCAAAGGGTCGTGGCTGGTTACATCGACTATGTGAAACACACAGCCTTTTGAAACACGCTGGAATACGCCGCGATCGATATCCTGAGCCCTCGGCATTTTCAGGCCGTGTCTCAAGAAGTTCATGTATGCGAGCGTATTGGCGAGTGGCAGGTCGAAATAACCGCAGATCTCTATGGGACGCCGTTCCATGATGAGGAACGATGCGTCTTGATTGTAAACTCTTTTGTCGACTGACTCCTTGGGGAGTCGGGGATTCTGCATGTCTTCACGCCCGGTTTGCGACAGAATGGATACGCCAAAATCGCAGATTTACTACGCTACCCCATCACGGGTCGATTTTGCGGACAGCCGTAAATATTGGCAAGCCATATCGCTGCACTTTCGCAAAAAATATAGTGCTGACAGGAACTTACCGCTCGCATGGTACGACTAAGAACGTGTTAATCATACCAAGGAGTTTATAACTTGGATTTTTTCAAGTAATTCCGCGATGAGCGACAGTTATTTACAATCATTTCTTGAATACAACTGCGCGGCATTCAGTCGGTTGAACCGATCTTTGACATGTCGAAGGGCGTGCCTTGATAGACGATCGAGACCCAGTTGCGGATCAGCAAATGGCCGTGCGAACGCCATCGATTGATCGGCGGGGCGGCGGCGTCGTCGCCGGGAAAGTAGTGATCGGGCACGGGGTTGGGATGCGCGCTTTGCAGGTCACGGCGGTATTCATCGCCCAATGTCGGCGTCTCATATTCCAGATGGTTGAACATATAGAATTGCCGCGCCGCCGCGTTTTGAATGAGGCAGACGCCGGCCTCGTCGGATTCCGCGACGATGTCGAGCACATCGTGTTGGTCAACATCGGCGCGTTTCACTTTGGTGTAGCGCGACACCGGAACATCGAACACGTCATCAAATCCGCGCAGAATTTCGGTATTGGCCGTCGCCAAGCGGTGCGGAAAAACGCCGGATAGTTTGCTGCCGATAGGGTATTTGGGGATGCCGAACTGATGAAACAGCGCCGCCTGCGCGCCCCAGCAAATATTGAAGGTGCTGAAAACGTTGCTCTGCGCCCAATCGAGAATCTCGGTGAGTTCCTGCCAATAGACGACTTCCTCGAACGGCAATTCTTCGACCGGCGCCCCGGTAATGATCAAACCGTCGAACTTCTCGTCGCGCACGGCATCGTGGGTCTTGTAGAACGCCAGCAAATGCTCCGGCGGCGTGTTCGTCGGCCGGTAGGTGGCGGTTTGCAGCAAATTCAGTTCGACTTGCAGCGCCGAGCCACCCAACAGGCGGGCCAATTGCCGCTCTGTCTTGATTTTCTCGGGCATGAGGTTGAGCAACGCCAGCTTCAAGGGGCGAACATCCTGACGCATCGCATCATGTTCGGAAATCACCTCGATGCCTTCGGCCTCGAGCTCTCGCCGGGCCGGCAAATCGTCGGGAATCTTTATTGGCATCGCGCTTTTCCATCACCTAGATCAAACCGCATAAAAATGGAATCATTTTGATGCAGTTAATTTGATCTATTTCAAAATGTTAGAGCATCTGACCGACGGGGCGGATGCCGAAGCGGCGCATACTATCGCAACATAGCAGTCGACCAAAGTACCCTGTCGGTTTGTGAGCGATCAGCCGCTTCATCTTGGTCGCGAACGCGCTATCCTAGACATTACAAGGTGCCCGCTCAGCATCTCTGCGCGGTCGATTTACTGAAGGAACATGCGATCATGGCCGAAAACCAGCCACGAGGCCCGGGCGAGCATACCGTCACCGCGGCAATGATTGTGATCGGCAATGAAATCTTGTCGGGGCGCGTCCAAGACAAGAACTTGAACTTTATCGCGACGCGGCTGAACGCGCTTGGCATACGGCTGACGGAGGCGCGCGTGGTGATCGACCAGCACGACGCCATCGTCAAGGCGGTCAATGAAACCCGCGCCGCCTATGATTATGTGTTCACCTCGGGCGGCATCGGCCCGACCCATGACGATATCACCGCCGATTCCGTGGCCGCCGCCTTCTGTGTCGGTATCGACCACAATCCGGAAGCCGTCGCCATCCTGGAAGCGCACTACCAACCCGGCATGTTGAACGAAGCCCGCCTGCGCATGGCGCGCATCCCCGACGGCGCCGAGCTGGTCGAAAATCCGGTCAGTCACGCCCCCGGCTTCCGATTGGAAAACGTTTACGTGTTCGCCGGCATCCCGTCGATCATGCAAGCCATGTTCGAAAGCATTCGCCACCAACTCATCGGCGGCGCGCCAATTCAATCCATCCAAGTGACCAGCTATTTGCCCGAAGGCGTGATTGCCGGGCCGCTCGGCGCCATACAGGCCGATTTCCCGGACCTGGATATGGGCTCCTACCCCTTCTATCGCGGCCAGCGCTTCGGCACGACAGTGGTATTCCGCGGCACGGACGAGGCCGACCTGAATGCCGCCGCCGAGGCTTTTCGCGACATCGTCCGGCAAAACGACCAAGAACCCATCGACGGCGAGGTCAGTTAAAAGGATCGATTATTCACCATTGCCGACGGTCCTTTGTGGCATTCCTGTGGACTTCAATCCGAAAAATCCGCTGATAAAATTCGGGCCAATTTTTGACCTAATTTGTTGAAGGACAACAGCGCGCACCGCCGTTGCCATTTCAGGCGCCGCACCGTGGCGGGATTTTGCGCGCATTGGCAAGCGGCCGGCCCTGTCATTGCCGGCGTTTCCCGCAAATCGGCGAAAATCAAGGTGAACAATACCTTGTCGAATTCGCTAAAATACAAGTCAAAATACTGTCTAATATAAACGAAGTTATACTGTTTTTTTATTATATGAATACTTGAATTGACTTCAACCATTTACTTGAAATTAATTCCTGTGACTTTATGATGTCATCATTGGTTCATGAATAGGCAAGGTGCTTAATGATGACAGCCAGACGCCTGGATAGGGTCGCGATCGCGGAGCCCAAGTCGAATGCCGCCCGTCGGCGCGGCTCGTGCGTTGCGCTGACCATCGTGTCGGCCCTGCTGCTCAGCGCCTGTGTGACACCTTCATATATCGACAAGAATGCCAAGAATGGCCGTAAGGCCGAGCCCGGTGCACTCAACCCGGTGGTTTTCCAGGTTACCGAATCCTACGAGCAGGCACCGCCCAACTGCATCGCGGTCATGCCGTTCCATACCGCGTCCAATGCCAACGTTGCCGCGGACAAACTGTTCGACGCCACGCGGGTCGATATGGCCATCGCCACCGGTCCCGATGAACCGGAGACCGACGCCACTTTGGTTGGTGCGCCGACCGGCGCTGTCGCAATTACCGAGACCGCCGAACCGATCGCTCAAGACCCCGATCCCATGCGCGATATGGATCGCGCCGAGCGCGTTCGCCGGTCATTTTATTCGCATCTGTCGCCGCAAAAGAAGCGCGACGTCGAACTCGCCCTGGTCGACCACGTGATCGCCAGTTTGCCGAAGAATAACCTGCAAGATTACCGCGAGATCGGCAACCAGCTGCAATGCGACGCACTGTTGGTCGGCGTCGTCACCGAATACGACCAAGGCTATTTCGGCCTCTATTCGCGCGTCTCCGTCGGCGCCGAAGTCAAACTGATCAGCGCCAGCTCCGGCCAAATCCTGTGGGAAGGCCATCATGTGGCCGAAAGCCACGGCGGCTCGGTGCCATTGACGCCGATCGGCGCAGCCTTGAGCATTGTCAGCGCGATATCGAACGTCCAATCCGAACAAGTCTATCGGGTCACCGACGATCTGGCCCGGCGGCTGGTTGCGACCATCCCCGACGGCGACGATTTTGCCATCGCGACCGCGGCCGGACCCGGATTCACCGGCCTTCGAGACGTTCGTTTCGTGCAACCGAAGACCCTGAATTTCCGCACCGGCCCGGGCGTCAGCTTCGGCGTCCAAGGCAAACTCAACCAGGATCAGTCCGTAGAAGTAGTGGGACGCCCGCTCAACGGCGGCTGGGTCCCGGTCCGAACCGCCGACGGCTTGGTCGGCTACGTGTCGACCCGCTATCTCGCCAACAGCCGCCGCAGCGCCAAGCTGCAGGTAACCGGGTCACAGTAACGCCGTCCTGCCCGCCGAACGTCACCGAGTTAACACCGAATTGAATACCAGGGCCGCGACTGCGGCCCCGGCGCGGTTAGCGCCGCCCCCGCGGAGCCATGCGCCGCAGGCGCATTGGCGTGAGCGCAACACAGGGACCTGATTCGAAGAAAATCGAAATAGGTCTACCCTTCGAGTTCTATAACCGGTTCGCTGGCGGCCGCGGTCGGCGCCTTGGGCAGCGTGTGCAGCGGGCCGAAATAGCTGTCGGTCTTGATGAACGGCCGCGGTTTTTCGATTAACCGGGTCAGTCTTTTGCACAACAGGTCGACGGTCACCGGCTTGACCAGAATATCGCTGACGCCGGCCTCCAAGGCCTCGGTCACCCGTTCCGGCTCGGTATAGGCGGTCATCATGATGATCGGCACGAACCGATCCTGCTGCTCCGTCCCCGAACGCATGCGCCGGACCAATTCCAAGCCATCGACCGGCTGCATGCGCCAATCGGTGATCACCAGATCGACGCGTTCGGCGGTCAAGATATGCAAGGCGTCAAGGCCGTTGGCGGCCGTCAGCACACGGCTGGATCCGAGCGCGCGGAGCACGCTCCCGATCATGCTCGACATCGTTTCGCTGTCGTCTGCCAAAAGAATTGTGACATCGTCGAAACGGTACGCCATGCAACGCAACTCCAAACCGGCATTTACAATTTATTATGCATTTCCGTTAGCATAACGACGTTCGTCTTAAGGTCCGGTTACATGATGCTGGCAGCGGCGCTAGATTTGCCGTCCGGCGTCCTGCCAATAGGGCGCGCGCAGTTTGCGTTTGAATATTTTGCCGGAATCTTCGCGTGGCAGGTCGCCGACGAGTTCGACGACCCGTGGCAGTTTGAACCCGGCCAATCGTTCGCGCAAAAATTCCCGCACCGATGCTTCGGTAACCGAGCCATCCGGTCCCACTTCGACGTAGGCGCAAATGGCTTCGCCGAATTCCTCATGCGGGATGCCGAACACCGCGCAATCGACGACACCTGGCATGGTAATCAGCACCACCTCGATCTCGGCCGGGTAAATATTGACGCCGCCCGATATGATCATGTCGCGTTTGCGGTCGCACAGATAAAGATATCCGTCCGTGTCGAGGTAGCCCAAGTCACCGACGGTGACCAAGCCCTCGCGCTCGATCTCGGCGCGCGCGGCATCGTTGTCGTGATAGGTGAAGTCCGACAGGTCCTCAAGGCGGACGTAGACCTCGCCGATTTCACCGGGGCCCAGAGCCACGCCGTCGTCGTCGTAAATGCGGACGATACCGCCTTTGACGGCGCGGCCGACGGTACCGGGCCTGGCCAGCGCTTGTTCGGAATTGTTGGTGACCACAATGCCGGTTTCCGTGGCGCCGTAATATTCATTGATCACCGGCCCCCACCACTCGATCATCGCCCGCTTAATGTCCGGCGCGCAGGGTGCGGCGCCATGCACGACGTATCGGAGCGAGGAAACGTCGTAGCGTGCGCGAACCTCCGCCGGCAGTTTCAATAATCGGACAAACATGGTCGGCACCACATGCATGTGCGAAATGCCGTGGGCGTCGATCAGCCTGAGCAGATCTTCCGGGTCAAAGCGCGACTGCAGCACGATATAGGCCCCGGTACGCGCCGCATAGAGGCCATAGGCATTGGGCGCGGAATGATACATCGGCCCGTTCATCAAGACCCGGCAATCACCATCGAGCGGCAGGCCGAAGCCTTGCAGCGCCATGCGCGCCGCAGCCAGCATCTGCGCCGGCGTCGACGGCGCCCGGCGCACGCCCTTGGGCCGGCCCGTCGTGCCGGAGGTATAAATCATGCTGCCGCGCGATTGCTGCTCGGTCGCCGGCCGCGCCGGAAATTCTTCAATCCACTGCTCCCAGTCTCGCAGTCCGGCGGGCAGTGAGGCATTGGCGGGATCAATGGCGTAGGCCTGCGCGATTTCATCGGGTGTCGCCACACCAAGCAATGACACGCCGTCGGGCAGGTCGCCGACCACCCGGTCGATCAAATCGGCATGCGCCAGCACCAGCTTGGCGCCGGAATCGCGGACAATATACTGCGCTTCATCGGCGGTGAAATGCCAGTTGATCGGTGTCGCGTAGGCACCGAGCAGCGCCGCGGCCTGGGACGCCTGAAAGAACGCGATGTCGTTGCGCAACATCATGGCGACGGTGTCATTTTCACCAATGCCAAGGCTGCTCATGCCGGCCGCGGCACGGGCGACGCTATCGCTCAATTCCGCGCTTGAGATCGTCCGATCGCCGCTGATTATTCTGCCTTCACCCATCGCTACCCGTTAGCCTTTCCACGATCAAAAATAGAGTTCAGATCCATGCCGCGCGCTTCAATCCTCTGTCAGCAGCGCGGCCAACCGCGCCTTTATCACCTTGCGTGTCGGCGTCATCGGCATGTCATCGACCACACGCAACGCTTCCGGCCATCTGGTCTTGGTGACGCCTTGGTGCTCAAGATGGCGCTGGATATCCGCCAGCTCCAACCGCGCGCCCGGCTCTAAGACCACGAAGCAGCAAGCCCGCTCACCAAGCGTCGGGTCGGCCATCGGCACGATCGACGCCTGGCCGACGCACTCAATGGCTTCGATCAAAGTCTCGATGTCACGCGGGTTGTACTTGACGCCGCCGCGATCGATGATTTCTTTCTTGCGGCCGGTAATCGCGACATTGCCTTCTCTGTCGCAGGTCGCCAGATCGCCGCTCTGAAACCAACCATCCGCGGTAAAGGCCGCGGCGGTCGCTTCGGCGTTGTCGTAATAGCCGGGAAACAGCAACGGGCCGCGAACCTCGAGCTCGCCTTCTTCGCCGGGCCCAAGGGCGCCGCCATCCGGACCGGTGATCCGGATCTCCGTGCCCGGGCTCGGCCGCCCCGCCGACCGGGCGACGATGTCGATCGGATCGCTGGGCCGAGTATAGAGGCCAGCCTGGGTTTCGGTCATGCCCCACAATTGCGTCAACGCCCCGTTCGGCATTTTCGCGGCGACCGCCCGGGCCACCGTCTCCGGAATAGCCGTGCCCGACAGGACGATCAGCCGCATACGGTCCAAGGCGCCGCCATCGAACAGGCCACCGCCTAAGCAGGCACTCATATGGGCCGGCGCCGCAAACAGGGCGGTCACGGCGTCCTCGGCCAATCGTTCGTGCAACGCCGGCGGTGAAAAGACCGGCAACAACGCGGTCGCGGCACCGACCGCCATGGCCAGATGAAACGCGTAAAGGCCGAACAGATGGCCAAACGGCGCCGCCGATAGGATGACGTCTCGGTCGTTCAGGCTGTGTTCGCCGACGCTGGTGCGGGCATTGCCGATCAATCCATGGGCATTCAGCGGCACCGCCTTGGGTCGGTCCGTGGTGCCCGACGTGAACAGCAACAGCATCGGGTCGGCGGCCGCCGGCGGCGGCGGCAAAACGCCGGCGCCCGGTGACGCGATTAGGCGATCGAACGACAAAGCCCCCGCTTCATCGCCATCGACGGTGATGACATGGTGCAAATTCGGCAGCGTCGCGGACAATGCCAATACCGTCCCTGCCGCGGCGAAGCCGTCGATGTCGGCCAGGCCGATATAGGCCCGCGCCCGGCTGTGGGCCAATTGCGACGCCAGTTCCGCCTTTCTGTGCGGCAAATACAGCGTCGTCATAACGGCGCCAAGGCGCAAAATCGCGCAATAAGAGATCAGATAGGCCGCGACGTTGGGCAATTGCACCGCGACCACCGCACCGGGGCCGATGCCGAGGCCGGCCAGGGACCGCGCCAATCGGTCGACACGATCGGCAAACGCGGCAAAGCCAAGCGGGCCGTCGGGTGTCAGCAGCGCGACGGCATCCGGCCGCGCCGCCGCATTCCGTTCCAGCCAACCGGTTAGCGTGTCGTCGCCCCAATGGCCTGACGCGACATAGCGACGGACGGTTTCCGGCGGAAACCGCATGGCGTCACGCAACGCCTGCCGCTGCGCGTCATCGCCGTGTCGTTCGCCATCGTCGGTGTCGACCGATTCCATCGCCGTCCTCCCCGTCGGCTTCTCCCAAGCCGGACACCCAAGCGCCGCGCCATTCTGGCGAAACCGTCGGCATGCAGCAAGAACGCTTTGGCCCCAAGGATTTCACACCAACCACGCGCGTTGCGGGTGTTAAATAGGAAATATATCTGTGAATACCATTGTATTCATCGATTTACGGACTTTGTTCCTATTATTTGTTGAATGCTGTTCGGCTTTTGTTTATTTTATCTATTTATGCGCGATAGAAATTTATTTTTAACACGCTTTCTTGCCGTTCTTGCCTTGACGATTGGCGGCTGCTTGCCGTCCAATGCCGCCTCCGACGGTGATTTTCAGGCCTGCCGCGACCACGTCCTTCTCGGCGCGCCGGGCGGCGGCGGCACGGCGCTTTGCCGTTTGGGTTTCGCCCTGTCGTTCAATGGCGCAACCAAAGTCGCCGATTGGACGTCCACCCGGCTGACGGCGGCGCACCTGGTGACACGCGTGGGGCGCAGCGATAATTTCCGCATGGATTCGGATCTGGCGCCCGACCACCGCGCCAGACGCTCGGACTACCGGGGCAGCGGTTACGATCGCGGCCATTTGGTTCCGGCCGCCGCCATGGCCTGGCATGCCCGGGCGATGAGCGAGTCCTTCCTTTTGTCGAACATCGCGCCGCAAGTGGGGCCCGGCTTCAACCGCGGTATCTGGCGCCATCTGGAGACGTCAATCCGACGCTGGGTGCGCCGGCGTGGCAGCCTGATCGTGGTGACCGGCCCACTTTTCGAGGCCACACCCACTGAGCGGATCGGCGATGGCGCCGTCGCCGTGCCGAGCCACTTCTTCAAGATCGCCTACGACCCGGCGCGGACCGATGCCATCGCCTTTATCCTGCCAAACCAAAGAATCGCCACGCCGGCCCTGGGCCGCTACTTGGTCAGCATCGACGAGGTCGAGCGGCGTTCCGGCCTTGATTTCTTCGCCCGCCTCGGTGACGGCACCGAGGCAGCGCTAGAGGCGCGGGTTCAGCCGGCGCCCTGGCCGACGACTCCCCGCAAACCCTAGAGAATCGCCGGGCGACCTGCTAATCTGCCGAGGCAATTGGAGACTTCTCATGAACATTTCCGGCCTTAACCATCTGGCGTTCATCACCAACGATATGACCATGACCGTGCGCTTCTATCGCGATTTGTTGGGCATGGAATTGACCGCGGGTATCGGCCATACCGGGTTTCGGCATTATTTCTTCGGCA
>Ga0315336_1001847_pt1 | contig 36552 bp, 18 predicted proteins | sample ASW5metaG_FD_204512 | JGI IMG/M metagenome (GOLD analysis project Ga0315336, IMG submission 204512) | Ammonia-oxidizing marine archaeal communities from Monterey Bay, California, United States - ASW #5 | ecosystem: Environmental > Aquatic > Marine > Intertidal zone | place: USA: California... | reverse complement strand
AAAGAAATCAACCAACGCCGCGCGAATTGCTCTAGTAGCGATTCCGACGTCCGGCACGTTGAATTTTCCGGTTTCAATCCCGAAAGCCACGTCCCGCGCGAACCGTTCCGCGAGCGACTCTCCCAGAGCCGGGTCGTGGGCCGTCATGCGTACCAGGAACCATCCAAGGATGGGATCGTTTCTAGTCAATTGGTCGAAGGTCGCGAATGCCGTCGCGATGATTTCCACTGGGTCATTCGAAGCGGAATTGATCGCATCGATGATTTCGCCGCTTTGGAAAATGATGGACTGTACCGCTTCCTGCAGCAGTTCTTCCTTGGATTCAAAAAAATTGTAGAAACTGCCTTTCCCTATATCGGCTTCTTCGGCAATTTCGCTGATTGTGACCGAATCGACGCCCTGCTCCGCCGTGAGTTTTCGTACAGCGTCCACCAGTGCCGTGCGTGTCCGCTCACGACGTCGCTCAACCCGCGACATTGGTTTCTTTTCGTTGTCCATTTCGGATGTTGGCATGCTTATTTCCCCCCTAATAAAATAGTGTTTTCGTTCTTCACTTCAGCTCGGTTCCCCAACCGACTGAATAGATCCTCTAAAATCAACGGAATCGCCGCGCCGGCACCGGAATAAATCCCGAAGGGGACCCGATCCGGCCGAAGCAATAGTGCGTCACATCCGGTTTCGTTCAACCATTCCGTGATGACGCCGTCGACGTCGTAAATTTTGTCCACCGTCGAATGAGGATTCGATTCTGAATCCGGTCCAACGACTTCCAGTAACTTTACGAGCGGGTGACGGTCCCGTAGATTCGCGCCAATTCGTGTGACCAGCGTGAAATGAAGGCCCAGTGTTTCGTCCAATAAAATAGGGTCACCGTCACTCGTTTCGCGCACACGCGGCTGGGGAAACGGATAGCGCCGATCCTCCGGTACAATCCCGGTATCGGAGAAGAATCCCGGCCCCAGCGGTTCCTGGCTCATCGTGAGATGGCGTATATCCATCCCCAGCATTTCGCCAATTCGCATGGCCGCGTTTCGAACGATTCCCAGGACTCGGCTCGGTGCCTGAATGATTTTTCCGATGCGAACGGCCGTGTCGATTACGTGGCGGATATGCTTGACCCGCTCCGTAGAATAGGTATCGAGCAAAACCTGATCGCTAATTCCACGAATCGTAAAATCCAATTTCCATGCAAGATTAAACACGTCGCGAATCCCGGCACACATCCCCTGTCCAAGGAACGGCGGCATTTGATGGGCTGCGTCGCCGGACAGCAGAATTCTTCCGTGGCGCATTTCAGTAGTCAGCAACGCGTGAAAGGTGTACACGGCGGAACGTTCGATTTCGTAGGCGTCCGAATCCAACCACGGACGAATCAATTCCTCAACGCGTTCCGGTTTCGTCATTAATTCTTCGTTGTCTCCATCCATCAACATAAACTCAAATCGGTTGCGCGGGGGAGGGGAGGGGACGAACGTTGCAGGCCGACTCGCGTCGCAGATTTGTTGGGCCCATCGATCCATGTCCATTTCTTTTTTCATGATGACATCGACCACAAGCCAGGGCTGATGAAGACCCATATCTTCCAGAGGCGAGTCGACAAACTTCCGAACCATGCTTCGGCCGCCATCACAGCCTACGATAAATTTCGCCGCGACCGCATCGCACGTCTGCGTATCAACGTTGACGAATTCGACACGAACCTGCTCGCCCAAATCTTCAATCGAAGTGACACGTTCGCCGAGGCGGAGTTGAACCAAATCGGAATACCGATCAAGTCCACCGCGTATGACGGCTTCAAGTTCCGGTTGATAGAAGGTCGTAGATAGGGGATGCCCCAGGCGTTGCGGCTGATCCTGGATATCGAAGCGACGCAGCAGTTTACCGCCGGCTTTCACCAGGAGGTCCATCCCTTTTAATGAAATCGCACTACGTCCGAAAGACGTATCCAACCCGGCCGCCTGGAATGCACGTTTGACCTCATCATCGAACCCCAACGCGCGGGGCAACTGGTGGATTTCTTTGGCCTGATCGAGCACCAGCGTGTCGATACCCCGCTCGCCAAGAAAATTTGCGAGCAACGCCCCGACGGGTCCACATCCAATGATTACGACATCTACGGCTACCATGTTTTTCTATCCTGTTGGTCTGATTTGATCACATCGTATCACAAAATGACCAATGAGTCAAGTTTGAAAAAATAGTCAAAAAAGACCAAAAAGTCAAAAATATAGATCGGTACCTCGGAAATAAGGCATTCTCCCCCCAAGTTCGTCTAATACGGAGTGTGACCCTCTTCAGAATCGGAAAATATCGCAAAATATGGCATAATCAAATAAGACCATGATTCTCGCTTCGATTTTCCGGATGCGTACGTGATAGCAGAATCAATTGGCTTGGGGAGCAATGTTTTTGGGGTTCCGAAGAAAGATTCGTGTCACAACATGCTCGTCCCGCGCACAATCTTTTTAAACGTATGACAAACCGATAACGGGAAAAACGACCGAACGATGCAGATAACAGAATTTCAAAAGAATCACTTGGAAGTTGAAGAGGCGAAAAGCACGCCGCTCATCGGCTGGTGTATTTCAGGAATTCTCCTGCTATCGATCGGTCGAGACTTCATTCTCATAGACGAAGTTCCTGTTGGGTTCCTGGGGTTCTCGGTGGCCTGCATGGGCCTGGCTGTTTTAATTTCGATCTGGGCCACCGTCGTGGGCTTCTCACAAAAGGTTGCGCCCTTTGCCGTCATCGTCGTCATCATGTGTGCCGCAGCAAAAGGCGCCGCCATCGTAGCCGTAACGGGGGAGCCCATTCCGCTCTTCGCCGCCGTCACAATTTTCGCCACCAGTCTTGTCGTATTGTCGATTCGTTACTTCCTCTGGAATGTCACCTGTACGTTGGCCATTTGGTCTGTGGTCGAATTCAGCGCCGTTGCCATGGGGCAATTTGTCCAGACCGTCGGCTTCATGCTCATCGCAGCCGTCTGCGCCTATTTCGTATTGAAGTCCCGGATGAGGGGCCTACTCCACAAGCTCGAACTGAAAGTAGAAGCCGAACGACTTCAAGCCAAACTCGTTACCACGAACGAAGAACTGGAAATTCAAACGGCACAGGCCGTTCTTTTTGCGAAAGAAGCCCAAAAAGCGAATCAACTGAAAGGCGAATTCCTGGCCAACATGAGTCACGAGATTCGCACGCCTATGAACGGCATACTCGGCATGCTCGAGCTGATGAATGAATTGGATTTGTCCGACGACGCCGTTACGTATGCGAATCGTGCGAAGAGAAGTGCCGAAGGGCTGCTCACCGTAATTAACGATATACTCGATTTTTCACGACTCGAAAACGATGCACTCCATTTACAGCACGACGATTTCGCACTCGCCGGAGTACTCGAAGACGTTACCAATGTCGTTGCGTTGACTACGGCTGAAAAAGGCATCACCCTCGAAAGCAGCGTGGCGGAAGACGTACCCGCGCGCGTCATTGGCGATGCAGGTCGAGTCCGTCAGATTCTGTTTAATATCATTGGCAATGCCGCCAAGTTCACCGATGCGGGAAGCGTATGCGTCGATGTCGCCCTTGCTGCGCAATCCGACGACACCGTCGATATCCGTTTCGAAATCGAAGATACCGGCATGGGTATCGAACCCGCCATCATCGAATCCCTATTCGACCGATTCGTTCAGGCCGATACGTCCGACACGCGTAAACATGGTGGTACCGGACTTGGCCTCTCCATCTCGCGCCGCCTCGTCGAAATGATGGACGGTGAAATCAATATCACCAGCGACCACGGACACGGGACGACCGTTTCATTCACCATCCGCCTCGACCAATGCGAGCCCACTGCCGATGATCTGGCCAACGCCGAAGCCGCTCGCAAATCCGTCGACGCTTCTGAACAACCCTTCAAACTCGACCGGCCTATCCACGTACTCCTCGCCGAAGACAACCGCACGAACCAAATGGTGGCCACCGGCATGCTCAAGAAAATAGGCTGTACCGTCGACGCGGTAATGGACGGCCAACAAGCCCTCGAATTCATTGAACGCACCCGCTACGACCTGGTGCTGATGGACTGTCAAATGCCCGTCATGAACGGCTACGAAGCGACTATAGCTATCCGCATAACACAGTCCCCCGCCGAACTCCCCGTCATTGCCATCACCGCCCACGCGATGGAAGGCGACCGACAAAAATGCCTCGACGCCGGAATGAACGACTACCTTTCCAAACCCATCCGCTTCGACGAACTCCAGGAAAAAATATCCAAGTGGGCCAACCAACATTCCATCGCCGAAACAAGCCCTTAACCCCCGTTCCGCGCATCATCACCCGGAAACATCCGATCCGTAGCCACCGTTCATTCGATAGTGCGCATATGCTACACTACCTACGTAAGACAAACCGACTGTCATGCGCCTGTGGGGGCGCTCTGGTTTCGACGGGGGTGATGGACTTACAGATTGCATGTCGAGGACTCCGGTGGCCTCGTTAAAAACCGGAAACACTATAATTGCAGAACCAGAAATGGCTCTTGCTGCCTAATTAAAGGCAGCCGTCTTACCTCTGATTGTCCGCTAAGGGGCTAAGGCGACGCTAGTGGACCTCGAGTGTAGACCCCGGTAGAAGGTCTGCAGGAGAGTATCGATTCTGCCTAGCGACCCAAGGTAGCGAGTCCGACGCGACCTACGGCGGCGAATCCCAAAGGACGGACTATACATGTAGAGATCTGTAAAGAAACACTTTCGGACGCGGGTTCGATCCCCGCCGCCTCCACCATTTTTTGCGTACCGTAATTTGTTGCGTCGACGGGAGTTAGCGGTTTTCGGTCATCCGCCTCTTTTTTCCGTTGCACATATATTGCACACTTTTTTTCCAGTTTCAGGTTTTCTGACACGGTTTCTGTTATCTCCGCGAGGCGTGTATCTCGATTTCTGGCATATACGTTCATGGTGATTCTAGGGTCGGCGTGACGCATTAAAGTTTGGGTCTCTTTGATCGTGGCACCGCTCTCGACGAGGAATGTAGCGAAGGCGGTGCGGAGCGCGTGGAAGTCTAATTTGCCCTCGGCCGTTTGTTTTGGAATCCCTGCATTGGCTAAATCAATATCCATGGAGCGCGACGGATGGGTGTCTACGTGGAGGAGAGGCTCGTCATGTGATTTGAACTCGGCCAGCCCGGCGAGTGTTTCCATCAGCCGCGAAGGGAGTGGTTGAAAACCCGGTTTTCGATTCTTCGTCCAGGCAGGGTCTAGAATCAGACCGCATCCTCCGACATCTAAATTGGATGGCGTCAACGCAGAAAGCTCACCGGCCCTGAGGCCCGTTACGGCCGCGACTGTATAAAGTAAGGCGCGTTCGGCTGACGCATGCTCAATCAATCTTGCGAATTCATCCGGCGTGATGGCCCGTCTTACCGATTCAGGGTCCGTATTGACCGCTTTGAGGTGTTGTAAGGGGTTCGCCTTCATATATCCACGCTCGACGCACCATATACAAAAGGCATTCAGGGATTCAGCATAATTTGAGAGAGTCTTATTCGTTCGGCCCAATTGTTTGAGCTTTTGGAGCAACTTCTCGACATTGGGGAGACAATCGTTGAGATTATCCAGATTATTGAGCTTTAGTTCCTGACCCCACCAGGCTAAATGCCGGACTCTATTCGCTTCGTGTTTTGCACCCCAAGGGCGTCCATTCCGGCCTCCTTGAAGCCTCCCCCAATCAAGATAGTCGTCTTTTACATCGCCGTAAGCATGCACTTTTGAAGTTTCACAGGGTCTTGGTGCTAACCCCATACGAATATCATTATGCTCGGCTTCCAGTTTTCGTGCGATTTGGAGCGTATCTTTTTTGCTGGGAGTCCCGGTACCCCATCGACGTTTTTCTTCGCAGTCGATGTACCAGAACTTCCAATTTTCATGGTAAGTTCCGTCTTTGCGTTTCGTGCGTCTAACACCAGCCATTCTTTTTCTCCCCGTTCATTAGTTACTTTTTAACGTTTGTTCATGTGCAAGTCAAGGACCTTTTCTACGTGCGTTTTTTTCTCTGCTTCGAGCCTGAGTCTTTCCTCGATGTGTTGTACCAGCACGCGCTTAGTCCACACAGGGCGACCCATGAGGCGTGTCGATGGCGGTAGTTCCCCACGTTCCACGGCGCGCTTGATGCTAATCGGATGCTTTCCGAAGAGGTCGGCTAAACCTGATTCAAATAGTAGCGTGGTTTCGGGTAGGTCGCCTAGCTCGGTTATGACTCTGTGTTGCTCCTCTTGTAAATCCATTGCATTGTCGTTTGTATCCATGTTGATATCTCCTTTGGTATTGTTCAACGGTGTTAGTAAATTCAAGCTGGTCCGCACGGTCCGCGGTCCTTCTTATTCTTTTCTTCTTTTTTGCTCTCCCTTTTTATTTTCTAAACGAAACAAATTAATAGGACCGCGGACCTCGCGGACCACTACAGAACTTGTAACCCTATACCTTGATAAACTCGTTGCCGCTTTCCCTTTCCTATCCGCGGTCGAATATCCTTCAATTGAGGAAGAGCGGCGCGTAAGTCGCGGCCAAACATTTGTTTAGTTCCCGGGTATGTTTTTCCGTTTACTTCGCACCATTTTTTGTATTGCTGGTAAAGATTGTCTATATGGGCCGTCGCCGAAGGATTTACAGCGCAACATTCGTCAACGAACTGCAAGATTGGTGAACTCAGGCTTCTGAATTCCTCCAGAATTTCCATTCCAGAATTGGGTTGAAGAAAATGGCCGCGATCGATGAGACGGTTGTACCCGTCTATAGATAGATTCAATATTCCTGGTAATTCTTCGAGAATGCCCGGCAAGAGATTCAGATTTTCTTTCCCATAGAAAGTGTTCTTTTGGGCCAAGACAATAAAGCGAGAAACCATCGCACCCGACGAATCTGCAAACCGAGTGAGTTCATTACTCATCATCAGAAATCGAGTCTTCAACTTTCCGACCCAGTCACCCATATATTTTCGAGGAATGGATTGGGTGTCTTCCCCTGTGATACCGAGGATAGCCTCGCCGGTTTGGACCGCGTCTGTTCTACCCGACATTCGTGCGTCGGCTATGACGGCCAGTTGTTTCCCGATTAGTCCTTGTTTTCCAAACTGCGTTCCAAGTGCGCTAAGCGTCGGGGCCACAATATTTCCATCGCCCAATAGTGCACCTAAAATTCGTGCGATTGTTCCTTTCCCGCTTCGCGGCGGTCCGAGAATGAACAGGCATTTTTGTTGGGACGTATCTTGAGTGAGGAAATAGCCAAAAAATTCCAAGAGAGTCTCTTTGGATTGGGTGTCCTCTCCCCAAATTGAATCCAAGAACGCGTGAAACTGCTTCGGCTCGCCCGCGCTTGAGTCGAATTTTACGGGTAGTGCATTTAAGACAAAGTAATCCGGCGTTGCGGGTTCAATTTTTCTCGTGCGTAGATTGAGAATACCGTTTTTCAAGACGACGAGCGCGGGATTGACCGGCGTGGTATAGTCTCCAATCCACGCCGGCACCTCCAGATGGCCGGAGAGTAGGCATCCGCGAGCGGGCAGTGCCATCAATACTTCCTGCACGTTTTTGTCCGATGGGTTAAATGGACAACGCTTTCCTTTTCGTACGATTTTTTGTTTATGGAGAAAATTTCGGATATTGGCTCTTAACGCTTCTTCCGTAATCGGCTCATAGCAACTTCCATTGAAAGAGAAGAATTGGTCCCGATACCGACGAAGCAAAAGCCTGTTCGATGAGTCATGAAATGTCTGTTTCAAAAAGTCGTCGGCTAGATTTATCCAGTCTTTAGATTTGTACGCCTTTCCATCGGAAGCATCCTCCCCCGTACAAGGCCGCTCTGGCGGATTCTTTGATACATCGTCCACCAATTCCCACAAATCATCTGCCGTACCGCCAGCTTTCACCCAGTCCGTCGCGTCGCCTTTGTGTGGTAAGTCAGGAAGTTCTAAGACTACGGCGTTCTGGAGGTCTCCGTGGATTTTCCAGGCGTGCTCTCTACCCTTGGTATCGTTGTCTGGAATGATGATGACGCGGTGGGCATTTGACAGCACTTTCGTGAAGTCGTTGTCCCAAGTATTAGCCCCACGCGGTGCCGTCGTGGCCGAAACGTCGATTGCCTCAAGAGTTTCGACATCTTTTTCACCTTCAACGACGAACACCGTTTCACCGAGGTCGATTGCATCCAGCAAGTCGGGAAGTCGATAGAGCACTGTACGGACGCCCTTTAGACTATATTTATACCCACTTCGCTCCCTTTTGTCCCGCACTCTTTGCCGAAATTCTTTGTCCTTGGAACGCATCACTTCAAATAGGTAGTTTCCCCCTTCATCCGAGTAGGTGTAAATCGCCTCCAAAAGCCCTTTTTCTTCCCATTTCCATGGAGGTGGGTATCTCTTATCGAAACTCTTTTTCGCTACTTCGTTCGGGTACAGGTCCGACGCTGTCATGCCCAACGGCGATAGAATCTCGTCGATACCGCAACCTGCATGGCATGTAACGTTGATTTTTCCGTTATCCGCCTGGGAAATCGTGAGACTGTTTCTTTTATCCTCATGCCCCAACGCTGGGCATCTCGCACTGAATCCTTTTCCGGCGGCTCTTACCCGTTCCAATTGGTTCAAAATGTCTTCTAGAGATTTTCTTGGACTCATCTTTCACTCCGCAGGCACGCCGTCTGTTTAAGTTTCGAGTGGAATCCATCAACCGTGCAGAAGTTCTACACTTTCCACCCTCTAACCCCTTAGATTTGGGAGTGTAAGTGATTGATATGAAAGGCGTTGGAAGGGAGGCGATCTACTTGGAAGTGCGAAAGGCAACATTACCCGCAAAAAATGCATTAATGCATCGATACGGGTTACCGCTTCTCAGGTGGGTAGTCGTTTCAATAATCTTCGTCGGAAAAACCCGATTCGTAATTCTCAATGTCCGCAGCATGAGTGTCGTAAGGAAAAGTATCTTCTTCAGGCTTTCCCTCATACCACGTTAAACTTTTTTGATGGATGAGGTATTTCGCTCTCATCTCTTCATCTGCCATCAACTGTTCGCGGAATCCTCTTAGGTCGAGACACTCTATTTTGCGGACGTTGAATTCCACATTCGTATCTCTGGCTACTTTCGTCGAAAAGATGGATGAAAGTATCTCGGGCGGTATCAAGGTCTTTCTGAATTTTCTCCTCACATCGGCCACTAGATTGGCGACCCTATAGGCTAGGTCCCAATTTCCATCGTAAATTTCGTTGACCAAATAGATGGCAGGTGCGGCATGTTTTTCAGCCGACAATAAGTGCCAAACTAATCTCCATTGCTTGTCGTATTGGAGAAACGTCGCGATGCCCGATTTTTCATTGCTGGTATGCGCCCTCATATGGAGTTTGCCATCGATCGTCGTCCACCAGTTAATGCGAATGTTTTGCCCGCCGTCCCTAAACGGAAGTATAGAATCGGCTTTCTTTGCATCCAACGCCTCTTCTTTTTCTTCGGAGGTCAGTATCGAGACTAGATGCTCCGGGATTTCAAACCCTTTGGACTTAACCCATTCCAGAAAGCTTTTTGGGTCGACTACACAGGTTTCGATCAATTCTTTATTTGAAGCCTTTATTTTTCCCATAGTAATCGCGCTGCGTACCTTCATGAATTCCGGGGTCTTCGCCAAAGCGAATTCCGCAGATGAGAGGGGAGAGACGCCCGTTTTTCTCTTTGTGCGCTGGTAAGTTTCGTAGCTATCGGGTAATTCCTCACGCATTTTTGGGAACTTGAACGCGCGCCGGTCGTTTTCCCAGTTGTGGCCAACGACCCCGAAGACCTCAAAGCACGCGTCGATGACGGTCCAGGAATCTAGTTCGGCGAGGCCGGGGCTTCGACGTGTACGAAGTTCCAAAGATGCGGCGGAAGATTGAACGAAGCGATTGGGGACTGGGAGCCGGTAGGGCAGGCACCAGTTGACGAAATCTCCGAGAATCACTTTGGTTTCTTTGATATTAGTTCTTTCGTCGTTCGTACATAACAGTGTGTCGCGGAGGCCGAGTTCTGAATCCTCGGGGATATCTCCGGTACGCACCATCTCGCCCAGTTGATGATTCAGCTCGTTAATGCGGTCCAGAAGGGGTTTTGTGTTGACAAGCCTAGACGGGTTCCTCCTATATTCTCGCTCATAACTTTCGATCTGCCTTTCGATAGCTCCGCGGACAATTTCGCGACGCTGGTCCTTGGTTTGAATATTTACGAAAGCGCGATTCGCGTACACCGGAATCATTGAAGAGGTAGAAGCAAAAACGATCGCAGCTGCTCTCGGAAGTGTGACTTCTATTGATGGATCGATATGTGTATTGGTATCGGTGTTCATGCATTCGATTCTTGATTGAAAACTGAATCTTTATTATATTTGAAAGCGAGCGGAAACTACGAGCCACTAATTGAATTATTGTGGGTTATATTGGGTTATTTTGTGTCATATCTTGTGATAAATTGAAATAGTTTGATACTAAAATAGAAAATCTCGTCTATACAAACACATCCACGGAGTTTGTGTAGGACTCAATGCGTAGTTCGGCCATTTTTTTTACAGTAAGTGGTGTCGATATCGCGATTTTTACTTCAAAATCTGTCCTCATTGACATCGTTTCCCAAACTAAAAAAACAAGCTCGAATCACGACAGTTACTTCCTCGCAGAAAAAAACAGATCATGACTATTCGATTGCGTCGCTCAGTATTAAATTTGATTTCTATATCAATACTATTGATGTGTAAAGAAGCAATACGTTACTGTTGAAGTCGTTGGATTGCAAAAAATCGCCGTTAGATAAAATTTCCAAATTTGAGATCGAAAATAGGCCTAATTGGATTATTCGTAGATGAAATTTTTTTGAAAATGGGATCGGAATATTGAATAGCGACAAGAAAAAGTTAAGTGCCTTAAAAAGGCTGGTGGTTTCCCCAAATGAGAATTTTCAGCACGCCATAAACGAGTTCGGTTTCGTTGACCCGCAAAAGATAGCTGGAAGAACGATTGCCAACCTTATCGACGGAACACCTAGGATCTGTCTTATTTCGGCTCCGCCTTGGTATGGGAAAACATTCATATTTGAGAGTATCAAGGAAAAATATGGATTTGCTGAAAATAGCTCGCCATATGGGGGAGCTATTTTTACGTCTTTCGAGACATCTCCTTCGGATTACTTTAGGCAATCCATCAGTGAGAAGATCATCAAAAGTAATAAACGATTGCTTTGGGTCATCGACGGGTTTGACGAAGGCGAAGACCAGTACTACGAATCCGTGCGCAACATCCCAGCAAGTTTGGAAGAATTGGATTCAAAAGAACTTGATAAACTCACACTGATTATTTTCAGACGTGAAACCGATTCCAAAACCAAAATCATCGACAAAATTCGTGGAATCTATGAAAAAGTATACCAAGTGAGTCCGTTTCAGGAATTTCAATTAACCTCTTTGGATAGTCTTAATGCGGCAATTTTATTTGGCGACAATTACGTGTCGGCATTGAACGCCATAAAAGTACGAGATCTTGAAACTATTTCGGGAATCCCAGCGATAGCCGTGTATGTCAATGATAATGTCGACGATCTGCCGGAAAGTAGGTCCGAGATTTGGCAGAAGGTTTTGCAAAATTTATTAATCGAAAAAGATGACGACAAATGCCTTGATATGAAAGCTCGCTGGGATGTAGCCAAACGTTTAGCCGCTCTATTGACTTTTTCTGAAAACGATGGAGTGTCTGTTCATAGCAACGATTCTCATCGAGATATTCTCGCCTTATCAACGGAGCACTTTTCTGATCCAAGTCACCTAAGAGCTGCCAATTTTGTTTTGAACAGAACCCCAATGTTTAAGAATGACGGAAGGTTTCACTATTTTATCCATAAAAACGTTCGCGAAAAATTGACGGCGTTCGCTTTGGTGGGGCGGCGTAGCAGTCACATCAGTCCCATGGTTTTGAACGAAAATGGAATGATTCATCCAAACCACCACGTGACCATGCAGTTTCTGGCCGAGATTTCAAAAGACACAGAAATCAATTGCTGGATTACAAATCACATAGATATTTCTGAATTACATCCTCAGGCAGTAAAAACACAACCGGACGCCCTCGCTTTTCTGGATCGCTTCGAAAAATTATCAGACAGGTCGTCTTATGGACTCTCTCACTTCGAGCCGAACAGATTTCACTTTCTCCGGGGCCTAGGTTTAGAGACCGATCTTATGAATCGAATCACAGACCCGTCAAAAAAAGAAATCGTTCGCATGGATCTGATGAAAGTCGCACAGGATTTGGGCGAAAGCGTGAGCGTCGATAAGTTTGTTGAAATCTTAAAAAATGAATCCGATCCGGACAGAATTAGAGTTTTTGCAGCGTATCACGTTGACGAATTCGGGCGTGCAGATTGTCTGGCCAAATTGAGGCCATTTATCGATGAATTCCGACCGTCGTCTAGAAAGCAAAGGGAGGTCGTCTCCATCTTAATCGCCGCGTTGCTCAAAAGAAAGCTTGTGACGGTGTCGGACGTCTATGCGGTCGTACCTTTCTGTATAGACGATGATGTGATCGATTCTACTCACATGCTTCAAGGCGTCCTGGCGAAGTATATGGTTGAGCAGGATGCTATCAATTTCATTCAATTGGACAAGGAACTCATGGCGTGTTATTTGGACCAAGGTTCGTCTTTCAGAAGCGGGAGTGTCGTGGAAAAGGCCGCGAAACTATTGGCACAAAAATCGACCTTAGAATCGAAATTATTGAAGCCATTATTGGATTTCGTATTGGCACTTTCCGATGATTATGACTTGAGACGAACGATGACTCACCAATGTCAAGAAATATTTTCTAAGTCAGTCGAATTTCGACGTGAAATGTTTCTACAAACCAACGTCAATGAGAAATCTCAATGGTACGTTGGTTTTTGGGTATTGACCTTCGAGGACGTAGATTGGCTGATTTCTCAAACTAGTATCGACCCCGATAACCGCAGTTCCTACGTCGATAAGTTGATAAGTATGTCCGGGGAAAAAAATCGGGATGAGTCCGAGAGAGTGGCGATTGTTGAGAGAATCAAAGTCGAATTACCAGACGATTTTATCGAAATGGAGGAAAAACGTGAACAACAGCAAAAATGGGAACAGGAATACGAGAAAGAACGAAGGGACAATGAAATTGTTACTGTTTCGCTCGTCGATTATGTAAACGAAAAATTGCAGGACAAAAGCATTGTATCGAAGGACAAATTGTATTTGCTTTCTAGGGCTTGTTTTTCCGAGAACCATACGCCAGCGGATATCAGCGGTACGTTCGAGGAGCTGCCATTGGATTTACAAGAGAAAGTCTGGGATGTGTGTGTCGCCGTTCTGGAAGAAGTGGAGCCAATAGAGGTACCTCCAGGTGATCGATTGCCATCGGAAATTTTATACATTGGAAATTGTTTTGTTTACGGTGTTTCAAACGACGAAATCGACCTCTCCGGAGAGTTGATTCGTAAATGGCTTCCCTATTCATTTGTTTACTATTCAGACAACGGAAAAGAAGTGATCGCACGATGTTTCGAAGCCAACCGTTCAGTGACATCCGAGCTGATTCTAAATGAATTTCGCAGGCGACTAAGTGTGTCAGATTTTTATTTATTAGATGTTCCACCCGATTGTTGGACCCTCGATTTGGTTGCTGGACTACTGCAACTCTTCGATAACCCTGATTTCCAGGAAGCATCACGGGGAACGTTGATCGAAAAATTGACTCGGAACGCAAAAAAAGACAGTTGGAGTGCTATCCGAACTGCAATTCAACACATCGCACCGAACTTCGATTCTGCATTGAATGCAGCCGTTTTGAATTGTCTTTTGGTGATGGAACCGGATTCTGTAATAAATTTCGTATTGGAGGAAAGTGAGAAGCACGGAAAAACAGTGCTCTTCCAATCTCGCGTCCTTGCTGCCGATAGTTTTTCTTTGCACGTGGATTATTCCCTTTGGTCTTTTGAGAACATCGGAAAACTCTTCAATCGAGTGAATGCTCTGTTTCCCGAAGACCACGAAAAAGATTTCAAAGGTGGACTTGTTGACGACGAACACAGATTTCGTAGATTGCGCTACACGCTCAAAAATATATTATTGGAAAATGATGGAAACGGATCGGAGGACGTGTTGGATTTACTTGTTGTTGGCGATGAATCCATGGCAAAAGCAAGAAATTATCAATCGTCTCAAAGTGAATTTGCTAAAATTTTTAGCGAGAAACAATTTTTTACAGTAAATGTAGGTGTTCTTGTGAAAGTTCTCAACGATGGGGACACGCAGCTCATAAGAAGCAACGAAGACCTAATAAATTTATTGACTCACGAGTTGGACCTCATACGTCGGGATATAAGAGAGGATTTCGATATTTTCTTCTACATGCCGAAAGAGAAAAAGGTGATAAAAAAAACTAGGAGAGACGAAGGTATCCTACAAGCCTATGTCAAACGACGCCTTAAAGACCGTTGCCCGCAATTTTTACTGGACCGAGAGATTGAAATAAATAGTGAACGCAAAACCGATATCACCGTAACCGCGAACACCTCCAAAGACAAACCCGCACGAGTCATTATTGAACTGAAATGGTCGGACAATGGTGATTTGCAGGAATTGGTACCGGTTCAATTGGCTAAACACTATTTGATCGAAAATGGGGAAACCCACGGTATCGCGCTCGTCGCATGGAGAAATTCGCGGAAAAATATTGGAGGAAAGCGTGCAAATACTCCAGACGAATGCGAAGAATTACTCTCAAAGCAGGTGGACGCCGTTTCGAAAGAACATGAAAGACTTTCGATCAATGCAGTCGTTTTTGATATGAGGCGGAACAAGGATTAGTAGTCTCCAGAATAGATTTTCTATCGTTTAGTTTGGAAATGATCACGGCCACGGCTCCTGGAGTTTGTACGCGACGCCCCAAAGGGTGCAATTTTTGTCAACTTGTCAATTAAAGTTGTTGCTGGTTGTCAACCTATCGTTGCCGCTAGTCGCATAAAAAAGTTTTCAATCTCTTCGCGCCAGGCGGTATCAGGTATACCCCGGATACAATCACCAGAATTTCCAAGTTCGTGGAGGTTGGGGACGTCCGAATTCGGAGATCTATACTGGCACGGTTCCTGCGGAATGTTTCATCAGTCTTGCGAAGATGAGGTTCTCTGAGCGAATTGTGAATAAATCCATCAAATCCATAACCTAGATAAATAATGAACCGTTGACACTGTTATACGTATGTGATATTAGTAATGTAAGTTTGTTGTATTTGAATCGAAATACTGGGGAAGGGTTTCGACTATGTTGTCTGTTTTTCGTCCGACGCACGTTCTGTGCAAATTCTGTGTGTATGTCTGTATTTTTAGTCTGAATACGAGCTCGATGTGGGTTTTAATGCCACAGTCTGCGGCTTATGCAGCGGACGAGCCATCTGCTCGCTCGACTGATTTCAAAACCACACCACAACAGCCAGCCGCGACTCCCGAAACCTTCGAGATGGCGCAAGCGATACCTCCGAGAAGTACTTCGGGTCCAATGAGCGTTGGCAATAATCTGACCCAAGGGGCGGTCCAACCCAAATCGAAAAAGAAACGTCCCGAGGAGTTGTTAGGGAAGCAGCGTAAAGGCGAACGGTATCCCCCCGTGGCACTTGTGCCCGAATTTGAAGAAGTGTCAACCCTTCCAGAACCCTTCTCCTTAGCCCAGGCCCCAACTTACTTGGTAGATGACATCGGATACACCATGCCAGTTGTGCTCGATGCCGACGCGCTGGCCATTTTGGATGATGGCGAAGACAAGGTAGACCGTGGCGATGAAGCCGACGGTGCTTTGCGGTATCTCGAAGTGCTGGACCGTTTTCCTCGCTCGAATGCAAGTGTCATTGCCTATAGACGTCTAGCGACTTTATCCAATCGAGCCATCAAAGGCGAACTGTCAGATGCTCAACTACAACGCTTCATGAGCAACATGCCCACTTGGGAAAACAGCAAAACTTCTGAAAGCCGTTATATGGTTCTGGGAAATTCGTATACCCAAGCGGCCGCCGCCAAGAAACGAAACCTCCGAGCGGCGTCCAAGTCGATGTTCCGGGAAACCCACACGCAGGCTTTGAAATTCATGCGAGAAGACCCGACCCATCCATTGCAAATGTTCGCGGTCAGGCATTTAGTACAGGCGGCGGATGAGCTGCGCGACGAAGGCGAACGCCGGAAAACGGCCGACGATTTGAAGGCCTTGATTCGAGACAACCCTCGGACGCTCATGGCTTGGACATCGCGCGCCATGTTGGCCAAGTATCTACAGGTCCAAAACCACGACCCCGCCGAAGCGGCCATGCATTTGTCCAGCATGATAGACGAAATTGATGATATCGATTTAGAAGGCATCATGTTGGATGATGCGGTCTACGATGATCTGAAGGCCTACTACCTTTACTATGCCGGTCACGCCTATTACGAAATGGGGTTCAAAGATACGGCAATGAATTACTTCGACCGTATTCTTTTTGAATATCCCCACGTCACGAAAGTCGCGCAAATGGCCGGGTACTACAAGGCTTTCGTCACCGAGCGCATGAATCCGGATCGTCCGAATACCAGTATCGCGACGTACCAATGGTATCTCGACAATTTTCCAGAAAGTAAATACTGCGCCGCAGTGTTGTCGCAAATGGCGCGCGTGTATTTCTTGCGCAGGGATTTACGCAATGCTGTGACCGTTTACCGAGAACTGATTCGTGAATATCCCGATACCACCGAAGCGCAATTAGCCGCAGGTTCCGTCGATTTTATCAAACGAAATCTGAACCCGCGGCTCACGGTCGCCAACGGTCCAGAAGACCATCTTCTCGCGGACCAGGCATGTGGTCCCGCCGCGCTCCATTACATGTTGGCCAGCCAGGGCATTCAGACGGACCTGAGCGAGCTCGTCGAATTGGCGGGAACGAATTCCGACGGGACTTCATTAATGGATCTTCACGATGTATCCCTCGTGATGGGGATGGAATTGGACGGCGTGAAGGCCCGCACGCTGAAAGATATTCAAACGCCCTTTATCGCCCACGTCGATGGGGACCACTTCATGCTGGTGACACAGGTCACAGCCAAAGGGGTGAAAGTACAGGATTTGGAACGCGACCCCTACATGTTGCCCTTCGCCGAGTTTGCGAAAGTGTGGTCGGGCGAGGCGTTGGTATTGAGACAGGAAACACACGTTGCGACTCTGTTGACTATGGGCGAAATGGACGTGATTCGGGGCGGAGAAGGGGGAGACCCTGAACCGGATATTCTACCCGCGTTGGCCAGTGCAACATGCCCCAATTCAGATACCGGCGGTACACACTGCGATTGCGAATCTGCCACGGGCACGCCCATCCTGAATCTTCAAAACGCAGACGTCATCGAGCGCGGCGATCTTCCGAATTTACCCGCAACTGGTACCGGGTTTGAAGGCGCAGTAGCAATGCCCCATCCTCACCAGCCCGGCATGCCCATCATGGGCTTCGGAGCCGATTCTCCCATATCTCAATCCGGCATCAAGTTTCCCGGTGCGGAAGTCCTCATCAACCCCACACAAGGTTCCGTTGTAATGAGAGGCAACGACTTGCACATCGCCACGGTCGGCTCTCTTGAACTCAATTTTTTCCGAACCCTCGGCGTAATATTTGGGGACCTTCATTACTATTATCGCGACAAAGGCACGGGAAATGTGCTCCATAACAATATCGGGGAAGGTTGGACCCATAGTTTCAACGTACATCTACGACCATCAAGCGAATACGGACAGGTTTCTTTAATTGACGAAACAGGGACTGCCAATATTTACGATCGATTCGCTCAAGGGTTCCTGGGATTGGATTGGTATGAACCAAACAACACGAATGCGCGGACGAACGAGTTAGGACACATTATCGTACGCGACCAGACCGGTCTGAATTGGGCTCTCATTACGCCCCACGACGTGACGTACCACTTCACGCCAGACCTGAATTCCTACGCGCGACTGACTTCGATTGAGGACAACGAAGGAAATGAAGTCACGTTTACCTATGACCATGTCGATGCCGATGTCGGCAAACTGACCCGGGTGGATACCCCTGCCAGTGACTCTCGGTACATGGAATTCGAGTATACGAACGATCTGATTACTAAAGCCAAAATCATGAAGACTGGGGAGACCGAGCCTCTCAAAACCATGGAGTACGCCTACAACGGAGACCTGCTCGAAGACACGTGGATAAATGGCCACGACGATACGAAAGTCTCGCTCACCTATACCACGGCCACCCCGGACAACAATGTCTATTTATCCAACGTGAACGACCAATCGGGCTACGACTACGGTATCCTGATGGACTATTACGACGATGCACAATTCGGTTGGTTGGCAGACGAGATAACGGTGAGTTTGCCGAGCGGCATCGATACGGTGTATGAACGCGATACCGCCACGGGTATTTCCACGGTCGCGAACTGGAACGACACCGTGATGGAAACGAAAATCGTGTATTGGGCCGACGACAGGAGCTGGCAAGTGCGTGAGACCGATGTCTATTCGGACCCTGTCGGCGGCATTTACGAAACATGGAGCTACACCTATGCCAACGAACGCGATTTGACCGGCGTTCAATCTCCAAATGCTGCGTCCAGTAATGTTACATTCGATTACAACGATATCGGACGAATCAAATCCGTGAAGCACATCGATGGCGTCGATGACCCGGAATGGACCTGGACTTACGCGACGGCGACTGACGAATATCCCACGAGCAGTACGGACCCCTATTCCGGCACGACGACGTATACGCATGACTCCAACGATCGCCTGACGGCGGCGTCGAAACCATTCTTCGACGATTTTGAAGATGGGGACGCGAATGGGTGGGTCCTGGGCGGTGGCCCTTGGAACGTCGACGAAGGAATGGTGAAGAACGACCTGAATGCGGGAGCGACCAGTTCGCTTCGAGTGACCAACACCGACGCCGACAATGAAATATCATTCAGCTACATCAACTACGGAGTTGGAAGCACTTCGGGAAAAAACTATGTTTTCGTGTTTCCTAGGTACATCAACGGCAGTAACTTCCTCCGTGTCTACTTTGGGCAGAGCAACGTATACGTACAACAGAAAGATGGCGGCGTGTATACGACCTTGGTGAGCAATGCTTCAGCTGCACCAGAAATCGGCGAGCTATACCATGCCCGGATTGTCACCGTTGGTAACTCGATTAAAGTGTATCAGGCGTTGGACGGTCAACCCGAAGAAGAAATACTGAGTTATGCTGGCTCCGGCATTACGGAATTGACCACAGCAAAAACATATTTCTCAGTGCGACATGAAGCCCAATTCGCTTTTGATAATATTTTATTCAAGTCCGACGATTTGAGTAACAACGAAACGTATGGGTACAACTCGAACGGCGAAATCACCAGCGTGACATCGCTGGGAACCACCACGACATACACCTACGACAGCCGCGGCTACCTCGATTCGATGACCGCGCCTGCATTGGGCACGACCGACTACGTCCGCGACGATTTGGGCAATCTGACCGACGTCATTTATCCCGATTTGACGACCATGGAACTAAGCTATACCAACACTCGATTCCCCAATCGCTTGACACACGTCTTGCACCAAGACGGTACCAACCAGAATTTCTATTTGGACGCCCGGGGAAGCGCATTTTTATCGACCTTCGACGATGAACGTGAATCTATTTATGCCGACTACGATTCCGGCGGTCGAATTACGTATTGGTATTCTTCAGGCGCGAGCTCTGTGGAATGGACGTACAACGCGTTAGGCCAGTTAACCGCCATCGACCAGGAAAAGCACGGCCGAATCGGCTTCGACTATGACCACATGGGACAACGCGAAGGATTCACCAACCAGTTCGGCGATGCATTCACGTATGTGTACGACGATTTGGGAGCGATGACGGACTTCAAAGATTCACAAAGCACATCGATTCCGACCTATGCGAATATCTCGGCGAATAAAATGGCCGAACTGTTTCTCTCTGCTACCTTGCCCACCCATCGGGACACATTTTTGACCGGGGCTGGACTTTTGCCCTATATGGCGGGTCAAACCACTACTCTACCAGCCGGGGAAATTCATTGCGGCCCCTTGACGTTTCCCTGCGGGACTTCTGACCCGCCGGTCGGCGACGGCTGGGGCGATCCACCCGATCTATGTAGACCGCCCGTATTCGAGCCAGGTCCCGGAAATCCGAATCCCGGCGGTCCTGGCGGTGGTCCCGGAGGCCCCGGCAACGTGGACCTCTGCGAATCCATCGAAGGAGCTCAAACCGATGACAACGATACCGACGGCGTCGGTGACGAATGCGACAATTGCGTCGAGGTTTCGAACACGGACCAAATTAATTCCGACACCGACGATTACGGCGACGAATGCGACAACTGCGACAACGACAACAACAACGACCAGCTCGATACCGACGGCGACGGCGTCGGCGACGCCTGCGACAATTGTGTCAACGCCGCCAATGCGGACCAGACGGATACCGACGGAGATGGCACTGGAGATGTGTGCGACGGCAACATCGACAACGATGGCGACGGTATTGGAAACGACGTAGACAATTGCCTCTACGACGACAATGGTAATCAACTAGACGGCGATACCGATTCCGTGGGTGACGTGTGCGACAACTGCGAATTCGATGCCAATGCCGACCAATCAGACTTGGATGGCGACGGTGTCGGCGACGTGTGTGACGTTTGCCCGACGGTTTCTGATCCCGGCCAGGAAGACTCCAACGGAAATGGTGTGGGCGATGCCTGCGAAGGGTTCGGCATCGGAATCGTGCGCAATCCGAGTTTCGAGGATTTGGAAGAAGCAGGGAATCCGGAAAAAGGCTCTGAATATTGGGAGAGCAAGGCCGTATTTTTTGAAGATGGAGGCAGTAACCCTACTCAATACGGAAGGCAATCGCTGACGTATGAAACCACATATGCACCGGATGGGCAAAATATAATCTGGATGGGGTCCTACGGTTCGTTTATATGGGACCCGGCAAAGCCGAACGAATTTTTCGAAGATTCGTTGTCTCAATTAATTTTCATTCCGGAGTCGGACGATGCATCGATACTGGAATTCGATTTCATGCCTCAATATGGCTATCCGGAAAATCAAGGAGAGGGCACGCAATTCGACGATTCATTCCAGGTTTTCCTTGATGGAGTAGAACTTTTCAAGGCTCTGGAGTCGGAATCGACATTTGAGGGCTTCCGTCGCATCTCAGTCGATGTCAGTACCTACGATGGTGCCGCTCACGAACTGAAGTTTATGTTTAACGGGTTCAATGCCTCATTCATTTTGGACAACGTTCAGATTGTACAAGGCGGAAATCGTACACCCATAGGAAAACCTTTTGAAATCACGAGTATAACGCCGGATACCGGCACCGAGAACGGCCACACCGACGTCGTGTTGGAAGGGAATTTCCGTTACGGGTTCACGACGGAAGAGTTTAGCGATGATTTCGAAGATGGCGTGTTGACAGGTTGGACTGTGGAGCAAGGTGCCTGGACGGAAACAGGAGGCGTACTCACGAACACGATTAACCCGACAATACACCCCACGATTACAACGCCAAATACCGCGGGGAACCATGAATGGCGGTTCAGCTACATTAATCATTGGACCAGTCAGAACGGTAGCGCGGCCAACTTCATCGATACGTATCCGAGGTATCTGGATAGCTCGAACAATGTGCAGGTGCTCATTCGGGGAAATGACATCCGAATCACCCACAGCGATACAACATCGGGGTATACGAACCTGTTTGAAAACACATCCGCAGCGAGTGTGGCGGACCAGTTGTACCATATGAGGATTGTGTGTCTGGATGATTCAATCGCCGTGTACCGTTCTGAGGATGGTGGAACCGAGGAACTGATTTACGAATACGAGGGCCCGATTATTACCACGTTGGGCACGACAGAAACGCGGATGAAAGTGCGTAAAGAAGCGTCGTTCACTGTGGATGATTTCTCCATCACCTCAACCGAGGCCAAAGAGGACGACATCCAATTGTTCATGGTTGAAGACGGCTCGGGCGAACTCGACCCCGGTTCAGATACACCTATCGACAATATAGCCGTGGATACTACGGTAATGCCCAACACGATATCCTTCTCCACGCCGGAGAACATCATCGGCGCAGACCACGACGTGCAGTTCTACGCCGTAGCCACCCTCCCCGAAACGCTCCAAATGATTCCGTCGAATCCGGTGACGTACACCTACGAAGAACACCAGGTAATCTTGGACACCGTAACGCCCAATAATGCACCCCAAAACGTCTCTACGCCCATTACGTTGACCGGTACCTTCAACGGGATGAACGCAGGGAACACCGCGGTACATTTCCTTCGCGACACCGCGGACGTATTGGGCCTGAACGTAGTCGTAACCGACAACGTCGACCCCATAAAAGACACCATCACGTTCAACACCCCGACCGCCGTCGTACAGGACTACCACCTAATCTACGTGGAAAACACGTCCACAAATCAGACCAGTGGGTGGCAGACGTTTTACTTTACACCGACGGTAGTTCCATACGTGCCGAGCTCAGACGATTGTTCATATAATCTGGTGGAGGACGGCAGTTTTGAAGATAGTTCGTTAGGGGTTTGGACGGGCGACATTAGCGAGATAGAAGAATTCGATCCACTTGCGACACCCAACGATTACCCATTGACCGGGGATTATTTCCTAAATTTCGGGGAATATGGTTCTGCAACAACCAAAACCGTGAACCAAAATGTATTTGTTCCTGGGACAGGGAACGCGAAATTGCAATTCTATCTTTATACAGCGAAAGCCGGTACCCCCACAGATACATTGGAAGTTTTCGTAAATGGCGGAACGGCAGAATGGAGCACGACTGCGAGTAATTCGACGTATCAATCTGATTACACATTGGTAAATATCCCCCTTGATACCTATGTGAACGCTGATTCTACGTTGATGATTTCGTTCAAAACAACGCAAGCTGGTGGATCATCATCAGTTCAGTCCAAGTTTTTTGTTGATAATGTATACGTAACAACTGGCGAAGACTGCGAGGGAAGTTGGGGAATCGAAGTTGAGCCCACCGTATTAAATTTCGGGTACGTGGCACCATGGCAAACGAAGACTCTAACCGTGACCGTGAGAAATACTGGTTCAACATTGCTCTCTGGAACCGTATTGCCACGATTGCCGTTCAAAATTACGAAAAATGAAATCTACGAAATCCAGCCCGGAAACGAGTGGGATGTGGATATTACATTTGCCCCGATCAATTCCGAATCGTACAATGACTCGGTGACATTTTCGGGTGGCGGAAACGCTACGATAAACGTGATGGCAAATTCCGAGCAAGGCAAAGTCAAATCGGGCAACATGAACGTGATTCTGAATGAGTTGGCCGTTTGGAATACCAGCGGCTTAAGAGACGGGGATGGCAATTATTCAGATTGGATAGAATTGTATAATTACGACACTGACCCCATTCTGCTTGATGGTTGGCAATTGGAACATACGGCGAATGGTACGACCAAAAACTGGACCTTTCCGAATGGGATAACAATCGGAGCCGATGATTTCCTGTTGGTATACGCGTCGAACAGCGCGACGACTTCGGATTTAGGCTTGCATACCAACTTCACTCTAGATGAATTGAACGGAGGCACGTTGAAGTTATTGAACCCGAATGGTGGCGCGACTTTTCAGTCACCGGTGGATTATCCGGATACGATGAATGAAAATGAGAGTTACAATTTTTCGGACCCGAAATACAAGACGAATAAGCCGGAAGAAGTGTCGGGCGGTCCAGTTTACGGAGAATTTTCCATTTCTAGCCGTGTATCACCCAATCAAGTCAATTTTACCCCGACGATTCCGATGGTGTGGGATTTCCTATTTGAACGGTCATCGAGCAATGACACGTTCACGTTCTTTTTTGAGACCAAAACGATACACAAGGCTTTTATAGATCAAGATATGATAAAGGATGCAGAAGCTAGGCTTACGAACGATTCCGATGGACCTGAAAGTGAGCGAGACAATCAATGTAAAGTTGTACTGTGGCGTGCTGACCACGCGGATGGTAGGTGGATAAGTGACCAATGGGATGCGCGCGCTCGATACAATCATTTAGTCTCAAATCCCGATTACTTCGACGCCAACAGATATTTTGAGCACGATGTGCTTCTTATAAAAACGTTGAATGTGGGCGAGTTTGGCAATCCCCACAAAAGTTGGCTAGGGCTGGCGCAAGATAGTCTCTCGGATTCAGAACAGTTCGGTTTGCCATTTGACTTTTCCGACATATACTACGATACAAAAAAATATGACGAGGATCTCATGATTTATAAAAGGCATATTTTTATAGCAACATTCGGATTACATGGAGAGGGCGGAGAGGCTCTGGTTCATGAAATCGGGCACACATTAGGTCTGTGGGGACACTCGAATCAACAATTTGTAACCTATAAAGATCAATTCAATTCGAATGCCAAATTCGACAATTCTCCAGATTTAGTTTATTCCGATAGAATAATGTATTCAAAAGTTACGAATGCCCAAAAAACGAGTCCTGTGGACAAGGATTATTTCGAGGGAATGTGGATATGGCCTAGTCTAAGAAGGGCTAAAGGGTTCGTTCGTAGTCCGACTTACAAAAAAAAAGGTGACTGGTTGACTCACTATTATGACAAGGTAAAGGAAAAGGTAGATTAAAATGAAAAAAGGCAGTCTTATTTCCGTTGTGATATTGTTGATTTCAATCGTTGCATTTATGGTTATGACCAATGACGCTCGGGATCTTAGTCTAGAATCGGAGGAACAAATAATCACTGAAACAAAAACCCGCGAAAATCCCATTCCAGAAAGTCGACCAGAAATAAATAGCGTGAGTTTCGAGCTAGATAACTTTCTAGACTTATATGACAGCGAAGTCGACGTTGGTAAGTACTACGACAGGATTGGCGAAATTCATTCAGAGCAACTTATCTTGGCATTAGGTGAAGTTAGGTATTTCCGAGAATGGGCTGAAATCGTTAAGCTCATTGCGTTGAATGAGGACCCGGAAGTGGCCAGTAAAATACTTCAGGAATTCATCAAGTACGATGGGAATTTGGATTCTTTGACCGAACCCGAAAAAGCCGCAACGTATCTACAAAAAGTAGGAACGCTCGTTTATTTGGGTTTTACCAACACAGATGCCGATTTTGCTTTGTTGACCAACCTGTCCGAAGGAACTGAAACTCTACCATGGGCCGAAAACGTTCCTTTCGGTAGCCATATTGATGACGAAACTCACTTGGACGGGGTAATACAGGGCCGAGCTGTCAAAGGGCTTAGTATCTCGGGCCGCGACGGTGTGTACCAGAAACTAAAATCACGATACGAATACTTGAAAGGAAAACAAATACCATTCGGGGAATCCGAAGGAGCCACCCACGATGAACTGGTGGACGATATGCTCTACGGATATGTCGTAGACGGGCTTGCAACCATGGATTATGTGGATGCGTACAGCATCGAACAATTAAAACGAAGAACTTTATCCCCGAGATTATTCGCGGAAGAACTTCGGAAATTCGCCATCCCCTATATACAAGATTGAGGCAAATATAGATTCACCATCCAAGCGAATCACCCGCCTAATTGAAGGTTTCGTATGATGTTCAATAGTCGAGCGTTTCCTCGACTTCAAAACGTGCGTGGTCTGCTTTCTCGTGCCGCTATTCGGATTAAGAGTCCGCTGCTCTAACTCATCCCCTCACCGTTGTAGTCTGACGTCAACCTTAATCGTCCAATTCGCTTCCCGGCGGCCCAGGTACCCCCGTAACAACATTTACCACTATTTCGGAAGGTTGCTCATCCTTTCCCGAGAATCCGCCCGTGTGCCTCCCAAGAATCTCTAAAGCACGAATCGCCGGTCCCGGTTGATACGCGGATTTCCCGATTTCGTTCCCATCCTTATCAAAAACCGCCCGATTCCCCATGCAAGTCTCCACGACTTCAACGAGCATATAAACCACGTAGTCCTGAGTAACGCACGTCCGTTTTGTCCTGACCTTCTGGGCGTCCTCTAGTGCATCGCGAATGTCAACATTGGTCAACAGGCGTTGTCCCTGTGAACGCGCCGTACGAGGGCTATAGCCCGCCCTGAGAGCCGCCTGTGACGCGTTAAAGTCAATTAGATACTCTTCTACAAACGCCCGTTGCTTATCAGTAAACGATTTCATGTTCCTAACCCTTCATTTCAAAAACATGCCCCAATCCAAACCCGAACTATTCCGAATTTCGATTAGATCCAAAACCCGTGCGCAGAATCAATTTTTCTTCCAAATCTTCCAAATCTTTCAAAACCGCCAAAATCTCTTGACGCATACTCCCCGGAAATTTCTCCCAATTTAAAATCAAATACTTCACCGTATCCGGCAACCGTTCCACACTCTTCAAAATCATTTCATCATCAAAAGTTTCATTCTCTCGTTGCACATATATTGCACACTTTTTCTGTTTTAATGTGTTTTCGACCTGTTCAGAATCTGTATCTAAACTGTCTAGCGACCCGTCGCAACCCGTTGCTATTGTTGTGCTTGTGTGTTGTTTCTGATAGGTTATCGAGTCACTAGTGTGAGCGTCCAGATCGGGTTCGATCCCCGCCGCCTCCACCATTTTTTCATCGTGCGGTTTCTCTCGAATTTCGTTGAGCAGACCGATCCGTCACGATTCGTAAAACTCCCTTAAGAGTATCCATACCTACTAATTGTGTCGCATTCGTCGCCCGCCGTAGTTTATGTTCGTCCGCTGTCCTACACTACCTACTGGGTAAGTTCGTGTTTTCACGGGGGCGATTGCTGAACAGCTTGAAGTCATCCTTTAGCAGGCTGCGCCCCTCCAGAAGGTGTCCGTGACACCGAGGAGAACGCATGATGAGTACCGAATTACTAACGCTCACCGAAGTATGTAAACGAGTCAGGCTCGGTAAGACATCCGTCTACGAGTTGATGAAGCAGGGCATCTTCCCGAAACAAGTGCTGATCAGCGCGAAGAAAGTCGTATGGGTCGGTTCCGAAATCGATGCATGGATCGAGGAAACCATCGCACGTTCCAGGCGGAAGGGGGCCGTCCATGAGTAGCGAGGCACAACCCAAACCCGGTCCCTGGTTCCAAGGGTTTGGTGTACGCGTTCCATTCGTATTCGAAACGAAGGACGTACGGAAAATGGACCCGGCCACCATTCTGAAGCGTACCCTGAAGAAAGTCCGCGGCGGAGACTACGGCGAGCATTGGGAATCGTACGTCATCAAAGCGGCGCAGGACCGTTTCGTCCAGGACAAAGCCGCTTACCATCGATTCCGAACGGAGCTGAAAGCGTGTGGGGGACATGTCCGTATTGCCGAGTGGAGCAAAGAGGTGGAAGGCTCGATGCGTTCGTTCAATGACGACACCCAGGCACGTCAGCTGGTCGCATTTGTAAAGGAAAACGCCGAACTGTTCCACGACAAAGATAGAGTCGGGTATGCGACATTCCGCCACGAGGAGCATCAGGAGACCTGGCCGTTGAATTCCAAAGGGTTCAGTGAATGGGTGGGATGCCGAGCCTACGCCGCGCTGGAAATGACGCCCGGTGATTCCACGATCAATACTGCCTTGAATACGCTGAACGGCATGGCGAAATACGGGGGAGAGGAACACGAAGTCCATATGCGATGTGCCCGGCATGAGGACGGATACATCATCGATTTGTGCGACGAATTTTGGCAGGCGGTGTATGTCCACTCCAAAGGCTGGGAACTCATGGTGTCTCCCCCCGTGAAATTCATTCGTTCTGATACCGCTACGCCTTTGCCGGTGCCACGGGCACCCATTGGAGCAACTTCGTTGCGGCATAGCCCCGGGGGTGAAGGTGTCGAACCATGTAACAAAGAAGACCTCCCCTCAGGTGTCATTGCGAGCGGAGCGCGGCAATCTCTTAAACCAGATGACTCTACAATAAGCGAAGAGGATGAAGGTAAACGTGGTGTAGAAAAGCAGCCAGCCGACGCAAGCGATCCCTTCAAGAGATTGCCGCGTCCCGATGGTCCTCGCAATGACATGGTCAGTATGCACGCGGTTGATGGTGATGCACAGGGTTTAGAACATCTGAAATCGTGTATCAACTTACCCGACGAATACTGGACGATGCTGATCACGTATATGCTCGAATGCTTCCGGCCCGAAACGCCGTACCCGGTCCTCGAGCTGAATGGCGAACAAGGCTCGGCGAAAAGCACGACCCACCGCATCATCCGTCAGCTCATCGACCCGAACCGAATCCCGTTACGCGCGGCGCCCAAGGAGTTGTCCGATATCTTCATCTCCGCCGGCAACAACCACGTCGTGGCACTGGAAAACATCTCCGTACTCAGCGACAAGATGCAGGACGCACTATGCACGCTCGCCACCGGCGGCGGCTTCAACACGCGCCAACTCTACACCAACGGCACCGAATTCGTCATCGACGTAAAACGACCCGTCATCCTCAACGGCATCACGACAGTGGTCACCCGGTCCGACCTCATCGACCGCACCCTCCACTTCGACCTGCCCCGAATCGCCGAGTACCGCGACAGCACCAGCATCGACGACTTCTTCGAAAAACACCGGCCCTCCATCTTCGCGGGGCTACTCGATGTCTTCTCAAAAGCACTGGCCATACTGCCAACCGTAGAATTGGACAATCCTCCGCGGATGGTCGACTTCGCGAATCTGGGAGAGGCAGTACACGCGGTGTTCGGTAGGGAGGACTCGTTTTCGAAACTGTTCAATGAGAATCGGAAACAATCACTCCTCTTCGCCCTGGAATCCAGTCCGGCGATGGAAGACCTTCTCGGGATTATCCGTTTTCGGAAACAATGGGAAGGGACGTACAAAGAATTGCTCGACCATTTGTCGGCGGACGGAAAGGATCGGGGAATACGGTCGCCGAAAGGTTTAGCGAATTTAATTAAAAGGTACGCGCCGGCATTCAGAGCGCAAGGCGTGGATGTTTTCTTTCTCGGGCACAGCCGAAACGGGAACGTCGTGCGCTTGCAAGAACGGGGCGCCGCGCTAGACCCTCACAAAGTTCACCCTCCCGAAATCCCGTTTCATCAAGGAAACCGGGGTGATTACGACAGTGAAAGGACCGCGTGAATATGGTGAACATGACCCGGCACCCCCCTGAAACCTGTCCAAACGGGGTATACACTTTCGACCACTAATCTCTTCATGAAAAAAAGACTATAGGAGTGTTAGACGCGCTCCTATAGTCTCGTCTATATATTCTACATTCTTAGAAGTATTTAGAATGAAAGAAGGAAACCGGATATACCCAATCCGATAGGACTCAGGGGGGTGCCGGGACACGTTCACAAACGTCACACCCGCGAAACGGCCCGTAAATCAATGGTTCTGCTGTGACCATACTGAACGTTGGGTATATGCACCTAAAAACTGGTGACTGTCCCCTCTTTTTTATCCCTAACGCTTGGCATCTTTGTCGTAATTTTTTTATTGTCACTGTTTATCCGGCGATTCCGATTTAGGTGGAAAAAATCGAATTACGCGTTTTTCTTGTCGTAGTGGGATGTGGAATGAATTCTGTTGAGAACGGCTCGCCATTGATGTCAATTTCATGTTCCGCGTGGAGGATTGTTGAGAGAAGAACAATCTCAAATAGAGAGATATCAAAAAACATTGACAACGAATTCACCCATTTTGGATTTGAGATTAAGAATAATGGCACAATGAGTGTCGGTTGTGATTGTATTTATATGAAGGGAACTAAACGGAACGGAACTTGGTGAAAGAGTTCCAAAGCCTGGTCCAGGATGAAACAAACAAATGAACAGTTACGCCATTGGTATTTTTTTCACAGTGTTTATGGTTGTTGCTCAATGGAGTTTCTATTCTCGCAGTCGGAAAAAGATTGAAGAATATGTCAAAGGCAAAATCCCAGAGGCGTACTACATCGTCGGGGCAGGTGGTTGGCAAGGATGGTACGTGCGATTGGCACTATACGACGATTTCTTGGTGTATTCTTCTTTGAAGCTGTGGAAATTGGCCTATTCCGAAATAGAAGCTGTATCAATACAATTTCACCCTACTTTTAACGAAGTATATCTTTACTATCGGGACGATCAAGGAGATACTTCATTGATGATTCCATTTTATCGCGCGAAACGAGCAAAAGAACTCGTAGCCGTGATAAAAGAAAAAAAACCCGAAATCGGAGAGAAACGAGTCACCCATTAACGTGGGAAAAGGTTATTAGGGGACGGGGTGGATTCAACGCTGAAGTGCAACGCGAGCCTCATTGAAGACTTCGTGTGGTGTACGGTAGCTGAGTGTTTTTCGTGGTCTATTGTTGATGCGATGGACGACGCTTTTCAAGTAGTGAGGTGTGACCTCTAGCAAGTTAGTCTTTTTAGGAATGTATTGACGTATCAAGCCATTGGTGTTTTCGTTGGTGCCGCGCTCCCATGAACTGTAGGGGTGAGCAAAGAATACGTTTATCTCCATTCGGTTGGTTTGTCGTCAAACTCACCTTACCGAACAGACCGAACGATGTCCTACTTTTGAGGTACCCGTTGCACTCAACTTGTGGGGAAAAAGAGGGGGAAAAAGAGGGGACAGTGGAGCTGGTGAAAAAGTCCTGAAGGGACGAGCTACTCTAGCCCAGGGTGGAACGAAGTGCAACCCTGGGAATGAAAACATTAATAATAACAAGTCCTGCAGGGACGAGCTGATTTTGCATTTCTCCATTTTCGATCGGAATCGAAGCCGATCGTGCCTTTTTCACCAGCTCCACAGTCACCTATTTTTGACACAGTTTGACCGTTTTGGGAACTACGGACAGTCAGCTGTTATTTGATGGTATCTGCTCGTTGTGATAGGTTTTCCGGATGCCTCGACTGCTCGGATCGTCCTGCATAAAGAAGCACAATTTTCGATCGACGATATCGAAATCATATCCGATGACCTGAACACGACGACGGCGCTGGAGTACAACTCAGCGAACGAGTTGACGAAGACTACCGAAAAATTCGTGATTGACGGAACCACAACGACGAACACTGTGACGAATTTGACTTACGACGCCTGGGGCAACAACACGAAACGCACCCGTGGCAGCAACACGGCCGACTACACGTTTGGATATGGCAATTTCCTGACGCACAAAAATAGGCAAAAATAGAAAAATAGGAAAAATAGGGGACAGTCACCTGTTTTTGATATGCGTCAGTCTTTTTGCTAGTGTGTTGGGATGCCTCGACTCGCGCGGATAGTTTTACCGGGAATGCCCCACCATATCACGCAGCGTGGGAACAATCGTCAAGACGTTTTCTTCGTCGATGCTGACCGTATCAAGTATCTGGAAATCCTTTCTGAGCAATCGGCTTTGTACGGTCTTACGATTGAGGCGTATTGCTTGATGACGAATCATATCCACCTGATAGCGACTCCGGCGAAGGAAGAATCGCTGGGGAAGGCGATAGGGCGGACGCATTTTCTATTTACGCAATATATCAATCGCATGCATGGCCGTAGCGGGCACCTTTGGCAGAATCGATTCTTCTCTTGCGCGCTCGATGAGGGCCACTATCTGATGGCGATGCGTTACGTGGAACAAAATCCTGTTCGAGCGAAGATGGTGCGTAAGCCGTGGCGCTATGAGTGGTCGAGCGCGGCGGAGCATGTGGGCGAAGGCGCCGTTTTACCGCTGCTCGATTTGGAACGTTGGGGGGATGCGAAAGGGAAGCTGGATTGGAGAACGTTTCTTGCTGAGAAGGATACAGATGGAATTGAAGCCGTGCGGTTAGCGACGCATCGGGGTCGTCCTCTGGCAGGAGATTCTTTTTTGAGTAAATTGGAGACGAAGTTGAATCGACGGCTACGGCCTTTACCCGTGGGTAGACCATGGTCGAAAAAGAAGGGGAAATGATAATTTAATAGGTGACTGTCCCCTATTAGCCCAATTGCAAAAAAAATCTCGGCGGAATGCCTTATAGCCGCGCGAAAGAATTAGTTGGTGCTTGGGGCAAGGGAACTCATGATACGGTGGCCGATAGCATACGTTACCATTTCGGCAAACACGGTGATGGACGCAGTCTTCCAAAATATTTGAATGATGCTCTAAATTTCCGGAAAAAGCGCGGTGTCAAGGGCAAGTGGAGAGAAGACGGCAAGAAAAAATGGGGGAATGGCGACGAATTTCTGATAGACGATGGGAAAGATATTCTCACTTTTGGGCCTAGCGGTAGACCGGATTCATTCATGTGATAGAACAATTTAGAAAAATCCTAAATTCGATGCGCGAATACGACTTAACAGCTCATCGTGCGTGCCGTACGGATCGGTCTAAGATTGCGCAAATAATGCGGGAGGAGGACGATCCAGATTCGGACATCATGTGGGAAATTGAATTATTGGCATCCGACATAAATGGAACCATCAGCAGTTGCCTGAAACCACAACCCAAGGATTTCCGCGAAAAAATTGAAGAACTCAAAAACTCCTCTATCCTTCGATCAAAATGTGTGGTCAAATGGCTGGCCGATGAAGATAATCTGAAGAAGTATCCAGATTACGTTAACTATATCATGAGCTTGGACAACATGAATTCTTGCGGGATAGCATACCTCGAAGAAATGTCGCGGGCTGAAGACCAAATAAAGTAGAAAGAGCGAACAGGTATCTGCTTTTGCAAGAGGGCTGTCATCGATTACGTTACGGCTGGGTATTTACCGGCCCTCTGGAATAAATGAATCTGAAGTTTGAAAGGAATTGTTTTGAATAAGAAACGTATTTCGTTTTGTATGTTGAGTTTTGCCGTGTTATTGATGTCGATGCCCGCATCGGCGCAGTATCTGTATTGGACAGACCAGAACCAAGATGCGATTCGGTACACGAATTCGTTTGGTACGGGACCGGTCGTCGATTTGTTTGATTCGACGGACGGTGTCGATGGCCCGCGTGGTATCGCCTTTGACCATGGGCTTGAATTGTTGTATTGGACGGGGGGATCGTTTACGAACCCAACGATCCGAGTAGGCAACCTGGACGGCACGGGCACGCCGACGCTGCTATTCACGGATCCGGATCCGAACATGAGTTTTCGAGGCATCGAAGTGGACCGAGTCAACGGCAAATTGTATTGGGCGGAAGATTATTATGGAGGGATTTATTCGGGTAACACCGATGGAACCGGTATGACGATATTGTTTGATGGCACGGATGGAGTGGACAGTCCGACGGATGTCGCGATTGACGTTGCGGGCGGAAAAATATACTGGACCGACCCGGGGAACGCGGCCATCGTAGAAGCCAACATCGATGGCTCAGGTACGCCGACGGTTTTATTCGATGGAGGGGACGGTTTAGCGAGCCCGGCGTCCCTGGAATTGGACCTCATCAATCAGAAAATCTATTGGACCGATGTTGCCAATACAACACTGGAAGTGGGCGACCTGAACGGAGTTGGTTCCCCGACGATACTATTTTCCCAGGCCGACCACATTTATGTCTCCTACCCATCGGGATTGGACATCGATGTCAACACGGGGGAGATGTACTGGGTTTGCCATTTATTTGGAGTGCTGAGCGGGAGCATGAGCGGATCAGACCTCGTGAACAACTCGGCCGACATTAACCGATTACAGTTCAATGGCCCGATGGATACACCGGAGATGATTATCTACGATTCCGGCGTGCGCGCCTTCGTCGCTTCGCCATTCGCCATGCCGGCTACCAACCTATGGTTGTTGAGCGTAGGTATCTTACTGATCGGGTTGCTCTCGGCAATCCATATTCGTCGCAATGGCGAGGCTTCCAACGAACAGTAGTAAAAGCGGTCCGGTGGAAGGGTAAAACGAATACCATAGTTGGAAAATAGGAGTTGAATTAGATTGATGAATTTTAAGGATAAAATCGTGTTTATTACTGGGGCCGGTGGCGGGTTTGGCCGTGCGGCGGCGGAGCGGTTAGCGGAATCGGGAGCCAGGCTTGTGTTGGCGGATATGAATGCGGATTTGCTGGAGAGCGCGAAGGAAGCGGTCGTGAAGGTCGGCGGGGATTGTGTGGCGATTGCGTGTGATGTTTCGGATGAGGATTCGGTCGCGGCGGCGGTGCAGGGTGGCGTTGAGCAGTTTGGGACGATCGATATCGCGGTGAACAATGCGGGCGTCACTCATTCGTTGTCCCGGTTGGCGGATCTGGATACGGCGGAGCTGGACCGTCAATTGGCGGTGAATATTCGGGGTGTCTTTTTGTGTATGAAATACCAACTTCCGGTGATGCTCCAACACGGCGGTGGAAGCATTGTGAATCTTTCTTCGGTCGCCGGATTGACGGGCACCTTCGGGCTGAGCGCCTATTCGGCGTCCAAGCATGCCGTCATCGGATTGACGAAATCGGCCGCGGTGGAATATGCGAGTAAGGGGATTCGAATCAACGCGTTGTGCCCGGCCACGATCGACAGCCCCATGATGCGGCAGACCACTGCAGGGACTCCGACAACGGCCGATGATTTGGCTCAAGGAATTCCGATGAAACGACTGGGCGGCATTCACGAGGTCGTTAACGGGATTATGTGGCTGGCCAGTGACGAAAGTTCCTTCGTAACCGGGCACGCGATGGCGCTGGACGGTGGATTTACGGCTCAGTAAAAAACTATCGAGTTTTTCGTTTAGATACCTTTGCCTTAGATGCCTTTGCTTTAGATACCTTTGCTTTAGATACCTTCGCCTTAGATACCTTCGCCTTTGCGGGCTTTAGTTTCACCGTCTTTGATTTTTCCGCCGTGGGTTTTTTGATTTTCTTCGTAATACCCTTACTTTTCATATCGAACTTTTGGACTTTTACCGTGTCGGTTTTTTCTGCCTCGGCATCGCTTTTTTGCGCGTTCGGGTCGAAGGCTCGTTTTCCAATCTGATATCCCAACTCGCGATAGGCTTCGAACTGGCGTTCATCAAAAAACTGATCGCTTGTGGATTCGTCGGGGAATGATTCGTTGACCCGTTTGTATCCGTAGATGTCTTCCGGCAATCCCGCGATGACGGTGGTCTTGATATACAGGAGCGTTCCTTCTTTGCCGCTTTCATAGGTTATTTTTCCATATTGAAAAGCGGTTTCCGAAATTCCGGTTTCCGGATTCGGCCGAATTGGTTGGGTATTGATTTCGACCGCGGCCCCGAAGTCCACTCGCACCAGTTCGATCGCCCGTGCCAGGTCGCTGAATTTCCAATCCGGGTCGGCACCGGCATCTGAAATGATAATGAAATCACATTCGCGGCGAACGAGTTCATACATCGCCAGGTTTTCATAGTGACCGCCATCCGTCAGATTCACGCAGGATTGTTCCTCGTTCAGATTCCAGCCGAGCATTTCCTTGAATACGTTGGAGTAGTTTCTGGATTTTTCCTCGAGTTTTAAGAAGGACCGTTTGTCCGGGTGAGGGTTGCTGATCCAATATCCGAGGCGCGCATTGATCAACGTCATAAAAAATGCCAACGGTTTTGAACGCGTGGCGCCGTTGTTCGGGCTCACCGCAGCCCCGGAGATCGAGAACGCTGTTGCCAGGTTCATTTCACGATAGGGTCCTTCGGTCGTGGTTTTTATATACGACGTATTTTCAGAACCGCAATACAGAGGAGAGAAAATAAAATTCTCGCCGCCTCGTCCGCGAAGTTTTGTCCGTTTTGAATCAACGGTCACCATGTTGGTATTGATGATGTGGTAGGGGAGTTGGGTGGCCGGAGTTTCGTGCAGGCAAAAACCGGACGGCTCCTTAAAATTGGGTTTATGAGTCGGGTCTTTGTATGCTTTCTCCGCATCTTCCGGCCGCGGCATATAGGCTTCGAGAAGGCGATCCCGATAGTACCGATGCATGGAAACATGGTTCACATCCGCGAATCCGAAAATCAACAGAGGTGGAATCAATCCCAGCAGGGGAACGGATAGAGGGAATTCAAAGAAATCATGAGCGCGTACGAACGTACTCAAATGGATCATGCCGAGCAAGAGCCCGTAATTGAACAGGATAAGGCCGGCGAGGATCAAACATTTGATTATTTTCCCTCGTTCATCCGCTTTTTTCCGTCCTAAATAGGCCAACAGGAACGCGCCTGCGCCGGACGAAACCAATGTCGTGGAGGCTTGTTTTAAATTATTTTTTACCATTTCCGAGTTTTCTACGATCAGCGACCCGGCGCCCACGAGCAGGAGACCCGTTCCCAATGTGAGCAAGAGGCCCAGCCATCGATACAATTCTCGACGTTTCGGGAAATCGGAGACCTGATCATATCTGGAGCCCAAACTCGACAGGAAAAATAGCGCGGCCACCGCCGTCAACAAAATCACACCCAAGAAAAAGAATAGGTTCAGCGTCGTGATGGGCGGTGTATCGTCAATGGTAAGTTTCGTAAGTACAAAAACGACAACGGGGTTTTCCCAAATGAACTTCATCG
>Ga0315336_1001846_pt1 | contig 36590 bp, 19 predicted proteins | sample ASW5metaG_FD_204512 | JGI IMG/M metagenome (GOLD analysis project Ga0315336, IMG submission 204512) | Ammonia-oxidizing marine archaeal communities from Monterey Bay, California, United States - ASW #5 | ecosystem: Environmental > Aquatic > Marine > Intertidal zone | place: USA: California... | reverse complement strand
TGGTCTCGGGGACCCGCGCGCGGCCCGGCCCCTGCTCGAGCGCGGCCTTGCCATCGGCGAAGCGACGCTCGGTGCTGACCATCCAGAACTCGCCGCGACCTTGCACAATCTGGCGATGCAGTACGACGCTGAGGGGGACTACGCGGCGGCGCGACCCCTGTTGCTGCGCAGCCTGCGGATCCTCGAGCAGGCGTATGGAGCCGACAATCCCGACTTCGTCCGAACCCGGTCCAGCTACGCGATGCTGCTGTACCACCAGGGCGACTACCTGGCGGCGCGGCCCCTCCTGGAGGCGGGCGTCGCCTTTTACGAGCGTGCCGGCGCGGGCGATGGGGTCAACCTCTCGCACAGACTCAGCGACCTGTCGCTGGTGTGCGAGGCGGAGGGTGATCTAGACGGTGCCCGCGCCCTCCAGGAGCGGAGCCTCGCTCTTCTCGAGGTGGCGGTCGGGTCGGACCACGGGGACTACGGGACCGGCCTCAACAACCTCGCGGGCATCCTCGACCAGCAGGGCGACACCGACGGGGCCCTCGAGATGTATGAGCGGGCGTTGGAGATTCGGCGAGGAGCGAGAGGCTCGGACAGTCCCGACGTCGCCCAGGCCCTCCACAACATCGCCCGCATCCGGGGGCGGAAGGGAGATCACGAGGGTGCCATCGCGCTGTATCGGCAGGCGCTGGACATCTGGGAACGGGCGCTGGGGCCCGACCACATCGAGGTCGCTGCGGGCCTGCACAACCTCGCCGCAGTTCTTCGGGCCGCCGGCGACGTCGCGGGCGCACGCGCAGCTCTCGACCGCGCGCTCGCCATCGGAGAGCAAAAGCTGGACCTGCTGCGCATGTTGAGCGAGCGGGAGGCCCTTGCCCACGTCGCGGCTACGCGGGCCCACGTCGACACCTGGCTTCTTGTGCACCAGAGGCCCGACGACCACACGCGCGCTTGGAGCACTGCTCTGCGCTGGAAGGGTATCGCGACCAGGGAGCTCCGCGAGCGTCGCGACGCCCTCTCGGGGGACCACCCGGAGGCCGTTCTGGTGCGGGATCGCCTCCGGCAGACCCGGGCGGAGCTGGCCCGCCTCACCTTCGCCCAGGTGGGGCTTTCGGTCGCGCCTGAACAGCGGGCCCGACAGGTTGCCCTGAGCCAGCGAAAGGAGGAGTTGGAGAGAGAACTTGCGACCCTCAGCTCGAAGGGGGGTGAGCGCTCGGTACGCGATGTAGGACCTGCCGAGGTCTGTGCTGCGCTGCCCGACGGGACGGCCCTCATCGACTTTCTGCGGTATGGAGAAGACTACCTGGCGTTCGCTGTTGTGGCGCCAGAATGCGAGGTTCATCGGGTGAACTACCCCGAGGCGTCGGAGGTCGACCGCGTCGTGTCCGACTGGCGGAAGGCGCTCGCCAGCAACCAGGCGACGCCGCGGATCGATATGCGTGGCGCCCTTGTCCGAGAACAGATCTTGGACCCTCTCGAAGCCGTGGTCGCCGGCGCCGATCGCCTCCTGGTCTCTCCGGACAGCGCATTGTCCGCGCTCCCCTTCGCGGCCCTGCCGCTGGAGGAAGGGGGCTACCTCATCGAGCGCCTGTCCATCGGGTACATCGAGAACGCGCGCGACCTCACGCGGGCGCCGTCCACAGGCGTCGCCTCGGGCCTTCTCCTGGTTGGAGACGTCGATTTCGCTGGAGATGTGGCGCAAGGGCCTGCCGCAAGTCTGGCCATGCGGGCGGCTCCGTGTGTCGACCAGAACTTCGGGCCTCTGCCGGGTACCACCCGGGAAATCCAGGACATTCAAACTGTTTGGACCCAGGGCAGGCACCGAGATGAGGCCGTGGAGAGCCTGACCGGTCAGGCGGCATCGGAGCCCAACCTCCTCGCGAGCATGGGTCAGAAGCGCATCGTTCATCTGGCGACCCATGGCTTCTTCGCCTCCGGAGAGTGCAGAAGTTCACTGGCAGGTGGAGGTGGACGCCAGAACGCGGTCGCGTACAACCCGATGCTCCTGTCGGGGATCGCGTTGGCAGGTGTGAACGCCGAGCGCACGGGCGGTGAGTTCGACGGCATTCTCACCGCGGAGGAGTTGGGCTCTCTCGAGCTGCCCGGCACCGAGATCGTCGTCCTGTCTGCGTGCGAGACCGGGCTCGGTGTTGTTCGAGCCGGAGAGGGAGTTCTCGGTCTGCGGAGAGCCCTCGCTGCGGCCGGAGCCCAACACGTCGTGATGAGCTTGTGGGCGGTTCCCGATCTGACCACCACGAGACTGATGGCGGGGTTCTATGAGCGGGTGCTCCATCGACGTCGACCCGCCGATCCCGCCGACGCAATGGGCGAATCCCAGCTGGAAGTTCTCGAATCGAACCGGAAGAAGTACCGCGACTCCAGGCCTGGAAGCTGGGCGGCGTTCGTGGTGGCCAGTCAGGCCGGCCCGGCCACCGGCAGCGTCGACCGCTGAGCTAGGATGTACCTGGAGGTGGGCATGATGCTGTGGTTGCTCGGGGCGGCGGCGCTGGCCCAGGGTTGGCCCGACATCGATCAACCGCTGAAGACCGGCGCCAAGGCACCCGCCGATGCGGCGCTGGTGATTGGCATCGAGGACTACTACGAGGTCCCCACCGTTCCGTACGCCAAGAACGACGCCCAGGCATTCCGGGACTTTCTCGTTTATTCCAGGGGAATTTCCCCATCGCGGATCGAGCTGCTGTTCGAGCGATCCAACACCAGCGCCGGCAAAATCCGGGCGGCGGCAAAGCGGCTCGGGGAAGCCGTTCAGTCGGGTGGCACCGCCTGGGTGTACTTCGCGGGGCACGGTGCCGCCTCGCCAAAGACCTCCGAGCGACTCCTCATGGGGGTGACCACTTCTCCCGACGCGGAGGTCTTCGAGGAGGGAACGGTCAAGGTCGAGGAGCTCGAGGCCCTCGCCGGAAGCGGTGGTGGCAAGGTCCTCCTGGTGCTCGACACCTGCTATGCCGGCGCCGGTGTGGCCGATCTGAAGCGCTTTGCCGTTCCGAGCTATGCGCTGGCCAAGACCGAAGCCGTGGGGGTCTGGACGGCGGCGGGACCCAACCAGCTCTCGGGTCCAATCGAGGGCGTGAAGCACGGCGCCTTCACCTACTTCGTCATTGGCGCGCTCCGTGGGTGGGCCGACGGGGTGTTCGACGCACCCGACGGCGAGGTCACTGCGGAAGAGGCGCAGGAATACGTGGTGAAGGCCCTCCTTGCGGCGCAGATACGCGAGCAAACTCCGGTCCTCGCCGCCGAGGGTCCCGGCGCCTGGACCCTGTCGAACGGCAACCTCGAGCGGGGTCCAGATCTCGGTCTGCTGGGCCGCGATCCCGCAGAGGTCGCCGTCGCGACTGTGGCCGTGGCCTCTCCGGCTCCCGCTCCGAAGTCGAAGGGCAAGACGTATTCGACAAACGGGCTCTTCCAGAGCGGCAAGGCAAAGCTCGCGGAGGGCGCCACCGCGCTACTTCAGGCGCAGCTCGCCGCACTGAAAGGCAGTAGCGGTGCCGTGAAAATAGAGGTGCACACTGATAATATCCCGTTGAGTACCGCGCGCTATGCCTCCAATGTCGAGTTCAGCCAAGCGCGCGCCGATGGCGCCCGGTCGTGGTTGATCGAACAGGGGGTCCGGGCGGATCGGATCACCGCTGTCGGGTACGGGGCCGACCATCCGGTCAGCCGGGCGAACACCGATGAGGGGCGCAGTCAGAACCGGCGTCTGGTGTTTGTCGAAGGCGGCCCTGTCAACAGCCCGGCCTACCAGGGGTTGACTCCTGTTCTGACGGACGCTCTGTTCGCGGCGGGTTCAGCTCGTCTCGCAGAGGGTGTGGCGGCATCGCTTCAGGCTCACGCCGCCGCCATCAAGTCGGGGAGTGGTCGGGTGAGGATCGAGGTCCACAGCGACAATGTGCCGATTCAGACGGGTCGCTATGCCGACGGCTACGCCTTCACCGTGGCGCGTGCGAACGCCATCCGGCTGTGGCTGATCGAGCAAGGGGTCGATGCGACGCGGCTGTCGGCCACCGGGTACAGCGGAGTGCGCCCGGCTGCCGGTAACGAAACCCGAGAGGGTCGGAAGCAGAACCGGAGGGTGGCCTTCGTGGTGGAGTAGAGGAGCCTTATCGGCGTCGCTTCCGACCGCCGTTGAGACCGGTGTCGAAGCCGGGCATCGTGTCCCGCTCGATGGTGGACCCGATCGCCTTCTCGATGGACTTGAGATCCCGCTCCTCTTCCGGAGCCACGAAGGTGATGACCTCGCCCGACTTGCCCGCTCGACCGGTGCGGCCGCTGCGGTGGATGTAGTCCTCCGGAGACCGGGGCACGTCGAAGTGCACCACGTGGGTGATGTTGTCCACGTCGATACCGCGGGCGGCGACATCGGTGGCGACCAGGATGGGGCACTTGCCGGTGCGAAAGTCCTCGAGCGCCGCCATGCGCTCTTTCTGGGTGCGGCCCGAGTGGATGCTGTCGGCTTCGCGGCCGGACAGCCGGCGCACGGTGCGGGCCAGGGAGTTGGCCTCGCTCTTGCGCTTCACGAAGACGATGACCGTCTCCATGCGATCGTAGGACAGAATCTTTCCGAGTAACGCCGCCTTTCGGCCGTTGGATACGCTGAATGCCCAGTGCTCCAGGCTCTCGGCCGGCTTGCTCGGATCGACCGCTATGGTCTCCGGATTCCGCAGGATCGAGTCGGCGAGCTTGCGCACCTTGGGGGGCATCGTCGCCGAGAACAGCAGGGTCTGCCGGTCCTTGGGCAGTCGCGACACGATGTGGTGCACATCGGGCAGGAAACCCATGTCGAACATGCGGTCGGCCTCGTCGAGGACCAGAAACTGCACAGTGCTCATGTCGAGGTACTTCTGCTTCATGTGGTCTTTGAGGCGACCGGGCGTGGCGACGATGATCTCCACGCCGGAGCGGATGGCGTCCTCCTGCGGATTCATCTTCATGCCCCCGACGATGGCGACGCTGGACAGGCCGACGTGGTAGCCGAGCGCCAGCGCCTGCTCGTCGATCTGCAGCGCGAGCTCGCGGGTCGGAGTGACGACCAGAACGCGCAGGATTCCCTGTTCTTTGCCGACGAGGTGCTGGAGGATGGGGATGAGGAAGGCGGCGGTCTTGCCGGTGCCTGTGGACGCCGAGGCGATCAGATCCCGGCCCGTAATCGCCAGGGGAATGGCCTTGGCCTGGATCGGGGAGGGCTCTTTGAAGCCCATGTCGCTCAGTCCGCTGAGGACTTCGGGGGCGAGGCCCATGTTTTCGAAGGAAATGTGTACTCCAGAGTTGGTTTGGCGGAGGTGTAACTCTTCGATGGCAGTTGTAAGGCGGTGTAAGTCGCCCGGGCTGTGCTGGGGGCGCACGTTGGGGATGTAAAACGGAGCATCCAATGACACGACCCACACTCTCCCTGATCGCCGCATCCATCACCTTCGCAAGCCCCGCATGGGCCAGCGGCGAGACCCATTTCTTGTGCGACGATCTGAACGTTCACGTCGAGGGCGGCATCGAGGTCCGCTGCGAGCCGGCCGCAGACGGCCTGCATGTGGATTTGCACGTGGTCGGGCTGTCGCTGCAGCTCAACCCCGGGGACATCGCCATCGTCTCCCCGGGCAACCCGCGCTTGTTGACGGCCGCCCCGTCCCTCCTGGACGTTCGGGACGAAGTGGGAATGTGGACGGTCGACTGGGCAGACGCCGTGCCCCAGGCTGTCGTGCCCGAGCAGGCCCTCGACCTCGTTGCGCGGGGCGCGTCCCAGAGCGAAGCCAGCTGGATTCGGGACAGCTGGCTCGCCACCAGCGGCAGTCACTGGGTGCGCTGGGATGGGCAGCTCGTGCCCGTGAACCTGCTCGCAGCGGGCACCGGGCGCGATGCGATCCACGTCGGCGTGGTGACCGCCGGTTCATTTGTAGGCGTCAGCCCGGTTCCGGTTCCGACCACGTAGGGAATCACAAGCAGTCTCAGTTGGGATCGCCGCCATCCATGCCGACTATAGTCAGACCCTGGAGTTCGGATGACGGGTTGGGCTTGGCTGCTTTGGGCATGGGCACCTGCTGGCGCCACGACCTGGACCGTGGACCAGACCGGGGGTGGCGACTTCACGACGATCGAGGACGCGCTCAACGGCATTCTCGACGGTGACATCATCGAGGTTCTTCCGGGAATATACAATGAGCGGGTCCGGCCCAACGGAGCCGTGGCGAACTTCACGCTGCGGTCGACGGACGGGCCGGCCGCGACGACCATCTCCGCGCCCGCTGGCCTTCCAGGGGTGAGCCTGCTCAGCGACGCGGGCACCATCGAGGGGTTCACCATCTGGACCCAGAGCAGCGCCGCGTTGCTGGTCACCGACTCGACACTGACGCTGCGAAATATGCTCATCCTCGGCAATGCGACCCGGACCGTGGGCCACGGCAATGGCGTGACCCTCACCCGGTCCGATCTGACGGTGGAGGACTCCACATTCCGCGACCTGGAGGGGGACCGCGGGAGTGTCATCTACGCGCTCGAGTCCGACCTGACGATTGTGCGGAGCCTGTTCGAGGACAACATCGCCCACACCGGCGACGGGGGCGTGCTGGTGTCGCGGACCCGGGGCGCCGTGACCATCACCGACAGCGCATTCATCAACAACGACGCCCGCGATGACGGGGGCGCTCTCTTTCTCGGGGAGGAGATCGGGTCCGGGACCGACACTGGGACCTACGTCATCACGGACACCCTCTTTCAGGGCAACCACGCCGAGTTTGGCGGCGCCATCTTCGCCGGCTACGCCCGCGACACCACGCTGGAGCGCAACCTCTTCTGCGACCAGGTCTGCGAGAGATACGGCTGCGACATCCGGACCCATGGCCGGTCCAACTCCACCCTGAGGATCGAGAACAACTCGTTCCTCAACACCGTCGGCTTCGACCTGGTCGGCTACGGAACGCAGCTCCATGTCACGACGGCCAATCAGGTCATCTACAACAACGCGTTCTTGAATGCCGACGCCCCCCGCGGCGCGCTGCACCTCCACTCGACCGATGGGGAGTTCCTGAACAATGTGGTCGCCGACACCCGCACCGGATGGGGAGTCGACTTCGGCAGCGCGAGCTGGATCGTGGACTTCAACGTGTGGTGGAACAACGCGGGCGGCGACATCCTGGGCAGCTTCGACGCCACCGATCTGGAGGGGAACGGCAATCTTCTCGAGGACCCGATGTTCTTGGACTGGGTGCCCGGGCAGTGCGACGTGGATCTGAATCCCGCGCCGGGCAGTCCGCTGGTCGACAACGGCGCGCCTTGGATTGCCGACCCGGATCTCAGCATCAGTGACATCGGTCCCTTCGGTGGAGCGGGAGCGGCGGGCTTCGACGGGGACGGCGACGGCGTGTACCGACCGACGGACTGCGACGACGATGACCCGAACGTGTACCCGGGGGCCGCGGACCCGCCGTATGACGGAATCGACGCCGACTGCGATGGCTGGTCGGACTACGACGCGGACCGCGACGGCGACGACGATCTGTATTGGGGTGGCGGGGACTGCGACGATGCCGATCCGCTGGTGAACGGGATCGACGGCGACGGCGACGGCGCATCATCTTGCGACGGTGACTGCGACGACACAGACCCGCTCCTGAACGATCTGGACGCCGATGGCGACGGCTGGTCTATTTGCGACGGCGACTGCGACGACGGCGACTCCAGCCTGCTGCCGGTCGACAACGACGCCGATGGCGAGACCTTGTGCGACGGCGACTGCGACGACAGCGACCCGATCCTGAACACCGCCGATGTGGACGGGGATGGCTGGTCCTCGTGCGCCGGAGACTGCGACGACGGAGATCCGTCTTTGAACCTCGATGATGCGGACAGTGATGGGTCGGATACGTGCTCCGGTGACTGCGACGACGCCGATCCCGCATTGGAGGGCCTGGACGTGGATGGCGATGGGTGGAGCACCTGTCTGAACGACTGCGACGACAACGACGCCACTCTGAACCTGGGCGACGACGATGGTGACGGCGACACGACCTGCGACGGCGACTGCGACGATGGGGATGTGACCCTGAATCTCGCCGACCAGGATGGCGACGGGTTCACCAGCTGTGCGCTGGACTGCGACGACTTCGACGCCACGCTGACACCCGACGACAGCGACTTCGACGGGGCCAGCACCTGCGCTGGGGACTGCGACGACGCCAACCCGAACCTGGAGCCCTTCGACATCGACCAGGACGGTTTCAGCACCTGCGACGGCGACTGCGACGACAGCGATGCGAGTCTGGACCCCGCCGATGGCGATGGCGATGGCTGGAGCTTGTGTGACGGCGACTGCGACGATGCGTCGGCCCAGGACAATCTGGACGACACCGACGGCGACGGCTGGACCTCCTGCGACGGCGACTGCGACGACTTCGATGCCGCGGTGGAGCCGGCCGACCTGGATATTGACGGCGTGTCGACTTGCGATGGCGACTGCGACGACGGCGATCCCGACGTGCATCCCGGCGCTGACGATGTGCCCGATGACGGCATCGACCAGGACTGCGATGGGCAGGACCTCGTCAGCACCGGAACGGGGACGGGAAGTACCACTGGCAACTCCACGGGTACAACGGGTCCAACCGGTGGACCGGGACAGGCGGACAAGGGGGGCTGCGGCTGCAATGTGGGTGATGGGGCGGGTCCGGGAAGTCTTGCCCTCGCTTGCATGGCACTGTTGATCGGCTGCCGTCGCGAACAGGGCATCGAGATGTCGGTCCCAGTTACCTCGGAGTGCTAGCGGTATCTGTGAATCCAGGCGCCATGTCGTCGTCTGGAACGCGAGGTAACGACCATGTTCGGGAGAACTCTGAAGTTCTCTTCACCCGCTGATGGTGGTGTACCCTCTGTGGCAATGCCCGCTCGTCTGCCACTCGACACGCTTCGGAACAGCAGAGCGCCCTATCCCGGCGGCAAGAAGTTCTTCGTACACCTCGTCCATTCGGCTGCCTGGCATGTGTGCAACACGCCGGGACTGTCGGACCACGTCTGTTCCCTCCGCACGTTCGTGGATTGGGACGGGCCCGATTTGTCGCTCAAGAAGGCTGTGGACGACACCATGGCGTACTTGCGCCAGTTCCTCGGTTGCCGGCTCTCTCGTCCTCAAGACAACACCTTCCGGTCGGAGTGTGAAGAGCTCCCCGCGAGCCTTCCGCCGAACCACCATTGGCCCTTCCAGCGCGGCCTGGGGTCCGCTTCTCTCGCCATGCAGGCGGGAGAAAATCTACTTCGGAACTATATTCCGATGAACTGGTCGATGGGCAGTACGCGCTACTTCGGGCCCCCGGGCAACGTCGACCTGCACGATCGTCTCTGCGCTGCGCTGTACTGGGTTCTCTATGCAGAAGTGGCCCTTTTGTGTACTGACGTCCATCTTCTCGATGGGGAGCCCATTGTGCGGAGGCCCGACGAGGAGGCGACCCCCCCTGACCGGGCGGTGGCCTCTCGCCTGTGGATGGCGCGCCACATCGCCCTGGGCTTCGAGCCCCGGGCGTATAGAAGCGACGACGACGACGACATCCCGGACGACGATGAGGGCGACGGTGGCCCTCCGAGGCGGAGTCGAATCCTCGCCGGTGCCATGGCCGACGTCGTCGCTGGAATTCACCAGAACGACAAACGCGCCTTCGTCCAGGACGAGACGGTCAAGTTCAGAGACAACGTCTTCAAGCCCACCACCGGCATCCGCGGCAAGAACAACAGGAAGCTCAAGCACCATCCACCCTGGCACAAGCTGTACTACGACGCCGTCGCGCCCCTCAAGGATGCCGTCGTGGATTATGTACAGGGCAACTGCGATCCCGACGGAAAGGCGCCATGAACTATGACGCCACCACAGCGCTGCACGCCTTTGAGTGGGCCGACGACGTGTTCATGGGGGTCGAAGAGGATCTGCGGGACGACGTCTGGGTCGACGCGCAGTTTGCGGACGCCGAGGACTTCCTCGCCGATGAGAACCGGCGAGAGGACCTGTTCTGGGCCATGGCGCGTTCCTACGCCATCGATCGCGCCATGAACCACGAGGAGGTGCCCCTGGAGCGCCCCTGCGCGGAACTGGTCCTTCGGATCACTGCGGGTGGGGTGGCTGACCTGGACGCCGGCCTGCTCCGGGCCCGGGACCTCGAGGAAGAGGCCAGCGTCTTTGCCGATCTCGACGAGGCCATCTCGGTGGCCAGGGGCGTCGTCGAGCCCGTCTTTGCGGGTGCCAAGGCCGCTTCTCGACCCCCGAGATGGGCGTTGCCCATCGTGTTGTTGGTGGGCGCGGCGGCCCTGGTGATGTTCGTCGTCACGAGTCAGACCGATCCGAACGAGGAAGACCTTCCCCGTGAGGTGAAGGTCGAGGCCCTCGAGGCCACAGCGCCGACCTCCGATCCCGGCTGTGAGGACAGCACCCGGGGCAATGTGCGAAGGGAGATCCTGACATATCTGAAGTCGGTCGGCTTCGTGTTGTCCACCTGCAAGAACCTCGAGAGCGGCGCCGTGAAGTGCAGGGCGGCCTACGGGGGCGACAGCCTGTCGGTGGAGATCGCCCACGCCCTGGACGACAAGATCGACATCGCGTTCAGCGTCGCGGTAGGTGGCGTGTCGGACGGGCACCTCGACAAGGCCGTCAAGAAGGCCGAGACGTCCTGCACGCCGCCGTGACATGGCTGCCGTTGGCGGTATTTGTGGGATGGGTGTCCGCCAGCCCGGCCATGGCGTCGACCTTCGATGGGGACTGCGCCGGTCGCACTGACGACGAGTGCTATCGCATCGGGGAGGGCTTCTTCCGCACTCAGGAGTACGCCAGAGCCGCCCGCGTCTTCGCGCAGACGGAGCCGGGGATCCGCCGATCGGGCAACCTCGGCCTCCTGTCCGACGTCCTCACCTACCAAGCGTGGGCGCACCACCAGCTGTTCGATCGGGAGACGGCCCTCGAGCATCAGCTGCAGTCGCTGGAGATCCGGCAGCAGATCAACCCTCCGGGCGCGGCGGCAACCCTCGGTGCGGCGTCGTTCGCCGGCGAACTCTACGACGCCCTCGGCCGGTTCGAGGAGGCCCAGCCCTACCATGAGATGGCGGTGGAGGGGCACATGGACCTGGACCCGCACTCGCCGGAGGCGGCCAACGTGGTCAGTCGTCTCGCCTACCACTACGGCGCGATGGGCGATCTCGAGGCGGAAGAGGCGCAGGTGCTGGGGGCGGGCGCCATTCTGCTGGCGCACTTCGGGTCCGACCATCCGAGGTACGCCGTGAACCTGTACTATCAAGGCTTGGTTCGCGAAAAGAGAGGGTTTCCTCGCGAGGCGCTCGACCTCTTCGAGCGGGCGTTCGCCATCCAGATGCGGCGCCTTGGGCCGACCGATGAGACGACGCTGAAGACCATGATGAGCCTTGCCGACCTCAATGCCGATCTGGGGCGCATGGAAAAGGCCGTGGAGACGGACCGCGCAGTGCTCGCCGCCTATATGGACAAGGTTGGCCCCACACATCCGTACACGCTGCGGTCGCAGTCGGGACTGGCGACGAGATTGAAGGATCTCGGGCACTTCGAGGAGGCTCTTCCCCTGTTCGAGAAGATCCTCGAGCAGCTGATCGAGAAGTATCCAGACCATGCAAACGTCGCGCGCACGCAGAGCAACCTGGCAGGCCTGTACGCCCAGATGGGACGCGACCGGGAAGCGGGTGAGCTCCATCGCCAAGCGCTCGACACGCTTCAGCGGCTGTTCGGTGAACGCGACGACTCAACGTTGAGGATCAGACTCAACCTGGCGAATCACCTCAGCCGGCAGGGGCAATACGACGAGGCGCGGAGCCACATCGAACGCGTCATCGAGATCCACACTGCCAAGAGTGGGCCCGATGACCTCCGGACCGCAGCGGCGCTGTCGTCCGGGGCCGGAATGTTGGTCGTCGAGGGCAGGTACGACGAGGGTATCGACATGGCCGAACAAGCCCTGCGGATCCAGCGGGCGAAACTCGGCGACGAGAACGCCAAGGTCGCGCGAACGCTCGAGGCATTATCGCGGTACACCCTATGGAGTGGGCAATACGAGGCGTCGAAATCCTACATGTTGGAGACGCTGGGCATTCGACGCGGCATCTTTGGTGACGACCACTTCGAGGTCGCAAGAGACCTGTTCCGCCTCGGCCATCTCGCCGGTCTCCAGCACCGGACGGGCGACGCGGTCGATCTGCTCGGGCGGGGCCTCTCCATTCAGGATCGGCACGCCAACCGGGTGCTGGCCAAGGGCGGCTCGGCCTCGAACCGGGCCTTTGTCGAGACGTTCTCGCGCTACACCGGAGCCGTTGTCTCCTTCCACATTCGCGATCACGAGGGGGACCGGGCGGCGGCCGAGCTCGCCGCCCAGACCCTGATTCGGCGCAAGGGCATCCGAATCGCCGCGGAGGCCGACCTCCTCGCGAGTGCGCGCCGTCGATCCGGTCCCGAAGCCGAAGCCGCTCTGGAGGAACTGCAGGTCGCATCGTCCCTCCTGCACAAACAAGACGACCAGAGAGAACCGGACCCAGCCAGGCTTCGAGCCGCAGAGCTCCAAGTCCAGACGGCCGAGCGGGCGCTCGCTGAAGCCATGCCGGAGTATGCGGCCTTGCAGAGCCGATTGGACCTTCAGATCTCCGATGTCGCCGACGCCCTCCCACCCGGCGCCGTGTTCATCGACTTCATCGCCTACGAGCCCTACGTCGCCACCGAGCCTCCAAACCATCGATCCGAAGCGCGGTATGCCGCCTATGTCATCGGACCCGGGGGCGTGCGCGGGTGGGAGGACCTCGGGCCGACGAACGAGGTCGACGCCGCAGTGGGCGAACTCCTGACCGCGATCACCACCAAGGCCGCCGACGCGGACTTCAAGGGACCCGCGAACGCGGCGTACTCCTTGATCATCGCGCCGGTGGAGGAACATTTCGGCGACGCCTCGCACCTGATCGTGGCCCCCGACCGCGACTTGAATCTGCTCCCGTTCGACGTGCTGGCCGACCCCAGCGGGAAGTACCTGCTCGAGCGCTACCTGGTCACCTGGGTGACGAGCGGGAGGGATCTCCTCCGTCCAGTGGGCCGAGCGTCCGCGGGTTCCACGGTCCTGGCGTCTGGTATCGATTTTGGGCCCGCGCGCGCGGAGACCGACGCTGGCGCCCTGCGCTTTTCCTCCTTTGAGGGCCGCTTTCTCTACGATCTGATGCCGGGATCCAACTGGTACACGAACACCCTGGCCACCCGCGAGGCCCTGGCAGACCATCGCTCACCCCGCCTCCTTCACCTGGCGTCCCACGGCTACTACGACGCGCCTGCCACCGACCGGGTCCGCAATCCATTGCTCCAATCTGGCGTTTTGATGGCGCGGGCGAATACCGACTCGTCGACGAACCTGACGGCGCTCGAGTTCAGCCGCTGGGATCTCCGGGAGACCCAGCTGGTCGTCTTGTCCTCGTGCAAGAGCGCCGCTGGGGTCCTGTCCGACGGCGAGGGTGTCCTCGGACTGCGAACCGCCGCCACGGTGGCCGGCTCGCGGACACAAGTGCTGACGCTGTGGTCGATTGGCGACGACTCCACCGCGATTTTCATGGACCGGTTCTACCGACGCATGCTGCGCGGCGTGGACAAAGGAGAGGCGCTTCGCCAGACCAAGTTGGAGTTCATCTCCGCCGGAAAGTGGACCCACCCCAGTCGCTGGGGCGGGTTCGTGTTGTCGGGAGACGCCGGTCGCCTGGTGCATGACTGGAATCGGCCCCGTCTGCCGACCTGGGGCCCGAGCGTGTGGCGGAAGACCGAGACAGCTCCCGTGGAGCGTCGGCGAGCGAACAGGTTCGCCGGTGTCGTATTCGCGCTCATGGCCTTCCTCGCAGGAGTGTTGGTTCGTTGGCAGTATTCCGTTCACGGCGTCACGGAATAGCTGCCATTGCTGGCGTTGCCGGTGCCACCCAGCACTACGGCGCTGTTGTCGACACAAGTGTTTGCGAACCCACCTAGAACGAGTGCACTGGTTCCACTGGCGTCGTTCTGACGACCGCCGCCGACGGTGGTCTGGTCTCCCGAGGCCGTGTTCAGCGAGCCACCTGACACCGTAGCATCGACCCCCGACGCCTCGTTGTCGTATCCGCCACTGACCGCGCTCCGATCTTCGGAGGCGATGTTGGATCCGCCGCCAGCGATGGAGGCCCACCGGCCTGAGGCCACGTTGCCGTCGCCGCCGAGGATGGCTGAACGCTGTCCGGAGGCCACGTTGTCCAGACCTCCGCACACCGACGCCCCCTGACCGCTGGCCAGGTTGCCGCGCCCGCCACTCACGGCGGCGTAGTAGTCGTTGGCCGTGTTCTCAAAGCCTCCGGACACCGTGGGGTATTCGCCGTTGCCGATGGCGGAGTTCATGTAGCCACCCGAGACCACACCGACCGGTGCGGACGCCAGGTTGTAGCCGCCGCCGCCCACTGTGGTGTAGACCCCGGACGACACGTTGTCGCGCCCACCGGAGACCGCCGAGTACAGACCCGAAGCCGTGTTGCCCGAGCCGGCCAGCACCGAGGCATAGTCCTCGTTGGAGGTGTGGTTGAAGCCGTTGACGATGCCGACTGCGCCCGAGTAGCTGTGCTGACCACCGATCACCAGGTAGTGGGAGCCGGCCTTGTCGTCGCCGCTGTTTTCGTCATAGCCGATCTTGATGTTTCCGAGCCCGTTCGGCGCGCAGTCCGAAGCACCGCAACCGGCGTTGACGATGAGATTCGCTCCGGACAGGGTGATGGCATCGGTCGCCACATCCACCGACAGGTACGTTGCCAGGTCGGCGAGGACCGGATCGACTGCGATGTTCGCGACGTCCTGCTCGAGCTGGGAGACGCGCGCGTCGTAGGCGGTGTAGGTGACGTAGTCGGCCTCGACTGCGGCCACTCGAGCGTCCAGGGCGTCCAGGGCGCCGATGCTGGCATAGCGAGCATCCGCCCAGGCAATCGCCGTCTGCTGGTCGGGCGGCGGCAGGGGCGTCGAGGGATCGGAGGACTCGTCGCGAAGGGTGTCGACCTCCATGGCGAGCTGTGCATGGTCCCGCTTCAGCGCCTCGAGCTCGGCCCGAAGATCCGCCATACCATCGCCCGCCTCGGGAGCGGTGTCGCATCCCCATGCGAATGCCGCGAGCAGGATGACGAGGGTCGGGGAGTTGAGTTTGAGTTGATTTTGAGAGTGCATTTTCCTACCTCCGTTCTGGGCGGAACGCCCAGGTTGGTACGGTAGAAATACCGGAGGTTCCCGGAGGTTCCTGGGACCCAACGTCGACTGACTTGCTCGCCCGCCGTGTCATACTGCCTGCCGGAGGTACTCATGTTCGCTCGATCGGCCACAATGGCGACCTTGCTTGGATTTTCCCTTGCCTGCAGTGGAGCCGGCGACGCCGGTCTGACCGGAACATTGACGGGTCTCGAGGCGGGCGACGTGGCGTGCTACGTCAACCTGAAGCCGGCTTCGGGCGACGAGCTGTATCTGCACGGGGACTTCGCGCTCTGCGAAGACACCAGCCTCGTCGGCAAAGAGGTGGTCCTGACCACCGAGAAGGCCAATGTCATGGGCGATTCCTGCGAGGGAGATCCGGAGTGCACCGACACAAAAGAGGTCGACCTGGTGATGAAGATCACTGCCAAATAGGCCCGAACCCCGGATTGCAATGCCCATCGACGAACCCCACGGGACCTGGTTCCGCCGCCTGCTCCTCGGTACGCTGATCGAGCTGGTTCAGGAGGCCGAAGTCCCCATCGCCATCTCGTCCATCCAGATCGCGTTTCATCCCGACAGCGCCTTTCGCGTGCCGCGGTTCAACAACTACATGCGGTTTCGCGGGGAGGCCCAGGCGACCGTGTCTTCCCCAGTGAGCTCGGAATCGATGACGGCTCTGCAAGGGGGACTCCGCCGGGTCTGGCCCGGCGTCCTCTCAACGGTCGTGGTCCCTGGAGATCAGCTCACGAGCACCAAGAACGAGACTTCAGCTGAAGTGGCCGGCGACCTCATCACCATCGCCTTCGATCTGATTGCCGACTGAATATAGGTATTCTCCCTGGAGGTGGAATGCGGTCCCTGACCATTTTCACAGTCGTTGCGTGCATCGCTGGGTGCTCCAACTCGAAGTGTGAGGACGGCTCGAAGCCGAACGAAGACGGCAAGTGCCCGTCCGGCTTCAATTCGCCGAACACCGTCGATACCGACACGACCGAGGTGACCCTGCCCCCGCCGGTGCAGGTCGCCGCCGGTTTTTACCACTCCTGCGCCTTGGATGCCGATGGTGGCGTTCATTGCTGGGGAATCAGCGACGGAGACCAAGAATACGACCACGGCCAGGTCGCCGACGCTCCAGACGCGACGCACACCTGGATCGCGGTCTCCGCGGGGGGGCTCAAGTCCTGCGCCATCAAAGATGACGGAGAGCCCACGTGTTGGGGGTTCGACAGTCTCGGACCGCCTTTTGGCGTGTCCTTCGACGCGATCGTCAACGGCACCTCCTATGGGTGCGGACTGCACGAGGCAGATGGATCCGTCGAGTGCTGGGGCAGCGGCCAGGCTGGGCAGCTCGAGGTGCCCGAAGGGGTGGTCTTCACTCAGATCAGCGGCGGATGGGCGTTCGTTTGTGGTGTCGATGACGCCAACGACGCCCATTGCTGGGGCACCAACGACGAAGGACAGACGGACGTGCCACAGGGCGTGAAGTTCTCGGCGGTCAGCGGCTACAACACGCACGCTTGTGGGCTCGATCTGGCCGGCGCCGCGCACTGTTGGGGAAACAACCAGTGGGGGCAGCTCGACGTCCCGACCGGCACCTTCGAGCAGATCGCGGTTGGCGGCTTCCACGCTTGTGCGCTCGATGGCGATGGTGTTGCCGATTGCTGGGGGGACTGCCGGGACGGGCAGTGCGCCACCCCCGGCCCGATGGCCACGATGTCCGCGGGCGGTCTGCACAACTGCGGGTTCCTGAAGGAGGGTGGAGAGATCGCGTGCTGGGGAAGCACAGCCTACGGAGCCACCCTCACCCCGTGGTAGTTGGGCAATGGGCATCTACGAAGACCTGAATGACGCGCTCCAGGACGCCATCCGGGCGGCCTCTGAACCGGGTCCCTCAAGTCGCGGAGCCAGATGGGGCTCGCAGACCGAACAAACCCCAGGGGACAGGAAGCGTTTCGCCGCCCTCGTCGCCCTCCAGGCGGCTCTCTACGAGGCGCGGCGGGTGGCCGGTGTCCAGGCGTTCTCGGACGACGCCTGTGTCGCCGAGCTCCGCAAACGAGCGCGCCATATCCAAGAAGATATCGCGATCTTTCGCGAGCGGCGGCAACGCGCAAAGGTGTCGCAGGCTGAAGCAGAGTTGGCCGTAATCGCCGACTTTCTCCCGCTGCAGGCCGACGAGAAGGCGACCCGTGCCTGGGTCGCGGAGGCGATTGCGTCGACGGGTGCATCCTCTCCAGGTGAACTTGGAAGAGTCATCGGCGCCGTCATGAAGGCGCACCGGGCCGAGGTCGATGGCGCCCTGGTCCGGCGGCTCGCCAAGGAGGCGCTCGGCTGAGGACTCAGGGGACCGCGAACACTTCCTGCACCTGGGGCGGCAACGACGTGAACCGAAGGGTGGCGCCCTCTGCCGAGACGGCAACGACCTTGGCGTAGACCTCTCCCGCTTCCGGGGTGTCGACGAGCGTGAACAGGACGTTGGCGAGCACTTCGAGTCCGATGTCGGCTCGCAGGAGACCCGATGTGTCGGATAGCGCCACCAGGTCACCCAGGGAGCGGTCCTCCCCGAGGTGTTTGCCATCCAGCACCGCCCACTTCACCGGGATGGGTGTTTCGAGGGGCTTCAGTTCTTCGTCGCGAGTTGGCAGTGCCAGATCATAGGGCGGCCCGATTCCGACGACTTCGCTCAGGGTCAGGGCCGCCGCCCCTTTCGGGTGCACGACGAAGGTCGCGTCGACGGTGATGGGCACCCCGACCGCTTCGACCACCGATTCCGAGATCAGGACCTGACCGCCGGTGGTGTACGACTCGATGCGCCCGGTGAGGTTCACGTCCCGCCCGACCACGCCGTACTTCGTGCGCTGGCGCGACCCGATGTTCCCGACCACCACCTGGCCGGTGTTGACGCCAATACCCATCTCGAGCACCGGTCGTCCCAGCTCCCGGTTCTTGTCGTTCACCACGGCCATTGCGAGCTGCATGTCCAGCGCGCAGGCCACCGCCCGCTCGGCGTGATGCGGAGTGGGGGAGGGCGCGCCGAAGATGACGAGCAGGGCGTCGCCGATGATCTCGTTGATCATGCCGTTGTGGCGCATGCACACCTCGACCATCACCTCGAAGTAGTCGTTGAGGAGCGCGATGGTCTCCTCGGGCGAGAGCCGCTCCGCCAGCGCCGTGAACCCCCGCAGATCGCTCATGAGCAGGGTTACCTCGGTTCGCTTTCCGCCCAGGCCCAGCGCCGTGTCGGGGTTGTCGAGTAGCGTCCGCATGACCTCCCGCGACAGGTAGCGGCCGAACATGTGCTTCAGGAGCGCGTTCATCTCCTTGACCTCTTGCTCCCGGGCCCGGAATCGAGAGGTCACGAACAGGACCGTCAGCACGATGGCGAAGGTGACCCAGATCATGTTGAAGCCGACCAGCAGGTGCCACAGGACCATGTCGCTGCCGGTCAGCGGCGAATCTCGGAGGACGGGGGCGTGGGGCATCCAACCCATGAGCTCGGCGAGGATGCCGACAAAGAGCACCGCGTAGCCGGACGCCACGGCGAGAAGGGTCGTGCGTGTGCCGAAGAGGAGGAAGCCGCAGACCGCACCGACGATGAAGGTCATGGCCATCCACGGGCTCGTGTCCCACCCGATGGCCAATGCGAGCAAGGTGTTGTCGATGATGTACATCTGGCCGCAGGCGTGCATGACCATTGCGCTGTCGGGACGGGAGCGGCGGGTCGCTACCGCATAGACCAGCAACAGCGCCCACGGCACGACGCTGACGTACAAGAAGGTGCGCAGGATGGGGAAGTACTCGGGGTGGAATAGCTCACGTTCGGCGGGATCAACGCCGTAAACACCGGCGATCAACACCGTCATGGTGGCCAGGACCAGCACACACATCAGGATGGAGGCGTCGACGCGACTCCACTCGAGGATGTTGGCGAGGCGAGGTCGCTCGAATCTGTCCAAACCGGGCCTACTCCGGGCGTGACTGAGTGTTCTGGGGCGGGATCGGCGCCCGACCCACCATGCGGCGTGTGGCCGGATCCGTCAAGGGGTCACGGGCGCCCCTCAGGGCCGCTTCGAGCAGGGCTACGCCCACGTCCTCCTGCTGCGGTACCTCGGCGAGCCAACCGCGTGGATTCGGGGAGGCACTGCGTTGTTGGTTTCCCACCCGCAGTACCCAACACCTCGCCAAGGTCTTGCAGCGCGGTTGGGTGCCGCTCCTCCGCCATCTGCTTCGCCTCGCGGATGCTCTTCACGTGGCCGTGGGCCGCCTGGCGCTGGAAGATGAACGGCTTCCTGGGCTGGCGAGGGTGTGTGGGCCTGGATGGGCTACGAGCACGGGCATTGGAGTCCTCTTTGAACGAGGTCACCCGAGGGCCACCCGTCTCGGCGTCAGATCCAGCCTATCTCTCCCTTCGGACTCGGCCAGATACGCGGCCATTCGCTCCATGGACGTGTCCTGCCCCTTGCGCCACTGGCCGCCGATCACCTTCATGAACGCCCACTGCAGCCAGGTTGGATGCAGCATCTGCGCGGCGAAGATCACCTGGGTGCGGCCGTCCTCCAGGCACCGGATGTGGTAGCTGAAGTTCGACGCCGGAAAGGTCCAACCCTGGGCCGGAACCGCGAGGGTGTAGTGCTCCATCGGCGTCCAGTCGACGATATTCATCACGCCAGTCGTGCCGTCGCCATGGGCACAATGCGCCGTCGCACCCCCGGCGCGTCGATCGCCCGACCAGGTCCAGTTCGTGACGCCGTCGCTCATGTTTGCGATGCAGTGGGGATTGGTCAGCGCCTCCCAGACTTGCGTCTTGGGCGCATCGAAGGTCCACTCCCACCACCAATCGGCCAGGTCCTCGGTCACCACACGACGCTGCTCCTCCCGTCGCCGTTTCAAGGACAGGTCCAGATCGAAGACGTGCAGGTCGACGCGGCCAAAGTGTTCGATGTCCTCGGCGTGGTCGATGGCGTCCTCTGGGCTTCCCATGGCGGCGTAGACGGGACGCGTGACCATGAAATAGGCCGGCACGTCGTGCTGGGAGACGAACTCGTTCTTGAGCAGGCGATGGGCGACGATGACCTCGGGACCGGAGAGATCGGGCCGCCCGCCGCCGAGGTCCTCGACGATGAACTCCCCGAAGTGGGCGAAGAACTTGAGGTCGAGCTCACCCGTGTTCTGGCAGGCGTTGCAGGTGCATGAACTCGCGACCTCGACGTGACGCAGTCGGTCGCGGAAGGCATGGTAGGCGGCTTCGACCACGTCTAGCAGCCAGTGGGCGTCGGTCATCGTCGAGGCGGGTAGATACCCGAAGAGCGCGTCTCCTTCGGTGCGGATGATCTTCACCGGGGCGCCCATCTGTTCCTTGATGAGGCCGAGCAATTCGCGGATGATGGCGTGGGCGTGTTGGAGCTCGTTTTCGGTGAGGAAGCGTGTGTATCCGCTGATGTCGGCGATCAAGATGTATCCCTCTTGAACGGTCGGAGATGGGGTGTTCATCGCGCCTCCACAGTGTCATCAGTCATGTCTTCTCTCCGTTGTAGGATGGGCTCTAAGGGCTGCACCGACACCGTATGGACTCACCGCAAAATGAACGCAAAACGGGTGAAGACCCTGTGTTTTGCGCGCGATTCGTAGGTCCCACGATCCTCTCGATCGGCGGTGTGGAGCTTGCGATGCCCACCCAGAAAGTGGCCCTTTTGGCGGCCTATCTGACCGTGGAGTCCGGTCGCCCTCACAACCGCGCCCGCGTCGCCGGCATGATCTGGCCCGACGGAACGGACAAGGCTGCGCGCGATAGCCTCCGGCAAGCGCTCTCGACGCTGCGGCGCCTTCTCGGTGATCGCGACATCGAGGCACCGCGGGTTCAATCGACTCGCGAAGTGCTGACCCTGACACTGCAACCGTCCGACTTTCAAGATGTGCTCGCCCTTCGAGAAGTCGGAAAACACCTCCAGACCGGCGAAGTACCCGAGGAGGCATTGGCGACAGCCGCCGCGTCAGTTCGCGGGGCTTTTCTCGAGGACGTGCACATCCCCGAAGGCGCGCTCGACGAGTGGGTCCTGGGTGCCCGCATGGCTTGTCGAGCCGACAGCCTGCGGGTCCTCGACGCCCTCGTCGACATCCGTCTGGCCCAGGGCCGCTGGGACCAGGTCGCGGACCTCGTGTCGAGGCAGTTCGTCTTGGAACCGACCCACGAAGCCGCTTTTCGGTATGCGATGCGCGCCGCGATCGGCCAGGGCCACCGCGACGAGGCCATCCGTTGCTACGAGCGCTGCCACGAGACCCTTGTGGAGCACCTCGGCGTGCGCCCATCGGTAGAGACTCGCCAACTGCATCGGTCGATCCTGGAGGAGCGTCCGCTGGAACGCGTGCCCGAGCGCGTCGCGGCCCGGCCCCGCATCCGAGACCGGCCGTCGCTGGAGCAGCAGATCGGCACCCGCACGTCGTTTATCGGTCGCGAAGAAGAGCTGGCGTTGGCGCTGGATAAGCTGCGAACGGGACGCTTGATCACGCTCCATGGGCCGGGCGGCCAGGGAAAGACGCGGTTGGCGGAGCAGATCGGCCTCGCGGCGGAGCGGGACTTCGCCGGCGGTGCCGCATGGGTCGCCCTGGGCACGGTGACCAACGCCGCCGAGCTCACGTCGGCGTGCGTCGCCGCTCTGGCCCTCGAAGTCCCGGAAGGATCTGAGGCGTTTTCGGTGTTGGCCTCCAATGTTGGGACGTCTCGATTCCTCCTGGTCCTCGACGAGGCCGAACATTGCGCGCGCGGGCTGGTCTTCACGGACTGGCTCACCACACTTCTGGAGCGATGCCAGGGGCTGACGGTGCTGGCCACATCCCGAGAGCGACTCAAGCTGCAGGTGGAGGAGGTCGTCGAAGTCGGCGGGCTGACCGAGGCCGAAGTGCTCTTTCGAGCGCGCGCCGCCCTGGTCAGCGACGAGCCTCTGGACACGCCGACCGCGACAACAGCGGTGGCGGCGCTATGCGAACAGGTCGGGCGCTCTCCCCTCGGCGTCGAGTTGGCCGCCCGTCTGCTCCGCAACCTGACGATGTCCGAAGTCGCCCGTGTGGTCTCTCGGGACGTCGGGCTGCTCAAGTCCGACCTGGTGGATGTGGCTCCGAAACACGGGAGTGTGGACGCGCTCTTCGAACCCTCTTGGCAGGCGCTCTCTCCAGCGGCTCGCGTTGCGCTGGCGAAGTGCAGTGTCTTCCGTGGCGGATTCGATCTGCGGGGCGCCGAGGCGGTCGCCGGGCTCGATGTGACGCTCCTCACCGAGCTCATGGATGCGGCGCTGGTCACCCAGTCCGGACACGGCCGCTACGACCTGCACCCCCTGGTACGACAGCTCGCCGCGTCGCGAGACGAGGATCCAGCCGGGAACGCGACCCGGCATGCCACCTGGTATCGAGATCTCACCATACAGAGGGTCCATGCCGCTTTCGGGATCGTCGACGTCGTCGATCTGGACATTCCGCGGCACCACCGCAACGGCCACATTCGGGACGAACTCCACACCGATGCGGCCAACGTCCGCGCTGCCCTTCGCACGTTGATCGCTGCCGCCGACAATCCCGAAGCGGTCTCTCCCTTTCTCGAGGCGTGGTGGTTGTTTCTTCGGGTCGAGCGGCAGTGGGCGCGGGCGGAGGTCCTGCTCGAAGCCGCCTTGCATGTCTGGCCCGACGCGCCCTCGCGCCGCGTGACGGCTCCCATTGTCTGGCGCTATCTCCTTGGGGTTTCGGAGAGCGCTCAGTTTCGAATCGACGCCACCATCGGGCACCTCGAACGCGTACTCATGCTCCTCGAGCATCCCCCATCCGAAAGCGCGATGGGGCATATCGTGAGCATTGGCCGCAACGTCTGGGCCGGCGGAGTCTACGCACCGGTCTCGGCGCCCTCCGGTCCCACGTTGGAGACCGATAGAACCGCGCGCATGCTCACCGCCTGCGCCCTGGAGCTCTCGATCCACACCTTCCTTCGCCGCGGACCGTTGGCGATGCTCGCGTTGACGACCCTCGGGGCGCGCTCCATTGCCACCGTGCGCGGACCGGCGATCTCTCGCCCGGTGATGAGCGGCGCGATGGCCATGATGGGCGCCGTCGGCGGTCGACCCGCCTTCTCGGAAAAGTGGCGGTTGCACACCGTGAGTCAGTTGAAGGGGGCCAGGGGACCGGTCGAGGCCATGACGCGGATGAGGCTGGCGCTGCAGGGGCTGGTGACCGGGCGTCCGTGGTCCGAGATCATCGGTGACCGGGACCGAGCCGTCCGGTTGGTCGAGGCGGACTTTCCAGGGTCGAAGCTCATGCTCGAGTTGTTTCGGATCGCCTGCATCTTCGAGCGTTTTCACGGAGATTACGCCGGCCTCGAGTCGCTGATCCAGCGGGGACTGGCCAGCTGTCCTGCATCGGAGCCCGCCCAACGCGTGGTGTTCGTGGTCAACCAAGCCCTGTTGGCGGCCCTGACTGGAGACGTCGCCCTTGGTGCCGAGCTTGCCAGGCAGGTGGTTGCCATGGACGTGCCCTCCGGCCGGACATCCATCGAACGTGACCCCGTCGTCGCCGCCCACATGTCGTGGTGCCTGCTCCGCGGTGGACACCTGGAGGAGGCCCTCGAGCTCGCCGACGCGGGGCACGCGGGCCTCCAGGCTCACGGCGACCGGGGCTCGGTGATGCTCATCCACAACATGGTGGGACCGGCGGATGCCTATCTGACCGCGCTGGAGTCGGGGGCGGTGCTGTCAGCGCGGCGGAAAACGGCCTTGAAGACGGTGCTGAAGCAGTTGACCCGCATTGCCGGTTTCAGTCCCTACGCGCGGCCCGCCCAACGGCTGCTTGTTGGCCGCATGGCCGCCCACAACGGATCGCCGGATCGGGCCCTCACACTCTGGGAGCAGGGGTTGACGGAGGCGATTCGCCTGCAGACACCATTTCAAGAGGGGCGGCTACGAGAGGCGCTGGGCCAGTCCTAGATCCCGATGCGAAGGAGAGACAGCACTGTGGCGAGAAGGAAGGTGCCGATCCCGCCGACCCCACCGATGGCCCACAGCCAGCCCGGTAGCGTGCGTCCCATCAGCACGAACAGCCCGCACAGAAGCGCCGCACCTACGGGGAACGCCACGATCAAGAGCCCGATCGGGGTGATGATTGCGCCTTGGCAGGCCGAATAGCCATGCATCACGGAGAGCATCACCAGGAAGCTGCTGATGGGCCACGGGAGCAGCACGAGCACCGCCGTCACCGCGGCGACGAGCCGAAGGAAGATGCCCCCTCTGTCGCCCATCAGTACCCCGATCAGCGCCGCCACGGACACCGTCAGTACCGCCAACAACGGAGCGACGAACATCGTCATGTCGCCTTGGCTGGACCGGCTGAACATCGTCCACATCGAATTCATGGTCGACCCGCAGTACGCGATGGGAAGGACCAGGCAGCCGGCGCCAACGGGAAGGGCCAACAGGCCGAAGAACAACGCCGGCAGGCGGGAGCGCTTCGGACGTCTCGGTTCTTCGTCTGGGTCGGACATGACCACAGGCTACGACATCGCAGCAGCGCCGACAGTCCGCATCTGTGCGGTACACTTGTTGCGAGGGTGCTTGGATAGGGGTGGGAGTGCATCGGGAACGACCCCATTGCTGACGTTCCTTTTCGGCCTCGCGACGGCGCTTGGTGCGGTGCCTGCGCCAGAGGCCGAAGCGCTCGACCACCGCGTCGGCGAGCTGTATGCGAAAGGTCAATACGCCGAGGCCGAGGAGGCCGCCCGCGAGAGCTTGAGCATCCGTCGAGAGCTGCTCGAACCCGGGCATGCCGACATCGCGCGAAGCCTGAACAACCTGGCCATCGTCCTGAAGGCCCAGGGAGACTATGCCGGCGCGCGGCCGCTCTATGAAGAGGGTCTCGCCATTCAGCGAATCGCGCTGGGTCCCAGACACGCAGATGTCGCATTGAGCCTGAATAACCTGGCGATCCTGATGCAAGATCTGGGCGATGCCGGGGCGTCGATTCCGCTCATGGAAGAGAGTCTGTCCATCCGGCGCGAGTCACTGGGTCCGCGAAGTGCGGAGGCGGGAGCGACGATGAACAGCCTGGCGCTGGCGCTCCACGACATCGGGGATGTGGCGGCGGCGCGCGCGCTGTTCGAGGAGGCCATCGTCATCTTGCGCGAGGCGCTGGGGCCCGGACATCCACATGTGGCTTCAAGTCTGAACAACTACGCGATCCTGCTGAAGGACCTGGGCGACTACCGAGCGGCGCAGAGCCTGCACGAGGAGGCCCTCGCAATCCGCATTGACCTCTTCGGCACCCAACACCCCGATGTAGCGACAAGCCTGAACAACCTGGGGTCCATCCTGTTGCAGCAGGGAGATTTTGCCGGTGCGCGGCCCCTGCTGGAGCGGAGCCTCGAGATCTGGCGAGACGGCCTTGGCCCCCGACATCCCCATGTCGCCACCAGCCTTCACAACCTGGCCGTTGCCCTGGACGCAGAAGGCGACGATGAGCGGGCTCTCGCATCGTTTGAGGAGAGTCTCGAACTCACTCGCGACGCCTTCGGTGAGCAACATCTGGAGGTCGCGAAGGTCCTGGGCAACCTTGGCACATTCCTCTGGCGGCACGGCGACACCGTCGCCGGACGGGACCTGCTCCAACGAGAGGTGGCCATCCGCCGGCGGAGCGGCGAAGATCGCATCGGGCTCGCGATCGCGTTGACCAACCAGGCCGCTGTGCTGGAGTCGATGGGCGACATCGATGGAGCGCGACCTCTGCAGGACGAGGCCCTTGCCATCATGGTGGTGCGAGGGCGACATCTGGACGCGCTGTCGCTGCGCGAAGCCCTCCACTTCCTGCACATGGAGCGCCCGATTCTCGACGGCTGGCTGACCCTGTTCGATCGGCCGGATGACCATGCCGCCGCGTGGAGTCACGTGCTCCGGGTCAAGGGTACCGTCGCCGCACGGGCCCGGTCGGCCCATGCCGTCGCGACGATTGAACCCGAGCTGGCCGGGACCGCCGCCGAACTCTATGAAGCGCGTCGACAGCTGGCGCGGCTCGTTTTTGCCGAGCCCGATCTTGCGGAGATGGACACCCTCTCGGCGACCCAAGAGCGCCTGGAACGCCGGTTGCTGGCGGATAGTGCTCGGTATCGATTGGCTACTGCCGCCGAGCGCGCCACGCCGGCAAAGATCTGCGAGGCCATGCCGGAGGGGACCGCCCTCATCGATATCCTGCGCTATGTCACCAGTGAGGCCCCCCGATACCTGGCTTTTGTGCTTCGTCAGGGTGATTGCCGTGTCCTTCGGGTGGACCTCGGCTCGAGCACACTGCTGGAGGAGGTGGTTCGCGATTGGCGTGTGGTGCTGCGGAACCCGGATGAGGACCCGAGACGGGTGACCCAGCGCGGCCAGGTGCTGTCGGCGATCTTGCTGGACCCGCTTCTCGAGGTGGCGGGGGACAGCCTGCACTGGCTCGTGGTGCCCGATGGCCCGCTGGCGACCGTTCCCCTGGGCGCGCTCCCAACGGCGACCGGTTTCGCGATCGAAGACCGCCAGATCACCTATCTCGACCGCGCCAATGACGTGCTCCTCATCGCGGGGGAAGTGGGTTCTGGGGCACTTCTCGTCGGGGGCGTGGACTACGACGCGGTGTCGTCATCGACTGGCGAGGCGCGCTCCTTCCTCGCCCCGTGCAACGGCGGCGAGTTCGTCCCGCTGCCAGGGGCGGCATCAGAAACCGAACAGTTCAGGGACTCCTGGAGACGGCACCGCCGCAAGGAGCCCCTCGTGGTCCTGTCGGGGGCCGAGGCGACCGAGTCTGTGGTCACGACCGCTCTTTCGGGCAAGGCTGTCGCCCACATCGCCACCCATGGGTTCTTCGCAACCGGGGACTGCAAGTCGGCCCTGGAACACGGCGCGGGCTACGATCCCATGCTGCTCTCTGGACTTGTCCTGGCGGGCGCGAACCGACCCGTCGACGCGCTCGCTGTAGAGGACGGCATTCTCACCGCCGCCGAAGTGGCGACCCACGACATGTCGGGCACGCGGTTGGTCGTGCTCTCGGCATGTGAAACGGGCCTGGGAGAGGTGGTGACGGGGCAAGGCGTTCTGGGGCTTCGGCGGGCTTTCACCATTGCGGGCGCACAAACGCTCATCATGAGCCTGTGGGCGGTCCCCGACGAGGACACCGCGGCGTTGATGGATGGCTTGTATATGCGGCACCTGCGCCGAAAGGGGATGTCGGCGCCCGATGCCCTCCGTGCGGCACAGCTGGCTCTCCTCGCTCGGCAGCGACGCGACGGCGACGAACACCCGGTTCGGTGGGCCGGCTTCATCGCCTCGGGCGAGTGGCGGTAGTTACGCCGTTACCCCGGTGTAGCCGGCGAGCGGACTCGAATACGCGTCTACGGGGAGAGCGGCGTCAGGCGCTGGGTGACCACGATGGTTGCCTGGCAGAGCGTACCGCCGGCCCGCCAGTCGAACCGCGACTCGTCCCCGTAGTCCAGACCTGTCGCGTCCGCAGTGAGCGTGTAGACGCCCTCCTCGTACTTGACCTCTCCAGGTGGTGTCTGACACTTGGTTTCCCAGGCGCCCGGCACCGCTCGGTGTTCGAGGAGCTCGAGCGCTGGATTCAAACTCCAACACGTGCCCGTTCGGGTCGTGCCGACCAACGCCTCCTCCCCCTCGAGGGTCAGCTGGATGTCCCCTCCATCGGGTATTTTGTAGGATCGGGGCTCGGGTCCGCAGCCTTCACCCCAGTGCCGAATAGTCGCCTTGCCAATGGTCGCGCCGGCCTTGTATTTTCCACTTCGCACCGTCATGGGCGGAGCCTCCGACCCCTTCTCCTCACCGTCGGCGGACGCGGCGACTCCCGACGCGGTCCACTGGGGACCCTTCTCCTTTGCCCCCTCGATCAGCACGACGGAGGCTGGATTCTCGACGATCAACTGCGGGTGCTGGTCGTTGCGCTGCAGGGTCCGCAGCGTTGAGAGAACATAGGCCGACGCCTCGTCCGCCGTCACCCGACCGTCGGGCGCTCCGCTCAGCTCGCCGTCGGCCCAGCCGCGGAGCGCCCCCAGCAGCAGGTAGGTGAACACGCCGTGCTCGGCGGGCTCGAGCGGCAGGGACACCTCGTTCGCGCTCGCCGCGCCCCACTCCAGCACCGACGCGCGAGGCTTCAAAGCATAGGAAGGAACAGCGAATCGGGCGCCTGGAACCAGCGCGCCTCCGCCGCGGTCGGTGCCCGTGTAGCAGGCGTCCGCAAAGATCATCGCGTTCACGTCTCGCGCCGTGATGCGCTTCCGGACCTCGTCGACGCGAACCCCGCGAGCGTCGAAACTGGCGACACTTGGCATGGCGTCGACCCCGAGCCACAGCCGGGCGCCGTCGTTGCTCGCCGCGGCGCCGTGGCCCGCGTAGTAGACCCACACGGTTCCGCCAGGTTCGACCTGTTCCACGGCGGAGTCGACTGCGGCGAGCATCGACTCCCGGGTGCCGTCCCGCTCCAGCAGGTGGACGCGCTCGGTCGGGATCCCGCGGGTGTAGACCAGGAAGTTGTAGACGGCGCCGGCGTCTCGACGGGCATGGGGCACCGTCGGCAACCGGAAGTACTCCTCAACGCCGATGACCACGGCAGTGTCTGCAGCGGCCTTGTTTCCGGTCTTCAACGGCTCGTCGATGGACGGGTAGCCAGCCAGGGCGACACCAGTGAGCCAAACCAACATCGAACCTCCGCTACCGGAACCCTACGATACACGGCGGCCCCGACCCGGCGTTGCTGTGGTCGTCGTGGGCGGGGGCGGCCTGAAAGTATGTTCGACGACGACGAGCCTACCAACCGTGTTGCACGACGACGAAACCGGCCCAGCTCCCTGGGTGCCCATGTCCTGTTGACTCGCGATTCTCTTCCAGGAGAGCCAGCTGTGCTTGGCGCAGGGCATCGGCAGGCACAACCGGTCTCCTCCTGTGCAAAAGCAAGTCGTAGAACGACGTCATGACGGCACTCGTGGCTTTGTCTGGGACCGCCCACAAACTCATCACAACACTCTCTGCGCCGGCGGCCGCAAAGGCACTGCGGAGCCCGAGGACACCCTCCCCTGACTGGACTTCTCCCAGGCCCGTGTTGCACGCAGACAGGACCACCAACTGCACGCCCCGCAGGTCAAGCGTGCCAATCTCCTCGGCGGTGAGGATGCCGTCGTAAGGCTGGAGGCCAGTCCGAGGTGCATTCACGCCGGCGAGCACGACGCCAGAAAGCAGCAATGGGTTGTATCCCGTGACCTGGGCGCCACTCGTCTCCCCGCCGCCTGTCAATGCGCTTCGGCAGCGACCAGTGGCAAAAAACCCGTGGGTCCCGAGGTGAATCAACCTCTTTCCCGCCATGGCCTGCGCGACAGCTTGTTCGGTGGCATGGCCATCGCCCAGATCAGTCGTCGGTTCTCTCCGATATCGGCTTCGCGCCCAGGTGTCGGCAATGACGGACAGCTCGCGGCGCGTACCGGGAAGTGGGTCGAAGTCGTCGTCGACACAGGCGGCGCCACGTGTACCGCTACCTGGCTGGTGCCGGGTGGGGTTCGATATTGAATCGCCAATACCATCGAAGTCCACCCCCCCGACAGCCAGGACACCGGCACCGACCCCATCGTTGGGAGGCGCCAACACCTCCTGAGCGCGTTCGACATAGGTCACGGGCATGTCCTCGATGAGGTATCGACCACCCATCGGCAGCGCCGCGAATGGCAATGCCGAAATCGGGCCGTCGGGGGAGACGATGAGTCTGTTCGCGTCGGCAAGGAGGTCGCGTAGCGGGTCCCAGATCAGCGCGCGAACCTCTTCTCCTCGTCGGTCAATCCGCCAGGTGAGAGTCTGGCCATCGCCGAGGGCTCGCCGCCACTCCAGAATTCTGTCGTCGACATCTTGCGCCCGGCCCAGTTCGACGCGATGTATCCCACATCCAGGTGCCACAGCGACGAAGGCCAGGTACTCGGAGCCCGTCCGCAGGTAATCGACCAGAGCTGTCCCGTCAGCCAGCGCTGCGCACACCTCCGTTGCCCGCGGGCGGTCCAGAGTACGAAGCTGTTCGCGCTGCTCGTTCGGCAGGGCGCGCGCGAGAGCCTCCTTCCGCTCGGTGAGTTTCTCCAGAGTCGCGCGACGATGTTCGGCAGTATCTGCATCGAACTCCGCAAAGAGCAACCTTGCGAGTCGCCGGCGGACCTCGTTGAGCTCCTCCAGCTGTGCTCGGGAGCCCGGATTCAGTGCCGCAAGCTCGGTGCGTTTGCGAGTTCGATGGGTGCCCAGGCCCTTCCAACGAAGGATGGTCGACCACGCCAACTCCTCGTCGCCAGGCTCGGAGAATGCGGCAAGCCACTTGTCGAGGAAGATGCGACTGTCAGCGACATATGCGAGCGCCTCCCGGTCACTCATGGAGTCCATGAGCTCGAACCTGGCTTCGCGGATCGCCAACAGCTCGGCGTAGGTTTCTCGCGCGGCGGCGAGGTCGTCCGACCGGAGCATGAGGTAGGCCATGTTCCGCCGTGTCGTTGTGACGTAGGGATGCGTCGGACCGAACGCGGTGAGGCTGAGGGTCAAGCTCTTTTCGTACAGACGCAGAGCGCCCTCGTACTCGCCCTGCCGCTTGAGAAGCACTGCCTTGTTGTTGAGCTGCACGGCAACCTGGGGGCTGTCTGCGCCCACAGCGCTGGACATGGTGTCAATCGCATCGTCAAACAGACTGTGCGCCCTCGCGAATTCGCCGTTATGCTGCGCTATCTGCGCCAGAGAGGCGAGAGTGTTCGCCACCTTCTCGTGCTGGTCTCCCAGCTTCTCCCTTCGAATGGCCAGGCTCTCCATCAACAAGCTTTCTGCCTTGACGTACTCACGGCGCTGCACGAGGACAATGGCCAGGTTGTTGGCGGCTGTTGCCACCCGGGTGTGCTTGTCACCGTGGGCGACGCGCCGCAGCGCGAGGCTCTGCTCGTACAGTCGCTGCGCCTCCACGAGGTCGCCTTCGTCCTTGTGGAGATGAGCGAGCGCATTGAGCGCGGTGGCGACTCGTGGATCGCTGGTGCTCCGCGCCCGCTTTCGGCGGATTCGGAGGCTTTCGTCGAGTTGGAATCTCGCCACCCCGAAGTCGCCCTGTCTCCTGTGAAAGTCGCCGAGGTTGTTCCGCGTCACGGCTACGCTGTAGTGCTCTACACCCAGAGCCGACGTCTGAATGGAGATTGCGCGTTCGTACGATCGGACGACCTGGTCCCGTTCACCGAGGTAATCGAGAACCGACGCCAGGTCGACAAGGCTGCCAGCGACGTCCGGGTGATCGGGCCCCAGCGATGCCTCGCGGATGGCCAGAGCTCGTTCCATGTGGATTCGGGCTGCGCTGTAGTCCCCCCTTGAATGGTAGATGATCCCGAGCAGATCCAGTCCATGGGCCGTGACCGGATGGTCGGCACCGTAGACGGTCTGGTGGATGGCGAGGCTTTCGCGCACATGGGATTCCGCAATCGGGTCGCCCTCCTCGTGCAATAGCAAGGCCAGGTTGTGTTGTACGTGCGCGATGCCGATGGGGTCAGGGTCGGGCAGCCTGCGTTGTATGTCCAGGCTCTGCTCGAATAGCCGCCTGGCAAGGTCCGTGTTTCGGAGACCGTGGTGGAGCGACGCGAGATTGGTCAAAACAGTCGCATATTCATTGTGTTCCTGGCCGTGCTGCCGCTCTATCAGTTCGAGAGCCTCCTCAAGTAGAGGTCTGGCGGACGTAAGCCGGCCCAATCGTTGGTACACGAGTGCCAGGCCGTTGAGAGCGCCCTGGCGCTCCGGAGCGTGCCCATTCTCGCCGTGATCCAGAATGTCGAGACTCGACCGGTAGAGCGAAATGGCGCCCTCGAAATCACCAGTTTCGATAAGTATATTTGCGAGCAGGACCTGGCTCCCGGCGAGTTCCCTCGTTTGGTTCGGATCCTCTCGGAACAGATCCAGCACTTCGCGGGCGAGGCGCTCCGCCTCCGCGAGGTCACCGCTCACCATTGCGCGGTCGGCCGCCTCTTGTAGTGCCGCCGCATCCGAGGGCGCAGCGAATGCGTTCGCAAGTGACAAAACGACAATGGTCACTGCAGGCCCCACATCCACTTCATCCTTCAAAATATCAGATACCCTCCTGATGGGGCGTGGGCTCTTCGACGACGACGATGCCGAACTCACCCGACGCATCGCATTGGGTGAGTGAGCCTGCCGAGCGACGAACCGGTGACCGTGAGCCGATGGTTCGGGGAGGGCCTTAGAACCACCTATCGGCCATTCGTGGGTTTGAACCTGGCCGGACGTCATTGGGCACCTCTGTTTTGACCTCGCGGGGACTCGTCGCGCGTCTTTCGCGGTCCGCTGACTTCAGGTTGCCGAGCGACGAACCGGTGACTGCGAACCGGTCCGTCCTACGGGTCGCGAGCTGCGCGCGGCCGACTCCAACCAGTCACATTCCGGCGCAATCGACGTCGACCCGCTAGCGGCGCCTCTTCTTGCCCCGTCGGCCCGACCGCCTCTGCGAACGAGACCTGTTGTCGGCGGGTCCCAGCGCCTCGAGAATGGCACGCGCCTCGCGGTACTGGTCTTCGAACCGTCCACCCCCAGGTGCGCGGCGAGCGCGATCCCACAGATCCCTTGCCTTTTGCAGCGCGGCCTGGTGCTGCGGTTGCGTGGGGGCATAGCTGGCGCCCAGGTCCCAGTTCGCGATGGCCGATCGGTCGAGCACCAAGGGGTCGTTTGGTCTTTCGCGAAGCACGGCTTCGATGTCGCGAAGCGATATCGTGGCCCACTTGCGGGCTCCCTTCACCAACATGCGTTTCAGCAGACCTTGCACGAGCAGATGGCGCACCTCGGCCAGCTGGTGCATGAGATCGAGTCGATGAGGCAGCCGCAGTCTCAATGCTGCAAACAGGGCCTGTGATTCCAGCATGGCGCTGGCCTTCTCGGAAGCGAGGCCAAGCATCGACAGACAGGCCGCCAGATCCTCACGCCAGTCCACCCGATCGGGCCTGCCCTCCACGAGGCCGCGCATCAACTCGACACCGCGTTCCGCGGCCGCAGCTGACGCGTCGGACGTGACGAATCGCGATGGGACGCACGACACCACAGCCAGCTCTCGGCGAACGACCCGTGCATTGGGATAGCGACTCACGAGGTCTTCGAGCATTTCGACGGCACGCCAGACGTCCTGCGTCGCCAGGGCGTGGTCGCCCCAGGTTCCCTTCGCCATCGCCAGATCTGCCATGGCGGTCGCGACGCGAGCTTGAGCGACCGGGGGCGCGCCCGGCAGCGAGGCAAGGGCGCGACGTGTGACCAGGACTTGTTCCAGAGTACTTCGTGCGGCCTGCTCATCCCCCTCGAGCATCGCCAACCTGCCCCAACGACTCAAGGCGCCTGCCGCGGCCGCCAGGTCGCTGGTCTCTGCTGCCCGCTGAGCCGCGTATCGGTACAGATCCCGGGCTCCCGGATAATCTCCAGCCTCTTGTTTGACATGGCCGAGCTGATTCGCCGCCGCGATGACCGCCGCCGGTGGGCCGTCGTCTCCCAGCGCCTCGCGGCACGCCGCTGCGATGTCGTGCACCAATGCGTCCTGGCCCAGCTCGGCGAGCAGATCCAGGGCGTGGGTGGCGGAGTCTCCGAAGCGATGGCCGCGACCCACATCCTGGCGGGCCACGGCCGACCACTGCGACACGGTGACGCCCCCGTTCGCGGCGCCGAAGGGCAGGGCGACCACGAGAATATCGGTGCGCGCGGTGGCGGAAGTCATGTCGAGTAGCGGCCCCAAGACGCCGCTCTGACCCTTCAGAACGAGGTCGGACACGATGTGAATGAGGGCGTGCACGAGGGGCTCGAAGCCATCGTTGTCATCGGCTCGACGCAGCCAATCGCACACTCGTGCCTGGCGTTCGGCATCGGGAATCGACGTGAGTTCTCGCTCCAGTCGATCCCGTACCAGCAGCTCCAGAAAGCGCTCGTGGGCGAAGGTGATTCCCGCCGAGTCGATGTCGCCGAACTCGGCCTCCGATACCGCCAGGATGCCGCAGGAAGCGGCCCGCTCAATCGGGTCGAGCGTGGACACGCGCGCCGCCGGTGGTGTGTTGGCACGCCAAGCCCGGAGCCACAGGTCGACTGTGGAGCCCGGCACGTCGAAGCGGTGATTCACGAGGAGATGGTCGACGACGGCCTTCAGCGTGCCATCGAGTCCCGGTACGAGACCCAGCTGCCGATCCAGCCAGGAGCGGAAGAGCGTCGACTCGTTGAACTGTGGCAGATCCTGCCGACCCGCATAGGTCTCGTGGATGATCTGGAGCCACAGGGGATTGGCCGCCAACCGGATGACGTGTGACGGCAAGCGACCAAAGGGAACTCGCAGCGAGCGCTCCGGCAGCATCTGGCGGCGCATGTCGTGGGCGCGCTCCGTCTCTGCGGCGTCGAATGGCCTGACCTCGAGCCAGGGCCTGCTCTTGCCGGCCGGCGTCGAGAAGTGCTCGAGTGTGTCGGTATTGGCGAGGGCGAAGGCCCCGTACAGTGACTGTTTCCGGTGTCTGCGCTGGACCTGGTCCCAGCTACCGCGGCGCATCGAGAACACCAGGTGAACCCACGGGTGCTGGGCCGCAATTGGCAGGGCTCGATCGAGGGCGCCCACGAGATCGACAAACCTGTCGGCTTCGTCGACTCCATCCAGCACCAGCAACAGATCGGGAGGTTCGTGGCCCGCCGTCGACCACATCGTCGCGACTTGTTCGAGGAGAGGCCCGAGAGCGGTGTCTTCTTCGGTGCGAAGGTGCAAACCTCGGCCGATAGCGCGGGCCAGTACAGCATCGGCGTTGTCAGCACCCCGGGTCTCGTAGTCGCCCCTGCCGCTCAGGTACACCGTCATGGCCCCGATGCCCTGCGAGCCGGTTCGCAGGCGCCACGACACCAGCTGATCGAGGCACGTCGTCTTGCCGCCGCCGGGCTCTCCCAACAGCATGATGGCCACGGCATTCGCGCTGAGCCTCGCCCGCAGGAGGTCGTCTACCCCCTCTCTGGACACGTAGGGGCCGCCTGGACCGTGCTCTCGTTCCAGGACGCGTTTTGTGGCGGCTACCGCTGCAGCGTGGACCTGCCAAGCGTCCGCTGCAGCCGGTTCAATTGGTTGAACAGGCGCTTTGGCGGCGAGGCACGCAGCCAGCTCGCGATACAGACTCTCGCTGGTCCCGTGCTCGAGGGTGCCCTGCAGGATGACTTTGTTTCGGCTCCAGCCATCCAACAGCAAGATTGGCTCGACGAGTGCCCTGCTGGGCTCAATGTCCGTGGGCAATGCCGCCAGCGGCGCGAGCTCGATGCTGAACTCCGCGTCGCGCACCCTGAAGTTCGGTGGGTCCCCTGGGTCCCCTGGAGCGCCCTCGTGCTCGTTGCCGTGCAGCGTGCGTTCGTCCACCATCAGAGTGGCTCCGACGTCTCCGAAGAGCGCGAGAAGGCCGGCCTCGAGCACCTCGAGTGTGCGCCGCGCAAGTTGCTCATCGTCGGATGCGTCCCGCGTGGCTGTCCCGCGTCGGTGGGCGCGGTCGTTGCGGATCTTCCACAGCGCGACCAGCGGGCCACGCGCCTGATCGCCAGTCAGGCCTGGCAGGCCGTCGAGAAGAGAGCCCCAGGGTCCCGATGGCGGCGCGCCCGGTTTCCGCCAACTGAATATCCGCCATCCTGCAATCAGGTCTGGCAGTCTTGGCGGCTGCGCTGGTTTGGTAGCGTAGCGCCCGTCCCAGTACTTGCACAGGGCGTCGGCGACGGCGACCCATTCCGACCAATGGGGCCGTCGCAGTCCGTGGATGCGCTTGGCGACCTCCGGGCATCCGCCGGGAGTATCCAGGTAGTCGGCGAGCAGAGTGAGGGTCGTGAAACGAACCGCCTGCTTGGTGGCGAACAGGGTGTTGTCGACCCGTTCGCCAGGAGGGCGGGAGAGATCCCGGCTCCATGAAAGGGGAAACGCGATCGGGTAGGGCAGGTCGTTCAAGTCGCTACCTCGGCCACCGGGTTCTACCAGACGCGTGGCCCCGTTGGTGCTCAACCGTCGCGATGACGGGCGACGAACTTACGATAATTGTGAGCCGAGGTCCGGTCGACGCCGAAGTCGTCCACTTTTCCCGCCAACCTCAGGGGCCGGCCTCGGTCGACGCGGTCGCTGAGAGTCAACACGCGGGAGGCGACTGGGTAGTGGTTGGACATGGGCGCCGGATGGCGGGTGTGTGCGGGCAGTACAAGTCGGTTGGGACGTCCAACGGGCGGTGTGGAGGAGGGGACACGCCGGGTTGGGTGTCAGATGGGGGTGTGCGCTGAGCGGAGGGGGTCGTTTGTCTCGTCCAACGGGGATGGGTCCGGATGGATGGTCCGGTGTTTGGGCGTCAGAC
>Ga0315336_1001845_pt1 | contig 36622 bp, 32 predicted proteins | sample ASW5metaG_FD_204512 | JGI IMG/M metagenome (GOLD analysis project Ga0315336, IMG submission 204512) | Ammonia-oxidizing marine archaeal communities from Monterey Bay, California, United States - ASW #5 | ecosystem: Environmental > Aquatic > Marine > Intertidal zone | place: USA: California... | reverse complement strand
GCACTTCGAACCAGCCTTTCTGGAAGGCGGGCTCGGCCTGCACATTCGGATGCCGGCCGTCGCCGTCGATCGGCGGGATGCGGATGCCGTGCGGCGCGATCGCAGCCGGCGCCGCGCCCGTGCCCTTCAGTTCGGCCAGAACCTTGGCGCGATCGGCCTGGAGCGTGTTTACCCTGAGATCCAGCGGCGGGCGACGCGCCAGCGCCGCGCCCTCCTCGACCCAGGCCTCTCCATAGGCTTGCTCGAGCAGCGGCGCGCACCAGTCGGGGATATCGGCGCGCACCACGTCGGGCGCATCTGCCAGCCTGCGGCCGGCGGTCGCCTTCAGCTCGCCGGCGCTGAGCAGCGGCGGCGCGAATTTGTCACCGTCGAGCGCGTCGTTGAGCGACTGCGCCGTCTGACCCCATTCCAACAGAAGCGCGCCAAAGCCGATGGCGCGCGGAGTGTCCTCGCCGAACAGCCAGCCGGCCGAGCGCTTGCGGCGCAGCGCGTCATAAACGATGTTGCCGATCGCCGCGCGATCGCCGCCGCCCGCAAAGCGATGCGACAGGCCCCAATCGCGCAAGGCGTCCGCCACCGGCCGGTGGCGCCGGCCGATGTCTTCAAGAACCTCTATGGCCGCCGCCAGCCTTCCGCCCAGTCGCATCCCGTTTTCCGCCTACATTGCAAAATTGGCTCCGGCCCGCTCTTAAAGCGTTTCAGGCCTGGATTGAAAGAGTTCTGTTCGCGCCGGCCATGAAACCACGTTCTTAAACCGCCTGTTTGACCCGAAGGGTCTTGCAAGCAGGAAACGCCGCCGAAAAACAATAAAATCGTGCATAATATGAAGGATCTCTAATGTATTTGATCGGTGGGTACAAGAAAGCTTTTTGATTTCCTCTCAGCTTTCCAAGTTTTGGCCGCGATAATACTCTTCCGGCGGTGATTCTCGGCGCGGTAGACGCGGTTCGACGGATCCTATGAGGAGAGGGCAATGAAGACTTATCTGGCAGAAGTACTCGGCACGTTCTTGTTGGTGTTCATCGGCACGGCCTCCGTGGTCACGGGCGGTTTCGGCGGCGCGCTGCCGCTCGGACAGGAAGGCATCGGACTGGCGTTCGGCATCGGCCTGATCGCCGCGGCCTATGCGATCGGCCCGATCTCGGGCGCGCATCTCAATCCGGCGGTGACGCTCGGCGTGTCCTGGCAGGGCGGATGCCGGCCAAGGATGTCGTCCCTTACTGGATCGCGCAGATCATCGGCGCCATCATCGCTTCGCTGGCGCTTTGGATCATCGTTTCCGGCCAGGCCGGCGGCCACACCGGCGGTTTCGGCGCCAATGGCTGGGATGAGACGAAGTGGGGTATGAGCTCGGCCTTCCTCTGGGAACTGATCGGCACCTTCACCTTCGTCACGGTGATCCTTGGCGTCACCAACGCCAAGCACACGACCGCTTTCGCCGGCCTGGTCATCGGCCTGACGCTGGCAGGCATCCACTTCGCCATGATCCCGGTGACCGGCACCTCGGTCAATCCGGCGCGCTCTATCGGTCCGGCACTGTTTTCGGGGGTTGCCGCGCTCAGCCAGCTCTGGCTGTTCATCGTCGCGCCGCTGATCGGCGGGGCGATTGCCGGCGTCGTCGCCAAGGCCGGCATCTTCGAGAAAGACTGACGCCTAACGTCGAAACGATAAAGGGCGCGGACATCGCCCGCGCCCTTTATCGTGCGAGGATGAGACCTACTTCGAAGCGATATCGAATCGGTCGGCGTTCATCACCTTGGTCCAGGCCGCCACGAAGTCCCGGACGAACTTCGCCTTGGCGTCCGCGGTCGCATAGACTTCCGCCAGCGCGCGCAGCTGCGAGTGGGAACCGAAGATGAGGTCGGCGCGGGTGCCGGTCCACTTCACCTCGCCCGTCTTGCGGTCGCGTCCTTCAAACACGTCCTTGGCGTCCGAGATCGCCTTCCAGTCGGTGCCCATGTCGAGCAGGTTGACGAAGAAGTCGTTGCTCAGAGTGCCTGGCCGCCTGGTGAAGACGCCATGCTTAGACTGTCCGGCATTGGCGCCAAGAACACGCAGGCCGCCGACCAGAACCGTCATCTCCGGCGCCGTCAGCGTCAGCAACTGCGCCCGGTCCACCAGCGACTCCTCCGGCGACAGGCGCTGTGGCCCCCTGAGATAGTTGCGAAAGCCGTCGGCGACCGGTTCCATCGGCGCAAAGGAGTGGATGTCCGTCTGCTCCTGCGAAGCGTCCATGCGGCCCGGCGTGAAGGGCACATCGACGCCATGGCCAGCATCAGCGGCGGCCTTCTCGACGCCGGCATTGCCGGCAAGAACGATCAGGTCGGCCAGCGAAACCTTCTTGTCACCACGCTGCGAAGCGTTGAACTCGCCGCGGATCGCGTCGAGCTTGGCCAACACCTTCGCCAGCTGGGCCGGCTGGTTGACGTCCCAATCCTTCTGCGGGGCGAGCCTGATGCGCGCGCCATTGGCGCCACCACGCTTGTCGGAGCCGCGGAACGTCGAGGCAGACGCCCAGGCGGTCGAGACCAGCTCGGCCACCGAAAGGCCGGATGCCAGGATCTTGCCCTTGAGCGCCGCAGCGTCTTGCTCGTCAATCAGTACATGGTCGACCGCCGGAATGACGTCCTGCCAGGGCAGTTCCTCCTTCGGAACGAGCGGGCCGAGATAGCGCGCACGCGGCCCCATGTCGCGGTGGGTCAGCTTGTACCAGGCGCGGGCGAAGGCGTCGGCGAACTGATCGGGGTTCTCGTGGAAGCGCCGCGAGATCGTCTCGTAGGACGGATCGAACCGTAGGGCGAGATCGGTCGTCAGCATCGATGGTGCGTGACGCTTGGAAGCGTCGTGCGCATCCGGCACCGTGCCAGCGCCGGCGCCACCCTTCGGCGTCCACTGATGGGCGCCCGCCGGGCTCTTCGTCAGTTCCCATTCGTAATTGAACAGATTGTCGAAGAAGTTGTTGCTCCATTTGGTCGGCGTCGTCGTCCAGATGACTTCCAGGCCGCTGCCGATCGCGTCGCCGCCCTTTCCGGTGCCAAATTTGCTTACCCAGCCGAGGCCCTGCTGCTCGATGTCGGCGGCTTCCGGTTCCGGACCGACAAGCGCTGCGTCGCCGGCGCCGTGGGTCTTGCCGAAAGTGTGGCCGCCGGCGATCAGCGCCACGGTCTCCTCGTCGTTCATCGCCATGCGGGCGAAGGTCTCGCGGATGTCGCGCGCCGCGGCGAGCGGATCAGGCTTGCCGTTCGGCCCTTCCGGGTTGACATAGATGAGGCCCATCTGCACGGCGGCGAGCGGGTTCTCGAGGTCGCGGTCGCCGCTATAGCGCTCGTCGGCAAGCCACTTGCCTTCCGGGCCCCAGTAGATGTCCTGCTCCGGTTCCCACACGTCGGCGCGACCGCCGGCGAAGCCGAACGTCTTGAAGCCCATCGATTCCAGCGCGACATTGCCGGTGAGTATCATCAGGTCGGCCCAGGAAATCTTGCGGCCGTATTTCTGCTTGATCGGCCACAGCAGCCGGCGGGCCTTGTCGAGGTTGACATTGTCCGGCCAGCTGTTCAGCGGTGCGAAACGCTGCTGGCCGGCCCCGGCGCCGCCACGGCCGTCGCCGATGCGATAGGTGCCGGCGCTGTGCCAGGCCATGCGGATGAACAGCGGCCCGTAATGGCCGAAGTCGGCCGGCCACCAGTCCTGCGAATCCGTCATAAGCGCGGTGAGGTCCTTGATCACCGCATTGAGATCGAGACTTTCGAATTCCTTGGCGTAGTCAAACGCCTCGCCCATGGGATCGGACAGCGGCGATTGCTGATGAAGAACCTGAACGTTCAGCTGGTTCGGCCACCAATCGCGATTGGTCCTGCCGGTGGTTCCGTGCGCGACCGGGCATTTGCCAGCGCTGTGGTCGTCGGTTTTCGCGTCCATGTTAGTCTCCGATTTTGCCGAGTTTCGAATGGGTTTCCGGGGCAGCCGGTGGCCGCGCCAATCTAGAATGATTCCAGACTAGGCCGCCTTAGCGATAAAGACAAATTGCCTTTGCTGTTTGTTTTGATAACCTTTCCTTATGATTGGCCTGACCGTTCGGCAGATGCAATATTTCGATGCGCTGGCGCAGACGCTGCATTTCGGCCGAGCAGCGAAACTTGCCGGCGTCAGCCAGCCGGCCCTTTCCGCGCAGATTGCCGAGATGGAAGAGCGGCTGAATTGCCTGTTGTTCGAGCGCGGCGGCAAGACGGTGCGCATGACCGGCGAGGCGCTTGCCCTGCAGCCGCGTATCGAGCGCATTCTGAGCGACATACGTGACGTCGAGACGACGGCGCGGCGCGGCCGCCCGAGCATGGAAGGTCGCTTCCGGCTGGGCATGATCCCCACCGTCGCGCCCTATCTCCTGCCGCATGTGCTGCCGGAGCTGAAGAAGCACTACCCTTCCCTGCAGCTCGAACTGCGCGAGGCGGTGACCGCGTCGCTGGTCGAGGATACGACGTCCGGCCGACTCGACGCCTTCATCGCGGCTTTGCCACTCGATCAGCCGGCGATAGTCGCCGAAGAGCTTTTTCCTGACCGCTTCTTCCTCGCCGTTCCCGCCGGCGATCCGGCCTTCGCTTCGCCGCCTGTGCCGCCGGAAAGCCCGGCGCTGGAGCGGCTGATGCTCCTGGAAGAAGGTCACTGCCTGCGCGAGCAGGCACTGGCTGTCTGCGGCAAATTGCGACCGATGGCGATGGCAAGCTACGGCGCGACCAGCCTCACCACGCTCTTGCAGATGGTGGCCCATGGGCTCGGCGTCACCCTGGTGCCGGAAATGGCGGCAAATGCCGCCGGCGTCATGCCGGACCTGAGGATCGTCCCGTTCCAGGAGCCAATGCCGCAGCGCATGATCTGCATGGCCTGGCGGAAGAACAAGGTGCGCCAGGACGAGTGCGTTGAACTGGCGCGAATCATACGCAGGCTGGATCGGGCGGTGCTGGCGGCGTGAGCTCCTTTCGAAGCGGCATCCCTGCGCCCGATGCTCGGCACGCGACGCCTTTCACGGCACAAAGATCAGAAACACATAGGTGAAGAACACCACGACATGGACCATGCCGGTCAGGAACGTCGTTCTTTCGGTGCTGAAGCTTACGCCGCATATGAAAAGTGCCAGCACCAGAAGCACGGCATCTGAGGCCGGCAGACCCAAAGTCAGCCCTCTGCCCGTCAGCAGACTGGCGGCCGCGACCGCCGGTATCGTCAAGCCGATCGTGGCGCAGGCCGAACCCATCGCCACGTTCAAGCCGCGCTGCAGCTCGTTGTTGAGCGAGGCGCGAACCGCCGAAATGGCCTCGGGCATCAAAACCAGCCCCGCGATCAACGCCCCTACAATGCTGTCGGACTGCGTCACCTGATAGGCGGCGAGCGCATCCTCCACGCTCGCGGCGACCTGCTCGGCGAGCAGGACTATGCCGATCAGCCCGCACAGCAGCAGCAAGGCGCTGATGGAAATGCTGCCGTCGGAGGCTGTTCGCATCGGAACGTCGTGTGCCTGTCCCTGGACGAAGTCCTCCCGATGCCGAACGGTCTGGGCGAACACGAAACTTGCATAGAGCAGAACCGAAAGAACGCTTACAAAAGCAAGCTGAGCCGCCGAAAACGTGCCGGGATCCGTAGCCCGGGTGTAGGTCGGAAGAATAAGCGTCAGCACGGTCAGCGCGATCAGGACCGACAGGTAGGCGCTGGTGCCCTGCCGGACGATCGCCTGCTTGCGGTAGCGCCAACCGCCGAGTGTGAGACAGACGCCGACAACGCCGGTAGAGGTGATCATCACCGTCGAGAAAACGGACTCGCGAGCCAGCGTCGGGTTGTTTTCTCCATGCAGCATCATGGAAACGATGATCGAGACTTCGATCGCCGTCACCGCAAACGTCAGCACCAAGGTTCCGTAGGGTTCCCCAACCCGCCGGGCGACCGCCTCGGCGTGGTCGAGCACCACGAAAATGGTGGTGAACATGATCGCGCTCGATAGCGCTCCAACAAGTATCCTGGCGTTCAGCCATCCTTCGTCAACAGAAAGGCCGCTGGCCCTCACCGCGAGTCCCATGGCCAGCGCGGCCAACGGCATCGTGTAGGAAGTCATCGACCGCCCGCAACCAGTCATTCAAGCCCCCAAACCCCGCGCGTTTCCGTGAACCTAGCGGAAAAGCGAGTGGTGAGCACCGCTCACCGGCATCCTTGCCCGCCAGGTCAGCCGGTCAAAACATGAACGGGGACCGGGCACCATTCCCGGCGTCGAGTACATCAATGGCCTCGCGAACCGCCCGGCAGAATCTTTCCAGCAGTTCCGGCTCGTTCCCCAGACGGCGGCGCAGCGAGAAGGGCACTTCCAGCTGCGCGCCCTTCCCCGTCAGCCCTCGGTTGACGATGTTCGAATCCTGGATACCCGGAAAAGGATGGTTATCCTTCCGTGCCTGGAAGCCGGCCTCCCGCAGACGCCAGATTATCTCTGAACCCAACACGGCGTCCTTGCCGCCCATATAGACCGTCGCAAGATCGTCCCGATCCTGACGGCCATGGATAGCAACGACCGTGGACTTCGTCCGCAACAGGTCCAGCGCGGTTGCCTCGTCAAAATTCCTCGAGGTTATGTGCAGTTCCCGGTTGCTTTCCGTCATAAGCCCCTCAAAGCAATACATATCGAGATCGCCCCCCGCTATCGTCTCGGTGATCAGCGAGGTGCGAGGCTCGATCTTGCCGCCATGTGGGGCCATGACGATCGCGCCGCCGGTTCGCGCGCCGCGCCGGACGACAATTCGATAGTCTATGTTTTCGATCTTGGCGGCTTTCAGCGCCGCGAAATTTGGAAACTCGTTGTCCATAAATGCCGTTCACGCCGTCTTCTGCGCCACCAGCCCCAGTTCCTCCACCATTGCCTCGCGCATCAGGAATTTCTGCGCCTTGCCGGTCACCGTCATCGGCAGTTCGCTGCGGAAGCGGATGTGGCGCGGTACCTTGTAATGCGCGATCTGGCCGGCGCAGAAGGCCTTGATCTCCTCGGCGGTGGCGATCTGGCCCGGCTTCAGCACGATCCAGGCGCAGAGTTCCTCGCCATATTTGTCATCTGGGATGCCGAAGACCTGGACTTCCTTAATCTTGGGATGGCGGTACAGGAACTCCTCGACCTCGCGCGGATAGACGTTCTCGCCGCCGCGGATGACCATGTCCTTCACCCGGCCGACGATGTTGCAATAACCCTCGACGTCGATGGTCGCGAGGTCGCCGGTGTGCATCCAGCCGTCGGCGTCGATCGCCTCGCCGGTCTTCTCAGCGTCGTCCCAGTAACCCTTCATCACCGAGTAGCCGCGCGTGCAGAGCTCGCCAGGCTCGCCGACCGCAACGGTGGCGCCGTCCGCGCCGATGGCCTTGACTTCGACGTGCGGGTGGATGCGGCCGACGGTGGAAACGCGTTTCTCCAGCGGATCGTCGACGCCGCTCTGGAACGAGACCGGGCTGGTTTCGGTCATGCCATAAGCGATGGTCACCTGGCTCATATGCATCAGCGACACCACCTTCTTCATCACCTCGATCGGGCAAGGCGAGCCTGCCATGATGCCGGTGCGCAGGCTGGACAGGTCGAAGGTCGCGAAATCGGCGTGGTCGAGCATGGCGACGAACATGGTCGGCACGCCATAGAGGCCTGTGCAGCGTTCCTGCGCGACAGCCTTCAGCGTCGCGCCGGCATCGAAGCCTTCGCCTGGGAAGACCATCGTCGCGCCCTTGGAGACGCAGCCCATCGTGCCCATCGACATGCCGAAGCAGTGGTAGAGCGGCACCGGGATGCAGAGCCGGTCATCGACCGTGAGCCTGATCGCCAAGGTCACGAAATTGCCGTTGTTGACGATGTTCGCGTGGGTGAGCGTCGCGCCCTTCGGCGCGCCTGTCGTGCCGGAGGTGAATTGGATGTTGATGGCATCTCCCGGCCTCAGGCTCGCCGAGATACGGTCGAGACTGTCATGCTCGTCGCGGCCGGCCATGGCCAGCACGTCGCCGAAATTGAACATGCCGGGCGAATTGTCGTCGCCCATGCGAATGACGATCTTCAGCGCCGGCAGCTTTCTCGCCTTGAGCCTGCCGGGTTCGGCAACGGCGATTTCCGGCGCCAGTGTCTCGATCATGCCGAGATAGTCGGACGTCTTGAACCGCGCGGCGGTGACCAGCGCCTTGCAGCCTACCTTGTTGAGGGCATATTCGAGTTCGGCCAGCCGGTAGGCCGGGTTGATGTTGACCAGGATCAGCCCGATGCGGGCGGTGGCGAACTGCGTCACCAGCCATTCCCAGCGGTTCGGCGACCAGATGCCGACGCGGTCGCCCTTCTCCAGGCCCAGCGCCAGGAAGCCGGCGGCCAAGGCGTCGACCGTGTCAGACAGCTCGCTCCAGGTGAAGCGCTTGTCCTGGCCGACGAAGACGGCGGCGTCGAGCGTGGCATACTTGCTCACGGTGTCCGAGAACAATTCCGGAATGGTCTTGTCGAGCAAAGGCACCGACCGGTCGCCCGACACATGGGCCTTGCCGCCCAGCGGAGCAATGAAGGCGCCACTCGCGCCGCGCCCTCGCAGATTGGTGGCGTTCATGAGCTCGTCGAGTTTGATCGCCATCGCCGTATCCTCCCGGGATGACCCAGCCTATCAGCCTGCCGAGACGGTGAAAACCCGCCGAAGGTAGAGGTGTTCCCCTCTCAAGGGGAAGGCAGAGCGCTCATCTTCGCGGCGATTTCCCGCAACAATGCCTCGTCCGCCGCATCGCGCTGCTTCATCGAAGCGACGAGACAGGCTTGCGACTTCAGGATCGTACCATCGCCCAGAACCTTGAGATGGTTGGCGCGCAGCGTCGAGCCCGTCGTGGTGATGTCGACGATGACATCGGCGAGCCCAGCCGCCGGTGCGCCTTCGGTGGCGCCGAGGCTTTCGACGATGCGATAGACCTGGATGCCGTGCTTGAGCGAGAAGAACTGCTGCGTCAGCCGCCAATATTTGGTGGCGATCCGCAAGCGCCGGCCGTGGCGCTGGCGGAAATCGGCGGCGACGTCATCGAGATCGGCCATGCTGTCGACATCGAGCCAGATGTCGGGGACCGCCACCACGACATCGGCATTGCCGAATCCGAGACGCGCGACGATCTCGGCCCGCGCCTCCCAGTCGGCGAGGTTCTCGCGCACAAGGTCCTCGCCGGTGATGCCGAGATCGACCGCGCCCTGGCCGATCTCGCCGGCGATCTCGGATGCCGACAGGAAGGCCACTTCGACAGCGTCGAGGCCTTCGATGCGGGCTCGGTATTTGCGGTCGTCCTCGGGTAGGGCAACGGCCAGGCCGGCCTTGGCCAGCACTTCGAGAGACTGCTCCTTGAGACGGCCCTTCGAGGGAATTGCCAGCGTGATCATCGCGCGCCCTCCCGCAACGCTTCGATGCGATCGAGCCAGACCGAGAAGCCGACGCCGGGGATCGGCTTCCTCGCGCCCAGCAGCGTCAGCAAACGGTCGTAGCGGCCACCGCCGGCAAGCGGGCGGTCGCCCCCCTGGACCCCGATCTCGAAGACAAGGCCGGTATAATAGTCGAGCGGGCGGCCGAAGGCGGCATCGTAGCGGATTTGCGCCGAGGACAGGCCATGCGCCTCTATGGACCTGGCGCGAGCGGCGAAATTCTCCAGCGCCGGTCCCAGCGACAGGCCGGCATCGGCGGCGAATTTCTCCAGCGCCGCGGGCGCGCTGTCGAGCGCGACGTCGATCTCGAGAAAACCCTTCAGCGCCGAGAACGCGTCGTCGGAGAGCCGCACGCTGCGCAGCTGCGCTTTCTCGATGAGCCTGCGCGCGATATCTGCCGGCGCGCGGCCGGACGACGCAGACAGCCCGGCCTCCTCCATGCCGGCCGCAATGTGGGCGGCAAGGCCTTCCGCATCGCCGTCGAGCACCAGCAACGCGACCGGACCGGAGAGCTGGCTGTTGCGCGGCGGATTGGCGAGATCGGCAAGGGCCGCTTCCAGCATCGGCGCGGAGCCGAAGGCGCGCGCCAGCCGCATGCGCCAGCCGCGCGGCAGGCCAAGTGCTGCCAGTACCGCTTCGAACAAGGTCTGGTCGCCAAGCGTGATGGCGAGGCGCTTTCCAGGCAGCACCAGAGACAAGAGCGCATGCGCGTCGGCCAAGGATCGCGCATCGGCGGCGGCGACGTCACCGTCGCCGAGATCCTCGATTCCTGCCTGGAAGAACTCATTGCCGCCCTCGCGGCGCTGGCGGAAGACTTCGCCAAGATAGGAGTAGCGGCGCGGCGTGCCGGCCTGGCTGGCGATATGGTCGAGGCAAACCGGAATGGTGAATTCGGGCCGCAGGCACAAGGTCTTGCCGGTCTCGCTCTCGGTGAGGAAGATGCGGCGGCGCAGGTCTTCGCCCGCCATGTCGAGGAACGGTTCGGCCGGCTGCAGGACCGCCACTTCGACCGCATGCGTGTCGCGGGACGCGAAGAGGTTAATAATGTCGGCTGCGATGGCGGGGCGCGTGGTCATGGCTAGGCTTTGGCGCGGTCGGCGGCTTGCGCCGCCAGGATCTTCTTCACCTCTCCAACCAGCTCGCTCTCAGGCACAGTCACCTGGGCAGGCCTTGCGGCGCGCCATTCGGCGTTGTCGGTGATCTCGGCCGACATGCGGGCGCCTTCGATCAGGTCCTTGATCTGCAGTTCACCCCTGGCGCGCTCGTCGCCGCCCTGGATGATGGCGACCGGGCTGCCGCGGCGGTCGGCATATTTCAGCTGCGCCTTCATGCCGGCGCCGCCGAGATACATTTCGGAGCGGATGCCGGCGGCGCGCAGGTCGGCGACCATCTTCTGATAACGGCCGAGGCTGTCCGTGTCCCTGTCCATGACCAGCACCACGACAGGGGCGATGACGTCCGAGGTGTCGAGCTTGCCGAGGTTCTTCAGCGCGGTCATCAGTCGCGAGACGCCAATGGAGAAACCGGTTGCGGGCACCGGCTCGCCGCGGAAGCGCGAGACCAGCCCGTCATAACGGCCGCCGCCGCCGACGGAGCCGAAACGCACGATCTGGCCTTCGTCATTGGGGATTTCGGCCAGAAGCTCCGCTTCGAAGACCGGGCCGGTGTAATATTCCAGGCCGCGCACCACGGAACGGTCCATTGCGATACGGTCTTCGCCGTATCCCGCCGCCCTGACCAGAGCTTCAATCGTGGCAAGTTCGCCGACGCCTTCCTGGTAGGCAGCGTTGGCACTGACGCCGGCATCGTGGCCGGGCTGGGCGTCTCTTGCCGTGGCGAGAAGAACCGCCTCGGCCGCTGCATCGTTCAAGCCGGCGCCCTTGGCGAAATCGCCTTCGCCTTCCTTGCCGCCATCCCATCGTCCCGGACCAAGGAGAAGCCTGACGCCTTCAGCTCCGAGCTTGTCCAGCTTGTCGATGGCGCGCAGCACCGTCAGCCGGCGGCCGGCGTTCTCGTCGCCTCCGAGTCCAATAGCCTCGAGCACGCCGTCCAGCACCTTGCGGTTGTTGACCCGGATAACATAGTCGCCGCGTTTGATGCCGAGCGCCTCCATCACGTCGGCCATCATCATCGCCATCTCGGCATCCGCCGCCACGCCCGGCGTGCCGATCGTATCGGCGTCGAACTGCATGAACTGGCGGAAGCGGCCAGGGCCGGGCTTCTCGTTACGGAACACCCATCCTGAGCGGTAGCTGCGATAGGGTTTCGGCAGCTTGTCGAAATTCTCGGCGACGAAGCGCGCCGTCGGCGCGGTCAGGTCGTAGCGCAGCGACAACCACTGGTCGTCATCGTCCTGGAATGAGAAGACGCCTTCGTTCGGCCGGTCCTGGTCGGGCAGGAACTTGCCCAGCGCATCGGTGTATTCGATCATCGGCTGGTCGACCGGCTCAAAGCCGTAGAGCTCATAGACCGAGCGGATGGTGGCCATCATCTTCTCGACGGCGCGGATGTCTTCGGCGCTGCGGTCGGTAAAACCGCGCGGCAGCCGCGCTTTCGTCTTTTCCGATTTGTCGGCCATGGAATGATCTTCTCTGGTAATGGGGCGCGCGTTTCCTAAACGATGGCGCTTGGAGCGGCAAGGGTCGGCGCCTTTTCCTTCTCCCCTTGTGGCCAGAGGCTGAAACAAAACACAGCAGAAGCGAAACAATTCCGCCACCAGCGCGGCATGCTGCCGACACAATCGACGACCATAAAGCACGCCGAAACAAGGGGTTCGGGGCCATGACCACGGCTGAAGACATGATCGAGAGCGGCAGACCAGCCAGGCTGCGGCCTGCCGAGGGCGCCGTGCTCAAGCCGGCGCAGCAGCCGGCCGGACCGTTCGACGTGCCGACTCAGCCACATAAGCCGACGACGCGGGACGCGCTGGTGACCGGGCTTCTGGTCATCTATCCGGCTTTTGCCGCCGTGGCGGCCATCATTGCCGGGCTGTTCCTGAGCGGCGCCGGCAATCTCTGACCTCCACCCAACGATCGGGTATCATCATACGTCTGCAATTTGCATGCGCGCTTGCCGGCGCGCTGGCTGTTGGCGCGACCAGCGCGGCCAACGCCTGCCAACCGGGCGATGCCCGTCTTGCCGGCCACTACTACCTGAACGGCGTCATGGAAGTCGGTTCCGAACTGCTCTTGAAGAAAGACGGCAGCTTCGAGTTCGCGCTCGCCTATGGCGCCAACGACCACTACGGCAAGGGCTGCTGGTTGAGGAAGGGCTCGACCGTCGAGGTCATCCCGGCCGGCCGCAGTTCCGCCTCCACGCACCACACGCCCGACGATCGCGGCTTCAGAGGGCTGGTGCTGACAGTGTCGGGCGCGAGCCTGTCTGGAACATCAACGGAAGCGGCCATAAGGGCAGGTTCGAGAAGTGAGGCGCCTCTTTCCCTGCTCCCACAAAGAGAAGGGAACGAGGCGCTACTTCGGCCGCTTCAGCGCCTTGCGCTCCTTCTCGACGTCGGTCCGGCAGTAGCAACCTTCGAGATGGTCGTTGACCAGGCCCATCGCCTGCATGAAGGCATAGACGGTGGTGGGGCCGACAAAGCTCCAGCCGCGCTTCTTCAGTTCCTTCGATATCCTGACCGAGACCGCCGTCGTCGGATTGGCGCGCAGATGCGCCAGGTCGACGATCTCGGGCCGCTCCTGCGGACCGGGCTCGAACTTCCAGAACCAGGCGGCAAGCGAACCGAACTCGTCCACCATCTCGCGGGCGCGTTTTGCGTTGTTGATGGTCGAGACGATCTTGCCGCGATGGCGGATGATGCCGGCATTGCCGAGCAGGCGCTCGACATCATCGTCGGTGAATTGAGCCACCTTGTCGAAATCGAAACCGGCGAAAGCCGCGCGGAAATTCTCGCGCTTGCGCAGGATGGTGAGCCACGACAGGCCCGACTGGAAACCCTCCAGGCAGATCTTTTCGAACAGCCGGCGATCATCCGTTACCGGGCGGCCCCATTCGTGGTCGTGGTAGTGGAGATAATCCGGCAAATTTCCGTGCCAGAAGCAACGCGTCTTGCCGTCCGGGCCTTCGATAACACCGGAGGTTTCCTGCCCCATTGCCGCAAATCCATTCGTTAATGCGCCTCGGCGCCGCTTTTACCGTGGCTTTACCAGATTCCTGAACCGGCCGGTAACCACACCAAAAGGTTTACTGACAAAGCGGCATTTTACGCATTCCGATTCATGTTTTGCTTGCCGCCGCGCGCCAAGGATCGCGAAGCCGAGGGCCGCCCTCCCCGCCCCGGATGAGTTCGACGATCAAGGTGCGTTCCGATGAAGACAGCGTTTTGTTCCCTGCTAGGTGCTATGGCGGTTCTTGCCGCCGGCGCCACGACTTCGCTTGCCAATGACCGCTATGCCGACATGCCGCCGGTGATGGTGAGCCCCGACCTTTCGGCGCCCTGGGTGCTGCAGCTCGGCCATGCGCCAGGCATCGTGCGACCCGCGCGGCCGGCGACGCAGCAGCCGCTGCAGCGCCTGTTCCAGGCACAGCCCGACCGACAGAAGACGGCGGCCGTGCAGCAGCCGGCCAGGCGTATGGTGATGCGGCCGCAGATCAATCCGATATACCTCCCGCAGGAGGTCGCCTATGACGGCCCGGCGAAGCCTGGCACCATCGTCATCGATACGCACCAGAATTTCCTCTATTTGGTCGAGAAGGACGGCAAGGCGCGGCGTTACGGCGTCGGCACCGGCAAGCCGGGCTTCGAATGGTCGGGCACCCACAAGATCACCGACAAGAGGGTCTGGCCCGACTGGCGTCCGCCGGCGGAGATGATCAAGCGCGAAGCGGCCAAGGGCCGTTACCTGCCGACCTACCTGGCCGGCGGCATCGAAAACCCTCTCGGCGCGCGCGCCCTCTATCTCGGCACCACCGAATACCGCATCCATGGCACCAACCAGCCCTGGACGATCGGCGGCGCGGTGTCCTCGGGCTGCATCCGCATGCGCAACGAAGACGTCGTCGACCTCTACGAGCGCGTGAATGTCGGAACCACAGTCGAGGTGATATAACGAAATCGACCGGTCAGCTGCGCCGAATGGTTCTTTTAGGGCTTGCTGTTGCCCTTAAGCCATAGCGCGCCGCCGCAAGAGATGCTTAGACTGGCAAAGAGTTAACGGGGGACGGGCCGTGTGGGGATACGGCCGGTCACGAAAAGGCAGCGCGGTCACCCGCGCTGCCTTTTTTCGTTTCTTGTTTGGTGCGTATCGCTGTCCAAAAACCGCTGTGCGCCCCTCGGGTCGGGCCCGAGGGCATGCTTTCGGGCGCCATGCATGGAGCGGCAAGTCGTCCTGAAAGCATTGCGGTTCGCATTCGGGGCTGATTTCCGGGCGGTCCTCTGCTATTGCAGCGCACAAATCTCAGTTGCCACGCAATTTTCGACGGGAAGTCGCTTGCGCGCTTGACCTCGAATTGCCCCAGAAAGCGGAGGCGCCAGCATGACCCGGACCGACGACAGCCGCTACCTGAAAGGCGGCCCGGTCGCCCAGCGCATCATCGCCTCGGTGCGCGAGGATGCGGCAATCGCCACAGCCGAAGGCTTTGCGCCGAAGCTCGTCTCGATCACCGTCGGCGATACCGCCGCGGTCGAGGTCTATGTGCGCAACCAGCGCGCCAAGGCAGCGCTTGCCGGCATCGGCTTCGAGGAAAGGCGCTTCGCCGCCGACATCACCGCCGGTGAATTGGAGGCGGCGATCCACGGCCTCAACGCCGACCCGCGCGTCACCGGCATCATCATCCAGCGGCCGGTGCCGGCGCATATCCCAATCAAGACGCTGCAGGGCGCGGTGCATCCGCTGAAGGACGTCGAGGGCATGCACCCGGCCTCGATCGGCAACATCGTCTACAACCAGCTCGATCTGGCGCCCTGCACGGCGGCCGCCTCGGTCGAACTGCTGAAGGAGACTGGACTCGATCTCAAAGGGCTCGAAGTCGTCGTCGTCGGCCATTCCGAGATCGTCGGCAAGCCGATTGCCTTCCTGCTGATGAGCGAGGGCGCGACGGTGACGGTCTGCCATCACATGACGCGATCGGTGGCGGCGCATGCCCGGCGCGCCGATGCGCTGTTCGTCGCGGTCGGCAGACCGCGACTGATCAAGGCCGACATGGTGAAGCCGGGCGCTTGTGTCATCGACATCGGCATCAATTCGGAGGTTGGGCCCGATGGCGAAACACGTATCGTCGGCGACGTCGACACCGACAGCGTCAAGGAAGTGGCTTCCTGGATCACGCCGGTGCCGGGCGGCGTCGGCCCGCTGACGGTCGCGATCCTGTTGCGCAACACCATGGTGGCGCTCAATCGCCAGCGCGCGCTTTACCGCGCGACCTATGGCGCGCCGGATCAGCTCGCGGCGGAGTAACTCCACTACTCGGCGGCAACCAGCATCGCGTCGGGCACGCCTTCCGGCTTCGGACCGCCATAGGCCCAGTCGAGCAACTTGATTGTGTGCACCACCGGCAGCTTCGCGGCCGATGCGATCTGGGTGATGCAGCCGATATTGCCGGTGGCGACAACTGAAGCGCCCGTCGCTTCGATGTTCTTCACCTTGCGGTCGCGTAGCTTCGCCGAAATCTCCGGCTGAAGGATGTTGTAGGTGCCGGCCGAGCCGCAGCACAGATGCCCTTCGCGCGGCTCGCGCACGACGAAGCCCGCCCTGGCGAGAAGCTCCTTCGGCTGGCTCGTGATCTTCTGGCCGTGCTGCATCGAGCAGGCTGAATGATAAGCGATGATCGTGCCTGGTTTGCGTACCGGCTCGGGCAGGTCGAGCCCGGCAAGATATTCAGTGACGTCTTTCGCGAGCGCCGAAACGCGCGCTGCTCTTTCCGCATAGGCCGGATCGAGACGCAGCATGAAGCCGTAGTCCTTGATCGTCGTGCCGCAGCCCGATGCCGTGATGATTATGGCGTCCAGCCCGCCATTGTCGACGGCACGCGTCCAGGCATCGACGTTCCGCCTCGCCGAGGCGAGCGCTGCCTCCTCGCGGCCCATATGATGGACGAGCGCGCCGCAGCAGCCCTCGCCTTCCGGCACCACGACCTCGACGCCGAGCCTTGTCAGCAAAGAGATGGCGGTAGCGTTGATCGCCGGATCGAGCACCGATTGCGCGCAGCCGGTGAGGATCGCGACGCGACCACGCTTTGTGTCCTGCCCGGCATGCGTGCCGGGCAAAGACATCGGCGATGCCGCCGGGATCGACGAGGGCGCGAGCTTCAGCATCGCGGCGATCGGCTTCAGCGCCGGCAGCTTCTCGAACAGGCCGACGAACGGTCGGCCGAGGCCGGCCAGTTTCAACGCCGCCCGGAAACGGGCCGGGTGAGGCAACACGGCCGCCAGCATGGCGCGCGTCAACCGGTCGAGCAACGGCCGCCTGTAGGTCTCCTGGATATGCGCGCGGGCATGATCGACCAGATGCATGTAGTTCACGCCCGAGGGACAAGTCGTCATGCAGGCCAGGCAGGAGAGGCACCGGTCGATATGGGTGACGATCTCCTTGTCGGCCGGGCGGCCGTTCTCCAGCATGTCCTTGATGAGGTAGATGCGGCCGCGCGGCGAATCCAGTTCATTGCCCAGCGTCACATAGGTCGGGCAGGTGGCGGTGCAGAAGCCGCAATGCACACATTTGCGCAGGATCTTTTCCGATTCCGCGACATGCGGGTCGGCGAGCTGGGCAAGGGAGAAATTGGTCTGCACACAAAAATCCTTACCGTCCGAGAAGCCAGCTCTGCGGGTTCCTGACCGGCTCGCCGCGTTGCAGCGCCTGGATGCCGAGAATGCAGCGGGCGATGAACCAGACGGCGACGGCGAACATCAGCAGGAAGCCGATAACGAGCATCATCAGGACCACCGAGATCAGCGCGTAGAGGAGGCCGATCCAGAATGTCCTGATCAGGAAAGTATAGTGGCTTTCGACAAAACCGCCCGCCTTGCCTCGGTTGATGTAGGCAAGGACGATGCCGACGATGCCGGTCACGCCGATGACGAGGCTGGCGAGGTAGAGAATGTAGATGACCAGCGCGTTGGTCTGGCCCGGCTCCAGCCAGCGATCGGTCTGGCGCGACCCCATGTCCGGACCTGGATTGACATTACTCATGGTGCTCCCTCCGTTGATCGAGGAAGAGTAGCAGAGCTGGAACCGCTGGCCATGCGGCCGGGGCTGAGAATCTGCTTCGGATCGAATTCGGCCTTGAGCCGCGCCGACAGCGCCGCCAGATGTGGCGGCTGCGGCTCGAACACCGGCAGCGCCGCGCGATGCGAAGCTGTAGCGCGCACCAGCGTCGCGTGGCCGCCGCCATGCTTGCGGATCAGGCGGCGCAAAAGGTCGGCTTCGGGCTCGCCCTCGCGCATTGACAGCCACACAAGACCGCCCTGCCAGTCGTAGAAGGCGTCGACCGCCGCCTGCATGCGCAGGGCCATAACCATGTGATGCGCCTGCGACGGCGCCATCGAGACGCGCCAGACCGGCCGCGCGCCGCCGTCGGCGAAAGGGACGCAATCGCGGATGTCGCGCCAGATCGTCTTCGACGCCTCGCCGGCGATCTCCTCCACTGGCCCGGCCCTGCCGAGCAGCTTGCGCAAAGCCTCGATGCGATAGACGACCGACGGGCCGAAACCCTCAACGCGCAGCAGCGTCGCGGCATCGCTGCCGTGCTTGCCGCCGGCAACCTTTGCGGCGATCCGCTCCGGCAGGTGCGCGGCGCTCGACACTTCGGCGCTGGAGCCAAGCGCCAGCGCCATGGCGGCGACCGCGGCATCGTCCAGCAGGCCGCGGATTGCCAGCGTCACCTCGGTCTCGGCGGCCGGCAGGACCTTGAAGGTGACGTCGGTCAGCACGGCCAGCGTGCCCCAGCTTCCCGCCATAAGCTTGGAGAGGTCATAGCCGGTGACGTTCTTGACCACGCGCCCACCCGACTTGAAGGCCTCGCCACGACCCGAGACCGCGGCGACGCCAAGGATATGGTCGCGCGCGGCGCCCGCCTTGAGACGTCGTGGGCCGGAAAGGTTCGAGGCGAGCACCCCGCCGATTGTGCCCCTGCCAGGCTCGGCGCCGAGCAACGGGCCGTAATCCATCGGCTCGAAGGCGAATTGCTGGCCGCTTTCCGCAAGCAGTTCTTCGATCTCGGCGAGCGGCGTGCCGGCGCGGGCCGACAGCACCAGCTCGGCCGGCTCGTAGAGCGTGATGCCGGTGAGTTTCGACAGATCGAGCGTGTGCTCGGTCTGCAGCGGATGCCCGATGCCGCGCTTGGAGCCGTGGCCCAGGATTTCGAGCGGCGTTTCTTCCGCCACCGCCCATTGGACCGTGGAGAGAGTCTCGGCGGGTGTGGAGGGGGTGAAGGTGGTCATGGTGCATGGACCTGGTTCCTCGCCCCCGCAAAGCGGAGGAGAGGTGGCTCGGGCGAAGCCCGAGATGGAGAGGGGGCCATCATAAAGCGCTGCCTCCCCTCTTCGTGGCGGCGAAAACGAATGTGAGGTCCGAAGCCGAGTTTCCTGGCTTTCAGTTCGTTCCAGAGGGTTGCTTCCGCCTGATTGTCTCCGTGACGGAGACCGCGCGCGCGGGCGATCTTTTCGGGCGAGCGGCGGCTTGGCCGAGAGGGCGTCCCCCTCTCCGTCTCGGGCTTCGCCCGAGCCACCTCTCCCCCGCTTTGCGGGGGCGAGGAACTTTGATCCCAAGCCCCCATCAAAACCTCGGAATATCCGGAAACGCCACCTGTCCCCGATGCACATGCATGCGCCCCAGTTCGGCGCAGCGGCGCAGTTGCGGAAAAACCTTGCCGGGGTTGAGCAGGTGGTTGGGATCGAAGGCGCATTTGACGCGCATCTGCTGGTCAAGGTCGATCTGGTTGAACATTTCCGGCATCAGGTCGCGCTTCTCGACGCCGACGCCGTGCTCGCCCGTCAGCACGCCGCCGACCTCGACGCAGAGGCGCAAAATATCGGCGCCGAAGCTTTCGGCCTTGTCGAGCTGGCCCGGCACATTGGCGTCGTAGAGGATCAATGGATGCAGGTTGCCGTCGCCGGCGTGGAAGACGTTGGCGACGCCGAGCCCGTATTTCTCCGACAGCGCGCGCATGCCGGCCAGCACGCGCGGCAGCTCCTTGCGCGGGATGGTGCCGTCCATGCAGTAATAGTCGGGCGAGATGCGTCCGACCGCCGGGAAGGCCGCCTTGCGCCCGGCCCAGAAGCTGAGCCGCTCCTGCTCCGACTGCGATATGCGGCAGGTGGTCGAGCCGTTCCTGTAGGCGATCCCTTCGACGAGGCCGATCAGATGGTCGACCTCGACGCTCGGCCCATCGAGCTCGACGATGAGCAGTGCCTCGACGTCGAGCGGGTAGCCGGCATGGACGAAATCCTCCGCCGCGTGGATCGCCGGGCGGTCCATCATCTCCATGCCGCCGGGGATGATGCCGGCGCCGATGATATCGGCGACGCATTTGCCCCCCTCCTCGCTGGTCGGAAAGCCGATCAGTAGCGCGCGCACCGTCTCCGGCTTCTTCAGGATGCGCACGGTCACCTCGGTGACGACGCCGAGCAGGCCTTCCGAGCCGGTCATGACGCCGAGCAGATCGTAGCCTTCCTGGTCGAGATGATTGCCGCCGAGGCGCACCACCTCGCCATTCATCAGCACCATCTCGATGCCCAGCACATTGTTGGCGGTGAGGCCGTATTTCAGGCAGTGCACGCCGCCGGAATTCTCCGCGACATTGCCGCCGATCGAGCAGGCGATCTGGGAGGATGGATCGGGGGCGTAGTAGAAGCCCTCCTGCTCGACGGCGGTGGTGATGCCAAGATTGGTGACGCCCGGCTGGGCGACGACGGTGCGGTTGGGATAGTCGATCGCAAGGATGCGGTTGAAGCGGCTCATCACCAGGAGCACCGCATCTTCCAGCGGCAGCGCGCCGCCCGACAGCGAAGTGCCGGAGCCGCGCGGCACGACGCGAATGTTGCGCTCGTTGCAGTATTTCAAGACGCGCGAGACCTGCGTTACCGTTTCCGGCAGCACGACGACCAACGGCAATTGCCGGTAGGCGGTGAGGCCGTCGCTCTCGAAGGCGCGCATTTCATTGGCCGCGTCGACGACGCCCTCGCCCGGCACGATGATGCGCATGTCGGCGACAATCTCGGCGCGCCGGTTGAGTGTCCCGGCATCTGGCTTGGGCATGGCAAGGCCGGACATCGGCACTTCCTCCGCTCGACTGGTCAAAATCTTTTACCAGCCTCACAGTCTAGTTGCAACGATGCTTCGATGCGCGGCGGCGGCGACCCCAATTGCCAAGCTTGCGCAGCGGCAATCTGCCGCTCCCCGGCTGCGCCTTGCGCCGAGGTTCTAAACAAAGTGCGGACTGGCGGCTGCCGGACACCTCATGAATCTTTTGACCCCGACCGCCGAGCGGATCGACCCCCTACAAAGAGGGAATAAGATATGCGCGTCTATTCGCCGGGATGTTTCGCCGGTTCGGAGTGCATGCGCCGCACGCGCCGCACGCCCCACCAGACGAGCAGAATGGCGACGGGCACGGATGCCGCGGTGACGACTTCCGGCGCGAAAACGTGACCGAAGACCGAAGCGCCCTTGGCGACATAGCCGATGAGACCGACGACATAGTAGGACACGGCGGCAACCGACAGACCCTCGACCGTCTGCTGCAGGCGCAGTTGCAGCCGGGCGCGGTTGTTCATCGACGCCAGCAGGTCCCGATTCTGCTTCTCGACTTCGACATCGACCCAGGTGCGCAGAAGCGTGGTGGCGCGTGTGAGTTTGCGCGACAGGTTGGCCTGGCGCTCCTCGACCGAGCGGCAGGTGCGCATCGCCGGCGCCATGCGCCGCAAGAGGAAGCCCGCCCAGGTGTCAAAACCCTGCACCGGCTCTTCATCCAGCGCCTCGAGGCGTTCGGTGACGATTCCGTCATAGGCGCGGCTGGCGCCGAAGCGGTAGAGGCTGGACGCGGCGTCGGCCTCGAGCTCGGCGGCGAGTTCGGTGAGGTCAGCGAGCAATGTCTGGCTGTCGCGGGTTTCGACCGCCTTCATTTCCAGCGTGGTCTGGGCCAGGCGGTCCTCAATGCGGCGGGCGCGGACGGACAGCGTCAGCGCCAGCGGCAGCCCGAGCATGGCGAGCGTACGATAGGTTTCGATATCGATCAGCCGCTGCGACAAGGCGCCGGTGCTGGCCGGCGTCAGGCCGCGATCGAGTACCAGCATGCGGGTCAGCCCGTCGCCGTCCTGGCGGAAATCGGTGACGATGGCGGCGGCGCCCCGCTCGACCAGCGAATAGCATAGGCTGGTCGGATCGAAGCCCGCGATCAGCTTCTCGCTCGCCTGCGTCCATTTGCGGATTTCGAGGCGGATGCCGGAGATCACCGTACCCGGCGGCGAGAAGCCGTTACCGAAGGGCGAATCCTCCTGGCCCCGGCCGTTCTCGGCCAACGGCCCTTCCCAGAGATAGGTCGAGAATTCCGTATGCCGCTCCCAGCGCAGCGTGCCCTTGCCCCATTTCATGGCATGGTGGCGCGCGTAGCGATCGGGCGCGGCTATGCCCAGCCGCCTCGAAAGCTCCGAGAGCACGGCATGGTCGACCGCGGCGCCGCCCTCGGTCATGAAGGAAAGCTGGATCAGCACGCGCGGCTTTTCGATCAGCGGGTGCGGACGGGCATGGACCTCGCCAATCGCGCCGGGCCGACCCTCATGCGCCGGAAAGCCCATCACGCTGCCTTGCGCGCGCGGCTGGAATTCGAGACTGGACATCTCGTCGGACACGGCTGGTCCCCCTGTTCTCGACCCTTCGTGCAACCCGGTCGTCTTGCGGCAATCGGCGGGACGCGTAAACAGCAAATATTAGCATCCGGCAATGGTGGAGCGCGGCCAGCGATCCGACCGGGTTTGACGAATTGGATAAATAATTTGACCAGTTGGCGACGGACGCTTTAATCTGGACGACATCAATTCCGTTCTCCAGGCGTCTCCCTTGAGCGACATTTTCTCCAGGATCGAGCATTCGCGCACCGCCGACGAGGTGGTGCAGCAGATCGAGAGCCTGATCCTCGAAGGCGTGCTGCGCACCGGCGATCGGCTGCCCGGCGAACGCGAACTGGCGCGCCAGTTCGACGTGTCGCGGCCCATCCTGCGCGATGCGCTCAAAGCGCTGGAAGGGCGCGGATTGCTGACGACCCGACCGGGCGGCGGCACGCATGTCGCCGACGTCATCGGCCAGATCTTCACCAAGCCGGTGACGGACCTCATCTCCACGCACCGCAAGGCGGTGACCGACTATCTGGAATACCGGCGAGAGATCGAGGCGGTGGCGGCCGAATACGCGGCGCGGCGGGCGACGCCGGAGGATCTCGCGCTGCTTGACCGTATCATGGCGCGCATGGACGAGGCGCACCGGACCGGAGACTTCGACGACGAGGCGGAGATCGACGTCGAATTCCATCACGCGGTGTGCGAATGCGCGCACAACATGATCCTCCTGCACACGCTGCGTTCCTGCTACCGGCTGCTGTCAGAAGGCGTGTTCCAGAACAGGCTTCTGGTGTTCAGCGTGCCCGGCGCGCGCGAGGCGCTGCTGCAGCAGCATCGCGCGATCCACGCCGCGATCAAAGCGGGCGACCCGGTCGGGGCGCGCGAGGCGGCGATGGACCACATCACCTATGTCGAGCGCTCGATGGCGGAAGCCGAGCGCAGCGGCGACTGGCAGCGCGTGTCCAGGCTGCGCCTCAGGCAACGCTCGGATGCCGGCGACATCGAACCCACACGCAAACGCTCCTGAACACAGATTTAGCGGGGACCACTATGAGCGAAATCCTTACCATCGCCGACCTCAAGGACCTGGCACGCCGCAGGGTGCCGAAGATGTTCTTCGACTACGCCGATTCCGGCGCCTGGACTGAGAGCACCTACCGCGCCAACGAGGAGGATTTCGGCAAGATCAAGTTCCGCCAGCGCGTGCTGGTCGACATGAGCAACCGCTCGCTGGAATCGACCATGATCGGCCAGAAGGTGGCCATGCCGGTGGCGCTCGCGCCGACCGGACTGACCGGCATGCAGCATGCCGACGGCGAGATGCTGGCGGCACAGGCGGCCGAGGAGTTCGGCGTGCCGTTCACGCTGTCGACGATGAGCATCTGCTCGATCGAGGATGTCGCCTCGGCGACCAAGAAGCCCTTCTGGTTCCAGCTCTATGTGCTTCGCGATAAGGATTTCGTGCTCAACCTGATCGATCGCGCCAAGGCGGCGAAGTGCTCGGCACTGGTGCTGACGCTCGATCTGCAGATTCTGGGACAGCGTCACAAGGACGTGCGCAACGGGCTCTCGGCGCCGCCCAAAATGACGCTTGCCAACATCATTGACCTTGCGCTGAAGCCGCGCTGGTGCCTGGGCATTGCCGGCACCCCGCGCCGCACCTTCCGCAACATCGTCGGCCATGCCAAGGGCGTCGGCGACGTCTCCTCGCTATCGTCCTGGACGAATGAGCAGTTCGATCCGCAGCTGTCGTGGAAGGACGTCGCCTGGATCAAGGAGCGTTGGGGCGGCAAGCTGATCCTGAAGGGCATCCTCGACAAGGAGGACGCGCTGATAGCAGCCGAGACCGGCGCCGATGCGATCGTGGTCTCCAACCATGGAGGGCGTCAGCTCGACGGCGCGCCCTCCTCGATCTCGGTGCTGGAAGAGATTGCGGATGCGGTCGGCGACAGGATCGAAGTCCATATGGACGGCGGCATCCGCTCCGGCCAGGATGTGCTCAAGGCGCTCTGTCTCGGTGCCAAGGGCACCTTTATCGGTCGTCCGTTCCTCTACGGGCTCGGCGCCATGGGCAAGGTCGGCGTCACCAAAGCGCTGGAAATCATCCGCAAGGAAATGGATGTCACGATGGCGCTGTGCGGCAAGCGCCTGGTCACCGACATGGGCAAGGACCAGTTGCGGCGCTAGGACGCAGTAGCGCCAAGATCGCAGGGATCGGTTGCGTCGCTAGGGCGTTGTTCATCGATCGGCACTAGGCTTGGCCCCAACTGCCCCTGGGAACGTGTCCACATTGACCGAAACCAGCATCCACTATCTCGACGCGCGCGGGCCTGATGGCATGCGGCTTTATGCCATTGGCGACGTACATGGGCGCCCCGACCTGCTCGCCGCCATGCACCGGCGCATCGAGAGCGAATTGGAACATGCGCCCGGGTCCGACTGGCGCATCGTTCATCTCGGCGATTATGTCGACCGCGGGCCGGACTCCAGAAGCGTCATCGATTTCCTTATCGAGGCGCACAAGCGCGATCCGCGCAACATCATGCTTGCCGGCAACCACGATATCGGCATGCTCGAATTCCTTGCCGACGGCGAACCGGACGGTCTGTTCATGAATTACGGCGGCGTGCAAACGGCGCAGTCCTATGGCGTGAACACTCTCCGCGACGCCCACAGGGACGGCAAGGGGGAAGCCATGAGGCGGGGACATGCGGCGCTCGTGGAAGCGGTGCCGCGCAGCCATTTAGACTTCCTGCAATCGCTGACATTGTCCGTCACCTTCGGCGACTTCTTCTTCTGTCACGCGGGCATCCGGCCGGGCGTGCCACTCGACCTCCAGAACCAGCAGGACTTGATCTGGATCCGCGACGCCTTCCACGACCATCCAGGGCTTTTCCCAAAGGTGATCGTGCACGGGCACACACCCGTTGCAGAAGCGGATGTGCGGGCCAATCGCGTCAATGTCGACACGCTTGCCTGGAAATCGGGAACGCTGAGCGCGCTTGCCGTCAATGGCGGCGACAAACGCATCCTGACCGTCCAGGGGAAGGCGCTCTAGGCGCGATCCCCGGCGCGGGCGCGCTTCCGATCTTGTCGGAACCCTAGTCCAGCGAGGCGGTGACGCCGTAGCCGTCAACGGCCCGGTGGTTGGTCGCGGCGTCGGCGGCATAGATGCCCAGGCCGCAGAGCACGATGGCAGACAGCATGACAAAAGACAGGAGAGCTGCTTTCACGGACGTCATCTCTGGTTAAGCTTTCTGCATCTGGGCACGAGGCGGTTACCAATGCGTTGAAACGATAAAATGCGTCTCAATGTTTCGACGATTTCGCGCTTCTAAGCAGATTCTGTATCGCCGGTGTGTCGGCTGGATCACACAAAAGGGTTCATGGCGGTTGCACGGGCGATACAAGGCGCGCCCTCTTAAGCGAGCGCTCCGACACAAACCAAGAAAGAAGAACGTTGTCCCCAGGCGGAAGCGCTGAGGCGTGCTAATTATGCCACGCTGCGTCCGCGTGGACGTGTTGAGATGCAGGTCAGGCCGGCATCAGCTGAACATCACACGCCCTAGATTGTGGCCACCCAGGCGCGGGCAATCGCCAGGCCGGCGGCATCGGCTTCGGGGCCATTACAGGCCAACTCATCGTCGAGCCGGTCGTTCCAGTCGGGATGGCGCTCGGCGATCGTTGCCGCGAAGGAGGTGCTCCAATCGCGCACCATCGGCGTATCGGCCTCAAAGTGGAACTGGAAGCCATAGACGGCGCGGCCAAGGCGGAAGGCCTGATTCTCGGCCACCGGACTGCCCGCAAGCCGCACGGCATTCTCAGGCAGCACAAAAGTGTCGTCGTGCCACTCGAAGATCGGGAATTGTTCGGGCAGCGCCGCCAGCACCGGATCCAACTTCGCGTCTGGCGTCAGCGACACCTTGTGCCAGCCGAACTCGGTGGCGCCGCCGATCTGGTTGGTGCCGCCAAAGGCACGCGCTAAAAGCTGGCTGCCGAGGCAGATGCCCAGCACCGAGCGATCCTTATCGGCGAAATCGCGGGTCAGGTCGAGCAAGGCGGTAAAATAGGGACAGATTTCGTCGTCGAGCGCATTCTGGGCACCGCCCAGCATCACCATGGCGTCGTGTCCGGCGCTGTCTTCGGGCAAGGGCTCGCCGCGATAAGGCTTGCGCAGGTCTATATCGGCGCCGGCTTCCACAAGCGCCGCGCCGATCTGGCCAAGGCCCTCATTATCGAAATTCTGGACGACCAAAACCCGCATCGAAAACCTGCTGAGATGAAAATACCGTGGCGAGCGATATCATGCGGTCCGCGTTTCAGCCAAGATGCGGACCGGAGAGAAAACTATGCCACTGCAGAACCGGGTCGACCCTTTCGGCGCGATCCATGCCGTGCCCGAACGCGGCCTGTTCACCGGCAATCGCGGCATCATCCACGACCCCGAGACCAGGACGCTGCTGAAGAAGCGTTGGGCCTTGCCGGCCTGGATCATCTGCGTGTGCCGGTTCCGCAATGTGCGGCGCGAGCCGATGGGCCGGAACCGGCCCGGCGGCAAGGCCGGCTGGACGGAACTGTTCTTCCTCGATGAGGTGACCGCTTTGGCGGCCGGCCACCGGCCCTGCTTTTTCTGCCGGCGAGAACGGGCGACAGATTTCGTGAGCCGCTTCGGAGAGGCGTTCGGCATTGATGTGCCGCGCGCGCCGATGGTCGACAGAAGGCTGCACAAGGAGCGGCTGGCATCGGGCGGACAACCTCCTGTCGTGACCACTCCGGAGCTCGGCGGCCTGCCCGATGGAACGATGATCGCGCATGGCGATGCTGCCTATGCGCTGCGTGCCGGCCAGGCGCTCGAATGGTCGTTCGCCGGTTACGCCAGTCCAATTACCTTCGACCGCCTCGCCGACCTGCCGCTGCGCATGCTGACGCCAGCGACCACCATTGCGGTGCTGCGGCGAGGCTTCCAGCCTGTCTGGCATCCTACCGCCGATACTTGACGGCACCGCTTGCCTCGCCCATTCCTCAAAGATGCGCGCCAACTACAAAATGCAGCGGCTATTCGTGCCGGACGATCTTGGGCCTAGCCTCGAATTCGACGCCGGGCAGCAGCAAAGCCATTATCTCGCCCATGTGCTTCGGCTCGGCGAAGGCGCCGAGGTCCTGCTTTTCAACGGCCGCCACGGCGAATGGTCGGCTGCGATCGCCGCAAAGTCCAAAAAGGCGGTCCGGCTGAAGGTGCTCGAATTGCAGCGGCCGCAGCCGCCGTTGCCCGACCTCCTCTATTGCTTCGCCCCGCTGAAGCAAGCCCGGCTCGACTATCTCGTGCAGAAGGCCGTCGAGATGGGCGCCGGTATCCTGCAGCCGGTCATAACCCGGCACACGCAGGTGGCGAAACCGGGCATCGATCGGCTGCGCGCCAATGTCGTCGAGGCGGCCGAACAATGCGGCATCCTGGCGGTGCCGGAGGTGCGCGAGGCGGAAAAGCTGGAGCGGCTGCTCGGCAACTGGGACAAGGAACGGCGGCTGATCTTCTGCGACGAGGACGCCTCGACCAACAATCCGCTGCCGGCGTTGCAAGCGGTCAAAGAGAAGAAGCTTGCGCTTCTGGTCGGGCCGGAGGGCGGATTTTCCGAGGACGAGCGCAAGATGCTGAGAGCCTTGCCTTTCGTCACCGCCATTCCGCTCGGGCCACGCATCCTGCGCGCCGACACGGCGGCGGTGGCGGCGCTTGCGGCGATCCAGGCGACGATCGGCGACTGGTGATCAAATCCGGTTGAGCAGTGGCTCAGGATTTTTTGCTTGATCGGCTGACGGCATTTCGTCCATCTAGCGCCGGCGGCCGTCCGGCCGCTGCAGCGCCACGCCGTCTTTCTGGTGTGCTAAAAGCGCTGTAGCACTAAGATCTTGCGCAGGGTGCCCGGTGGAAATCGACGTCGATTTCCTGGCAGTGCGCTCGGAGGGGCTTCATGGCGCGCGACACAACCGACTCACGGCCCATCGAAGGCATAGGCGAACTGGTCGACTATCTGGCCGCCGGCAACAAGCCGCGCGACAAATGGCGCATCGGGACCGAGCACGAGAAATTCCCCTTCTATGTCGACGGCAACGCGCCGGTGCCCTATGGCGGCGAGCGCGGCATCCGCGCCATTCTCGAGGGCATGCGGGAGAAGCTCGGCTGGGACCCGATCATGGATGCCGGCCGCATCATCGGCCTTGTCGAACCGACCGGCCAGGGTGCGATCTCGCTGGAGCCGGGTGGCCAGTTCGAGCTTTCCGGGGCCCCGCTGGAGTCTATCCACCAGACCTGCCGCGAGGGCAACGCGCATCTGGCGCAGGTGCGCGAGATCGCCGAACCGCTCGGCATCCGCTTCCTCGGCCTTGGCGGCAGCCCGAAATGGTCGCTCGCCGACACGCCGAAAATGCCGAAGTCGCGGTACGAGATCATGACGCGCTATATGCCGAAGGTCGGCACCAAGGGCCTCGACATGATGTACCGCACCTGCACGATCCAGGTGAACCTCGACTTCGAGAGCGAAGCCGACATGCGCCGCAAGATGCAGGTGTCGCTGAAGCTGCAGCCGCTGTCGACGGCGCTGTTCGCCAACTCGCCCTTCACCGAGAGCCGGCCGAACGGGCTGCAGAGCTGGCGCGGCGACATCTGGCGCGATACCGACAACCAGCGCTCGGGCATGCTCGAATTCTGCTTCTCGCCCGAGTTCGGCTTCGCCGACTATGTCGAATGGGCGCTCGACGTGCCGATGTATTTTGTCATCCGCGATGGCCACTATCACGACATGACGCGCTACACCTTCCGCCAGTTCATGGCCGGCGCGGCCCGCAATGAAATCCCCGACGGCCTGCCGACGATGGGCGACTGGGCGAACCATCTCTCCACATTATTCCCCGACGTGCGCCTGAAGCGCTTCCTTGAAATGCGCGGCGCCGATGGCGGACCGTGGCGGCGCATCTGCGCCCTGCCCGCCTTCTGGGTCGGGCTGCTCTATGACGAGCAGGCACTGAACGCCGCCGAGGGGCTGACCGCGAGTTGGACCTACGAGGAGGCGCTGGCCATGCGCAACGCAGTGCCGGAGCTGGGCATTGCGGCGCCGTTCCGCAACACCACCCTGCGCGACGTCGGCCGCGACGTGCTCGCCATCTCGCGCATGGGCCTGAAGAACCGTGGCAAGAAGAACCGCGACGGCTATGACGAGACGTCTTTCCTCAACACGCTCGACGAGGTTGTGGCGCGCGGCACCACCAGCGCCGAGGAGATGCTGTCGGCCTATCACACCCGCTGGGGCGGCTCGATCGAACCGGTTTTCATGGAATACGCCTACTGAACGTCCGGCCTCCCCCGATGGTGGTCAGTAGAAGCCGCTTCAATCCATGATGGAAAGGAAATAGTCTCCCTCGACGAGGATGTTCCCGGAGGAGACCCTATGCCTTCCCTGTTCGACATGTTTGCCCAGGCCCAGAACGGCGCCGCCATGCAGGCGCTGGCGCAGCAATTCGGGCTCTCGATGCAGCAGACGCAGGCCGCGGTCCTGGCGCTGCTGCCGGCTTTCTCGCAAGGGTTGCGGCGCACCACCGCCGATCCTTACGGGATGGGCGCCTTCATGACGGCGATGGCGAGCGGCCAGCACGCCAAGTATTTCGAGGACGCGACCAGGGCCTTTTCGCCGCAAGGCATCGATGAGGGCAATGGCATTCTCGGCCATCTGTTCGGTTCGAAGGACCTTTCCCGCGCCGTGGCTGCCCAAGCCGCGCAGGCCACGGGGCTGAGCCAGCAGGTGCTCCAGCAGATGCTGCCGGCCATGGCCTCAATGATGATGGGCGCGCTGTTCAACCAGACCAACAATCAACTGAGTGGGGGGCAGATGCAGGGGGCGGGCGGCTTCGGCGGCAGCGGCAATCCGCTCGGCGAGATCATCGAGCAGATGATGCGGCAAGGCGGCCTCGCCCCTACGCAAACGCGGCAAGCGCCGCAGCCGGCGCCCAATCCATACGGCGAAAACCCGCTGGGCAAGGTGCTGCAGGATATGTTCGGCGGCGGCGCATCACAGTCGCAAAGCGCAACCCAACAAGCACCCAGCCCCTACGGCGACAACCCGTTTGGCAAGGTGTTGCAGGATATGTTTGGCGGTGGCGCTCAGTCGCAAGGGCAGCCCCAGCAGACGCAAAGCCCCTATGGCGACAACCCACTCGGCAAGATCTTCGAGGAGATGCTGCGCCAGGGTGGCGGATCCGGCCTGCCCGGCGGCCAGCCGGCGCCGCAGTCGCAACAGCGTCAACCGCAGCAGAGCGCTCCGCAACAACCGCAGACCAACCCGAGCGGCCGGCCGCGGAACCCGTTCGACGACATCTTCGGCAAGATGTTCGAAACCGGCGCGCAACAGCGCGACGACTACCAGAAGGGCATGGAATCCATCTTCGACCAGTTCAAGCGCGATATGGACCGGCGATAAGTCCGGTAAAAAGCATGACTTCAGGTGAAATAGTCATCAATGGCTTGATGGGTGCAGCGCTGTTCGGCGTTGTCTACTCTGTCTATCGATATGACTTCCTGAACCCGCGTGAGGCACCGGGGTATAGAAATATTCTTGACGCATTGAAGTATGGCAAGCCGCTATCGTCCCAATGGAAGCCCGTAGATGAGAGCAATCGCGTTGGCTATGGGATATTCGCCCTCTCCTTTTTGATCTTCGCGGTTTTGCTGTTTGCCGGTGGACGGCTCATCGAACTCATCGATCGGTTTTAAGCAAAAAAATGCCCGGTCCTGGAGGAGGAACCGGGCAATGTGCAGGCTGGCCGGCGGGGAACCGGCAGGGAGTGTGGGAGCCTGCATGAGACTTGGTCGCGCCGAGCGGTGAAAAGGTTCACGCGACCGGTAGATCCGGGCAGTCCGGCCGTTCAAGCCACATAACGGGCGAGATCCTCGATCGTATCGGCGCGCTCGCTGGCGATGGCGCGCAGCTTCACGGTCGGGTCGCGGCCGAACGGCACGGCGACGGCGACGTGAAGGTCGGCGCGGGTCAGGCCGATATCGGCAAGCTCGGCATCCGACATCTCGCCCAGGCGATAGAAGGCGCGGCGATTTTTCCAGGCGACGAAGGCATTGCCCAGAGCATTGAGCACGCGCGTCGCAACAGCCGGACGCGTGGTGATGCGCGAGGTCTCGGAAGCGAATTCAATCGTGGTCATGTCAATCTCTCCTTCGAGGAGTCGAGCGGACGAAACCAGGTAAACGGCGCCTTGGCAGAAGCGCCGTTCCGGTTTCCATGCACATGCCTTCATGTGGACAATGCCAATTTGCCACCCTGAGATTGATTAATCCAACGAATGTTTTTAATCTCCAGCATCAACATCAATGATAGGTTGGACCGATGAAGGCGCCGCTCGACCTCGATCAGTTGCAAACTTTCATCTCTATCGCCGACACTGGCAGCTTCACCCGCGCGGCCGAAGAGGTGCACCGCACGCAGTCGGCGGTGTCGATGCAGATGCGGCGGCTGGAGGAGCGGATCGGCAAGCCGCTGTTCGAAAAGGACGGCCGCACCAACAAGTTGACCGAGGAGGGCGACAGGCTGCTTTCCTATGCGCGGCGGCTGATTTACCTCAACCGCGAGACCTTGGCCGCGTTCGACGACCAGCGCCTCGAAGGCACGATCCGCATCGGCACGCCCGACGATTATGCCGACCGCTTCCTGCCCGAGATCATGGCCCGCTTCTCGCGCTCCAACCCGCGCGTCGAGCTGACCGTCGTCTGCGAGCCGACGCCGGGGCTGGTCGAACATATCAAGCGCGGCAATCTCGACCTGGCGCTGGTGACCCACAACGACACGCGCGGCCAATCGGAAGTGGTGCGGCGCGAGCCGCTTCTGTGGGTGACCTCGGCCAACCACGCCACGCACGAACAGGAAATCCTCCCGATGGCTTTCGGTCGGCCGAACTGTATCTGGCGGCGCGCCGCCGTCGACGTGCTCGACCGCCAGAACCGCGAGTACCGCGTGCTGTTCTCCAGCTTCTCGGCCACGGTGATCACCGCGGCCGTGCTTTCCGGCCTCGCGGTCTCGGTATTGCCGGAATGCGCGCTGAGGCCGGGCATGCGCGTGCTTGGCGAGGCCGACGGCTTCGGCCAGTTGCCGGACTGCCGAATCGGCATCATGCGCGGCCAGACCTCGCAACCGGAGATCGTCGATGCCTTGGCCCGCCATATCGCAGAGAGCCTCGACAACATTTCCGTCCCGGTCAGCGAAGAGCCGGGAAGCTTCGACTTCGCCGCGCTCGCCTTTGCCAAGATGAAACGGGTCAAGGCCAATCAGATCATGCCTGGATGGTAGGCAGGAGCATTCCAGGAAAAGTGTGAGTGGTTTCCGTCCGGAATTGCCTCAAAACGAGGAGATAGAGCGAACGGCGGAACTTTCCTGGGCGTTGGACGAAACGTCCAACAGTGCGAGCAACTGGCCGGGCTCCAGCGGTGGCGACAGCAGATAACCCTGCAACTGGTGGCAGCCCATGCGGACCAGCAGGGCCTTTTGCGTGTCGGTCTCGACGCCTTCGGCAGTCACCTCGACCTTCAGCGCCAGCGCCAGCTCGATAAACGTCTTGGCGATTGCGCGGGCGCTCTGATCCTCGTCGAGCAGACGCACGAAAGAGCGGTCGATCTTCAGCTTGTCGATCGACTGTCGGCGCAGATAGCTCAGCGAAGAATAGCCGGTGCCGAAATCGTCGAGCGCGACGCGCACGCCTGACTGGCGAAGCGCGGCAATCACAGTGCTGGTCGTGTCGCTGTGTTCGAGCAGAACGCTTTCGGTGGTCTCGAGCTGCAGGCGGGACGGATCAAGCCCGGTTTCCTTCAGGATTCGAGCGACCTGCTCGGCAAAGCCGACATCACGCAGTTGCATCGGCGAGATGTTCACCGCGATCCACGGCAATTCGGTGCCGACGGCGAAGCGGCAAGCTTCGCTCAGAGCCCATTTGCCAAGCTCGCCGATCAGGCCGCGCTCTTCGGCGATCGCGATGAATTGCGCCGCCGGCAAGGCGCCGTGCACCTCATGCCCCCAACGGATCAGGGCCTCGGCGCCCAGTATGCGGTGGCCGTCCGCCGCGAAAACCGGCTGATAGGCGAGCTTTATGCCACCTTCGCCGTCCAGCGCCTTGCGAAGTTCCGATTCGACCTTGCGCTTGCGCAACAGGAGATCGTCCATATCGCCGGCGAACACCTGGTAGCGGCCACGACCGTTCTTCTTGGCCTCGTAAAGCGCTATGTCGGCCTTGCGCAACAGGTCGTCCGCGTCCGTCTCCGATCCAGACGACAGCGCGATGCCGACGCTCGCGCTGACGAAGACCTGGTCGTCGATCAGCCGGAACGGCTCGCGCAGCCTCAGGAGCAGCCTTTCGGCGATGTCCTCGGCGCTTGCGACGTCCGGAACGTCAATCAGGATGATGGCGAACTCGTCGCCGCCGAGCCGTGCGACGGTGTCGACTTCGCGGATGGTGTGCCTCAGCCGCGCCGCCGTCTGGCGTACAAGCTCGTCGCCGGCCGGGTGGCCGAGCGTGTCGTTGATGTGCTTGAAGCGATCGAGGTCGAGGTAGAGCAGCGCGACGCGCGTCTTCTCCCTGCTGGCGAACAGCAGGGTGCGCCGCAAGCGATCCTCGAACAGAGCCCTGTTGGGCAGGCCGGTCAACGTATCGTGGAAGGCAAGGTACTGCGCCTGGTCCTGGCTTGTCTGCAGCGCGGCCGAGGCGCGACGCAACCTGCGCAACAGGAACACCAGCACGCCGCCAGCGAGGAGTAGCGCGATCCCCAAAGCAGGCGCGACCTGGCGCACCAAGGCAAGGCCAGGCCGCAAGGGCTGCCAACCGATGTAACCGAGGATGACGCCACGGGAATCGATGAGCGGTACGGCCGCGGCGCCTGCCGGCTGAGACAGCGGCACCAGCCTTGCTCCCTCAAGCAGATACTTTCCAGCGATCTTTCCGATCACCGCATCGTTTATGAATTCGACGGACACATGCAGATATTCGCTTCCGGGCGTCTGGGTCACATTGCTCGAGTTCGGCACGAGCGGCATGACGCTCAAGATCGCCGGCTGGCCGTCCAGCGACACCAGATCCTCGGCGACCATCTTGGCAGGCTGGCCGGACGCGTCGGCCCGGGCTGGTTGCGCGAGTTTGGCACGGAGCTTTTCGACGGTGGGAAGAAGGGTGGGCTTATCCTCAGCATAGGCGGACAGGTCGACCACCTTGCCTTCGCGCATGGCGTGGATCGGATGATTGGCGTCATCAAGGATGTAGACACGGTTATGGCCGTAATAAGTGTACATCCAGACGCTGAGATTGTCCGCCATCCAGGCTTGGTTGCCTGCCTTCGCATTGATGACGGATTCGTCCCAGACCGATACGCTTTCCTGCTCCCGCTGCACGGCTTCGATCTGGTCATGCAGGCCGTCGGCGATAAACATCTTCTGCCGTTCGAGCGAGTCATCGTCGACCTTGCCGGCCGCGTAGAAGCCGAAGCCGACGACTATCGCCAAAGCGAAGGCTGCCAGCGTCAGCACGGTCAGGGTGACCTGGTGAGTCAAAGGACTGCTGTTGTGGCTTGCGCTCATTCGTTCCGGCCGGCTCTGCTCGCGTCAGTCAAAGCAAATCGGACTTAAGATCGCGTTATGATATTAGCGAGGTTTGTCCCGGCTTGACGCGCGGCGATAAGCGATCCCCAATCGCCCGATGAGTGAAACAGCAACCGAATCACGCAGCAACGCCACCGAATACACGGTGAGCGAGATTTCCGGAGCGCTGAAGCGCACTGTCGAGGACGCCTTCGGCAATGTACGGGTGCGTGGCGAGATTTCAGGCTATCGCGGCCCGCATTCGTCCGGCCACGCCTATTTCGCGTTGAAGGACGAGCGCGCGCGGATCGATGCCGTGGTATGGAAGACCTCCATGGCGCGGCTGAAGTTCCGCCCCGAGGAAGGCATGGAGGTGATCGCCAGCGGCAAGCTGACCACCTATCCCGGCAAGTCCAACTACCAGATCGTCATCGACAATCTGGAGCCGGCGGGCGCCGGGGCGCTGATGGCGCTGCTTGAGGAGCGCAAGCGCCGACTGCAGGCGGAGGGCCTGTTCGAGGCCGGCCGCAAGCGGCGACTGCCGTTCATGCCCAAAGTCATCGGCGTCATCACGTCGCCGACCGGCTCGGTAATCCGCGACATCATCCATCGCATCAAGGACCGGTTTCCGCTTCACGTGCTGGTCTGGCCGGTGCGGGTCCAGGGCGACACGACGGCACGGGAAGTGACTGGAGCCGTCAACGGCTTCAACGCGCTGAGCTGGGACGGTCCCATCCGCCAGCCCGACGTTTTGATCGTGGCGCGCGGCGGCGGCAGCCTGGAAGACCTCTGGGGCTTCAACGATGAAGGGCTGGCGCGGGCGGTGGCGTCATCCGGCATCCCCGTGATCTCCGCTGTCGGGCACGAGACCGACTGGACGCTGATCGATTTCGTTTCCGACATGCGCGCGCCGACGCCGACGGGCGCGGCCGAGATTGCCGTGCCCGTCAGGGCCGACCTGGAAGCCACCTTGGCCAGCCTCGGCGCGCGGCTCAGCGCCTGCGCCTCGCGGCATCTGGAGCGCAAGCGCCAAGCGGTGCGCGCCGCGGCGCGCGCGCTCCCCTCTCCCGACCAGTTGCTTGCGCTGCCGCGCCGGCGTTTCGACGATGCGACCAGCCGGCTGGGCCGCGGGCTGACGGTGAATATCGAGCGCAAGCGGGCGACGCTGGATCGGCAAAGACTGACACCTGCGACCCTGTCGCGGCGTCTCAACGAAGCGCGCACCCTGACCGGCCGCGACATTGCCAGGGCACGAGCCGCGTTCTTCGCCATCGTCCGCGAACGGCGCGCGCGTTTCCAGCGCAATTCCACACGCCTGTCGCCGGCGCCAATCATCCGGCGCCAGAAGCTGCAGGCCGACGCACTGGCCGGATTGTCGCGCCGCCAGGACCAGGCGATGGCGCGGCGACTCGATCGGCTGCGCGCGTCCCTCACCCAGGCGGACCGGCTGCTTTCAACGCTGTCGCACAAAGCTGTGCTGGCGCGCGGCTTCGCTCTGGTCAAGGACGCGGACGGCGCCGTCATCAAGCGGGTCGCGGAACTGGCGCCGGGCGCGGCATTGCAGTTGGAGTTCGCCGACGGCAACGCGGAGGCCATCGCGACCAGCGGCGGCGCGCGGCCTAAACTGGCCGCGAAATCGCCCGCGAAGGCCAGGGAGCCTGGCAATCAGGGCTCCTTGTTCTGAGGTTTCCATGAGTAACCACCAACCGCATCTTCACACGCCCTCGGGCAAGCCGCGCCTGCGCTCCTTCGGCATCGCGCTGGACGGCACGCCGGGCCGTTTCAACG
>Ga0315336_1001844_pt1 | contig 36626 bp, 32 predicted proteins | sample ASW5metaG_FD_204512 | JGI IMG/M metagenome (GOLD analysis project Ga0315336, IMG submission 204512) | Ammonia-oxidizing marine archaeal communities from Monterey Bay, California, United States - ASW #5 | ecosystem: Environmental > Aquatic > Marine > Intertidal zone | place: USA: California... | reverse complement strand
AATGGCAGCAGATAAAGGTGTTGCTGTTCTAGTCAACGTACCTTTCGGCCGGGGACGCCTGTTTAATACGGTCAAGGGCAAAAAACTGCCGGGCTGGGCAGCTGATCTTGATATTAACAGCTGGGCACAATTTTTTCTTAAATTTATTATCTCTCACCCGGCAGTAACCTGTGTCATTCCGGCGACCAGCAAGCCACATCACATGGTAGACAACCTAAACGCCGGACGCGGGCGAATGCCAAGCGCGGCCGATCGAAAGAAAATGTCAGAATTTTTTGATAATATCTGACATTCCAAACCTAAAACTAAACAGTAGGACCCTGAGGATTAACTGCTGCTACTGAAGACCGAAACGCTTTGAGACCAGCACCCATGAAAACTGCGCTGATCGGCGCTATTACAGCGCCAACAATAACCAAAGAGTAGCGCAAAGCTAGTGGATCAACAAAAATATAATCGGTTATAACGGCAACCACTGTTGGCCCTAATCCCACAGCCGTAAAGTTAGCAACGAGATAATATATTGCTGTTAGTTGTGCGCGAAGATTTGCAGGGGCAATAACCTGCAGCGCAGCCGCTTGCAATGCTTGCGGCATCGCCAAAGTAAATGAGGTTGCCGCCAGAGAAGCTAGCGCCAACTCCGCTGTTGGCATTAATGGTGTTGCTATACAAAAGGGAACCGATAATAGAGCTGCATAGACACCAGCACGCAAAGTTGCATCGCCATGCCCTCTGGCTGACAGATAATCGGCCAAGGCACCACCCGCATAAACTCCGGCAGTAGCAAAAACGAGGATGATTGTTCCATAGGCTAACCCCGAATCTCCGGCAGTCCATCCAAAAGATCTTATAAAGAAAGTTGGCACCCACACCAAAAATCCCACACCAACCAACCCTATCAAAGAAAACCCTATGAAGTGACAAACAAGTGTTCTTTGGTTGCGGCGCAAGAATGCAACAACCTCTTTGATAGGCATCGCTTGCGCTGGTTTGCCGTCATCGCCGCCCCGACGACGCGGTTCTTTTACGCTCATCATTAATGTAACGACAAGAAGGCCTGGGAAACCAACCACAAGAAATGCCACCTGCCAGGCGAATACTTCACCAATTATGGGTAAGACGAGCCGCTCGGGACCCGACAACATATTAACTACCGCACCACCAATGATTAAAGCTAAGCCGACGCCCATATAAACCCCGAGAGAAAAAACTGCCACGGCACGTCCCAGTTTTTCTCGCGGAAAATAATCAGCAATCATAGAAAATGCTGGTGGTGATAAGGCAGCCTCGCCCACACCAACCCCTACGCGGGCGATGAACAGTTGGGGAAAGTTGCGAGCCAAACCACAAAAAGCGGTCATCACGCTCCATACTAGTATTCCGACAGCAATAATGTTCCGGCGGTTAGAAGAATCCGCAAGGCGGGCAATAGGAATACCCACAACCGTATAAAACAAAGAAAATGCCAGGCCAGCCAGAAGACTCACCTGGGTGTCCGAAATTTTTAAATCCCGACGTATGGGTTCGATGAGAAGACTCAGTATTTGGCGATCAATAAATGATACAACCGCTGCAAGCATCAGAACGCCAACCACATACCATGCATATCGAAGGTCATGATCAGTTTCAGGCGTCATTAGAGTTGTCATAGGTGAGGAATCCGTCATAGAAAGTGCTTAGCAGGAAACATGGATTACAGGAAACCACAAGCTAAGGTAATGGCTATGTACACGAGGACATGGAAAAGAATTGTCACGAGCACGCACAGGCGATTGGAGATGCGGTTATAGGGGTGCTTGCTTGCCATCCTACAGCAAGTTCATTTGCCTGTAGCAAAGAGCCAACTGAAATGTGACAGTTCTTCTATAAACACAGGAAGGGGGTAATCATTCAAGAAGAAGCCAATTACTGCTAAGCTTGCAATGGTAAAATGGTGCCGCAAGAGGGACTCGAACCCCCGACCCACGCATTACGAATGCGTTGCTCTACCACCTGAGCTACTGCGGCTCTTTTTTGGCAAGCGGCGGGACAATAAGCTTCGGTCCAAGAAAGCGCAAGCAGCTTGGATAACTGACGAGAATGAGGACCTATTGTTGTGAAATTTAGAGATGACAATGGCCACCAGATATCTTAATGGCCGACAAGAATAAACAAGACTTTAATACCCAGATAACGGTTATCGGTGCGGGGCTAGTGGGGGGAACGCTCGCCTGTGCCTTAGCTAAAAATGGGATCGACGTAGTCATAGTAGACAAGAGCGATCCCACAATATTTGGGTTGCCCAAATTTGACGGGCGCGCATCCGCAATCGCTCAAGCAAGCCGCAAGGTACTTGAAAGTGTACAACTTTGGGAGCTTTTAGAAGACAAAGCGGAACCCATACTTGATATCCGTGTTTCCGACGGTAATGCGCCAATGTTTATTCACTTTAGTCACAAAGATGTGGAGGATTCAGCACTCGGATATATGGTAGAAAACCGAGATCTACGGGCATGCCTTAAACAATTAATAGAGAATTTAGGCATCCCAGTATTGGCGCCCACCCAGATCAGTAAATATGATTTTGGCCCTAAGAAAGCGAGCTTATTGTTAACTGATGGTCGGCAAGTTAGCTCGGATCTAATTGTCGCAGCGGATGGTCAGGATTCACCGGCCCGCAAAGAAGCAGGCATCGTGACCAGAGGATGGCCCTACAAACAACGGGCCATAGTAGCTACCATTGAGCATGAACTACCCCATAGGTCTATTGCTCACGAACATTTTTTGCCATCCGGGCCATTCGCTATCTTGCCCTTAAAAGGTGGCCACCATTCATCACTCGTGTGGACGGAAAAAGCTAGCCTTGTGGATAGCTTCATATCTTTACCCAATGACATCTTCCTCCAAGAAATAGAAGAAAGAGTTGGTGATTTTCTTGGAAGCCTGTGTTTGGTCGGCCCGCGCTTTTCCCATTCGCTTAGACTCCAACTGGCTGAACATTATATTCACCGGCGGCTCGCGCTTGTGGGAGACGCAGCCCACAGTATTCATCCTATCGCTGGGCAGGGATTAAATCTGGGTTTGCGTGATGTGGCCGCTCTGACTGAAGCCGCCGTAGATATAAAAGAATTGGGCCTAGATTTAGCAAATCCAGAGGGTTTGGCTCGATACCAGCGTTGGCGGAGGGCTGATAATCTGCTTATGGCGGGGGCTACTGATATTATTAATCGCACCTTTTCAAACGACTTTCCTCATGTGAGGTTGGCGCGCGACCTCGGGCTAAAGGCGGTTAATCACACGCCGGTACTAAAACGTTTCTTTATGCATCATGCTATGGGCACAGTTGGACAACTTCCAAAAATGATGAGAGGTAAGGCGCTAATGTGACTACCCCCGACCATTCAGCACTAAGACGTGAAGCTAAATGAGACCCAAAAACCCCGACAACTGAGTATCAGCTGAAGCTAATTTGGTATTATATTCTGATAGGCATGGCTGTATTCGTGAATTCATCCGGGCCAACAAAATACGTTCCAAACGGAAAACGGCACATGATTTTTTCCTTTATTAAGTCAAAAATGCAAGAACCGAAAACCTTACCCACTATCCGTTGCTACCCATCCACACCTATTACAATAATTCTACCTCGAGTTGGACATGAAGGAAAAAGTAGTGTCATTGCCCGTTGCATTGTTGCGTTCGGGATATTGCTGATTGGTACCGTTGCCTTTTCCGACAGCTTCTACAACAAGGGGTGGGTCGCGTATGGCGGAGCCCCCGGCGGAGGGCGGTATTCTGCCTTAAGCGAGATCAATCTTGAAACCGTAAATAGGTTGGGGGTCGCATGGATTCATAAAAGCGGCCATGTAAAAAATTTCATTAAAGGTCAACGCAACCCATCTTACGAAGTAACGCCTATTTTTGCTAATGGCCGACTGTATATTTGCACCCCATACAACCGTGTTATTGCCATTGATCCGGATTCTGGGGAGGAACTGTGGGTCTTTGATCTTCACGACGGACATGTAGACGACAAACCAGTGGGCTCTCATTGCCGGGGAGTTGCATACTGGCAAGCAGACGAACAATTATCCGATGCAATGTGCGAAAAACGCGTTTTTAAGGCGGATCGACTGGGTCGCCTTTTCGCTGTGGATGCGGAGACAGGCGAGATATGCGCGGGATTCGGCAATGATGGTATTGTCGACCTCACCAGCCCAGCGTCTGGGGGAACTGGACGGATAGTTTTCACATCCCCGCCGGCGGTACTTGGGAACAGGGTAATTTTAGGTGGCAGCGTAGGCGATAATATTAAGGCAGACGCTACAGATGGCGTCATTCGCGCTCTAGACGTCCGTACCGGGGCTTTGATCTGGCGCCTGGTAACTATTCCGGAACACATGAGTAGCGATACTGGCGGGGCGGATGTTTGGCCGCCTTTTACCGTGGACACAAAGAACGATATGGTTTTCATCCCTACCGGGAGCCCGAGCGTGGACGTCTACGGCGCACGTCGAGCCGATCCTATACCATATGCAAACGCGGTATTAGCATTAGATGGCACAACTGGTGAAGTCGTCTGGCATCAACAAATTGTACGTCATGACCTGTTCGACTACGACCTGCCGGCGCAGCCAATGCTCGTGAACATAACTCGCAATGAGGAGATAATACCGGCAGTAATCCAAATCACTAAAATGGGTACTGTCTTCGTTTTCCACCGCCAGACTGGCGAACCCCTCTTTCCTATACAGAACCGGACTGTCCCAGGTTCCGACATAATGGGTGAAGCTGCGGCATCCACCCAGCCACACCCGATTTTACCAAAGCCATTTTCGCACCAGACCGTGATGGAAGAAACGGTATTTGGTCTAACATTCTGGGATCGAGGGTATTGCCGCGCAAGCCTGCGAAATCTGCGTTATGATGGGCCCTTTACGCCTCCCAGTGAAGATGGTTCACTTCTGTTTCCCGGACCAGGAGGTGGAGGTAATTGGGCCGGAGCCACTTATGATCCAACACGCAATCTCCTGGTCGTAAAGGCACAGAATCTTGGGTACATATTCCGGTTAATTCCGGAAACAAGACCAGAAACCGTCCCCTCGGCCAACAGCTCCATGGCCCGCTATATGGAAGGTACGCCATATCGAGTGCAGGGGACACGGTGGGTATCTCCGTTTGGCATACCTTGTAACCCACCCCCTTGGGGAGAATTGGCAGCAATCGATCTTAGCACAGGAGATTATCTTTGGAGACGGCCACTAGGACAGGTACCGTTCGGACCGTTCGGTATGCTTAAATCCCCAGAAGCTTGGGGAGGACCTTTAGTTGGTGGTCCGATGGCCACGGCAGGAGGACTAGTGTTCATTGCGGCTTCCACCGATGCCGTCTTTCGTGCCCTGGACATCACAAGCGGACGGCAAATATGGTCAGCCGCTTTGCCAGTACCTGCGATGGCTGCGCCGATGACGTATCGATCGAATGGGCGTCAATACGTCGTTATCGCTGCCGGCGGTAGCTCTTTAGTAGGAACGGAACTTAGCGATGCGCTCATTGCTTACACCCTAATACCCTGAAGTTTTAATCGTGTTGGGCAGAGAGCTTATAAGATAATGCCGCATCCACTGCCGCTAGAACTTGCCCCCAATCTCCCAAAGCATGTTGTCGAAAAAGGTGCGCCGATGGATACCACGGTGTTGAGTCCCCCTCGCTGTGCCAATAGTAATGGGGAACTAAGGGCAGCATCACCCATGTTTCTTTACCCAAAGAACCAGCCATATGAGCAGTAGTGTTTGAAATTGTAACAATTAGATCCAAAGCTGACACTTGAGCTGCGAATGTCTCAAGGTTGCGCAATTGTTCCACACTGTGATCTTCATAAACTTGGATACCAGTTTCATTTTGAAGAGCAGAAAGGTCCTCTGTCGTTTCACCATATTGAAGACTAATTAGACCTACCTCGGGTTTATTAAGAATCGAGACGAGTGCGGACAGACCTATGCTTTTCTTAGCACCGAACTCAACGTTTGTGCTTTGCCACGACAAGCCAACCTTGAGCTTGCCGGGATATGCCAGTTCATAACTCTGACGTTTTTGCTGCGTTAAGTCTGGATCAGCCACCAGAAGAGGGGCCTGTGTCTCAGGAAAGGGAGGATGACCAATATACTGAAACACACTCCCCGCCGCCGTTTGATAGTCGATTTCATCACTACAAAGATCCGGATGAGGCGGATCATCTCGGGCGTAAACAACCGCCTCAGGAAACGATCGGCCCAGAAGCCTTGACATGCGGCGCGAACTCTCGATCACCACCCTGCCTGACATAGCAGCGAGGTGAGGCACAGCATTTGTGTATAAAATGTGTTCCCCAGCCCCCTGTTCCGCATATACTAGTATAGTCTTGTCCTGCAACCGTTGTCCCCGCCATTGAGGCCGACCAAATTCTCGGGAACGCCGGACGCCTACATCAAATCCGTGATCAAATTTTGCCCAACCATGGTCTTCTCTCCCTAAGGCCAGTAGGGTTAGAGATTCGTTCCAGTGAGCTTCGTGGTCGCCCGGGTCTATGACCTGGGCTTTTTGATAAAGGTCCAGAGCTTCTAAAAGATTGCCTTGCTCTCCCAGCACTGTCCCAAGGTTCTTAAGGGACCCCGGAAATTCAGGTTGAATTTTAATTGCTGAACGATAGGCATGCTCTGCCGCATGCAACTTGCCTTGGATTTTATAATTATTTCCGAGAATGAAATGGGTTTTCGCATCGTCGGGATCTATATCTAAAGCCTGCAGTAAAGTAGTTTCGGCTTCCTGATGTTGTCCAATATTTTCTAGCGCCGCAGCTAGCGAAAGATAACACGCCGCTGCATCTGGTGATAAATTCACAGCCTTCTGGGCCGCCTGCAAAGCACGCTTAGGCTTTTGCTCTTGAATGTAAATCTGAGCAAGTAGTCGATGTGCATCAGCAAAGTCTGGGACAGACCCAATAATTCTTTCGATAGTTTGCCTTGCCTTAAGCAAATTGCCCTTTTGATAATGACGCGAGGCCACTTCTAGAGCTTGGGCTGCGTTAATCTCTACAGATTTAATCATTGAAAAGGTCTTATTGCTATCTGCGCCTAAAAGATTGTGAACGCCTAGCAGGCGAGTAATTATAGCTGCATGCGAATTTCTTACTATGGTTCACGACTATAGCCTTTGGCCTCAAGTGCTTCGAGATAGTTTGTCCATCGGGCAGAGCGATGCCGGCCAAGTTCATATAAATATGACCAGGAATAAATCCCGCTGTCGTGGAGATCGTCAAACACCAGCCGCACGGCATAATTTCCAACTTGTTCAATATCTATGATCGATACGTGGCGGCGTCCATATACCAACTGCTTCTCATCAGGAGAATGGCCCCGAACCTCTGCTGATGGACTTTCGACACGGAGATACTCTGCTGGAAGATCAAAGACCTCATTATTAACAAATACAACATGAAGAATTTTTCGCTCAGAATCATAAGTGATTTCCGAGGGCCATCGCTTTAGGCCTGTTGATATTCTGTTCATTCCTCGTCGAGGGACCGTGCCTCGTCGGGCAACATTATGGGAATACCATCTCGAATTGGAAATGCAAGGCCTGCTTTGCGACTAATCAATTCCTGCATTACCCGGTCATATTCCAAGGCACCCTTGGTGACGGGACACACCAAAATTTCGAGCAGTTTAGAATCAATCTCCGGCTTTTCGACTGCCATATACCAAAAACTCCTTTCCACCAGCTAAATCTACTGACGCCTACCATCGGTTGTTCCGCTAGTTTCGAACTGTGCCATCTCCAGAAGAGTCAATAGCATGTCCGCACGGTCCTGCAGAGCTACCGTTTCAAGAAGACCCTGTTTTTCTCGAGGATTAAAGGGACAGATCATGCAAAGCGTCGTAACTAGGGCTCCATCATCCAAACCCTTCATCACATCCACTTTGAGTCGCATATTTTGAGCGTCTACATAGGGTCGGAGAATTGACATCAATTTTTCGCGATCAAGATTGATATCAGGTTGAGCATCTAGGTCAGCAGCGAAATCGGAGTAATCTGGCTTGACTCGCCTATAACCGTTGCTCCCAGCCACCTCCTCAATAACTCGGAACCTCAGAAGGCCTTTGAGCGATATAAGAAGACGACCATCTTCTGTTTCTTCGAAATACCCTATGCGTCCCGCACAACCCACCGAGTATACTGGGGCCTCTGGAAAAAAATCTATGTTTTCTGCAGTCATTTCTTGTCCATCATCATCCACATCTTTGGGCTCAACCTCAGCTTCGACCAGCGAGTCGTAATTAGGCTGAATCATGCCAAATATGCGCCCTACTTTAAGCGCATCTAACGCCATATTAAGATAGCGCGGCTCGAAAACATTCAGGGGCAGCCGGCCCCAAGGCAAAAGAAGGGCACCCGACAACGGAAAAATAGAAATCTCTTCTGGAAGATCCTTGAAGGTGGTAAAAATAGGACTCCGCATAACCTTTTCAGTTTATTTGTGTAACCATAGACTGGTATCACGCGAACAATATCGAAGACAACCTGCGGCGGCCATCAACAGTCAGTGGATCCGTTGGCCCGAATGCTTCAAAGAATTTTACCAGTTGCTTGCGGGCGGCTTCGTCCTGCCAATTACGATCCATGCGTATCATCTCCAATAATTCGTCTACAGCGCTTTCGTGCTCCTTAGCTCCGAAAAAAGCCATGGCAAGATCAAGCCTGCCTTGCATATCTTTTGGTTCTGCGATTATTTTGTCGCGCAACACCTGAATGTGTTCAGCGCTTCCGCTATCCTGGGTGGCCTCCTTAAGCTCTAACGCTGCTCGTATAGTACCAATTTCGGGGTTCCGAGCCATTTCTTCCGGCATGCGCCCAAGCACTTCCTTAGCAACATCATCCTTACCGAGTTCCATGTAACACTTGAGAACACCAGCCACGGCTTTAATGTTGTTTTGATCCTCTTCCAGGACTCTCTGGTATATGACTAAAGCTTGTTCATATTGTTCTTGACCCACCAACTCCTCAGCTTCTAACACCGCTTCATCTAACGGGGATCCACCGCCGCCGGTTAACTTATCAATAAAGTTTCGCAACTTACTTTCAGGCACCGCTCCCACAAAACCGTCAGCAGGCCGCCCATCTTTGAAAGCAAAAACTGCCGGAATAGATTGCACTTGTAATTGCATGGCTAGAGGTTGGTTTTCATCAACATTAATCTTAACCAACCTCACTTTACCTGAATATTCCTTCACCAACTTTTCGAGAGCAGGGCCGAGTTGTTTGCAAGGGCCACACCAAGGTGCCCAAAAATCAACAATCACAGGCACCTCCTTTGACACTTCAATAACATCAGAAGCAAAATTTTTTGTGTCGCTATCCTTGATAAGTAGTTCAGGCGACACATTCATCTGCCCTGCTTCACCGTTATCACCAATCAGCATGATACTTTGCTTTCATTATCCAGTTACAAAAGGCTACTCGACAGTTAGATGCGACATAAAACACCGGCGTGCAAGAGAAACAGTGTGCCTCATCACATAGACCTTGCAAAGGTAGGTCAACGGATTATAGTCCGCGCTCTTTCGCCGCTGGCCGGATTGGCCTGACATTGAGCGGGCGTAGCTCAGGGGTAGAGCACAACCTTGCCAAGGTTGGGGTCGTGGGTTCAAATCCCATCGCCCGCTCCATTTTTCCAGTCGGTTGATGTTTTTCAAATAATAGTTTGGGACTTTTACACCAATTGTTTGTTCATCTACATTGAATAACGGACCCCGGACCTCCGTTATAGTCCACGCGAGAACCGCTGTATTACATAATCGGAGTGACAGCGGAGCACCACTTAAACTTTGTTGTCGCGACCAACCCACCTAACAGACTATTCTCCTTATTAGGACCCTACAATTAATCCCTTTCAGGCGGAGGCCGCGGACAATAAAGAATGGCTCTCAGCACAAATAATAACGGCGAATCGCACATACTGCAGTCAATGACTGAAATCAAGGCCCTATGGAAGTCCGGGAGCCTCTTGATTGCACAAACCAAATGCCGCGAACTCGTTCAAAACGCGCCGGATTTTTTCCAGGCTCAGTTTCATCTGGGCAACATTAGTTATGAAATGGACGATCTTGAAACAGCAATCGAGGCTTACACCGAAGCAATCCGACTTCAGCCCAGCCAGGCAGAAGTTCATAATAATCTAGCGGTCGCATATGCCAAGCATGGGGAGAGCCGCCTCGCCATTACCACCTTCAAGAACGCTATAAGAATCAAACCGGACCAGGCGAGTGCTCTAAAAAACCTAAGTAATATATTCGTCGCCGAACAAAACTACGATAAGGCTGCCGAAACTTTACGTCTAGCTGACACGGCTCGCCCTAATAATGCCGAAACTCTTCGCCTTCTTTATCCAATTTTGATGAAGGTCGGAAAATCAAGAGAGTGCCTAGGTGTTCTTGGGCGGCTTTTAAAACACGAACCCAATGACGTTGACGCTTTGGTAGCCTGCGGCGCAGCACTCTACGGCCGACGTAAGTATGATCAGGCGCTCGATCATTTTTCGCGCGCCCTGGAAATAGATCCCACACGACTCGACATTCAATTCCACTTAGCTGAAATAATGGAACAAAATGGGCATCACCAGCACGCACGTGTCATATTTAGAGATCTACTGAAAAGCGATATTGATGACGAGGTGAAACGGATACTCCGACTGCGCATTACCTGCGTCCTTCCCATTATCGCCGAAAGCAGGGTATCCATAACAGAGCAACGAAAGGCTATTTGGGAAGTATTAACAGAAGGTCCGGACGGGACCATATCTAATCCGCACGCTGTTGGGGGTCGCACTAATTTCTTTCTTGCGTACCAGGGTCTTAATGATAGAAAACTTCAAGAAAGCTTCTCACACTTTTATCTGAGCGGCTGCCCTGCCCTCTCTTACACCTCACCGCACTGCAAGAACTACAGATACGACAAAAGTAGCGAGCGCATACGACTAGCTGTGGTGTCGAGCTTCATGTACGACCATACCGTCGGTCATCTCAATCGAGGCTTAATCGAAAATTTGGATCGGAATCGGTTCGAATTAGTATTAGTGCGCTGTCCCCTCATACCCGAAAGCGAGCCTATGGCTGACTATCTTGCATCTATTTCTGACAGCGTGCTCGACGTTCCTGATGACCTGGAAGAAGCTCGAAGTTTGATTGCCAACGTTCAGGCTGATATTCTCTACTATCCCGAAATTGGCATGGAAGACATGGTGTACTTTCTTGCCTTCGCCCGACTTGCCCCGGTACAATGTGTAGGATGGGGACATCCCGTTACAACCGGCATTCCAAACGTGGACTATTTTGTTTCGGTCGCGGATATGGAACCCGAAGATTCAGATCTCCATTACTCGGAAAAACTAATCCGCCTAAAAGGATTATCCATTTGCTATGCCCAGCCTCCCGCTCCACCTGAGATAGAAAAAGAGAATTTTGGCATCGACCCAAACTTTCGTGTCTATCTGTGTGCACAGAGTTTGTTCAAGGTTCATCCGGATTTTGATCGGATAATTGCTCACCTGTTAGAGCAGGACATGGAGGGAATTGTGTATTTCATCGGCCTTACAAAAACAATCAACCACCAGTTTCTTGACCGCCTTAAAAGAAGCCTTGGTAAGAATATGGACCGAGTGAGAATAATACCACGTGTTTCATCTCAAATGTTTTTGTCCCTATTACAAGCTGCGGACGTTGTGCTAGATGTCCCCAACTGGTCTGGCGGCAAAACCAGTTTGGAGAGTTTTGCTATGGGGACACCCATTGTCCACTGGCCTGGGAAGTTTATGCGCGGTCGGCACACTCTTGCACTATATAAATGTATGGGAATAACGGACTGTGTTGTAGATAGCGCTGAGGCTTATGTTGAAACTGCATCTCAACTTGCACGACAAAATAAGTTTAGGGCCTATATTCGCCAGAGAATCAAGGAAAATAGTTACAAACTATTTGACAATGTCTCGACAATCAGAGAGTTGGAAAATTTCTTCAAACTAGCCCTTATTGAGGTTGATTAGTCCCCCGTTACCTCTCCATCTGTATTGTTGTACTGAAGGGAATGCAGGCTAGCGTAGATTCCCTGACGCCCCAATAAATCTTGATGTATTCCCGACTCAACGATTCGTCCATCCGAAACAACATGAATAAGATCAGCGGCAATAATAGTTGAAAGTCGGTGTGCAATAACAATAGTTGTCCGGTCAGCCGTTAATCGTGACAGTGCCTGTTGTATTTCTTGTTCAGAGCCCGTATCCAGTGCACTGGTAGCCTCATCAAGGATCAGAATGGGGGCATTCATGAGAATAGCGCGGGCAATAGCTAGGCGTTGTCGTTGTCCACCTGAAAGAGACTGACCTCGTTCTCCGATAATCGTGTCGTACCCGTCTCCCAACTCAGAGATGAATTTGTGGGCTGCAGCAGCGCGGGCAGCTGCCTCGACCTCTTCATCTGATGCCGTGGGACGACCAAATCTGATATTAGCTCTAATGCTGTCGTCAAATAGGATCACGTCTTGGCCTACCAAAGCGATGTGAGATCTCAGCGAAGCAAGAGTCACATTGGCAATGTCTTGGTCATCAATTCTTATGCTACCTGAGCCTACATCGTAAAATCTGGGTATCAGATTCAAGATGGTGGATTTCCCTGCGCCGGACGGCCCCACCAGGGCGGTCGTTTTTCCCGGTGATGCAGAGAAGGACACCCCGCACAAAGCTGGCGACTGGTCGTCATACGAAAAATCCACCGCTTGGAAAGTAATGGCACCTTTGGTAACGCTTAAGGGAAGCGCCCCTTCTTTTTCCTTTATCTCGGGTTTCTTATCGAGCACAGCAAAGATCCTCTGTGCACCGGCCAACCCCTCCTGCACCTGGGCATTTAAGTTTGCGAGAGCTTTCATTGGACGATAGGCCATAAGCAATGCCGTTATAAAAGAGAAAAATGCCCCGGCCGTGGTCTCCCCCTGAATTACGCGCCACCCACCGTAAATTACAACTACCGTTACCGCTAAACCGCCTAACGTCTCCATTACAGGACTAGCTAAGGCACGAACCCGCTCAGCACGAACCACGAGATCTCGAACAAAAACGGTAAGTACGCTAGCCCTATCGGCTTCGTAGTCTTCCATACGGTAAGATTTAATGAGGCGGATACCAGAGAAAGTCTGCTGCAGCAGGGTCATATACGAAGCGGTTTGTTCCTGGGTATTAGCGGTTACTTTCCGCAATCGCTGGCCTAGTGTTGTGATGGGCACAACGGTGGCTGGAAAAATTACAAAGGAGATCGCCGCTAGTCGCCAGTCTTGATAAAACATTACAGCAATCAAGAATATCAGCGAAAGGCTATCCTTTCCAATGCCTGTAAGAGCAGTCGACACAGCTTGGCGCATCGCGTTGATGTCCGTTGTGAAATGAGAGATCAGCGCACCTGTCTTGTGATCATGAAAAAAGGACAAGTCCATCCTAATCAAATGGCTAAATAAACGGTTCTGCATGTCCATAAGAATAGTCTGGCCCACGCGAGTCATAATGACTGTTTGCGCGTAGGTAGCCAGTCCCTTCAGTACAAAGACGCAAAGAACGGAAAGACCCACTGGCCAGAGTAGTGCAGCGCGTCGTTCGACAAAGACCCGATTGACAACCGGATCCATTAGCCATGCAAGAGCTGCAGTAGTTGCTGCTGCGACCACCATAAACACAACTGCCGCAGCTATACGAGCTGAATAGGGTAGCACTGCCTCGAGAAGAAGTCGGCGGACAAGAGCGCCAGAAGGAACAAACGAGGAATCTTGCGAATTATTCATTTGCGGTTAATTGACCATTTTTAAATCTACATCAAGTAAGCATCGGCACGATATCTTGTCCAGAGCGCACCTAAACAATCTGCAATTACTTTCGGGCACATTTACAATCATCATCGCCCCAGGGTAGTCTGGATATGACTTTGATTCTAACTAGGGCCTCCTCCGGGCCAGGGTGGTCCGGAATGCGGCTGATATGCTAGGACATTATAACCTATGCGCGATTCTGTCAGCTCACCCCTACCTTTTATTGACCTCCAACAACAACGTAGCCGCATTGCTAATGAAATCGATACTGCCATAACACGCGTACTTGATCACGGTGCGTTTATTATGGGACCCGAGGTCACCGAGTTAGAAGAGCGGTTGTCACAGTACTGTGGAACTAACCATACAATCACATGCTCCAGCGGCACAGATGCACTTCTAATGGCGCTAATGGCAAAGGATATTGGCCCTGGAGATGCGGTATTCGTGCCGTCGTTCACGTTTACGTCAACCGCTGAAGCACCAGCCTTGTTGGGAGCCACACCGGTCTTTGTTGATGTTCTGCCGGACACGTTCAACCTGGACGGGGCTAGTCTGGACAACGCCGTGGCGGCGGCTACAGCTGCTGGGCTAAAACCGTCTTGTGTCATTACCGTCGACTTGTTTGGTCAACCCGTAAATTTTTCTATAATTGAGGCCGTAGCTCAGGATCATGGCATCTGGATCTTAGATGACGCCGCACAAAGTTTTGGCGCACAATATAAAAACCAGCCAATTGGAACGCATGCTTTGATGACAACGACAAGTTTTTATCCTTCAAAACCCTTAGGTTGTTATGGTGACGGGGGTGCTGTTTTCACCGACAGTGAAGATCTAATGAGAAAGCTTGTTTCAATCCGAATCCACGGCCAATGTCAAACTCGCAGTAGTAGCGAGCGGATTGGATTAACGGCTCGGTTCGATTCTATACAGGCGGCAATACTATTAGAAAAACTCAAGATATTTGACGATGAGTGCCAGCGGCGTCAGTCGGTGGTAGAGCGCTATAACAAAGGCCTTGCAGGTCATGTGAAAACGCCTGTTCTCGCGGAGAATTGCGTATCCGTCTGGACGCAATACACCATTAAACACACGAAGCGAGAATCTATTGTTAATACTTTATCCGCTTGTGGTATTCCAACGGCAGTATTTTATGCAGAGCCGCTTCATACCCAAGAGCCTTACATGAATTTTCCCTTGCCGGACGGAGGATTACCTGTCACCGAGGCCCTGGCAAAGGAGGTGTTGAGCTTGCCCATGCATCCGTATCTAGACCAAGAAACCCAAGACCGCATTATTAATGCGGTTCTCACTGCCATATCTTGACCTCCGTTGCAGCTCGGTGTACCGCCGATCCCATGAAAACCCGTCCCACCAAGAAACTTCATGTCGGCGTCATCGGCCTAGGCGCCATGGGTATGCATCACGTGCAAGCATGGTCCGACGCAGATGACGCCAAGCTTGAATTCGTTATAGATCACAAGCTGGACTGGACCGAAACCGTCGCCAACGACTTTGGTGTGGTAGCCGCTCCATCCCTAAACTACCTAGCTTCCAAGGTAGCCGCCGTCAGTATAGCAGTGCCAACCGCAGATCACCTTGTCATTGGCACCCAAATGCTCGAGGCCGGAGTAGCATGTCTTATTGAGAAACCATTGGCCTTAACAGAAAAGGATTGCCAAACATTAATTAATGCCGCCAACAAGGGCGGTGCTATCCTTCAGGTCGGCCATATTGAGCGATTCAACCCCGCTTTCACGGCAGTTCAGGCACATCTCAGCAAGGGTGACACTATACACGCCATTTCCGCCCAACGGCTTAACAACACAAGCGCTAGGGTGACAGACGTCGATGTCGTAATGGACCTTATGGTTCACGATCTTGATCTTGTTCTTGCGCTAAAGGATTCTGCAGTAGAACATATCTCTGCAACAGCTGTACGTACCGGAACTCTTCGGGGAACAGACCATGTGGCTGCGTTACTATCCTTTTGCGATGGTGCTATAGCAACTCTGACAGCTAGCCGTTTAGCTAACAATAAAATACGTATGGTTGAACTCACGACTACCAATGGGTTCTATAGTCTGGACTGTTTAAGAAAGCGTGCTGATTTTTCACGACCTGATAATGTCTCCGCACAAGACACACCAAGAATCTTAAAAACCACACTTAAGGCGGCTGATAATGATCCATTGCGGGCCCAGCTCGCTAACTTTACTGCCGCCATACGTGGTGAGGAATTTCCCCGGGTTTCAGGACAGGATGCCCTCGAAGTAATGCGCCTAGTTAGCGGCATTCAAAATGCCTTGGATCTCGGCGGAAATGAACAAAAATGACCTTAATAACGAGGTTTCTTTGGGGCGTCCCAGTGAGATTTTCTCATGGTGTCTGTTTGACTTCGCAGGTCAGGGATATCCAACTGTTATTACAACCTTTGTCTTTGCAGCATATTTTGCAGAGGCCGTAGCGCCGGACCTGTTAAGCGGAACGACATATTGGGGTTATACCGTTGGTATAGCAGGTTTGTTAGTCGCCTTTCTCTCACCCATTCTCGGCGCTATCGCCGATCAAACCGGACGTCGCAAGCCTTGGTTATTGGCATTTACTTTGGTTTCAATCATTTCAACTGCGCTCTTATGGTTTACTCGTCCCTTGCCGGACGATTTGCTATGGGCTCTGACATTGGTTGCCTTGTCAAGCGCAAGCTTTGAAGTGGGAACGGTTTTTTATAACGCAATGTTGCCCGACTTAGTTCCACGTACACATCTTGGCCGAGTTTCCGGCTGGGCCTGGGGAATGGGATATGCTGGTGGTTTGTTGTGCCTTGTGGTGGCACTACTCGGCTTCGTCAAGGCGGAACCTCCTCCATTTGGCCTCGACCAGGATAGCGCGGAACATGTCAGAGTTACTGCGATTCTAGTGGGTGTTTGGTTTACCTTATTTGCCATACCGCTCTTCCTTGTAGTGCCTGACAAACCACACACCCGAATTTCTCTACGGAGGGCTATCAGTAAGGGCCTTAAACAACTCTTCACAACAGCTCTGGAAATCCGGCGTCACGCTAACACTGCCCGGTTTCTTCTAGCTCGAATGATCTACATCGATGGAGTCAACACGATGTTCGTTTTTGGTGGCATCTATGCGGCCGGGACCATTGGAATGGATTTAGATGAGATTATTCTATTAGGAATTGCTCTCAATGTAGCCGCTGGTGGTGGCGCCGTCGTTTTTGCATGGCTTGATGATTGGATAGGCTCTAAGCTCACGATTCTGCTCTCCCTGGGTGCACTTATCATCACATTGGGTGTCGTATTGACCGTTCAAACAAAAACCCAATTCTGGTTTGCGGCCCTGACAATGAGTGTTTTTTTTGGCCCTGTCCAAGCGGCGAGCCGTACCCTAATGGCTCGACTTGCACCGATCGATATGCGCAATGAAATGTTTGGTCTTTTTGCAGTCTCCGGAAAAGCGACTGCCTTTGCCGGTCCCATGCTAGTGGCATGGATAACCGCAATAACGAATAATCAACGCCTTGGTATGGCAATAATACTATTGTTTCTCCTTACTGGTTGGTTTTTGATGCGAAGCGTTGAGGAGCCGCGTTAATTCGATTTGTTCAGTGCCTAAAATGACGGATTCCAGTTAATACCATTGCGAGCTCCTTATCATCAGCAGCAGCGATTACTTCATCATCCCGAATTGAGCCGCCTGGCTGGATCACCGCTGTTGCTCCAGCTGCGGCTGTGGCCAAGAGTCCGTCGGCAAAAGGAAAAAATGCATCGGATGCCACCACGGATCCCTCTGTCCCAGGTGAGCCAATCCCCGATTTTGCAGCGGTTTCTTGAGATTTGAAGTGAGCTGTCCGGGCAGAGTCAATACGGCTCATCTGTCCCGCACCCACGCCCACTGTAGCGCCGTCCTTAGCGTACACAATAGCATTGGACTTAACATGCTTACATACCGTGAATGCAAATATAAGGTCCTCTAGTTCTTTCTGGGTTGGAGCACGCTTGGTCACCACGCTGAGGTCGTGCCCTAGAACACGGCCGACATCTCTCGTCTGCACTAGATAACCGCCAGCTACCGTTCTTACGGTAGCGCTAGCCTGCGCCGCATCCGGCAGGTCACCGGTCAGCAACACCCTAAGGTTCTTTTTCTTAGCAAATAGCTTACAGGCTTCCTCACTTGCATCCGGCGCTATAACAACTTCTGTAAAAATTTCTATGATTGCCGCAGCTAAAGTTGCGTCGATGGGCTGGTTAAGGGCGACTACACCGCCAAATGCTGACACGGGATCACAGGCCAAGGCTTTTTTGTAAGCGGTTAGACCATGGTCCGCGATTGCAACACCGCAAGGATTGGCATGCTTAACTATAGCCGCAGCCGGTGGGTCAAAATCATTAACAAGCTCGAAAGCCGCATCGGTATCAGCTATGTTGTTATAACTCAGGGCTTTACCCTGAATCTGGTCTGCCGATGCTACACCTGGTCGTTGATCCGTCGTAACATACAACGCAGCTGCCTGATGTGGATTTTCGCCATAACGCAGACTTTGCTTCTTGACACCTGAAAAATTCATCCACGAAGGAAATGGCTCCTCTGTTTGGTCTCGTAGCCAGTTAGAAATTGACGCATCATAAGCGGCGGTACGACTATATGCGCGACCAGCGAGAACGCGTCGCAGATCTTCGGAAACCGCCCCGTTATTGACTTTCATATCCCTCATCACGGCCTCGTAGTCGACTGGATCAACAACTACCGTGACGCCAGCATGGTTTTTCGCGGCCGCGCGGATCAAAGCGGGACCGCCAATATCAATGTTCTCTATACAAGTTGCAAAATCAGCTTTATTAGCGAGAGCTTGTTCAAATGGATAAAGATTCACCACTACTAGATCGATCGGCAGTATATGGTTTTCAGCCATGGCCGACTCATGGTCTGAATTTCCACGTATTCCAAGAATACCGCCGTGAATTTTAGGGTGTAGTGTTTTTACTCGCCCGTCGAGCATTTCAGGAAACCCTGTAATTTCAGAAACTTCCTTGACGGACGAAACAACACTGCGCAAAGCTTTCGCGGTTCCTCCTGTCGATATGAGATCGACGCCCTGTGAGGCAAGATACGATGCAAATTCAGTCAGCCCGTGTTTATCGGATACTGAGAGAAGAGCACGGCGGATTGGTGTTAGGGGCATAGCGGGCTCCGGCAGGGTGTTAATGTCGACAGAAATCAACGAATGCGGATGTAGCACGAACCCTACAGAGGGCAAACCGTAGAATAAAATATCATTTTACAATTTTTAGATGAGTTTTTTCCAACTCTCCCATACTCTCTCCAGGGACTCTTCTAAGTTCCGGGACTAATTCCGCCAAAAGAGCCAAAACAGCAGCCTCATCCCTATTTCGGCATACCACCTCAATCTGACCAAGTCGGTCCGTGATAAATTGTAATTCCGCTGCACGGGGACGAGCAAGTAGGATGCCGGCCATGTCTGTACCAACCAACGTCTCTTCACCGTGGAAAACCTCTTCAGTTAGTTTTTCACCTGACCTTAGACCCGTGATCTTTATATCGATATCGCGATCCGGCACCTTTCCAGCAAGACGAATCATCTGTTGAGCTAGATCCACAATCTTTACTGGCTTGCCCATATCGAGAACGTGTATGGCTCCATCATCATTCTTACTGGAACCAAGGGCCATGGCCTGTAGGACCAATTCTACCGCTTCTTGAACGGTCATAAAGTATCGCTCTACATCAGGATGCGTCACCGTCAAAGGCCCTCCCTGTTCCAATTGTTTCTGAAACAATGGAACCACTGAGCCCGCTGATCCGAGAACATTTCCAAATCGTACAGTTACAAAACGGGTGCCATGCCTGCCAAGACCTAGGGCCTGGCAATACATCTCCGCTAGGCGCTTAGAGGCCCCCATAATGTTTGCTGGATTAACTGCTTTGTCTGTGGAAATAAACGTCATTGCTTCGACGTCATGGACCAAGCAAGCATCCGCTAGCAGCTTTGTACCAATGGCATTGGTAAGCACGCCTTCGACTATATTAGCCTCAACCATGGGCACTTGCTTCAAGGCCGCTGCATGAAACACCAATTGAGGACGCTCAACCCCGAAAACCTCGTCTAAGCGCTTGACATCACGAACGTCAGCCAGAGAAGCCGAGAAAGAGACGTTCGGAAATAGCTTTCTTGCTTCCAGATCAATTGAATAAAGGTGAAATTCTGAGTGATCTAAAAGGCAGACATGTGCAGGGCCGCATTCACTGACCTGACGCACCAACTCGGAGCCAATTGACCCTCCTGCACCGGTAATCAATACTCGCCGGCCACGAATCTTTGACTCCATCGCGCTCCGATCGAGACGCGTTTGTGGGCGCCCTAAAAGATCTTCGATTGCGATAGGTCTTGGTCTTAAACCAACCCCATCATAATCATGAACATCCGTCGGCGCTGGTAGCCGCGACAAAGGACACCCTACCTTTTCCGCTGCCGCTAACAGGCGCTGGACCTTCTCTCCACCAATTTCACGATTGGCAAGCACCAGGCGTTGTGGCCGGCGGCCTTTTGCATCAAGCGCTGAGACCAATCTTTCTAAATCATTATCTAGTCCCAAAACCTCCACACCTTGGATAGCTTGACCCACCCTAGTGGGCGTAGAAGTCACCAAGCCTAATACTTGATATGGAGAATCGGGCTGACTTTGAGTGGCACGTACAAAGTGATCAGCCTCATCACCCGTACCTATAACTAATACAGGAATATGGCGATCAAATGAGCGCACCAGAAGGCTAAATCGCCTATCGCGAAGTATTCTGTATATAAACCTCGGGGCAGCTAAGAAGAAAACAAGGATAAACCAAGAAATAAACGGCAAAGACCTTGGCACTAGCTCTAGCCGTGTAAATACAAACATAATAGGTATAAACACTAGAACCGTGAATGTAGCAGCCTTTAAAATAACAACGGCATCTCTGAGTGAAACATATGCCCAGGCATGCCGATATAAGCCGGCTATCGCAAAAACCACCGCAGCAACTCCAGTAAAAGTTACCGCTGCTTGCAGGAGCACATCCACATTATTAACGATGGACTGACCTATTCTCAGGTAATACCCCAGCACCAAGGCAGCGCAAGCAATAGCCACATCCAGCAAATAGACCAAAAGATTGCGAGGATGCAGGAAGAGAAGGACGAGAGACTTCAAACTGCTACCCTAACTTCCAAAATTAAACCTTACGTCGACATTTAACTCTTCATTTTATTACCAAGCGGACCATCCGCCATCAACAATCAGACACTGGCCCGTCACATATGACGACAAATCACTAGCCAGGAACATTGCCGCCCCCTTCATATCTTCCTCCGTCGCCATGCGTTTCATTGGTGTGCGGGCAATGTAGCGGCTATCAAAAGATTTAGGCGTCGCCCTTGCAACGCCTCCTGGGACGATAGCGTTAACACGCACCTTAGGTGCCAAAGTGGTCGCCAACCAGCGGGTCAGTTGCATCAAACCACCTTTGGACGCCGCGTAAGCAGCGGGTGTCCCAAAGTCAACGCCCTCATAAATAGACCAGTCAGGCCCCAATAGTCCATAAATAGAGCCGATATTTATGACACTGCCGTGACCCGATTTCCGAAGATACGGAAGTGACTGCTGAATGAGAAAAAAGGGTGCGGTAAGATTAACATTTACTGCGTCTCGCCAAGTACTGATTTTCTGCTCCTCGATAGGCACAGCCCAACCCGCTAAATCATCAGTACCAACAAAGGCAGCACAGTTGACCAGAACATCGAGCCCACCGAGACCATCGACGACCCGCGCCGGAACATCATGTAAAGCGTCGTCATCCGCAAGGTCTACGGCGAGGGCTATAGCCTTCGTCGGAAAGTCAGTTGACAGCTTATCCACTATGTTTTCTGGCTCGGCTTTATCACGATCCAGTACTGCTACATTCGCACCAAGTTCAGCGAAAGTTTCTGCAAGAACACTCCCAATATGCCCTGCCCCACCGGTGATTAGCACCACCCGGTCTTTCAATGACATAAGATCAACTAGTTTGCGCACAGCTATCTGCCTTATGTGCCCTCATCGGAAAATGAACCTGCAAATTCCCGCTGAGCCTGATTGAGATCATCGACATGGCCAACATCAATCCAATATTCCCTTAGAGGGAACACTGACGGTGTTTGGCCGTTTTCCACCATAGTTTGAAACAGGTCTGGCATATCAAGTTTTTTCCTTTTAGGCACCATAGCAACCACCTCAGGATCAATGACATAGATTCCTGCATTTACGAAGAACTTGTGGTCCGGCTTCTCATCAATACCAAGCAGAAATTGCTTATCCGTTCTTACAACACCGAACGGCACACTAACACGGTATTCCCGCACACACATCGTAGCGGCCGCTGGGCTTTCATCATGAAATTCGATTAAATGACCAAAATTAACCTTAGTCAGCAGGTCCCCGTTCATGACAATCAAAGGTTTTTCCGGCCGCTCGGGTAAAAGAGATAATGCTCCAGCGGTGCCCATAGCTTCTCGTTCTTGCACATAGCTAATCCTGGCACCCAAATGACTCCCATCAGAAAAGTGATGCCGGATCATTTCTGCTTTATAGTTGAGGGAAATATAGAAACTAGTAAAGCCTTGAACTACAAAACGCCTAATTATGGTTTCTAGAATCGGTCGGCCACCCACTTCTATCAATGGTTTTGGAATCTCTTCGGTCAAAGGCCGTAACCTTGTGCCAAGCCCGCCAGCCATGAGCAACACCACATGATCAGTAATAGCTGCAGGCTCCAAATCTCTCAAAACCTTGAGGCCGACAAGGTCACCAGTCTTATTAATCAAAGGCAAGTGATGGATAATGTTTAGTTTCATTAAACTAATTGCATCGGAATCACTAATGTCACTCGGCGCCGTGACGGGTGCGGTATTCATCACTTGTTCCACTGGTTCATTCAGACCAATACCAGCTAATATGCCACGGCGTATGTCTCCGTCGGTAACCGTACCAACAAGTTGTCCGTCATTGTGCACCAAACCTATAGGAACTCCGTAGGTATCAATAATCTTGAGAGTTTCGAGAATAGAAGTGTTCGCAAGCACCTGGTTCTCAGAAAAATCCCTTCGCACGACTCAACTTCTCCTATCGGTCACTACACTGGCTGGGTTTCCTGTGACAGTAGCGCCGGCTGCAACGTCTCGGATGACGACAGCACCAGCGCCAACAACTGCGTCGTCGCCGATTGCAACACCGGGTATAACTACTGCACCGGCGCCAATGTGGCATCTGCAGCCGATCACAACCCCCCCACAGAGAACCGCACCAGGGGCAACATGACAATGGGGGCCGACATGACAATCGTGATCAAGGCTTGCGCCAGTATTAATTATTGTATTTGCACCAACCGTTGTCCCCGGGTGAACGACAGCACCCGTCATAATATGACAACCCTCTTGAAGCACGACTTGGTCGGAAATTGCTGCGCTAGGACTAATTATTTCTAGAAATTCAAACCCGAGTTTCTTGAATTTTGAGTACAATGTTTCTCGTTTTTCTAGATCCGACCTCCCTCGACCGGGTGCATTACCCATTGCGTTTACAAGAACCACCTCATGCGGGCTTTGATTTACAATCAAATTATCAGCACCGATTATTGGAATTCCATTTACCTCGGTGCCCGAGCGGGAGGGATCGGTGTCAGTCATACCTGTAGGTATTATGCCGTTTTCTTTTAGGATGCTTGTAACAACGCGCGCATGACCACCTGCGCACAGAATAAACACACCCTTTGGGGGGCTCTTTTGGTTCATATGGGATCAATCAGGTCGTTTGCTAAGTATGAGCGAGTAGCTACACGGCCACTGTATTCCCAGTAGTTTGCGGGTGAGACTCCGCCACCTGGGCGTTTCGCGCCAAGATTTGAAAAAGTAAACCGTTCTCCCTCTGATATATCCACAAGTGCCACCAGACTCTTGCGAGCAGCCAAACGGGTATTAATTTCTTCGGCACTAGGTTCCTTTAGGCCAGAACCCAGAGCTTCTTGAACCAGACGTATGCCGGCAATCATCTCTTTGAGTTCCGTTGGTTCCAAAGATGCGTTGTGATCTGGCCCCGGAAGAGATTTGTCTAATGTAAAATGTTTTTCGATCATCACTGCGCCGCGTCCGACTGCTGCGATAGGAAGCAGAATCCCCTCAGAATGGTCCGATAAACCAGTTGGTAAAGAGAAACAACCGACCAAAACATCCATGGCTCGAAGATTAATGGTTTCCGGCGGCGCTGGGTATTCAGTGGTACATTGCAAAAGAGTCACATGCTGCGAAAGCAGCGTACGTCCATTTTTACTGTTATAGGCCTTTTTAAAGCTGTCAATTCCCGCCTCTTCGTCTGGAAGCCCAAGAAGGCCAAACGCAATAACACTGAGGGCGACTTCTATCTCGTCCAAGGTCGCCATACCCGTAGATAGAACCATAGGTAGGCCTGCGCGCGAAATTCGCAGAAGAAGGGGCGAATTTGTAATTTCTCCGGAAGCGATTTTGAGACGCTTTACCCCCATATATTCCACAAGAAAATCACAACTCTTTGTGTCGAAAGGTGTCGACATAAACTCAATTCCCAGAGCATCGCACTTATCTTTTACGACAAAATGATCTTGCTTTGAAAGCTCAAGAACCTTGAGCATGGCCAGTTGCGAGTCGGCAATACCTGTAGTTTTTTCCTGATAGGCCGCCTTAGGAGCATCTTTTGATGCAAGAGCTTCAGCATCAAAAGTTTGGAACTTTACCGCGTCAGCGCCTGCCTCAAACGCCACCGCCACAAGATCGAGCGCCCTACGGACGGACCCGTTATGATTGACGCCGGCCTCAGCAATGACAAAGGTATGGCTATTGTTTTCTGCCATTTTACAGCCCATATCCTTCGGTCTGGAACGTATGGACACTCTTTGTCCCATGGATGCTTCAGGGAAACAAGTCATCACGGGGCCCGCCACCAGTCAAATCAAAACGGCCTTGAGCATGGCGCAGGCTCGGGTATTGTGGCCGACACAGTATTATACGATATATTAGCGCCATGAACGATGCTCCGGAAATATTGTTTTTGATTACCGCTCGCGGCGGGTCCAAGGGCCTTCCGGGAAAGAACCTTAAGCGTATTGAGGATGTATCCCTGCTGGGGTTCAAAGCCAGGTCAGCACAAAAATGCCGCTATTGCACCCGCTTAATTCTGTCGACCGACTCAGAGGAAGTTCAGGAAGAGGGCCGGACGTTAGGAGTTGAGGTGCCGTTTACAAGACCGGCAAGTCTTGCCACCGATGAGGCAACATCCGAGAGTGTTGTAGCCCACGCAATTGAGTGGATCGAACAAACAGAAGGGCGCCAATACGATGCTATCATGCTATTGGAACCCTCATCACCTTTCGCGACAGCAGCTCATTATACGAAAGCAGTTAATTTATACTTGAGACGGAGCGCCGACCTGATAGTAGGTCTCAGAGAGTTAGATACTTATCCGGTGTTTACCGGTGACGTACGAGGTGACGGCTCTATAGCTCATATAGTTAAAGCCATAAACGGTACTAGCTTTACACGCCGACAGGACCAGCCTACTCAGGTAACCATGAACGGTGCACTATACCTGATCCGCTGGGAGACTTTTAAGACTACAGGCAAGATTTACAGCAATCCAGAAAACTGTTTCGGCGTTGTCATGGATCAATGGCATTCCATTGAAATCGAAACACCTGAAGATCTAGCCCTGGCTAAATGGGCTGTAGAAAAACGGTGTCTCGATATTGCTCACTGGCATCCCTAAGGAGGAGGCGCGGTGGCACGAAAAATTTGTGTTATAACGGGCTCGCGGGCTGATTACGGACACCTGATGCCCGTTATGCGAGCTATTCAGGAAGCGCGGGGACTAGACCTACTGACGATCGCATGTGGTCAGCATCTTGATCCACGGTTTGGCAACACCTGGGAGGCTATAGAAACAGATAGGTTTTCCATCGACGCCAAAGTGGACATTGGCCTATCAGACGACACGTCCTTGGCGATGGCGGAAGCTGTGGGACGTGGTATAATCGGATTGGCCGAGGCCCTACATAGGATGCAACCGGATATAGTCCTAGTGCTGGGTGATCGATTCGAAATTTTTGCTGCAGGATCTGCGGCATTACTTCTCAGCATTCCATTAGCCCACATCCATGGCGGAGAAATCACTGAAGCCTCTTTTGATGATGCGATGCGTCACTCCCTAACTAAAATGGCAGCGGTCCACTTCGCCGCAACAGAGCCTTATGCCACCCGCATCAAACAAATGGGAGAGAACCCGCGATTTGTATTTCATACCGGTGCACCAGGCCTAGATCATCTTGTCAGAACTGACCTGTTGGAGAGGGTTGACCTTGGGCATGAACTGAAGCTCGATCTAACAGGGCACTTTTTTTTAATCACCTACCATCCGGTAACGCTGCAGGCCGACTTGGGCCAGGCTGCGGCGAAGGCCCTGACTGATGCTCTTTCGTGTTTTGGCGATGCCTCCATGGTTTTCACAGGTGTAAATAGTGACCCGGGGTACACTAAGATCCGAAGAATCATTGAAAATTTTGCTTCGCTCGACCCCAAACGGCGCAAATCAGTGCACTCAATGGGTCAGAGGCTGTATCTCAGTGCTATGAAAAGTGCCGATGCCGTGATTGGCAACTCATCATCGGGTTTAATTGAGGCACCGGCTTTCTGTGTCCCGACAGTAAATATTGGCGACCGACAGAAAGGCCGATTGCAGGGCTTGTCAGTCATCAATTGCGGCGAGCAAGAGGACGACATAAAAGCCGCCCTGTACAGCGCCCTTAGTAAAGACTTCCGAGAAATCTGTATCGATGCCCAACCGCCGTATGGACGGGGCGGGGCATCAAAGAAAATAGTTGAGTTGCTGGGAACCCTCCCTATACAGGAATTGAGCATTAAGGGCTTCCACGACATAATGTAGTAGTGCCATTTTCGCAATTACCGCATCGAGGTCTAATGTCCGATAAAGTTGCTTTGATTACCGGGGTCACTGGCCAGGATGGTGCCTACCTGTCGGAATTCTTGCTGGACAAAGGATACATTGTCCACGGAGTAAAGCGTCGGTCTTCGTCCTTTAATACCGCCCGACTGGATCACCTTTATAAAGACTCCCATCAAGCCGGCGTGCGCTTCTTTCTGCATTATGGGGATCTCACAGATGCCACAAACTTGATCCGTCTAGTTCAGGAAGTACAACCAGACGAGATATATAACCTGGCAGCCCAAAGCCATGTTCAAGTAAGCTTCGAAACCCCAGAATATACGGCCAACGCTGATGCACTTGGCACACTGAGATTACTAGAAGCCATTCGTATCCTGGACCTCAAAAATACCACTCGTTTTTACCAAGCCTCTACTTCAGAACTGTATGGTAACGCAGAAGAGGTGCCCCAAAAGGAAACCACACCGTTTTGTCCCCGCAGCCCTTATGGTACCGCCAAACTTTACGCATATTGGATTACGGTAAATTACCGAGAGGCGTACAATTATCACGCTTCCAACGGCATTTTATTTAATCACGAAAGCCCGTTGCGCGGCGAAACTTTCGTTACTAGAAAAATCACCCGTGCCGTAGCATCCATAAAACTTGGCTATCAGGAGCGCATATATTTAGGCAACCTTGATGCTAGGCGAGACTGGGGGCATGCGCGTGATTACGTAGAAGGTATGTGGATGATCCTTCAACAGTCCAAAGCCGACGATTATGTTCTAGCCACCGGAGAAACTCATTCCGTCAGGGAGTTCGTAGAACTTGCGTTTGCCCACATAGGGCGGAATATAATTTGGAATGGAACTGGCGCTGAGGAACAAGGAGTGGATTCAAATACTGGTGACGTCCTAGTGGAAATTGATCGGCGCTACTTTAGACCCACTGAGATAGAATTACTGCTCGGGGATTCAACCAAAGCACGAGATGTATTGGGTTGGCAACACAAGACCTGTTTTGAAGAAATGGTAAAGGAAATGGTTGATAGTGATCTCATCGCCGTGGCGGAAGAAGCCCAACGCTTCACCCATCATGACTGATGTAATCTATTCGTTGACCGGAAAGCGGATTTGGGTGCCAGGCCACACAGGAATGGTTGGGTCTGCTTTACTTCGTAGGCTTAGCGCAGAAGACTGTGAGGTTATAACCGTTAGCAGGGCCGATGTAGACCTCACCAGGCAAAGAGATGTGGAAAACTGGATGGCCGATACCACGCCTGATGCGGTGATACTCGCGGCAGCGACCGTTGGCGGAATCCTAGCCAACGTCTCACGACCTGTCGAGTTCCTCAACCACAATCTGTTAATCCAGACAAACATCCTTGCCAACGCTCACAAGACCGGCGTACAAAAACTTTTATTTATGGGCTCTAGCTGCATCTACCCTAAGGCCGCCCCTCAACCAATTCCAGAAGATAGCTTGCTTGCCGGGCCTCTAGAACCCACCAATCAATGGTATGCTATAGCCAAGATTACGGGAATTCTTCAATGCCAAGCCTATCGGAAAGAGTATGGCAGGGACTTCATTTCCTGCATGCCGGCCAATCTATACGGGCCAGGTGATAACTTTGACTTAGAGCAAAGCCATGTGTTGCCAGCACTCTTGGCTAAAGCACACCAAGCCAAAACTTCCGGTAACAGAGAATTAGCCATTTGGGGTACAGGCAAGCCGCGTCGAGAGTTTCTATATGTGGATGACTTAGCTGATGCCTGTGTGTTCTTAATGAAATCGTACTCCGCGCCGGAAACCATTAACCTAGGATTTGGATCCGACCTCACTATTGAAGAACTTGCTAGGTTAGTTTCCGAGGTTGTCGGCTTTGAAGGCAACTACATATATGATACTTCCAAGCCTGACGGTACCAAGCAAAAACTCCTGGACTCGTCGCGAGTAAACAGTATGGGATGGAGCGCTCAAACGTTACTTAAAGACGGCATCGCCGCGACATATGCTTGGTATATGGAAAATACCGCATGATTTTTTTAGGTCCATTAAGGTGACAAATACCAAAAAAGGCCAGGAGATGTATGCAAAAGCTCTCCGGTTGATCCCGGGAGGCACACAGCTTCTTTCCAAGCGCCCTGAAATGTTTCTACCAGGATCTTGGCCTAACTATTACACCCATGCCAAAGGCGCTGAGATTATCGACCTCGACGGCAACACGTACCTAGATATGAGCTATTGCGGCGTAGGCGCAACGGTGCTCGGTTATGCTGACGACGATGTGGATATGGCTGTGAAAACAGCGATAGATAGCGGATCTATGTCCACCCTGAACTGTCCTGAAGAAGTAGAATTAGCCGAGCTTCTCGTACAACTGCACCCATGGGCAGGGTCGGCACGCTTCGCACGCGCTGGTGGAGAGGCCTTAGCTGTTGCAGTGCGCATCGCACGCGCACACACCGGCCGCCAAGTAATTGCGTTTTGCGGCTATCACGGCTGGCATGACTGGTATCTGTCAGCAAACCTAGCGGAAGACGACGCACTAGATGGACACCTTCTTCCTGGCCTCAGCCCCAGTGGTGTTCCACGCAACCTAGCAGGCCTAACCCAACCCTTTCATTACAACGATTTCGCAGCCATAAAATCCATCGCAGATAGATACGGAACGAACTTAGCCGCTATAGTTATGGAACCGGTGCGCGGTACTATGCCGGTGGACGGGTTTCTCGAGAACGTCAGAAAGTTAGCCGATGACACAGGTGCGGCGCTTATTTTCGACGAAGTCACAGTGGGCTGGCGAATCAACACTGGTGGAATCCACCTGACTTTAGGTGTTAATCCCGATATAGCAGTTTTCGCTAAGGCCATGGGCAACGGCTACCCTATTTCAGCAGTACTCGGGCGCGCAGACGTAATGTCCGCTGCAGAGAACACATTTATCAGCTCGACCGCATGGACCGAGCGTGTCGGACCAGCAGCTGCACTTGCCACGATTGGAAAGTTTACGGATAAAAATGTCTCGTCGCACCTAATGCGACTCGGCGAACTTGTAAAATTAGCATGGGAGCAAGCATCGAAAAGTTCGGGATTGGGAGTAAAGGTGGCGGGTTTGGCTCCTTTAGCCCATTTTAAGTTTTGCTGCGAGGATGCGCAGGCTGTTCGCACATTGTTTACGCAGATGATGCTGGACAGGGGATATCTGGCTCGCGAATCTTTCTACGCCATGTATGCCCATACCGAAGCGCAAATAGACGCATACACGGACGCTTGTTGTGAGGTATTCAAGGAGCTGGCAAACGCCGTTGACTCTGGTACTGTAAAGAACAAATTGCGCGGACCTGTGGCTCACACAGGCTTTCAACGACTGACATGAAACGCTGTGAAATACGAGAATTGTTTGCCTTTACCCTTGATCCCACCCTGTGTGACTTCTAAAAAGCGTCTTAATATCTTGACTTCTTTTTCTTAAATCGCCGTCTGGACTGCGGCATGGAAATTTACCTCCCGATAGCCGAAATGTCGGCAAACATCTTCCTTCTACTGACCTTAGGGGGGGGCGTAGGGTTGTTGTCGGGGTTGTTTGGTGTGGGCGGGGGATTCCTGCTAACACCATTACTCATTTTTACCGGAGTTCCAGCCGCCGTAGCAGTGGGCACGGAAGCAAACCAAATTGTTGCTTCGTCAGTATCAGGGGTCCTAGCTCACATGCGCCGGAACAACGTTGATTTTCATATGGGTCTTGTGTTGACGGTCGGCGGACTCCTTGGCTCAAGCCTTGGAGTGTGGATCTTCCGCATCTTGCGCAGCCTTGGTCAGATTGAATTGTTTATTTCATTAAGTTACGTCTTGTTCCTGGGTATTGTGGGTAGCCTAATGCTATACGAAAGTACCGGGGTAGCTCTACGACATTCTAGAAGCGGTGGCGACCGCACAACCGACCGAGGCCCGGGCCGACATATCTGGATCCATGGCCTACCTTTCAAAATGCGGTTTCGTAAATCGAAGCTATACATCTCAGCCTTGCTGCCATTGGGAGTTGGATTAGTGGCGGGTTTGCTGGCGGGAGTAATGGGGGTGGGCGGGGGCTTTGTGATGGTACCTGCAATGATTTACTTAATCGGCATGCCCACCCAGATCGTCATCGGGACATCCCTTTTCCAGATCATTTTCGTTACTGCCAATACGACTTTTCTCCACGCAACCATAAACCAAACAGTTGACGTTGTCCTAGCACTTACATTGTTACTCGGCGGTGTCGTGGGTGCGCAAGTTGGAGCCCGATTATCTGGGCGCATGCGGGGAGAACAGTTGCGAATTTGCCTAGCGTTGATCGTATTGGCGGTTTGTGCAAAATTGGCTTTCGACCTCATCGCTCTTCCATCCGACACCTTCAGCCTAGGCAGCGGATAAGGTCATGTTGAAATGGAAATCCCTTTTCGTTTGTTGGGTGGCGCTACTATTTATGAAAGTGGAGCCCCTCGAGGCTCAAAACATTCCCCTCGTCGCAGACCTCTCCGACCACCTAGTCGGTATCACTACCGGGTTCATAGGCACTGACGTCCTCCTATTTGGCGCCACCGACGGACCAGGAGACATAGCCATAGTTGTAAAAGGCCCAGTTGTTACAGAAGTGGTGAGAAAAAAGGATCGCATCGGACCAGTTTGGGTCAATTCCGAGTCCGTGTCTTTTGGCAAGGTCCCCTCATTCTACCTAGTGGCTAGCAATCGTCCCCTGGAGGCTTTCGCACCGGAACAACTGCGCACACGTTACCAATTGGGTACGGCTTACATCAGCTACACAGTGGAGAACATAAAAGAAGGCACCGCGGATGTTGGACCTTTCGAGGAGGCATTGGTGCGCCTTAAGACACGTCAAGGATTGTACGGCCGGGCACCAGGAGCAGTAAGTCTGCTAGCTAACCGCCTCTTTCGCACCCAGCTGCACTTCCCAGAAAACGTTCCTACCGGCACATATATGGTAGAGATTTATTTGATCCGCGATGAGACCGTGGTCAGCGCGGAGATTGTTCCTTTAACTATCAGCAAGATTGGCGTCGGCGCAGAAATATATGATTTTGCTCACCGCAACTCACCATTGTATGGCCTACTGGTCATCGTGCTTGCTATTATAATCGGGTGGGTGGCTGGCGTCGCATTACGCCGTAGTTAAGTTATTGAAACGGAGATCCAAGTCATGAATGATGATGCGCCCACAAGCATGGACAATCCCAAAGACAATAAGCGGCTCTTTCTCCTTGTCGTAGACGCCTCTGACGAACTGAGAGCGGCAGTGCATTTTGCTTGCCGGCAAGCTCTGCGCACAAATGGTGCGGTAGCATTGTTCTGCGCGGTTGAGCCCTCGGAGTTTCATCATTTTTCAACCATAGCAGACCTGATGGAGGAAGAAGCTCATACCGAGGCTCAGAAGCTCTTACAAACAGTGGCCGCCGATGTTCACAATGTGACAGGGAAGTTTCCGACCCTCCACATGCGGGAAGGAGACAAAACTGAGCAGCTCCTTGAGGTGTTAATCGGGGAGCCTAATATCTCGATTCTTGTTCTCGGAGCCAGTGTTGACGGTGAAGGCCCAGGCCCTCTGGTTTCAGCTCTTTCTAGCAAGCTCGCAGGCAAGATTAGTGTTCCGGTGACTATCGTCCCCGGGGGACTGAGCGATGAGGAGATAGATGCAATTACTTGATTCTAGACATAGCGGGTCCTATTTAGTTACTAATAATAAATCATAAGGTAGAGATGCCATGTTCATTCAAACAGAGCAAACCCCCAACCCAGAGACAATGAAATTTCTCCCTGGCCGGCAGGTGATGGAAACTGGAGTCGCAGACTTCACCGACGCTGAAGCCGCAACCCGATCACCTTTAGCACAAATGCTTTTCGATATAGATGGTGTACAAAGTGTTTTCTTGGGTGAAGATTTCATCTCTGTAACCAAGACCGGAGCAACCGCTTGGCAAGTGTTGAAGCCCATGGTGCTTGGCGCAATTATGGATCACTTCACGTCCGGTGCAGAGGTTCTATTGAGTGGATCAGAGGAAGCTTCAACAGGCAATCTAACTGATGATGAATACTCAGATGATGATGTGGACGAGGATGTGGTTGACCAGATCAAAGAGTTGATTGAAACCCGTGTCCGCCCAGCAGTCGCTCAGGATGGTGGCGACATCGTGTATAAAGGCTTCAAGGAGGGCATTGTCTATCTGCACATGCGTGGTGCTTGTGCTGGCTGCCCCAGCTCTACCGCCACGCTAAAAATAGGCATAGAAAATATGCTGCGGCATTACATACCGGAAGTGGTGCAAGTCGAAGCAATTATGTAATGCTAACGTGGAGTATCTACTTTTCTGTTTCCAATACATGATAGCCGTGCCCGAATTTACGATAGAGCCGAACGGTATATAAATGTCGGGAGTGAACAAAGGAAGACGTGCAGGTTTATATGCACTAACCTTGCTGGGCATCGCCTTACTGATCACCTCTATCTTAACCGTTGCGGTTAATCTTATAGACACCCTAGGTAACCCCCGCACGGATGCACCTGGGTATTTGGTTTTGGACGAACCAAATCTAAATGTTGAGAAAGTAGAGACAGTATTTTCCGCTGCAAAGTACACCCTAGAAAACATTCACGAAAAACGCATGGCAGTACCGCGCCTTTATGTTGCCCGGATTCCGGACGGTCTTGCGAATCTGCAAAACATCCCTCGTCGCAAACATACCTTCCTCCGAATAGTATTACCGATGGTTCTACGGGTAAACGAATCGGCCAGTATTACGCGGAGCCGCCTTCTGAAGCTTAGAGGCCAAATTGCTACTAGCAAATATGTCAACACAGTAGACGCTAGGTGGGTAGCGGCATTAGCAACAACTTACAAATTGAACACCACCGAAAAGGTAAGCGGCAAGCTTCTTGATGAGCTCTTGTTGCGGGTTGCGCCGGTGCCAGTGTCACTCGCTTTGGCCCAAGCCGTCGAGGAAAGTGGTTGGGGCACTTCGCGATTTGCACAAGACGGCAATGCGCTGTTCGGTCAATGGGAATGGAGCGAGAGCCTAGGAATTATCCCAATAGAACGCGGAGATAAAGAATCCCACAGTGTTCGCTCCTTTCATACCCTAATGGACTCGGTTGAGGCATATGCGCAAAACCTTAATACCCACTGGGCTTACGAAGACTTCCGGCAACGCCGGGAAAGATTTCTTAACAACAATAAAATTCTAGATGGGTTGCACATGGCGGAAACCATGCACCACTATTCAGAACGGAACTTAGCCTACGTTGAATCCCTGCAGGAAATCATACGCTATAATAATCTTCGCGTCCTCGACAGCGCTCGACTTGCAAGTTTGAGTGAAATGAAGGAACTAGAAATCATCATTTAGTTCCGTGGAACTTGAACATTTGGAAGGTATTGGTTCTGGTAACGCCCGTGAACTGCCAGCCCGTCCGACACAAAACCTGCAATCATTTGCCACCCGAACCATCGCCACCTGCTACCTTGTTCCCGGAGCGTACAATTGATGCGAACCCTTCCCAGAGGAAAAGCCCCTTCTGGATCAAGGTGCACCAGGGAAGCTCCTACTGTGGTGGAGATTGGATGACCGCCCGGCCCGTAACAGGTCAGAGATTTCAAAAAGTTTGATGCCATCGGAATTGCGAGCGTTAGGGACGGGGGGTTGTTTGTTAGGACGGGATTATGCGGAGAAATACTCGTAACTTTGAGCGGCAGCGTATCTATCACCAATCTAAAACGATCCAACTCACCAAAAGCCTCGTTGAGAGGGAAGCGTGGCAGGTAGTAACGCCCGGCCTCTGAATAAACCGGCCCCGAGTGCTGACCGAAGGCGGCAGCAAAACCTGCTGCCTCAACCAAAGCCATATCGGCTGTACCAGCCTCGCCATAAGGATAAGCAAAGAGGGTGGGCACAGCACCCAGATGCTCAAGAAAGCTGCTATTCATGCGAGCCAGGTCCGACTCTACATCTGCCTCTCCCAAGGACGGATAATGTGTATGGGCCGCGGAGTGGGCAGCAACGGTCACACCCTCCTTCTCGGCACTTCGTATTTTATCCCAGTTCATCATGCCAGGGGCTGCCTGGTCGACTGCATCGGTTGCAACGAAAAGAGTCACGGGAAATCCAGCGGCCCGGAACCTGGGCCAACCTTCGGTCCAGAAGGACTCATATGCATCATCGACGGTCAAGGCAACGGCGCGTTCTGGAATTTCTTGCCCATAGTTGAGAGCTTCAACTACTTCAGCCAGTGGAATAACAACATGCCCACCGGCTTTGATAACAGAAATGTGGGCCTCGAGTTGGTCGAGCCGGAGATTGGTGGACGGATAGGCGTCTTCGCCAAACCTGTGGTACATCAGGACTACCGCAGAATCTGCGGCTGATGCGACAAGTGATTGCCACAACACAACCTGGCATGCCATCGGTATCAGACATCTGATAAAATGTTTCATAGCCAATGGTTTGATCAGATTGAAGGGATTATGACAAGTGCATGGACCGCTAGACAATGAAAGCTTGGACCTGATCTTCCGCAACGCGCGTACCCAGAACGGGTGGAGCGATGAGCCAGTGCCCCTAGAGTTAATACATCAACTATTTGATCTCATAAAAATGGGGCCGACTTCAGCCAACTGCAGCCCAGCTCGGTACATATTCATAGTAACTAAGAAAGGAAAAGAAAGACTTAAACCGTCTCTGTCCGAAGGAAATGTGGAAAAGACCATGGCCGCACCAGTTACGGTAATAATTGGATACGATATGCAGTTCTACAAACATTTTAGCAAACTATTCCCCCATGAAGATGCGGCCACCTGGTTTACTGGCAATAGTGCCTTAATCTCGGAAACTGCTTTCCGCAACGGAACCCTGCAAGGGGCCTATCTGATTATAGCTGCACGCTCTTTGGGTCTTGATTGCGGACCCATGTCGGGCTTCGATCAGGATTTGGTAAATGCCACCTTTTGGCCCAACGGACGTATTAAAGCCAATTTCTTGTGCAACATTGGTGTGGGAGACAACGTCAACATTTTCGAGCGCTCTCCGCGTTTCAACTTTGACGAAGTTTGTAAAGTGATTTAGGGGGATAGACTCGCTTGTAAACAACTTAATATACTTAACCAACGTCCAATTTTAGCAGTTCCAAGACAGCGGCAACCATGCAGACAACAGTGGCACCTGATGTGCGCTAACTATGAGATAGACACGGCCACCATGGCGGAGAGATTCGGTTTGGATCTCTCCGAGCACTCGCTTCGTCTGCTATGTACCAGCGTCCGGCCACGTGATAGAGCCTTAGTATTAGGACCCAGCATTTCACCCCTTTTTCGCAGATGGGGATTCGAAATAGATTGGGCTAGAAACCCATTATTCAACGCCAAATCCGAAGAGTTACTAAATAGACGAACCTGGAAGCCGTGGGTAAATTCGCGATGCCTAATCCCCGCCACCGCCTATTTCGAAGGCCGCAAAGCCGATGCGTCCAAGAGACGCATTTCCGTCGAAAACTGCCCAATTTTTTATATCGCCGGGCTGATGAACAGCCATTGCTTCACTATGCTAACCTGCAATTCCGCAACTGCCATAAGAGACCTCCATCAGCGCATGCCATGCATCCTGGATCCATCAATCAAGAACGACTGGCTAAATCCTGGTATTGACTTCGAAAATGTAGAAACATTGTTGCGGCCATGCGGTCAAAAATTGAAGGTAGAAATCCCCTGA
>Ga0315336_1001843_pt1 | contig 36640 bp, 16 predicted proteins | sample ASW5metaG_FD_204512 | JGI IMG/M metagenome (GOLD analysis project Ga0315336, IMG submission 204512) | Ammonia-oxidizing marine archaeal communities from Monterey Bay, California, United States - ASW #5 | ecosystem: Environmental > Aquatic > Marine > Intertidal zone | place: USA: California... | reverse complement strand
ATGGTAGGCGATGATGTACCCCGCAAACGCACCGACGGCGATCAGCAGTGTCAGCATATTTTCCAGAGCTCCACACGAATCAGCGACATGCCTTCAACCCCTACAACCTATACCACCGTTCGAATCGACGCAACACGGTCAACTGTTACCAGTGAACGACCAACGAACGTTTGAACCGGACTGTTCGGAACAATCGTTAAGCCTTCTCACTCGATTGTATCGCACCGAAATGAATTGACGATACTGGCTGCTTTGAACGGGGATGAGTGACGATGAACGTAACACGCGTGCCGAGAATGAATTTCGCACGCATTGGCTCGACACGAATATGACTGCGTGACGTTTTGCAATTTGGCAGAGCTACACACGGTTGGGGTCGGTTTCTGTGCCCCGACCGTACAGCATTTATGCGTTTGCCATCCTGTTCTTGCGGATTGGAATCGTTGAAATACTCCTGCCACTGCCGTACCGGCTGGAACTGACCGTTTCAACAGAGCCCTCCGATAACACAGTCTGGTCACACCGTAAGCCGCTAGCCGCAAAACACATGCAGCCTTGCCCGGCCCAGACGTGAATCCGGGCCGAACGCTCATACGTCGAGCCACGGCATTATTATACATTTATGCAATCATTCGTAGGATACGCGGTTCGACACGGAGTATCGGCGCGAACGAACGCGGCGATCTGGTTGAGCCGACTGAGAAGGAGTTCACACGATGCTCGTCCTCTCGAGACAACGTGACGAGAGCATCATCATCGGAGACGACATCGTGATTACGATCGTCGATATCCGCGGTGACAAGGTGCGGCTGGGAATCCAGGCTCCCAAAGAGATTCCCGTACATCGCCAAGAAGTCTACGAAGCCATTCAAAAAGAGAACGCGCTCAAACAGACGCGCGACTCAGGCGAGTCAAAGTCCGCCGCTGAAGGCTCCGAACCCTCTCCGGAGGCAGAATCGTCACCGTAGGCTCAACCGCGCTTACCGGTTCTCAAGCTGCGTAGGATACCCAAGGAGGTAGTGCTCAGCGCCGATATTCGCCCTGCGACTTCCGCAAATCGTTCCCGCGACGAATATTGCGAAGCGGCGAACGAGTGGCGTTACACTTTACTCACTCTACTTATTTATGTTTTTTTCTCAAAACGACTCAAAACACCTAATGTATCGAATCACCGCGAGACGATAACGTGAGAAGACGTCGATATCGCAGGCGCTGCGGCACATATGTGGCCGTTTTCCGTCATCGTGAATCGGCAACCCAAGGGCGGGTCCGACCCGGTCGTCCGCAAGTAGACCAAACAACGGGACCCGGCCTCCGTGAAGTGCCGAAGGGAGCCCACGTTGGGGCAAGGAAAACTAGTCAATACTGAACTGAACTTGTTCTAACCCCCCGGGAAGCCCCGTCGGAACGGTTCGCCGAAGAGAGAAAGGCAGATTCGATGACCAGGATTAACACAAACATCGCCTCACTGAGAGGTTTGCGTGGTTTGCAGAAGGCTAACAGTCTTCTCGACACATCCCTGACCCGGTTGTCTTCTGGTTTGAAGATCAACTCCGGTAAAGACAACCCGTCCGGCCTGATCGCCAGCGAGATCCTGCGTTCACAGGTGACCGTGATCGAGCAGTCCATTTCGAACAGTAACCGTGCCAACAACATCATTGGCACCGCCGACGCAGCCTTGGGCGAAATCAGTGGTTTGCTCAACCAGATTCGTGGTCTGGTGCAGGAAGGCTTAAACGAAGGCGCCCTGTCGCAGGCGGAAACCGAAGCGAACCAGTTGCAGATCGATTCGGCCCTCAACGCCATCAACCGTATCTCGGCGAATACACAGTTTGCCGGCGACAAGTTGATCGACGGTAGTAAGGCCTACCGAACGGCACTGAGCACGATTGACGCGGCCAAAGTCGACGACTTCGTGATTAACAGTGCCGTATTCGCCGGAAGTGCCAATATTGTCATCGACACCACCGTCACCACAGCCGCGGCAAAGGGCAACTTGTTTGCCGATACCGTCACCGGCGGCGGCGGACTGGCCGCTGATACGACGCTCGAAGTTTCCGGTGCGAAGGGAACCGACGTGCTCTTCCTCGGTGCCTCCAGTACATTGTCCAACATCGCCACCGCGATCACGGCTCTGACCGACACGACGGGTGTGGAAGTGACGAAGACCGACGCGATCTTCGGGTCCAAGCTGGTCGCTTCTACGGGTTCGAACAACGACCTGACGTTCACCGACATTCGTTCCACAAACGGCGACAACGCCGAGAGCCTCACCCAGGTTCTGAAGGTGGAGATCGTCGCGAAATCGTCTGGTGCAACGCTTGGCGTCGCCAGTTCTTCGACCGCTTCCGAGTTGAAGTTGACGGTCACGCTGGGAACCGCCGCGTTGACCACGGTCACTTCGAATGCCAGCGACGTCAAAGCCTTGTTGGCATCGAGTGCTAACAGCAGCGACTTCGTCTCGGTGACATTTGAGGGAACGGGTGCCGGGTTAGTGGGCGACAACGTCTCGGCCACCAACATTAACTCCGGGGCAGTCGATGCCTTCCTGACGTTCCGAAGCCAGGATTTCGGCTCCGACCAGTTTGTGGGCATCAGCGTGCTGCAAGGTACGTTTGTCACCACGGCACTGTCTGTCGGCGGTTCGGCTGCGGCACGTGACTCCGGTGTCGATATCGTCGCCACGATTAACGGACAGAAGGCCCAGGGCAAAGGCTTGCGGGCGACTGTGTCGACCGCCCAGCTGGACGCCTCGCTCGCCTTCAAGACCGCCAACAACACGGCCAACACCAACGCCAAGATCACCGTCACCGGTGGTGGCTCGTTGTTCCAGATTGGTCAGGAAGTATCGAGCGCCGGCCAGATCGGTATCGGTATTGAAGCCGTCAACACCGCCCGGCTTGGTGGTATCAGTGGTAAGCTGTTCGAACTGAGTTCGAGTGGTGGCAAGAGTTTGCTCGACGTCGGCCCGACCGTTCCCGGTTCAGGCCTGGCCGATATTCTCGATGAAGCCATCGACCGTGTCACAACGCTGCGTGGTCGACTTGGTGCTATCCAGAAGAACGTGATCGAGACGAACATTGCCTCTCTGGGCACCGCTCTTGAGAACATTTCTGACGCACGAAGCCAGATCATCGATACCGACTTCGCGGCAGAAACCGCCAGTTTGACGAGAGCACAGATTCTCTCACAATCGGGTCTGTCAGTGTTGGCCATCGCCAACCAGAACCCGTCGCAGGTTCTCAGTCTCCTCGGTTAATCCCCAGGCGTCGGCTGAATAAATCGACTGGTCGGCGTGGATTCCTATTTGGGAGCCACGCTCGGCCCGTCACCGGACAACAAGGCGGCGTCATCCGTTCGTAACTTACGGGTGACGCCGCTCTTTTTGTGCGCCGGCCGTTTTGAATCGCTCTCGACAGCAAACCGGCCCTTGCGACCCGAAATCCCCTCAGACCGGTCAATCAAAACAGCCCTCACAGCCGATACAGACGGTAGCGGGGCTTCTCACCAGGTCAACGCCGTGTAAGGCTGCGCCGACAACATTCGCGCAAGTCATTTTGCACAAACCCCTTAACAAGCACTTGCCGAGAATAACCCCGTTTGTCTGCGAGTCAGCCGACGTGCGAACCGGAAGCCGTCCCAAAACCCGGTTGTGGTGGATTTTGACGTCTAGAGACGTGGGCGCACGTTGCCCACCAGAGGGTTTGGGACCATTTTTTACGGATCGAAGCCGAATCGATGCCTCTGACCTCTGAAATGTTCGAACAGGCCGTCGCTCATCACCAGGCCGGCTGTCTAGAATCGGCGGAACATCTCTATCGGCAGATCATTCGCACGTGCCCGCAGCACGCCGATGCCCTGCATCTGTTGGGGGTGGCCGCCCACCAAAAGCACGACCACGAGCAGGCCGTCAGCGTCATCAGGCAGGCCATCAACGTCCGGCACACATATGCACCGTTTCACTGCAACTTGGGCGCCGCCTACGCCGCTCTCAACCAGTTCGATGAGGCGATCGAGTGCTACCGCGAAGCGATTCGACTCGACCCGGGCTACGCCGACGCCCATTTCAATCTAGGAAACGCGTTTTGGAACCAGAAACAATTCGAAGCGGCGATTGCCTGTTACGAGCGAGCTTTGCAGCTTCGTCCTAAATGCGCCGAAGCGCATCACAAAATCGGCGATTCGCTCGCGGAACTCGGCCGGATCGATTCAGCCATCGAAGCGCTTCAGGCAGCGATCACGATCAATCCGAACTTGGCCGAGCCTCACTTTGACCTGGGAAACGCGCTGAAGAAACGCGAGCAACACGAACAGGCCGCCGAGTCGTACCGCCGGGCCATCGGCTGCCGGCCCGACTATTGCGACGCGCATGTGAACCTAGGGTATGTGCTCGACGACATGTGCCGGTTCGATGAAGCGATCGCAAGTTACGACCGGGCGATTGCCATCAACCCAGAGTCTGCCGAGGCCCATTTCAATCGCGCGCTGGTGCATTTGCGCCGGGGCGATTTCTCTCGCGGTTGGCGGGAGTACGATTGGCGCTGGAAGAAAAACAGCGTCAATCATGCAGCCAGCGGCGCGACCCGGAAGAACGACTCTCTAGAAGGCCGTTCACTCTTAGTCGTAGCTGAACAAGGAATCGGCGATCAGGTCATGTTCGCGTCGTGCCTTCCCGATGCTGATGAGCAGGCCGAAATATGTGTTGTGGAATGTGACCCGCGACTCGTGCCGCTGTTTCGCCGCTCCTTTTCCAACATTCACGTGATTCCGGCGGGCTGCGAACGCGCACGCGACGAAGCCGTTCAAGAACCGATCGAAGTCGAAATCGGGTTAGCGAGTCTGCCGTATTGGCTCCGACCGTCGGTCGATTCATTTCCCGAACGCGAGAAATACCTGTTTGCCGACTCGTCATTACTCGACAAATGGCGGTCACGCTTCGGTTCGCTGGGTGCCGGGCTGAAAGTCGGCGTTTCCTGGCGTGGAGGACAAGAAGGCAATGTCCGTCGTGCCCGTTCGACTCAACTGGATCAATGGATGCCGTTGTTTTCTCTGCCGGGTGCCCGTTTTGTCAATCTTCAATACGGAGACACTCAGCTCGAATTGGAAACGCTTCAGCAATACCACGGTGTGCGAATTTCAGACTGGACCGATTCCGATCCACTCTACGATCTCGACGATTTTGCAGCCAAGGTGGCGGCGCTCGATCTCGTGATCTCGGTCGACAACTCGACCGTGCACATTGCCGCCGCTTTGGGGCGGCCGGTGTGGACCTTGCTCCCTTTCGCTTCCGATTGGCGCTGGATGCTCGATCGAAGCGATGCGCCCTGGTACCCCACGATGCGGCTTTACCGACAACAGCACCTCGGTGTATGGCACGAAGTTTTTCAAAGGGCCGCGTCGGATTTGGAAATGAAACTGCGCCATGCCAAGCTGGAAACTCAGGGGATTGCATTGTCACAGCTCAACGCAGAACAACATCTCGCGTGAACAACCAGGATCGCCGCTCCCAGGCACTTGCGGAAATCAGCAACTCGAAAAGAAGCACGCAGCGGGAAACATCACAATGGATTCGATCCCAAGAAAACTGGCGATTGCCGTCGGCTGTCACCAGATGGGTGATATCGATCGGGCCGAGAGCCTGTACGACGAAATCGTCGACGCCGACCCGGAGCATGCCGATGCCCTGCACTTGCTAGGCGTCGCAGCTCACCAACAACAAGATCATCAGGCGGCCGTCGACTACATTCGCCGGGCGATCGACGTTGACCGGACAATGGCCCCCTTCCACAGCAATCTGGGTGCCGCGCACCAGGCGCTGGGGGAAACCGATTCGGCGGTGGAGTGTTTCCAGGAAGCAACAAAACTCGACCCCGAATACGCCGATGCCTGGTTCAATCTGGGCGCGGTTCTACTTGGCGTATCGCGGCTCGACGAGGCAGCCGCTGCGTTTACCGAAGTGCTACGCATTAACCCGTCCCTTGCCACGGTCCAGTTGACGCTGGGAGACATCTACAAGGACCTCGGTTGCTACGACGAAGCAACGCTCGCGTATCAAGACGCGATCGCTGCCGACCCGCACTTGGCTGAAGCACACAACAACCTCGGCTCCCTCCTTCAGACAGTCAAACGTATCGAGCAATCGATCGAACACTTTCGGGCGGCGCATCGCCTCGCGCCAGAAAACCTGGCGATCCGGTGCAACCTGGCCACCGCCTTTTTGGCCGCGGGACGGCATATCGAGGCGGCGAGTGAATTCCGTGCGGCCATCGAAATCGATTCAACTTTCGCCCGAGCGCATTTAGGCCTGGGCAACCTGTCATATTCGCAGGGGCAGTCCGATGTTGCCACGCGGCATTTCCGAGCCGCACTTGCACAAGAGCCAGAATTGGCCGAGGCCCATTTCGGATTGGGCATCGCGTACCGGGACTCGGGCGATCGACGGCAAGCCGCCGAATCGTTCCGTCGCATGCTCGATCTGCAGCCGGCCAACGCTAAGGCGCTCAACAATCTGGGCGGCCTGTTTCAGGATCAAGGCCGTCTGAAAGAAGCACTCGACCTCTACGAAAAGGCGCTGAGTTCGAATCCCGACTACGCCGAGGCGCACAACAACTGTGGCACGGTCTACAAGGAGCAAGGTAAACTTCCCGAAGCAACTTTCAGCTTCGAGCGCGCACTCGAAATCAAGCCTCGGTTTATCGAAGCCCGGTTTAATTTGGGAAATCTTTACCGCGAGCACGGCCGCGGCGCCGAAGCCATCGCCTGTTATGAAAGAGCCTTGACGGTTTCTCCGGAACATGTTGAAGCCCGCGTCAACTTGGCGGTCGCACTCAAGGACGAGCGGCGGCTTGACGACGCGATCGCCTGTTACGACCAGGTGCTCTGCGATCATCCCGATCTCGCTGAGGCGCGATTCAATCGATCGCTCATCGAACTGCTGCGGGGCAATTTCGCCGGCGGCTGGGACGAATACGAATGGCGCTGGAGGCACAACCCAGAGCCGGCACGATTCGCCCGCCCTCAGTGGCAGGGCACCGATCTAAGGGGCAAGTCGATTCTCGTGTTCGCCGAGCAAGGTGTCGGCGATGAGATCATGTTTGCTTCGTGTGTGCCCGATCTCGTGAATTCAGCCGAGCACTGCGTCGTCGAATGTGATCCGCGATTGGTCCCGCTGTTTGAACGCTCGTTTCCAACGATCCGGTGCATCGCGAAGGAATTGACTCCCGAATCCGCACAGAAACACATCAACGTCGACGTGCAAGTTCCGATCGGCAGCCTGCCCCGATTCCTGCGAACGTCCTTCGACGCGTTTCCCAAGCGCACTTCGTATCTCACCACGAATCAGCGGCGACAAGCACACTGGCGCGAGCGCTTAACGGCTCTGGGAAGCGGATTGAAGATCGGGATTTCCTGGCGCGGCGGAAAGGATGCCGAGACGCGCCGCAAGCGGTCAACCCAACTGCACAACTGGCACGACGTGCTTGGACTGGATGGTGTCTGTTTCATCAATCTGCAATACGGCGACACATTCGACGAACTTCAATCGCTCCGACGGCGACGACAACTCGTCGTTAACGAATTGGAGGGAGTCGACCCGCTTGTCGATCTCGACAACTTCGCTGCGCTCATCTCGGCTCTCGACCTGGTCATCTCAGTCGATAGTGCCAACGTTCATCTCGCGGGGGCGCTGGGCGTTCCCGTCTGGGCGCTCTTGCCGTTTGCATCGGACTGGAGATGGCTGCTCGATCGCAATGAGAGCCCGTGGTATTCGAGCATGCGGCTATTTCGTCAAAGCTCCGGCGGCGACTGGCAGAGCCTGTTTTCGCGAGTGGCCGCTGAGTTGAGGTCGCAGGTCGCACGCCGATCGCAGGATCATATTGCTTGATACATCGGCAGTCGAAGTCTCGACGAAACGTTAGACATGTTGCAATGTTCAACTTACGACATCGTACAAGGACGTCACGATGGTATCGACGACGAAACGGTTAACGTCTGCATTCGAACGTCATCAAGCTGGTGACTTTGAACAGGCAGAACGTCTTTACAAACAGGTGCTCCGCGTCGACCCGCGACACGCCGAGGCGCTGCATTTGCTCGGCGTGGTCTCTCATCAGCGGCACGATCACACTGGTTCAGTCGCACTCATTCAAAAAGCGATCGCCGAAAACGATCGCGTGGCAGCCTACCACTGCAACTTGGGTAGCGCGCAGCAGGCGCTGGGCGACTTAAAAGCCGCCCTCGACAGTTTCCAACGCGCGATCGATATCGATGAGAATTCTGCCGACGCACACTACAACCGAGCCACCCTCTGCAAAGAGCTCGGCCGTACCGATGAAGCAATTGCCGGGTTTGAGCGGACTCTCGCAATTAACGCAAGTTTGTTCGAAGCATACAACAATCTGGGAATCATCTATCAGGATCGAGAACAACTCGAACGGTCGGTTGAATTCTATCTCAAAGCGGCCCAGACCAACCCGGAATTCCCCGAGGCATTTAACAATCTGGGCGTGGTACTGCACGAATTGGACAAGCCTATTGAGGCGGAAAAGTGCCTGAGAAAGGCGGTCCATTTACGCGAGGATTATGCCGCCGCCCATCGCAACTTGGGTGACGTTTTCCGCGATGAAAATCGATTCGACGAAGCGGCCGAGTGTTATCTGCGTGCCTTGCAGATCGACCCGGAATTCGTGGCGGCCCATGTCAACCTGGGGCTGACACGGAAAGAACAGGGCGATCTTACCGCGGCCATCGCCTGCAACGAGCGGGCGCTCGAAATCGACCCGGAGTTCGTCGAAGCGCGCATCAATCGTGCGTTCATCTGGCGACTAACGGGAGACCTCGACCGTGGATGGCAAGAATACGAATGGCGTTGGAAAGCCGAGTCACTGCCCGAGCGGTTCGACGAGCCCGTTTGGGACGGAAACCCAGCGCCGGGCAAAACACTGTTGATCTACGCGGAACAGGGCGTCGGTGACGAAGTGATGTTCGCGTCGTGCATTCCCGATGTCGTGGAACAGGTCGACAACTGCATTGTCGAATGCGATGCGAGGCTCGTTCCTTTGTACTCTCGATCGATTCGCAACGTCGAATTCGTCGCCCGGCACGATGACGCAAGCGCCTCTCATCCATCGGCTCTTCCCGACTTCGACCTACAGATCGCCATCGGCAGTGTTCCAAGGTTCGTGCGGACGTCTCGGGAATCGTTCCCGCAGCGAGAACACTATCTCGTTCCGGATGCGAAACTCGCCGAGAAGTGGCGGTCGCGTTTCGCGGCACTCGGCGATGGGCTGAAGGTGGGTCTATCATGGCATGGCGGCCGTCGGGCTGAAACCCGCCGTCGACGATCGACGTCGTTGGACATCTGGCGTGAGAGTCTCAAGACACCGAACGTGCAATTTGTCAATCTGCAGTATGGCGATCACCGGGCAGAAATCGAGACAGTGAAGAACAACGATGGAATCATCATTCATGATTGGGACGACGCCGACCCGCTCAAGAACCTGGATGACTTCGCCGCACAAATCTCTGCGCTCGATCTTGTCATCTCCATCGATAACTCGACGGTGCACATCGCCGGCGCTATTGGTGTTCCCGTCTGGACGTTGCTGCCGTTCGTTCCCGACTGGCGATGGCAGATGGAAGGTGAGCAAACACTCTGGTACCCCAACATGAGGCTCATTCGCCAACCGGAATTGGGCGACTGGCAGAGTGTCTTCGCGCGCGTTCGTTCTGCGCTAATTACCGTGAGCGATGACCCGGACCAACTCAGCCAACCCACAATTCAATTCCAAAACGATGCCCATCAAAGTGAGACCGGCTCGCGCTGCGACGCCGACGACCAGTGGCTGTTCGAGAATTGTTCGTTGCGGATGGACGCGAACAAGCGACATTTTCCCAAAATACGCCGCGAACTCCACCTGAGCCGATACCGTTTTGCGAAAACGTACTGCGCCGGCAAACGCGTTCTCGACGCCGCCTGCGGAACGGGTTACGGATCGGCCGTATTGGCCGAGGCGGCTGACGAGGTGTATGGGGTCGACAAATGCGGCGAGGCGGTAGCTTACGCCAACCGGACTTACGGCGATCGCCATGTCCGTTTTACAGAATCGTGCGTAGAGCGGACGCCATTTGACGAGAACAGCTTCGACGTGGTCGCGTCGTTCGAAACACTTGAACACATCATCGCGCCCCGCTCGGCTCTAGTGGAATTTGTCCGAGTGTTGCGGGACGACGGCACCGCGGTTCTCTCGATCCCCAATGCTTGGGGATACACGCCACACCATTTCATCAACTTTGATTTTGAAATGCTGCGCGAACTGACGGAAACCTGCTTTGAAGAACAGCAGTTCTTCTACAACAATTCTGGAGAAAGACCTGGAAAAACGCGTCGTGGCATCGGCCCGCTGGATGACGTCTCACCGTCCGGGGCGGAGTGCATCGTCGCCGTCTGCAAACGGCCCCGCAAAGAGGTCGTTCCCGCAGATCGCCTCGAAAGCTTGATGGAGGAGATCTACGAGAACGCGTTCGGACGGCACCGCGAGTTGTTGGACTTGCAAAAACGCAGCTTCGAACCAGGGCTCAATCCAGAAACACCCGAAGCTCAATTGCCGTCCGTGTCGCCGGGAGCCGACATCACGCTGGAGGCAAAAGGGCTGACCGAGGAACCCGGCCAGGTCATGGTGTCGCTGCCTGTCGACGTCCGCCAGTGGAGCCCTTTAGACGTCAAAGTCACGCTGCCGAACTTGCAGGAAACTGTTTCCAGGCGGGCGCAGGTCCATCTCATCCTTCCCGACGGACAGGTCGGCGTCTCGCAAGAAATTCGCATCGACCCCTCATAGCAGCCATGCCCTGCTCTACCGGGTACACGCGAGAAAGAACGTGATCGCAAGTCATGTTCACACAACACAATACGACCGTTAAGTCAGCTGTCGGAATTTAACGAATATTCCGGTTTTGACGCTCATTCTGGCTAAGTCGACGTGCCGATATACCACTCAGGGACGATTGCGCCTGCGCGGCTTGGGAACCGACCCGACGGACGCGCCGGTACGTCACGTTTGACCGACCACATTTTTACGTGAGTCGAGTTTGGGCCATTTTGGCGGCGCGATGATCCCTGGGGAACTGATCCGCGCGAATTCGAGCAGAACGAAAGAAGTTGCTATGTCACCAGTGGCAGAATCCCTTCACAAAGCGATCACGCACCATCAGGCCGGCGATCTCGAACAGGCTGAAACGCTGTATCACGAAATCATACGCCGCGATCCGGGGCATTCCGACGCGCTGCATCTGCTGGGAGTCGCCTCGCATCAGCGCCGCCGCAACGAGGATGCCGTCAACTACATCAATCGCGCCATCGAAATCAACGGATCGGCCCCACTGTACTACAGCAATCTGGGCGCCTCGTACAGTGCGTTGGACAAAATCGAAGAAGCCGCCGCCAGTTTTCGCAGAGCCGTCGAAATTGAACCCGGATTTGCCGGCGCCCATTACAACCTTGGCATGGCGCTCGAAGCAATGGGGCAATTCGAAGACGCGGTCTCGTGCTATTGGACGGCCATTCAACACGATCCGGTCTTTTGCGAGGCCTACAACAATCTGGGAAACATTTTCTCGTCGCAAGGACGTTACGACGAAGCCATCACGTGCTACAGCAAGATCGTCGAGATTCGCCCACATTGGGGTGAAATGTTCTACAACCTCGGCAATGCTCTATTCGGAAATAACCAACTCGAGCAGGCCGAGCAAGCCTACCGCGAAGCACTGCGGCTCAATTCTTGCATGGCCGACGCTCACAACAATCTCGGATCGGTCCTGAGAGACTTGGGCCGATACGATGAAGCCATCGAGTGTTTCCAAGCCGCCCTAGAAGAAGACCCCGGTCACCACGAAGCGCGTTGCAACGTGCAGTCTCAGGCGCCGATTGATAACACGAACAGTATCAGAATGGGCCGTCTACGACAGGCGGTTAAATTGAACCCTGACGACAGCCGGTCACAGTCCGCGCTCGCCGACATGTTGCGTGAACAGGGCCGATACGACGAGGCCCACGAGCACTACACCGAGGCCATCACAAACGATCCGCAGTCAATCGACGCGCATTTTGGCTTGGGTTATGTTTACCTCTCCGATGGTCGGCACGAACAAGCGAAAGAATACTTCGAGCAAGTGTTGCGGGTCGATCCCGATCACAAGCCGACGCTGACCAATCTCGGTTCATTGTTCACGACCAGTGGTGAATTCGATCGAGCCGCCGAGTGCTATCAACGCATTCTCGCCGTCGAGCCGGAGTCTGCAGCTGCCCATTACAACCTGGGCAACGTCTACAAAGACCAGCAGAAACTCGAAGAAGCGGCCAGTTGTTACCGGCGTGCACTGGAACTCGATTCCCATCTGGCCGAGGCACACGTCAACTTAGGCGTCGTGCTCAAAAACTTGGGGCACGTGAGTGATGCCGTCACGAGCCACCATCGGGCCGTGCTGATCCGCCCCGACGACGCCGTTGCTCACTTTCATTACGCATTGGCATTGCTGCACGAAGCCGACCTTGCCCAAGGTTGGGACGAGTATGAATGGCGCTGGAAGTATGAGGCCAGTCCGCGAGAATTTCCCTACGCTGTCTGGGACGGAGCGTCTTTGGACGACGTGCACCTGTTGGCTTATGGCGAACAAGGCGTTGGCGATGAGATCATGTTTGCATCATGTTTGCCCGACATCTTGGAGAAAACGGCCGCCTGCACGCTCGAGTGCGATCCGCGATTGGTCCCGCTGTTCGCTCGATCGTTCCCGCTGGCGAACGTTGTCGCCCGCGAGTTCGACCCGGCTTCGCAAACCAACGGTCGACCTGCGATCGACGTGCAGATCGCCATGGGGAGCTTGCCCCGCTATCTGCGTGCGAATCGTGATTCGTTTCCGGCAAGGCTGCGCTATCTTTCTGCGGACGCCGCTCAGACGGACCTGTGGCGCCGCCGCTATTCGGAAATCGGCAGCGGCCTCAAGGTCGGCATCTCGTGGCGCGGTGGGGCCAAGCCCGACGTGCGGCGTCTTCGCTCAACGAGCCTCGAAAAATGGATGCCGTTGCTTTCGACGCCCGGCGTTCAATTTGTGAACGTGCAGTACGGTGAAACGGCCGACGAACTGGCGGCCATCCGTGATCGTACCGGAGTGACAATTCACGACTGGGACGATGCCGACCCGCTCGTCGACCTCGACAACTTCGCGGCTCAAGTTGCCGCTCTCGACTTGGTAATTTCGGTTGATAACTCAACGGTGCACATGGCCGCGGCGGTGGGCCGGCCTGTATGGACGCTACTTCCGTTTTCACCGAACTGGCGATGGATGCTCGAAGAGGAACGCAGTCCGTGGTATTCGACAATGCGGCTTTTCCGTCAACCAAGTCTCAATGACTGGCCGGCCGTGTTCGAAAAAGTGGCTCGCGAGCTGAAGACTCTCAGCACAGCCCCACGAGATCACGTCGCACCGCTCGCTGCCAAAACGGCTGATTCCACACAAACGAGGCCGAATCGGCCTGCCATCGAAACGTTGCCACATCGGGAGGCCCATCCCGTTGAAGAGCGGGCAACTCATCGAAGCGCTGATGCCGTGGCGGCCCGCGAGAAGGCGAAGTACGAGCATATCTGGAATCACGCCGCCTACCGCGATCACACGCCCGGCTATCACGACATGGACAAGGTTCCATTGATCGAAGCGCTGCGCAAGCACGGCGTTCATTCGGTTCTCGACGCCGGTTGCGGGACGGGAAAACTCATACAACGATTTATGACCGACTACAGCAACGAGTTCTCGATTCACGGATTCGACATTTCCGAGAACTGTCTCAATCCGTTTTTTGACGCCGTCAAGGACGAGGTCCTGACGGTCGGCTGCTTGTGGGACGAAAACGACTTCAGCACCGAATACGACGCAATCATTTGCAGCGATGTCATGGAACACATTCCAACCGACAAGGTTCCCTTGGTCATCAAAAACTTTAAGAACTGCACTCGCAAGATCTGCTATCTCGCTATCGCGCTTGTCCCTGACAACTTTGGCCCGAGCATTTTGGGAGAGCCGCTGCACCTGACCGTCAAGGAGCCGGGCTGGTGGTTCTCACAAATGGCGCTGGCCGGCTTTGCCGTCGAGAGCTATGCGGTGGAGAAAGCAGACGATGGGATCGACATTAGGCTGCACATGTTTGCGACGCTCCCCGCAAATACTCGTCAGCCCTAGCGCATGAATTCAACTCTCGAGTTCGCCCCAAAACCCTCTGATGGCTTACGCAAGACGCTCACTTATTAACGTGGAAACGAACCAAGACCGGGTTTTGAGACGGGCTCTCGGTCACAGCAGTATCCGGAAACATGGCGATGTCTGCAAACCTTTCCACACACGGCGAAACGATACGTCAACCCATCGGCTCGCGGGGGGAACCGGCTTCCAACAACGGGAATCTCGAGTCCGGTGACAACCGCGCCGCTCTAGAGGCCGGTTTGAAAACGGTTCTGCACGTTGGCTGCGGCGCTCCACACCCCGAGCTTTTGCACGCACGGTTTCGAACGCCCGAATGGAAAGAACTGCGGCTGGACATCGACCCTGATTGCCGGCCCGACATCATCGCCTCGTTGACCGACATGAGTGCGGTGCCGACCGCATCGGTCGATGCGGTCTGGTCGTCGCACAACGTTGAACACCTCTTTGCACACGAAGTGCCCATCGCGCTGGCAGAATTTCTTCGCGTGCTCAAGCCGGGCGGACTGGCGTATGTCACCCTGCCCGATCTTCAGCAGATCGCCGAATTCGTGGTTGCGGATCGTCTTGACGATGTCACCTACGTCAGTGCAGCCGGGCCGATCACCGCCCTCGACTGCATTTTCGGGTTCGGCGCCCCGATCGCCGAAGGAAACGAATTCATGGCGCACAAGACGGGGTTCACCAAAACGTCACTACGACGGCGTTTGATCGAAGCCGGATTCCAGAGCGTCGAAGTCACGGTCTCGCCGTTCAATCTGTGGGCCGAGGCCATTAAGGGTTGATTGCGGGCAGCGATTCATGACAAGCGTCGTCGAGACTCTCGAACAGGCACTCGGTTTTCACCATCGAGGGGAACTCGATCGCGCGGATGAACACTACCGCGCGATTCTTCGCATCGATCCCGGGCACGCCGACGCGCTGCACTTGTTGGGAGTCTCGCTGCATCAACGGAATGATCATACGGCCGCCGTCGAACACATCAGCCGCGCCATCGAAACCGATCGTTCCGTCGCCTTGTATCACAGCAACCTCGGCGCCGCTTACCGCGATCTGGGCCGGCTTGATGACGCGGTCGAATGCTTCGGCCGCGCAATTTCGCTGGAACCTGAATTCGCCGGAGCACATTACAACCTCGGCATCTCATTCGAGCTAGAGGGCCACTTCGACAAGGCCATCGACCGCTACAACGATGCACTGCGGATCGACCCCGGGCTCCTGCCGGCTTACAACAATTTGGGGCGCGCTCATTCGCGTCTCGGCGATCACGCGAATGCGATCCATTGCTTTCAGCAAGCACTCGAAATCGATCCTAGCTTTGTCGACGCCCGGTACAACCTGGGAAACGCCTACGCGTCGGCCGGTCAACTCGACAATGCCATCGGCGCGTTTCGCGAGGTCATCCGGGAATCTCCCGGCCGCGCCGAGCCGTACAACAACCTCGGGACGGTTCTGAAGGAACGAAAACAGTTCGACGAAGCGGGCGTCTGCTTTGAACGGGCTCTCGAACTCGACCTGGACTACGCCGATGCGCACAACAACCTGGGAACCGTCCTTCAACATCGTTGTCAATTCGAACAAGCGGTTGCTCACTACGAGCGGGCGATCGCAATCGACTCGCAGTTGACCGGCGCACACATCAACTTGGCCAACGTCCACATCGATCTGGGCCAGCCTGACCTCGCCGCGACCGGCTACCGCGAGGCCTTGAAGTGCGACGCCGATTCGGCCGAAGCGCGCTTTAACCTGGCGCTGGCAGAACTCAGGCAAGGACACTACGCCGAGGGCTGGGATGAATACGATTCCCGCTGGCAACGGCAGGTTCGTCCGCGGAACTTTGCACGGCCGGATTGGAACGGTGAGTCCCTCGCGGGAAAATCGATTTTCATGTACGCCGAACAGGGTATCGGCGACGAGGTGATGTTCGCATCGTGCCTCGATGAAGTCATCTCGATGGCCGAACATTGCTCGATTGAATGCGACGCCCGGTTGGTTCCACTTTTCGAGCGATCATTTTCAGCGGCACGCATCATCGCGCGGCCGGCGGATAGGACGCTGGACGAGACGAATGACTCAGACGCCGATCTTTCGAATGTCGACGTCCAAGCCGCCATGGGCAGCCTGCCGAAACATCTTCGGCGGAGCGACGACGATTTTCCGCGACAAGAGAGATACTTGATTGCCGACGCCGATCGCATCGAAATGTGGCGAGAACGGTACGCGCAACTCGGGGCCGGACTGAAGGTCGGAATTTCCTGGCGAGGCGGTGACAAGCCCGCCGTTCGGCGCGCGCGCTCGACGAGCCTCGAACGATGGTCGCCCGTGTTTTCACTTCCGGGCGTCGACTTCATCAATCTGCAATACGGTAAAACGACCGCAGAACTCGAGGCGCTTACTCAGCAGGGTGACTATCGCATCCACGATTGGGACGACGTCGACCGCTGGTCGAATCTCGAAGACCTGGCGGCACAGATCTCGGCTCTTGATCTGGTCATCTCGGTCGACAACTCGACGGTGCACTTTGCCGGAGCACTGGGCGTTCCCGTGTGGACTTTGCTTCATTTCGCGTCCGACTGGCGGTGGCTGCTCGATCGCGACGATTCGGTGTGGTATCCAAGCATGAGGCTCTTCCGACAACCGGAATACGGCGACTGGGATTCGGTCTTTGAGCGTGTTGCCCAAGCGCTGAGAATCCGCGGCGCCGGCGTTTCACCCCGGTCGGAAACTTCGAGTGGACTCGCCGAACTCATGCAGCGAAAGCCGGAACACAGTCCGTTTCGAGAATTGTCCGACGATGATCGAATCGAACCGGAATGGACTTTGGATGCGGCCCAACAATCCCCGGAACGGCCAAGACGAGACGGGGCTTCAAGTTCTGCTGATGAACCGAACCAGGTTGTCGATGACCTTCTCGGTACCGGTAACCAGCACGTCGCTCAGAACGAGTTCGATCAGGCGGCTCGCTGTTACCAAGAGATCATCAAAGCGAAGCCCGACTCGCCTGAAGCGCACTTCAATCTGGCAAACGTATTTTGTGCACAAGGCCGTACGGAACAAGCCAAGGCCGGGTATGAGCGCGCGATCGAATGCCGTACCGACTATTTGGCTGCCTGGCTGAACCTGGGCAACTTGCATTTGACCGAAAACGACCTCGATGCAGCGAGCCACTGTTTTGACGAGGTGATTCGAATCGACCCGACCTGCGCGGCGGCGGTCCACACGAACATCGGCATATTTCGCTACGAACGGAATGAATGGGACGCAGCTGAAAGCGAGTTTCGTAAAGCGATCGGCAAGAATGCCCACTACGCTGAAGCCTACTTCAACTTGGGCAACGTGTTAGCGAAGCAGAATCGACGAAAGGATGCCGTCGAAAGCTACTACTGCGCCCTGCATGTTCAACCGGAGCACGTTGAGGCGCTCAACAACCTGGGGAACGTGCTCAAGGAACTCGATCGACACGACGAGGCGCGGGCCTGTTTCGACGAAGTGTTGCGGCGTGATCCCGCTCATCCGGGAGCGCTGATTAACCTGGGCGTGTTGCTGCACGACGGCGATCAACTCGAAGAGGCCGTTGACTGCTACGAGCGCGCCCTCGATGGCAAGCCGAAGTCGGCCGAAGCCCTCACCAATCTGGGAATGGCCCGACTGCATCAGCGCGAGCTCGGCATGGCTCTCGATTGCTTCGAGAGAGCGCTCAAAAGCGTTCCCGGGCATACCGAATCCCGGTTTTATCGCTCAATCGCGTTGTTGACGGCGGGCGAATTCAGCGAAGGCTGGGCCGAATACGAATCACGCTTCGATCGAGACGACCTCACCTACAGAAACTTTACGCTGCCGGCTTGGGACGGTTCACGCCTCGGACAACGAAAGCTCCTCGTCTGGGCGGAACAGGGAGTCGGTGACGAGATCATGTTTTCATCGTGCCTGCCTGAGTTGCTCGCCGAAGAAGCGGCCGTGATGATCGAGTGCGATCCTCGGCTCGTGAGCCTATTCTCGCGATCTTTCTCCGGTGCGACCGTTGTCGCACGCGGTGATGACAACGAACATGCCATGCGTGAGTGCGACTGTCACATCCCGCTCGGCAGTCTGCCAAGGTATCTACGCAGCGATGCGGCGGCGTTTCCTCACAACGAAGGCTTCTTGACGGCCGACGCAGACAAGACGAGCGGGTGGCGCGATCGTCTCGCCTCTCTGGGCAGCGGCCTCAAGGTGGGCATTTCCTGGCGCGGGGGGCGGCATCGTGAAGATCAACGCCGTCGCTCGATCGCACCCGAGCTGTGGAAAAACGTCCTGCAGACCGACGGTGCCCAATTCATCGACGTGCAATACGGCGACACGGCGGCCGACATCAAGCGCTTCGAAGAATCATCGGGAAGAACTGTTCACCGCTTCGATGCACCGGACCCGCTCGACGATCTGGACGACTTTGCAGCCAGGATCGCCGCCCTCGATCTCGTCATTTCGATCGACAATGCGACCGTCCATTTTGCGGGCGGTTTGGGAACGCCGGTTTGGACGCTGCTCCCCTTGGCTTCCGATTGGCGATGGTTCGACGGCCGAAGCGATAGCCCTTGGTACCCCAGCATGACACTCTTCCGGCAAGAGACGCGCGGCGACTGGGCCCGCGTTCTGTCACGCGTTGCTGATTCACTCGTACACGTCGACCCTAGTCAGCGCGACGCTCATTCGCATTAACGACACTCGTGGATCAAAGCAGCGATGGTGCATGTGGCGAACAAACTCGAACAGGCTCTTGCCAGTCACCAGGCGGGTCAACTCGATCAAGCGGAGCAGCTTTACCGCGAGATTGTACGGCTCGACCCGTGCCACGCTGACGCGCTGCATCTGTTGGGAGTGGCCGCCAATCAGCGCCGACGACATGCTGATGCTGTTGACTATATCCAGCGGGCATTGGAGCAGATGCCCGGCTTCGCCGGGGCGCATTTCAACCTGGGGATCGCCTACGACGCGCTCGATCAATCCGCAGAAGCGGTCGAGTCGTACCGTGAAGCGGTTCGAATCGATGGCCAATTTGCCGACGGCTACAATAATCTAGGACGTGCGCTCGCGCGGCTGAAACGCTTTGAAGAGGCCGCTGACACTTACCGGCAAGCCCTTGCGCTCCGGCCTGACTCCTTTGAGATGCATTACAATCTCGGTAACACGCTCTACGAATTGGGCCGGCGCGAAGAGGCGGTCGCCAGTTTTGAAAACGCACTCGCCCAGAACGACTCCATCGCAGCCATTCACAATAATCTCGGCATCGTTTTGAAAGACCTGGGCCGCTACGAAGAAGCGGCGGCCTGCTTCGAGCGGGCCACGGCGCTCGAACCCCGATTCGGCGAGGCGCACAACAATCTGGGAACGACCCGCGAGATCCTCGGCGCGGAGGAATCGTCTCTCGAAAGCTTTCGGACGGCCGTCGCGTTGTGTCCGGACCGGGCCGACATGCACTACAACCTGGCAACCGCGTTTCAGCAATTCAATCGATACGCCGAAGCGAAAACGCACTTCGAGCGTTCGCTCGCGCTAAAGCCGGAGTTTGCGTTGGCAAATTCCAATCTCGCGGTTCTCCTGCAGACCGAGGGCAAGCTGGCCGAAGCGGCCGAGCATTTTCGCCTGGCCTTGAAGAACGGGCCGTCTGCGCGGCGACAGATTCAGCTCGCGACGCTGCTGGCTCCCGTCTACGAGTCGTCAGCACAACTGGACGACTGCCGGCAGCGGTTGTCTGAAGACATTAACCGGCTGGTGGATCAAGGACTCACGCTCGACCCGGCCGTCGAAACGATTCCAACGCAGTTCTATTTGGCCTATCAGGGGCTCCATGATCGTCGGCTTCTCGAGCGGTTCAACAAACTCTACCGTTCCAGCCATCGGTTCCGAGACACAAATCTCACTCGACGCAATCGGGGAGTCGGCCGAATTCGCGTGGGGTTCATCTCGAATTACTTCACCGACCACACGATCGGCCACCTCAACCGTGGATTGATCGCGAAACTTTCTCGCGAACGGTTTCACGTCACCACGCTCACGCCGGTCACACATCGGAACGAGATGGCCCAACAGATTCGTGATTCGGCCGATGCACACGTCGAGTTGAGTAAGGATGTTGGAGAAGCGCGGAATCGTATCGAAGCACAGGAATTGGATGTTCTGTTTTATACCGACATTGGAATGGACTCGGTCACGTCGGCGCTGGCTTACAGTCGCTTGGCGCCGGTTCAGTGCACAACCTGGGGGCACCCCTGCACGTCGGGAATTGAAACCATCGACTACTATCTTTCGAGTAAGTTGATCGAGCCGGATGACGGCGATGCTCATTACAGTGAGCGACTCATTCAACTCCAATCGCTTCCCACGTACTATTTTCGGCCCGAGGTGGAACCGGCCTCGCGGGACTGTTTTGAATTGAATGAGCGGACACACATCTATTTGTGCCCCCAAAGCCTGTTCAAGTTTCATCCCGATTTCGACGCCGTGCTCGCCGGTATTCTCGCCGCCGACCCCGAGGGCGAAATCGTGTTGATCGACGCCCCGCACTCGAACTGGATCAACATCCTTCGCCGTCGCTTCGAGCGGAACATCCCCAGTGGTCACACGCGAATACGCTTCCTGCCGAGACAAGGCTATCGCAGCTTTCTGGGACTGATGAGCGTCGCCGACGTCATGCTCGATCCGCTGCACTTTGGTGGCGGGAACACGTCTTACCAGGCGCTGGCGCTGGGTGTGCCCGTTGTGACATTGCCGGGGCCGTTCATGCGCGGACGCGTGACCTATGGCTGTTACACAAAAATGGGCATGACGGAATGTGTTGCTTCGAACGCGGAAGATTACATTCGACGGGCCGTTCGGCTCGCGACGGATAAAAGTCATCGACGACACGCGCGCAACAAGATTCTTGAATCAAACAATGTGCTGTTCGAAGACGACGGCGCGTTGACCGAAATCGAACGGTTTCTCGCCGAGGCAGTCGACAACATCGCCGACGGTGCCCAAACCATCTGATGGGCAACGCATTTCTAACATCCGTCGACTCACAACACGTACGTCCAGTTTTCGAAACCGCTTCCACGACAGGATAGCAAAAGGTAATTCCCAACGTTTTGACCCGCGCTGACATTCACTGCGGGTCGAAAAGGAAACAGGTATGCCCTCGCTCGCACAGACACTCCAGGTCGCTTTGGAACATCATCAGCACGGTGAACTCTCTCGAGCCGAAGAACTTTATCGACAGGTGCTGCGTACCGATCCCCGTTGCGCTGATGCGCTGCATCTTCTGGGCGTCGCTGCGCAACAGCGCGGGAATTTCTCCTCGGCGATCGACCTGATCTCGCGGGCCATCGAGGCCAACGCCGGCGAGGCCGCCTATCACAACAACCTTGGTGCCGCCTACCGGGCCGACGGGAATCTGACGGGCGCGGCGGGCTGCTTCGAACGAGCCGTGCGGCTCATGCCCGAGTACGAAGATGCTCTGAGCAACTTGGCTGACTTACACATTGCGCTGGGACGTGGCGTCGAGGCACTGGCAACCTGCCAACGTTTGCTATCGATCTCGCCCGATTCTGCCGCAGCCCATCGGCAGTTGGGAGACGCGTATCGCTCGATGGGAAGTCTTGATGACGCTCAGAACAGTTATCGTCGCGCCATCGAGATCGACGCCGAGTGTACCGAAGCGATCACCGGCCTTGAAGCGATTCAGCAACAACGGCCCACCGAGCTGCAAGTCCCATCACCGGCGAACGCCGGCGATCCGTTGCAGCCGAATACGAATCCGATCGACCCTCGCGCGATGTCTTCATCGTCGGCCCAACCCGAAGATTCGTTATCAGACCGGCTGTGCTCGGCCACTTGCCCGGCATGTGGGCATCACGTTGCGATTGGAATGTACGACGGCGGTCGGCAGCCGTTGGCCACGTTGGCCTGGCCGCGGAGCGCCGACGAAGCCGAGCACATGCCGAAGCTTCCGCTCTCGTTTGTCCGCTGTGTCGATTGCGGTCACGTTTTCAACAGCGAATTCGATTATGCGCAGGTGCCCTACTCCGACAAACCGAACTTGATGTTCAACAAGGGCGCCATCTGGAGCGAACATCTCGGTCACGTCTGCGAGTTGATCGCCCAAAGCCTTGCGCAGAATCCGACCGTTGTGGAAATCGGTTGCGGCGAAGGGCATCTGCTTCGCGCGCTGGCGCAATTACGACCCGATGGGCGATTCATCGGATTCGATCCCAACTCGGCCATCGAACCCGGCGGCACCGGACTCGAAGCCCGTGCGATGTTGTTCGATCCGGCGATTCATCTCGCCGAGTGCCGGCCGGACCTAATCATTAGCCGCCACGTGTTAGAACACTTGATGAACCCGCTCGGTTTTGTGCAAGCGCTCAGCTTCGCCGCGAGCTGGGAAAACATCAAGACGCGGTTGTTCATTGAAGTGCCCTGTATCGATCACGTTCTTGAAACAGGCCGAACCGTCGACTTCTACTACGAACACAACTCTCATTTTACCGTTCGCTCGCTCAAAAGGTTGATGTCGCGGTGCGCGGCTGACGTCGAGGTGATCGAAACGAGTTACAACGGCGAGGTCGTTTATGGATTGGCCTCGTTCTGCCGGCAGCCAGAACAGATTGAAGTCGCGCGAGCCGCTCTCGACTTTCGCGATCGGTCGATCGTCGCCGAGCAGAACCTCCGCGGGCAGGTCGCTCAACTACATGAATCTTCGCGACGCGTCGCCATCTGGGGCGGCACAGGCAAAGCATCGGCGCTCATCAATCAGATCGGCCTCGACCGCGAGCGTTTTCCGATCGTCGTCGATTCCGACCCGGATAAAGCGGGAACACACGTGCCGGGAACCGGGCAGGTGATCCATCATCGCGACTTCTTAAAAGAACAGCCCGTCGAAGTGATCCTGATCGCGACGCAGTGGCGGGCCGCCGACATCGTGCTCGAAATCGAAGAAAACCAGATTCCATTTGAGACAATCTTGATTGAGCACCAGGGGAAACTCATCGATTACTTTGCCGATCCGCACCCGTACAAGCCGAACCAGGCCGACTCGACGATCCGGCCTCCGAAATTCGCAACACACAATTGGGTTCGTTCCTCACAACCATGAGATGCTACCCATTTGACTTATACCCCTTAACTATCCCGATCGCTGTTGAGTTCACTATTTTCCGCGATCGAGCTCGCGCTATGGACGCCTTGAGCACAAGGAATCGCGCCGACGCATGCTGGGAAAGATTGTTGTCATCGACCCGGACCAGCGCCGCTGGTCGCCACGATCCTCACTGCCACGTTTCCTTAACCATCTATTGCATAGCACGTTATGGAGATCACGGCCGGCTGACACTGACGGCTTCGTTACTACCTCGGCTAGTCGGCATTGAGCCTTTCGTCGCTCGCCGTGAGACGCCTCTATACGGCAGATGAAATGGGGGTGCCGGTGATTCGGCGGCCCTCGCTTTTTTCGTAGCGAGAGCGTGCAACTTTGCTCGGCGTAAGGCCGATAAACCCTTTATTCAGGGAGAGTTGTGTACGCTGGCCCCGAGGGAAACAGGACGCCCCATGCCGCCGCTTGGCTCAACGTTAGAGGCCGCACTCGCCGACCATCGTTCGGGAAAGATCGACCGGGCTGAGATTCGGTATCGCGAGATGCTGCGCGTCGATCCAGCGTCAGCCGAGACACATTTTCATTTGGGTCGCGCCCTGCACGATACGGGAAGGCTCGTTGAAGCCGCCAAGTCGTACCGCGAGGCGCTGCGCCGGAACCTGGAACACCCCGAGGTTTACTGTCGGCTCGCCGCGGTCATGCTACGACTCGATGCGGCGGACGCGGCGATCGCCTGCTGCCGGCGGGTTGTCGAGATGCAGCCCGATCATGCGCCGGCTTACTTCGAGTTGGCCAACTTGCTCGCCACCGACGAACAATACGACGAGGCGATTTCTGCCTATCAGCATGCTCTTGATATCGACCCGACGTTCGTCGATGCGCTGAACAACATGGCAATGGCCTTCGTCCGCCGCGGCAAAATCGATGAAGCCATTTCAACCTACCACCGAGCACTTCGTCTCGAACCAAAGAACGCCAAGCTCAATGCGAACCTCGGGCACATCCTGCACAGCCAATCGGATTTCGAACAGGCCATTCTGTGCTTTGAGTGCGCCTTGACAGACGGTCCGGCTGACGCGGCGATTCAGCTCGTTCTCGGAAAGACATATCACAAAGTCGATCGGCTCGAAGACGCCTTTGAAGCGTACCAACAATCATGCCGGCTCGATCCGGATAACGCGATGCCGTATTACTTATCCGGCAACGTGCAGAAAGACCTCGCCCAATACGAGGACGCGATCGAGTCGTACAACCGGGCGCTGGCTTTGGCACCCGACATGCTGCTGGCCCACTACAATTTGGGGAACGCGTTCAGACATCTCGGCTGGTTCAACGAAGCTCGGCAATGTTTCGAACGCGTGCTGACATTCGATTCCGACCACGCCCCCACGCTGGTCACGTTGGGTAACTTGCTGAAATCACAAGACAATCTGTCAGAAGCGGCTCGGCTTTATCGCCGAGTGCTGCCGAATCAACCCGATCGGCACGTCTGGGAACTCTGGACGGCTTCGCTGTGCCCGGCCGTATTCGCCGACGTGAGTGAGATCGACGTCTATCGGCAGCAACTGGCTGAAGATATTGTGCGCATCAAGCAGATGGGCTGCCGCGTCTCGCCGGCCGAAGTTTCGACCGCCGGCTGCCCGGCGCCGTACAACCTCCAGTTTCACAGCCGGTCGAATCGCTCGATCAAGGAAGCCTATGCGGGTCTGTTCGGCGATTCCCTTTCGCAACCCAAACCGCTGGTTAATACGGGCAAGCCGAAGATTGGCTTTGTGGTCACCGACGGACACGAAGGCGTGTTCCTGCGGTTCTTGCGCGGCGTGATCGAACGGATGGATCGCAGACGATTCGACATAACGGTTGCCTGTTCCCGCAACGGGACACAGCGGATTCGACAACGAATGAATTGCGACGCGGTCGACGTGGTCGTCATCTCGCATCAGTTCGACCGAGCTGTCGAAACCCTTCGATCACAGAAATTGGACGTTCTGTACCACTGGGAAGTCGGCTCGGACGTGATCAATTATTTTCTGCCGTTTGCTGGACTGGCGGCCGTTCAGTGTACGTCGGCCGGATTGCCGGAAACGACGGGCATTGCCCAGATGGATTACTTTCTGTCGAGCGATCTTGCAGAGGCAGATGATGCGGACAGCCATTACACCGAAACACTCATCCGCGCACCGTCACAGCTCAGCTACCAACGGCGGCTCACTCTTCCGTCGGCATCCAAGAGCCGCGAAGACTTCGGCTTCTCGTCGCGCGACCATCTTTACGTGTGTGCCCAAAAAATCGAAAAATTTCATCCCGATTTTGATGCCTTACTCGCTGAAATCCTTCGCCGTGACAAGCGCGGAAAAGTGGTGATCCCCAGGGATTCCGGCGGTCACAAGGCGCGAAAGCTCGAACAACGCTTCGCATCGACGATGCCCGACGTGCTCGAACGGATCGCGTTTCTTCCTCGGCTCGTGATGGACGACTATCTGAGCCTGTTGTCGATTGCCGACGTGCTACTCGACCCGCTGCACTACGGCGGCGGACTGACCGCTTACGACGCGTTTTCGTTAAACAAGGCAGTCGTCACGATGCCGACCCAGTTCGTACGCGGTCGATACACCTACGGTTTTTATCGGCGCATGGGGCTGATGTCGTGCGTGGCAGGCACGCCGGACGAATACGTCGACATCGCGGTCGGAATGGGAGCCGACTCGGCTCGCCGCATCGACTTTGAACGACAGCTTTATGAGGCAACGCCACTGTTGTTTGATGACGTGCAAGCCGTTGACGATTACGAGAATATCTTTGAACAACTTATTGAGAATTCCCGCGAGTAGCCGTTCGAAAGTCTGGCTGTCGTGAAACTGGACCCAGTCAATGTTGAGTACACGTTGCCAATCAGACGTTTTTGGGACAACTGTTCAAGGAATGGTGCGTCAGTGGAATTGGAGATTAAACTTGGACTCCAACGTGCCACCGTGTCTTCACGGACGATACAGATCTACGGGCCGGGCAACGAAACGTTTGTCCCGAGAAACACATTCATCTCGCCGGCCCACGTGTCGGCTTTCGAGTGCCAACGCGAGACGTGGGTAAATTGATTGGATGCTCACACGATGACACAGACCGCTCCTAGTATCGCCGATGCGGTGAAGCATCATCAATCCGGACGTCGTGACGTTGCGCGGCGAATGTATGAAGACATTCTGCGTATCGACCCGCGCCATAGCGACGCGCTGCATCTGTTGGGTGTCTTGGCGCATCAAGAGGGTCAACCGCTCTCGGCCGTCGATCACATCGGCCGCGCCATCGTACAAAGGACTCGCACGGCCGAATATCACAACAATCTGGCGGCCGCCTACCACGCCGCCGGACGCACGGATGAGGCGATCGCGAGTTATCAACGAGCGATCGAACTCAAACCCGATTACGCCGATGCGCATTACAATCTCGCCGAGTTGCTCAAGGAACAAGGCCGCACGGACGAATCGATCGCAGCGTATCGCGAGGCGTTAGAACTCATGCCGGATTGTGTGCAGATTCGCTCTGCGCTGGGATCGGCGCTTTACGATGCCGAGAGATTTGATGAAGCCCGCGACTGTTTCTATCAGATCGTCAGAATCGATCCGGAGAACGCTCAAGCACAGCTCTGTTTGGCTGACTGCTTGCGGAAGTTGGATCAACTCGAACAGGCAAGAGACCATTACCGGCTAGCGTTGTCCGGCCAAACGGAACAGCCGCTTCGCAATGTGTGGCTGGCAACACTCTGCCCCGCAGTCTTCGAGAGCACCGACGAGATTGCCAACTACCGAGATCGACTCATCGGAGAGTTGAAGCAGGCAACACAGCATGGCTCACAACTGAACGCGGCAGAAGTGGAACACAGACTCTGCCCCCCGCCCTACGAACTCCAGTATCACGGTCTCGATGACAGGCCTTTCAAAGAAGCGTACGCGAATGTGTTTCGCGACTGCTTTCAAGCTCTCCCCCCAGTACGTGGCAGCGGGAAACCTCGCGTCGGATTTGTTGTGACGGGCGGGCACGAGCCGACGTTTTTGCGGTGCATGCGGGGAATCATCGAGCGGTTGAATTCGGAACTGTTCGATCTGAGTATTATTTGCACAAGGGCGGCAGCCCCGCGTATCGGCGCTGAGATTCCGGATGCGTCAGTCGGATTGCACGTCATTCCCGATCGGTTTGAACATGTCGTCGATTCGGTTCGAGATGCCGCGTTTGACGTTCTCTACTACTGGGAAGTCGGCTCGGATGTCACGAACTATTTTCTGCCGTTCTTTAGTCCGGCTCCCGTGCAATGCACCGGCTGGGGCGTTCCCGTCACGACCGGCATACCGCAGATGAACCACTTTTTGTCGAGCGCATTGGTCGAGCCGGCTGATGCAGACGCTCACTATTCCGAACGACTCATCCGGGCGAAGACGTTGCTCACCTGGCAGGACCGGGTTCGTCCACCTGAGGTGCACAAGCCACGCGGCGCGTTTGGCTTCATGCGAAGCGAACATTTCTACCTGTGCGTTCAACAAACGCTCAAAGTCCATCCCGATTTCGACGCGCTGCTCGGCGAGATTCTTCGCCGCGACCGTGGCGGCCACGTCGTCATGATTAGCGACAAGAGACGATACGCCGCTCGAAAGCTGCGCGCGAGACTGCGAGCCTCTCTGGGCGATGTTTCCGATCGGATTCTGTTTCTCCCTCAGCAGACGGTTCCGGACTACTTGAACCTACTTCGCGCCGCCGACGTTGTGCTCGATACGCCACATTTTGGCGGCGGGATCACGACATACGATGCGCTGTCGCTCAATAAGCCAATCGTCACGCTGCCAACAGCCTTCCGTCGTGGCCGCTTTACGACGGCCTGCTACATGCTGGCAGGGGTCCTCGACTGTGTTGCCCGTTCGGCCGACGAATACGTTTCGACGGCGGTCCGTTTGGCCTGCGACCGCGACTGGCGCTGGGACGTCGAATGCCGTATTGGACAATCGTCAAACGCGCTGTTCGAAAACACGTCCGCTGTTCGCGAGTTCGAGCGAATTCTGCTGAGCCTCGTGGACGAAGCCCGTCATGGTCCGTGACGAAGACAAACTCTCAACGGCAGACGCGTGCAGCGTCAATCGTGCTCGACAGACGGCAAATGGCGGACGACGGCCCGAAGTATCACGAAAGTCCGTATAACCCGAACAACTCCAAAATGTCACCGAGCCTTCCCAAATAGACATGTCGATGAGTTTGCTTTGAACGATGTTGCTCGTTGCCACGGCTTGAACACGGCCGGTCTCGTTTTGTTGCACCTGTTTCTCGGCGTGGATTGCGTAAAACGAACATCCCGTCTTCCCGCCTCAAAAGGATGATTCTGGTCGTAGCGCCCTCGTTTGTTAACCGTCACATCTTAACTCGAACTCGCCTCAAGCAGAGTTTTTTGCCAAACCGATATAAATAGAACGGCCCGATCCCTACGGCCCCTCCCGGGGTGTGATTTCGGGACACCGCGGTTGAATGCGGTACGGAACCCCGCGGGGTTCGTTGACATCTGAGAGAGAACGCGTTTCAGCGTTCTGAGTGAGAACTATGGGGACGATACAATCCGGGATCGGGCTCGTCAGCGGGATCAACACTCAACAGTTGATCGACTCGCTGATTCTGCTGCAACGCACGCAGGTCAACAGGCTCGAGGAACGCGCGGCCATATTTCAGGCGACGCAGACCGGCCTGTCGACACTCGAGGCCAATCTGGTTTCCATCACGACGTCACTCAACGCGTTGGGCGACATTGCAAATTTCAACGCGTTTGAGGTGTCGAATTCTGATCCCACGCAGATCGAAGTCGACGAGACGTCGAACGCCTCGGCGGGAACGTATCGGTTCCAAGCCGTCCAGAAGGCGTCGACGCACTCTCTACTCTCAAAGGGTTATGCCAACTCCGACGAGCAGACGATCGGTACCGGAACGGTCACCGTTTCGACGGGCGGTCAACTGCATCAACCGACGCTGCTCGACGTGCTCAACGACGGTGCGGGGGTTCGCCGGGGAGTTGTTCGGGTGACCGACCGTAGCGGGAGTTCGTCCGACGTCGATCTCTCGAACGCCCATTCGGTCGACGACGTGCTCGATGCCATCAACAACGACGCGGACATCTCCGTGGTCGCCTCGACGGAAGACGGCCGAATTGTGCTGACGGATACCTCGGGGAGCACGTCGTCGAACTTGAGCGTGATCGACCTCAATGGAGACAGCGCCGCGGCCGACCTCGGCATCGACAAGTCAGTGGCTGCCGACGTTCTCGACGGAAACGACGTCTATCAAGTGACGGCCGACTTCACGCTCGACCAGATCAACGACGGCAACGGTCTGCGGTTGCTCCAAGGAGGAACCGACATCCGTATCACGTTGACCGACGATTCAGAGATCGACATCAACTTGGACGGTTCGGCGTCGATCAACGACGTCGTCAACAAGATCAATAACGATGAGAACAACGGCGGCAAGGTCACCGCGGCGCTTGTCGACGGATATCTCGATTTGACGGACACGTCCGGCGGCGGCGGTACGAGCCTGTTCAGCATCGAGGACATCAACGACTCGTCGGTCGTCCGCCAACTCGGGCTCGACGTGACAGCCGCCGGCACCTCGATCTCAGGACGAAGACTGGCTGCCGGAATCAATTCCGTCCTGCTGAGAAATCTGCGCGGTGGACAGGGCATCGACCAGTTGGGACAGATCACTCTGACCGACCGGGCGGGAGTTTCGGCCACGCTCGACCTTTCGGCGGCTGAGTCGCTCGACGAAGTGTTGATTGCAATTAACGCCGCTCAAAGTGGGGGGGGAACGAAACTACAAATTAGTGCCCGATTGAGTGACTCGACGACGGGCATCGTCATCGAGGATACCTCCGGGCAAACAACGAGTAATCTGATTGTTGGCGACGTCGGGGCGGGCACGCTGGCCACCCAGCTGGGTATTGCCGTCGATGCGGCTCAAGATTCAGTGAGTTCCGGCTCTCTCAAGCACCGGTTCGTCAACACGGCGACGAGCATTGCAAACTACGCACCCGATGGAACGGGAATCGAGGCCGGCTCGATCCAGATTACCGACTCGGCCGGGAATCAGGCGACTATCGACATCAGCACAGCCGTCAAGAATATCGGCGACGTGATGCAGCGGATCAACGCGGCTTCGGACATCTCCGTTCAAGCCGAGCTGAACGAAACAGGCGATGGTTTCGTGCTCATCGACGAAGCCGGCGGCGCGGGAACGCTGGCTGTCTCCGAAGCGGGGGGGACAACGGCCGAAGACCTAAGGTTGTTGGGCGACAGCGTTGTCGGCTTAGACGGCAAGCAGCGCATTGATAGCCGATTCGCCGCCGTCATCACTCTGGATTCCACCAGTACGCTCGACGATTTGATCGAAGGCATCAACGGCGCGGTCGGATTCGCCAAGGCGTCCGTGTTCGACGATGGATCGACGTTCAATTCAAAACGTTTGTTGCTCGACGCTTCAGCAACGGGCGGCGACAACCAGCTCGTCATCGACATCGAAGGGCTTGATCTGGGTTTGACGACACTTTCAGAGGGGAAGGACGCACTGCTCAGAGTTGGGCCGACGGTCGAAACCGGCTTTCTGATCTCGTCCAGCACGAACCGGTTCAGTAACGCGGTCACCGGCGTCGACGTCACAGTGCTCGAAGAAAGCAGCCAGATTGCCGAGGTGACTCTTTCTCGTGACTCCAGCAAGGTTAAGCAGACGATCCAAAAGTTTGTCGACAGTTACAACTCGTTCATCAACGCGGCTGCCGACCTCACGGAATTTGATGCGGAAGCAAATCGGCGGGCCATTCTACAGGGCGACAACACCGTTCTTCGCGTCGAGACACGGCTTGGCAATCTTGTGAACAAAACATTTCTCAGCAGCTCTGATTCCGTTCGAACGCTGATAGATATCGGCGTGCGTACCGGAGTCGGCGGCAAACTCGTTTTCAATGAGGCCATATTCGAAGCGACCTACGCGAGTGACCCGGACGGCGTTGCGAAATTCTTTACCGAAACAACCGATGGGTTTGCCGACATCGCCGGAACAGTCATCGACTCCTTCACCGATCCGTTCACCGGTACATTTACACTTGAGAAAAACGCGCTACAGGAATCGGTTGATTCGTTGCAGTCCCGAATCGTGCAATTGGACGAGATTCTCGTAGGACGCAGAGAACGGCTGCTGCAAGAATTCATCAACATGGAGACTATTCTCGGTCAACTCGCGAGCCAACAACAAGCCCTTGGCACGATATCGCAACTCAACGTGAACCCGGTGGGCACGGGCATTTTCTAACGGCGTAACTATCTAATTGCGTGACTGGGAGTAACGCCGAAAATCTCTGAGCGGACATGACGGCCCTCAACATTGTGCATCGACAGTTCTTCTCACCATGTTTTTCAAGGAATGAAAAAAGTGATTCAGACGGACGAATATCTCGAAGCGCAGGTGATGACTGCTTCACCTCATCAGCTGCACTTAATGGTCGTCGACGGAGCGATTCGATTTGCCACGCGCGCCGAACAGGCGATCGAGAACGATGACATCGAAGCCGCCCATTGCGCGTTGAACGATAGCCGCGCGTTTGTCACGGAATTGATCTCCGGGCTCAAGGACGGTGAAGTCCCCGAGTTGACCGAACGACTCAGAGGTTTGTTCCTGTTCGTCTATCGCAACCTCATCGACGCCGATAGCGAAAAGGACGTGCAGAAGGTACGCGACTCGCTGAAGATCCTCCGTTCCCATCGAGAAACGTGGGTCGAACTCGGCGAAAAGCTTTCACCTCGGGTCGATGCCGAGAGCAACTAAATACCGACATCGACGAGCGCCGATGGGCGAAATGCACGCGCAGGCTGATCAGGCTCGGCTTGTGATCGCGTGAACGATGGCTTAACATTAAAGCTTGTTTATGCGTCGTGCGGTGGCCCTGTGTCGATCATGGGGTTCCGTGCTTACGCCGGATGCCCCGGGTTCGATCAATGATCGGCGGTATGTCGCAAGCTCGATATCGATCCGCGTTCCTTCGAAGTCGATGGCTGCAGGTTCAATTCGTCGTTTCGATTTTGGTGCTGGCGCCGCTTGACGGCCCGTCGGCACGAGCAGATACGGCCGTTGTGAGTCTGCAATCGCGCCCCGTCTCCGTCGCGCTGGAGGGTCCCGATGCACGAATGAGCGTGTTGGTCGACGGGCAGACCGGCGATGGTCACACGGTCGACATGACCCGAAAGTCAATCTACAGCTCGCGCGACGCGTCGATCGTGACGGTCTCAGAGATGGGTCACTTGATCGGACGCGCCGACGGTGAAACGTCGATCGACATCAACGCCGGTGGTCATCAGGTCGAAGTGAGAGTCAGCGTGCGAGGCATCGGGCGTCCGAGACGGTTTCACTTCGAGAACGACGTCATTCCCATTCTCAGCAAGTTCGGTTGCAACACATCGGGCTGTCACGGGAAGGCTGAGGGGCAAAACGGGTTCAAGCTTTCGGTGTTTGGCTTCGACGTCGAGGCCGACTGGGCGGCGCTCACCAGCGAAGGCCGCGGTCGTCGCGTGTTTCCGGCGGCACCGAGGGAAAGCCTGCTGCTACAGAAGATATCGGGCGAAGTTCCGCACGGAGGCGGCATTCGCATTCGCCGTGGTTCGCGCGAGTACCGGCTGCTGAGCGATTGGATTTCTGCGGGGATGCCCCGAGGCGACCTCGACGCGCCTAGAGTGGCGTCGCTACGCGTCATGCCCGGCGAGCGGCAATTGGCGATGAACTCCTCGCAACAGACGAGAGTGATCGCCACATACTCCGACGGCAGCGAAGCCGACGTCACGCAGCATGCTCGATACCAATCGAATAATGAGGGGCTCGGTACGGTCGACGAATTCGGCCTGGTCGAAACGAGCCAAACTCCCGGCGAGGTGGCTGTCATGGCTGCCTACATGGGTGCCGTCGATGTCTTCCGTGTGCTGATTCCCGGTGAAGCGCTGAACGAAGACTTCCCAGAACTCCCGGCGAACAACTTCATCGACACGCTCGTGGCCGCCAAGCTGCGCAAGCTGAACCTTGTGCCTTCCGAATTGTGTAGCGACTCAGAATACCTGCGACGCGTCTATCTCGATCTGATCGGCACTCTACCGACCGCAGATGAGGGGCGTCGGTTCTTGTCCGATGAACGGCCCGACCGCAGAGAACGTCTGGTCGACGAATTGCTGGTGCGTCCCGAGTTTGCCGACCTGTGGGCGCTGCGTTGGTCGGACCTATTGCGCGTCGATCGCCAGGCGCTCGAACACAAAGGGGCCTACGCCTATTATCGTTGGATCCGCGATAGCTTCGTAGCGAACAAGCCCTATGACCAGTTCGTCCGAGAACTCATCACCGCCGACGGCGTGCTGTCCGACTCCCCGGCCGGCTACTTCTACAAGGTTGTCGGTGATCCCGGCCAACGAGCGAGCACGCTTTCTCAGGTGCTGTTGGGCGTGCGTATTGAATGTGCCAAATGCCACCACCACCCCTCCGATCGCTGGAGTCAGACCGATTATTACGGCATGCAGGCCTTGCTGACACAGGCTTCGTTCAAGCCGACAAAGCGGGGCGAAATGTTGGGAGCCTTTTCCGATAGCCCAACCAAGCATCCGCGCACGGGTGTGGAGATATTTGCCCATCCGCTGGGTGAAGCGAGACCGGCCAATTCTCCGGCCGACGACCGCCGCGCCATTCTTGCCGACTGGATCACGGCGCCCGATAACCGCTGGATGGCCCGGAATTTCGTGAATCGCATCTGGGCACAATTGCTCGGTCGCGGAATCATCGAGCCGGTCGACGATTTCCGCGCCACAAACCCGCCGACAAATCCTGAACTGCTCGATGCGCTGGCTGCCCACTTCGTCGAACAGAAGTACAATTTTCATACGTTGCTCAAGACAATCATCGCCTCGCAAACGTACCAACGTTCCTCCCGGCCCAACGCGACCAACGAACGGGACGAGCAAAATTACTCGCGGGCCTTGCTGAAGAAGCTCGATGCCGAAGTCCTGTTCGACGCGGTTTGCCAGGTGACCGGCGTGCCGGAGAAGTTTCCCGGCGTGCCGGCCGGTTCCCGCGCCGTCCAGTTGTGGGACAGTCAGATGAACCACTACTTCTTGAGACAGTTTGGCCGTCCGATTCGGCTCAGTGCCTGCCAATGCGAACGAACCAGCGAGCCGAGCGTCTCGCAGGTTTTGCATGTGTTCAATTCGCCGAAGCTCAATGCCAAGCTGACGCACGACGGCGGACGGATCGCCGGAATCGTCGACAATCATTCTGTCGACGGCGACGTCGTCGATGAGTTGTATTTGACGTTTTACTCGCGAAGGCCTTCTGCCGAAGAACGTGAGGCGGGAATCGCGTATTTCCAGTCGCACAATTCATCTCGCCGCCGGGCGGCGGAGGACATCGCCTGGAGTATGATGAACTCGTTGGAATTCCTGTTTAATCATTGAGGGCGGCTTGACGGTTTTCTTGTGCGTTGTGCGGACTGAATGTGAGCACGGGCCGCGTGTCGGTCGGTGTGGTACCGCCGGAAGGAATTGACATGAATCGCGCCATTCGATGTTGTGACGGCATTCGACGCCGAGACCTGTTGCGGGTCGGGGTCGGCAGCGTTCTGGGCGCTTCGGTCTCGCTACCCGAAATGCTCATGGCCGCATCCGCCGAGTCGGGGCGCCCGGCGAAAGATGTCTCGCTGATCATCCTGTTCCTGCAAGGTGGGCTGAGCACGATCGACACGCTCGACATGAAGCCGAACGCACCGAAAGAATTCCGCGGCGACTTCCGCCCCATCGACACGGTCGCGCCGGGTGTGCAGGTTGCCGAGCACATTCCGCTGGTTGCACAACAAGCCGACAAGTTCTCATTGATCCGGTCGTTTACGCATCCGAATTCGAACCACGGCCAAGCCGACCACTACATGCTCACCGGCTATCATCCGACGCCTGCATTCAATTCGAACATGAAGCCAAATAACGAACGTCCCGCGCATGGAGCGGTCATCTCGCACAAACTCGGGCCGAAGGGCTCCGTGCCGCCTTACGTTTGCCTGCCTCGCATGCACAATTCGACAGGGCCGGCTTTTCTCGGCGCGTCGGCCGCGCCGTTCGTCGTTGACGCCGACCCCAACTCGCCCGGCTTCGCCGTTCCCGACTTGGTCCCGCCGATCAACGTCGACGCATCACGGCTCGACGATCGCAAGCAGCTTCTTTCGCAGGTCGACAAATATCGAAAGGGTGCCGAGGCGAAGGCGAACACGCGGGCGCGAACATTGAGTGTTTTTCAGAATAAAGCGTTTGATCTGATGACGTCGCCCGAAACGAAGGCTGCTTTCGACATCGAACGCGAACCGAAGAAGCTGCGCGACGAATACGGCCGTCACGCACTAGGACAGTCGGCGCTCATGGCCCGTCGGCTCGTCGAAGCGGGCGTACGCTGCGTGACAGTCAACCACAACGACTGGGACACGCACTACAACAACTTCCGCGTTCTGAAGAACGATCTCCTCCCGCAGTTCAACACGGGCGTAGCCACGCTGTTCCGCGACCTGGCCGACCGATCGATGCTCGAAAACACGCTCGTGATTGTGATGGGAGAATTTGGGCGAACGCCTCGCGTGAACAAACAGGCCGGCCGCGACCATTGGGGACCATCGAATACAATTCTCATCGGCGGTGGAGGAGTCAAGGGCGGGCGAATCGTCGGCCGCACCAATGACAAAGGCGAAAAACCGGCCGGTGACCGGACGGGTCCCGAAGACTTGGCTGCGACGCTCTATCGCTGTGTCGGCATCGACTCGACCGAAGAGTTTCGCATGCCCGACGGCCGCCCTGCCCCCATCGTCAACGACGGCCGGGTGATTTCCGAGTTGCTTTGATACGACTTGAAGCGGGGCGATTCGCCGTCGTCACTGGACGGCCGTGGCATGTCTGAGTTGGATTCCCATTTGATGATCGAACGTGTTGTATGACATTCAAGCGCATCGTGAATTCGCAAATGTTATCTCGCCGTCTGATAATGAGTATTGCGGCCGCATGCTTTGTATTCGTGGCGACAGCGAACGTCTCAGTCGCCGAGCCGCCGCACGTTTCGTACATCTTCCCGGCCGGTGGACAGCGCGGGACAACCGTGCCGTTTATCGTCGGCGGGCATTACTTATACGAAGGATGCCCGTTCGAAATGCGCGGTGCGGGTATCGAAGTTTCGACGCGCGTCGAACGGGGCGAAACGGAATGGTTC
>Ga0315336_1001842_pt1 | contig 36686 bp, 34 predicted proteins | sample ASW5metaG_FD_204512 | JGI IMG/M metagenome (GOLD analysis project Ga0315336, IMG submission 204512) | Ammonia-oxidizing marine archaeal communities from Monterey Bay, California, United States - ASW #5 | ecosystem: Environmental > Aquatic > Marine > Intertidal zone | place: USA: California... | reverse complement strand
AAATCAATGGTGGGCGTAGCTCAGTTGGTAGAGCTCCGGGTTGTGATCCCGGCGGTCGTGGGTTCAAGCCCCATCGTCCACCCCATTTCTCGACTAGAAATACACAGATCAAATGAACGTATCGATAGAAACTATGAGCGGATTGGAACGCCGCTTGACCATTGCCTTGCCCAGCGAGGATTTTGAAACGCAGATTACCGAGCGCCTGGAAGACGCGCGTGGACGCGTACGCATCTCTGGCTTTCGCCCGGGCAAGGTGCCGCTGAAAGAGGTCAGGCGTCGCTACGGCAACGCCGTGCGTGCCGAGGTCGCCGGCGAGCTCATGCAGTCGAGCTTCGTCAGCGCCGTGCAGCAGGAAGAACTCAATCCAGCCGGTTCGCCGAACCTGGAAGTGGTGAAGATGGACCCAGGCATCGATTTTGAGTTTACGGCTACGTTCGAGGTATTCCCCAGCATCGAACTGGGCGATCTTAGCCAGGCAAGCGTCAAGCAACCGTCTGCCGAGATCACCGACGATGATCTGGAAGCGATGGTGGAACGACTGCGCACCCAACGCACGACATTCGAGCCGGTAGAAAGGCCCGTTGCGCAGGACGATCAGGTTAAGGCTGATTTTTCCGCTACACGCGATGGTGAACCGGTACCAGGAACCGAAGGTGAAGATGTGGAGTTTCGCATCGGTCAGGGGCAGATGATTGAAGACTTCGACACAGGCGTGCGTGGCGCCAGTGCCGGCGAAACCGTCGAATTCGACGCTAGTTTCCCCGAAGATTATTCCGCCGAAGATCTGCGCGGTGCAACGGTGCAGTTTTCTGTCACCGTCAAAGAAGTGAAGGAGCCGCGAGTTCCGCAGCTCGATGATGAATTTTTCAAAGAGTTTGGCGTGGAAGAAGGTGGCGAGGAGGCTTTCCGTACTGAGGTCCGGGACAACATGCAGCGAGAGCTAGACAACGCGGTCAAAAACCAGCTCAAGCAGCAGGTGATGGACGAGTTGGAAAAGTTGCACGATTTTCAATTGCCGCACTCGGTGGTGCATCGCGAGATTCACGCGCTCAAAGATCAGATGCTCGGCCAGTTTCAGATGCCGAACCAGGGGCAGCAACCTGAGTTGCCGGATGAACTATTTCAGGATCAGGCGGAGAAGCGCGTTAAAGTGGGCCTGGTCGTCAACGAGGTGATCGGCTCGCAATCTCTGCAGGTCGATGAAGAATTGCTGGATGTTAAACTCAACGAGTTGGCTTCCCAGTACGGCGAGCCGGAACAGGTTATTCGCTGGTATCGCAGTAATCCCGAGCAGTTACAGAACGTCGAGATGGGCGTCCTCGAAGAACAGGTTGTCGATCACGTACTCTCCAAGGCGCAGATTGAGCTCGTAGAATCGAGCTATGAAGACGTTTTGAGTGGGGCGGCCATCGCAAGCCCCGAATTGGAAGAAGACTCAGCAGAAGACGTTGATACCCAAGCCGTGACCGAAACCGAGCCGGCAGATCGGGCGGACGAACCGTCCTGAGCTAATGAAGAGTGACCATGTCGCCGCCCAACCGCGGCGCAACAACTGGAGATATGCATGACCGATATACGTGACCCGTACCTGAACCCTGCGCAGAATCTCGGCATGGTGCCGATGGTGGTTGAGCAATCCGCACGTGGTGAGCGGGCCTATGACATTTATTCACGCCTGCTGAAAGACAGAATCGTGTTCCTGGTGGGCCCGGTTGAAGACCATATGGCGAACCTCATTGTCGCCCAACTACTTTTTCTGGAATCGGAAAATCCTGACAAGGACATCAATCTCTACATTAATTCCCCGGGCGGATCGGTTACCGCGGGGATGTCTATCTACGACACGATGCAGTTCATCCGTCCGAACGTATCCACTTTATGCGTAGGGCAGGCGGCCAGCATGGGTGCGTTTCTATTGGCCGCGGGGCAATCGGGTAAGCGCTTCGCACTGCCGAACTCGCGCATGATGTTGCACCAACCCAGTGGTGGCTCGCGCGGAGTAGCCGCTGATATCGAAATTCAGGCCCAGGAAATACTGTTGATGCGTGAGCGCCTGAATAAATTGATCGCCGATCATACCGGGCAGAGCGAAGAGACGGTTGCGAAAGACACGGATCGCGATTTCTGGATGAGCCCGGACCGCGCGGTCGAGTATGGACTGATTGACAAAGTGCAGCAGACGCGCACACAACTTGCCGAAGAAATCGCCTAGAACGCGGCAGGTTTGTGGTAAAAGTGTTTACACTGTGGGCTTGCAATAAGTGCGTTAAGCCCGCACCCTATGACAGGCGTGGCATTCAATAGTGCGCTGAGATTTAGAGGTATCTTTCGTTTTTGATGATGACTTTTCGTCAAGAAACTTGGTTAGGTATTGCTGAATTGTACAACGGTATACCCGCTCGGGATAAGTAGAACAGAGGATCATATGTCCGACGACAGTGGCAAGGGTGACGACTCAGGCAAACTCTTATATTGCTCGTTTTGCGGTAAGAGCCAGCATGAAGTCCGGAAGTTAATCGCCGGACCGTCAGTTTTTATCTGTGATGAGTGCGTTGAACTGTGCAATGACATCATTCGCGAAGAAGTGTCAGAGGCCACTCAATCTGGCGAATCGTCAAAATTACCGGTTCCCCAGGAGATCAAGAACATCCTCGACCAGTACGTGATTGGTCAGGAGCACGCGAAGAAGGTGTTGTCCGTCGCGGTGTACAACCACTACAAGCGGCTCAACTACAACGGCAAGAAAGACGAAGTCGAGTTGTCGAAGTCCAACATTCTGCTGATCGGACCGACCGGTAGCGGAAAAACCCTGTTGGCAGAAACTCTCGCACGCTTGCTGGATGTACCCTTTACCATCGCCGACGCCACGACGCTTACAGAAGCTGGCTACGTCGGCGAAGATGTCGAGAACATCATCCAGAAGCTGTTGCAGAAGTGCGACTACGATGTCGACCGTGCCCAGGTGGGAATCGTCTACATCGATGAGATCGATAAGATTTCTCGCAAGTCTGATAATCCCAGTATCACCAGGGACGTCTCTGGCGAAGGCGTACAACAAGCGCTATTGAAACTTATTGAGGGGACGGTTGCCTCGGTACCACCCCAGGGCGGGCGTAAACATCCGCAACAGGAGTTTCTGCAGGTAGATACGTCCAACATCCTGTTTATCTGCGGTGGCGCGTTCGCCGGCCTTGACAAGGTAATCATGGACCGCTCGGATAAGTCTGGCATTGGTTTTGGCGCAGAAGTGAAGGGCGAAGCGGATCGCCTGACCATTGGTGAAACGCTACGTGGCGTAGCGCCAGAAGATCTCATCCGCTACGGTCTGATTCCTGAGTTTGTCGGCCGTCTGCCGGTTGTCGCGACTCTGGAAGAGCTTGATTCGGATGCTTTGATTCGAATTCTGACCGAACCTAAGAATTCCCTCACCAAGCAGTACTCGAAGCTGTTCGATATGGAAGACGTAGAAGTGGATTTCCGCGACGACGCGCTGCGCGCCATAGCCGACAAAGCCATGGAACGTAAGACTGGCGCACGCGGTTTGCGCTCTATCCTGGAAGCCGTGTTGCTCAACACCATGTACGACCTGCCGTCTTCAGAGTCTGTGACGAAAGTTGTAATCGACGAAAGTGTGATCAAAGGGGAAAGCGATCCCATGCTGATCTACGAGAACGTCGATCAGGCCAAGGCGGCCCCTGAGGAATAATTGCCAATACGGTGTGCTTGACGAACCAAGCCACCGCTTCCCTCCCAAATCATTACGCGAGGCTCTCTAGTGGTTAAATCTGCGTCTCCTGAGCTTATCCCGGTTCTTCCTTTGCGCGACATGGTGGTCTATCCCCATGGTGTGCACCCACTTTTTGTCGGCACGGAAAGTTCAATCCGCGCCCTCGACGCGGCTATGTCCAGCGACAAGCAGGTATTGTTGTTGGCCAAAAAAGACCCTGAAGTCGCTGAACCTACGGCACAGGACCTGTTTGATATGGGTACCGTCGCGACCATTCTTCAGCTGCTGAAATTACCCGACGGCACCGTCAAGGTTCTGGTCGAAGGCGGCCAGCGTGCCCGAGTTGACGGCTATGAGTTCGGTGAGGAATTCATACATGCCCAGGTCACGACCTTCGTAGAACCAGAGTTGGACAGCCGCGAGGGTGACGCTCTGGCCAGATCGCTACTCAGCCAGTTCGAGCAATATGTCCAGGCCAGCAAGAAAGTGCCGCAGGAAGTGTTGTCGTCTCTGTCCAGCATCGACGACCCGACACGCTTGATCGACACTGTTGCTGCGCAGATGTCGCTATCGATAGAGGACAAGCAGGCAATTTTAGAAGCAGTCGAACTGCAACCGCGCATGGATCTGTTGCTTGAGCTCATGGACGCCGAACTGGACGTCCTGGAAATGGAAAAACGTATTCGCGGCAGAGTCAAAAAACAGATGGAGCAAAGCCAGCGCGAGTACTACCTGAATGAGCAGATGAAGGCCATTCAGAAAGAAATGGGAGAAAGTGAGCAGGGTGAGGTCGATGAATTGCAACGACGCGTTGACGATTCCGGCATGCACAAGGAAGCCAAGGACAAAGCCCAGGCCGAATTAGACAAGCTCAAGCTTATGGCGCCCATGTCGGCCGAAGCGACGGTTGTGCGGAGCTATCTCGATTGGATAGTGAACGTGCCGTGGAAGAAGAAGAGTCGAGTGCGCAAGGATCTGACCGAGGCGCAAAGGATACTGGACGAGGACCACTACGGTCTCGAGGAAGTCAAAGAGCGCATCATCGAGTACCTTGCGGTACAGAACCGAGTGACGCGTATGAAGAGCCCTGTGCTTTGCTTCGTTGGCCCGCCAGGCGTCGGCAAAACGAGCCTCGGCGAGAGCATTGCTCGCGCCACCAATCGTAAGTTTGTGCGCATGGCGCTAGGTGGCGTGCGCGATGAGGCCGAGATACGTGGGCATCGGCGTACCTACATCGGTTCCATGCCTGGCAAGATCATTCAGAAAATGTCCAAATCCGGGGTTGCCAACCCATTGTTCCTACTCGACGAGATCGACAAAATGGGTATGGACGTGCGCGGCGACCCAGCAAGCGCCTTGCTCGAGGTCCTCGACCCAGAACAGAACAATACGTTCAACGATCACTACCTGGAAGTGGATTACGACCTATCCAAGGTGTTTTTCGTGTGCACGTCGAACTCCATGAACATTCCCGCGGCACTGCTGGATCGCATGGAGGTTATACGTCTGCCGGGATATACGGAAGATGAAAAGCTCAATATCGGCCGGCGTTACCTGGTGCCAAAACAAATGAAAGCCAATGGCTTGCGTGATAACGAGTTGCAGGTCAGTGACGAAGCGCTGTTGGATATCGTGCGCTACTACACCAAGGAAGCAGGCGTGCGCGGCCTAGAGCGAGAGATTGCCAAGCTCGCCCGTAAAGTGGTCAAACACCAGGCGATTAACAAGGAAACGGACAGCATAGGCGTAGACAGCAGCGAACTGGAGGCTTACCTCGGGGTGCGCCGCTTCAAGTACGGTCTGGCCGAAGAAGAAAATCAGGTCGGCATTGTTACTGGACTGGCATGGACTCAAGCTGGCGGCGAGTTGCTGAACATCGAAGCTGTTGCTGTTCCGGGTAAAGGCACCACGACCAAAACCGGATCGCTTGGCGATGTGATGCAGGAATCTATCCAGGCCGCCCTAACTTTCGTGCGCAGCCGCTCCGTGGCTCTGGGTATCGAAGATGATTTCCATGAAAAATATGACCTGCACATACATGTCCCGGAAGGTGCCACACCAAAGGATGGACCGTCCGCAGGCATCGGCATGTGCAGCGCAGTCGTGTCCGTGGTCACCGGCATTCCGGTCCGCGCAGACGTCGCGATGACGGGCGAAATTACCCTACGTGGACAGGTATTGGCCATCGGTGGCTTGAAGGAAAAGCTGCTTGCAGCCCACCGCGGGGGCATCAAGCATGTGATTATTCCAGCGGAAAATGAAAAGGATCTCAAAGAGATACCGGATAACGTTAAGGCAAACCTCACGATACATCCGGTGCAGTGGATGGATGAGGTTTTGCAGCTGGCCCTCGAGCGGGTGCCCGAACCGCGTCTGGCGGAACGGTCGCAGGTTTCACCAGAAACGGTGGAGTCAAAAGTCGAAAGTTCGGTAACAAGTACCTCGACCGGGGTCAATCCTCACTAAACCCTTAGAAAATGCGGCCTTGACGTGCTTGCGCGTTCAACTTGGTGTTGGTATAAACCAGCGCATCCCTCACGGGATTGGGAATCTAGAGTAATCACAGTTGCTCAGCGCATAGCGCCGGTGGCGCGAACGACAAAGGTGTATAGATCCACCGATGTCCTGCAAAGGGCAATCCAAAAGAGGGGCTTAATGTGAATAAAGCAGAGTTGATTGACCGCATCGCCGAGTCTTCAGATATTTCTAAAGCAGCGGCGGGTCGCGCATTGGATGCCGCGATCGACGCGATAACAGACTCATTGAAAAACTCCGAATCTGTTTCGCTAGTCGGTTTCGGAACTTTCCTGGTACGCGATCGAGCTGCACGTGCCGGTAGAAACCCGCAAACAGGGGCGACTATACAAATCGCCGCTGCGCGCGTTCCCGCGTTCAAGCCTGGTAAGGCATTGAAGGATGCGTTGAACTAGGAAGTAATTCTTAGGGTTCGCTGGGGCGCCTTAGGCGCCCTTTTTCATTACAGCGGGAATCGACCACCAGGAGTCAAACAAGATAAATGTTGCAGAAACTGCGGGATCAGACACAAGGCACCGGATTCAAAATCCTTGTAGGTGCAATCATAGTAGTGCTTACGCTGTTCGGTTTCGGCGCCACCAACCTCTTCCTCGGTGGCGATCCGGAAGTTGCTCAAGTCGGAGACTTTGAAATCACCCAGGGTCTGCTGGAAGCGGAATCCGAACGTGAGCGGCGCAGACTGCTGTCGCAAATGGGGCCTGAGTTTGATCCGAGCACGATAGACCGCCTGGCACTACAGCAGTATGCCCTGCAGCAGCTCATCAATCGCCAGGTGCTGTATCAAACCTCCAGCGAGCTCGGGGTGCGCGCTGCACCGGAACAGGTCAACCAGGAGCTGATCAGCAGCCCAGCGTATCAGGTTGACGGTCAATTTAACGAGCCGGTGTACAGACAACAGGTCCAGGCCTTGGGGTTCAGCCCGGTCGGCTTCCTCGAGGAATTCACCTCGGCGTTCAGCTCGGAACAGATCCGAAACGGCATCTCCGACAGCGTCGTGTTGCCGGACTGGGAGTTAGGAGAGGTCGTGCGGGTGGTGAGTCAACAACGGGATCTCGCCTACCTCCCACTCACGGTTGACAATTTCCGGGCTCGTGTTGAGGTCACCGATGACGAGGTGACACTGCGCTATAACGAAAATCAATCTGCCTATATGACCGAGCTCGCAGTGGATGCTGCCTACGTCAGGCTGGGCGTGGAGGACCTGCTTGAAGACGTAAACGTCGAGATCACAGAAGATGAACTGCTGGCGCTCTACGACGACGAACGCGCAGCCGCACTGGCCGATGAACAACGCGACAGTGCGCATATTCTTGTGCAGATCAACGACGCCCGGAGTGAAGCACAGGCGTTGGAGCTGATTACCGAGGCGCAGACCCGCTTACGCGAAGGTGAGAGTTTCGAAACACTTGCTGGTGAGCTGTCAGAAGATCCCGGCTCGGCAGATACCGGAGGAGCCTTAGGCCCCGTGGGCAAGGGTATTTTCGACCCTGCGTTTGAAGAGGCCTTGTGGAGCCTGTCTACGCCAGGGGAGGTAACGCCGCCGGTACGCACGGATTTCGGCTATCACCTGATACGCCTGCACGAAATTGTATTGCCCGAGTATGCGTCCTTCGAAAGTGAACGCGACGGCCTCGAACTTCGCTTGCGCCAGTTGCAGGCTGAAGATCTGTTTGCTGACCGTGCCCTGGAGCTGGAGCGCACGGCCTATGATGAGCGCTACACCCTCGAAGGCACAGCGTCGGCGCTGGGGTTGCAGGTGGTTTCTGCTGAACGGGTCAGTCGTGCGGCGCCGGGCGAAGATGTTCTGGTTGCGAAACCTGTAGTGCTCGATGCGCTTTTCGGTAGCGAGGTGCTGGAAGGCAGCAATAGCGATCCGATCGCGTTAAGTGACACCGAAGTGCTGATCGTACGCGTTGACAAGCAATATCCACCCGAACCCATCCCGCTCGATGACGTACGAGATCAGATAAAACAAGACATCGAACGGGAGAAAGCGCTTGTCGAGATCGAGACTGCCAAATCCGCCGGCATGCAGAGTCTGCAGGCGGGCGAGAGCGTGACCGAAATTGCACGTAACGTGAACAGTCAATGGCAGACCTTTACGCTTGCTGCGCGAGGCGGTGACGGACGCGAAATTCCCGACGCGGTGCGATCCGTGGCGTTCGACCTGCCGCGACCCACGGCAGGGGCCAAATCTGTCGGTGTGGCTGAACTTCCTGACGGTGTCGCTTTGGTGACCGTAACTCGTGTTGTGCAGGGGGATCTGAATACTACGGCGGATACAGAAGTGGCTGAGGTACGGCGCATCTCGCAGGTTCGCGCCGGGCGCTTCGATTTCCAGAGTTTCTTTCAGGCCGCCCAGGAGAACTTGGGCGTTAGCCATCCGGGTAGCTGATTGCTACCCGCCGATCACGTTCACGTACAGCAACAAACCCTGTCCTGGCTGGATATAACGCTTCGCGTCGAGATTGTTCCAGTTCATGATCTGCTTGATGCTGACGTTGAATTTGTGCGCAATCCTGGACAGTGAATCTCCGCGCCGCACCTTGTAGTGCACTTTGCGGGTGACTTCACGAGTGGTGCGTTGGGTACCGGGAATCTTCAACGTTTTACCCACCGAGAGGGTGTCTTTCGGGCCAAGATGGTTGTTCCGCATCAACGTATTTAGCTTTACGTTGTGGGCACGGGAAATGGTCCACAGCGAATCCCCCGGTTGCACGACGTAGCTCAAGCTGCCTGAAGCACTGCGAGGCGTAGATTGTAGCGCCTCGGCATGCTTTGGAATAAGCAGGCGATTGCCAGCGCGGATGCGGGACCCACTCAAACTGTTGGCGATACGCAGTGAAGCAACGTCGGTGCCATGTCGCCTTGCGATCTGGCTGAGCGTGTCACCCTGCTTGACCCTGATTTCAGTCCAATCCACACGTTGCCTGGCCGGTACGGCGTCGATCTTTGCTTGCGCGACCTGCAGGTCGATCTCGGCCGGAACTATGATGCGATGGGGGCCTTCAGGTGGAGTTGCCCATTGATTCAATGCGGGATTCCAGCGATACAGGTCTTCCATCGTAAGACCGATGGTGTTGCTCAGCTTGGTCAGTTGAAACTGACTGTGGGTGTCCACGGTATGGAACGTGGTAGCCGGTATAAGCTCAGGAAGAGTCAGGCCGTATTCTTGCGGATCCTTGATGACCGCCACCAGCGCCAGAAGCCGCGGCACGTAAGCCTGAGTTTCCCGCGGCAGTTTTAGGTCGAAATATCCTGCCCCGGGATTCTTGCGTTGCGCCCGCCGCACGTTGCCTTGTCCAGCGTTATAACCCGCCAGCGCCAGGTACCAATCGTCGAACCGGCGGTGAAGGTCGCTCAGGAATCTCAACGCCGCGTCGGTGGAAGCGATGATGTCGCGCCGTCCGTCATACCAGTCGTTGATGTCGAGGTCGTACTGACGTGCTGTGCCGCGAATGAATTGCCACGGACCTGCAGCACCGCCATGTGAAAACGCGAACGTGTCCAATGCGCTTTCCACGATGGGCAGCAGTGCAATCTCCGCCGGTATGCCGCGCAACTGCGTCTGCGTATAGATATACGGCAAGTAGGTCTGCAGACGAGGTTGCAGACGCTTAAGATAACTAGGATTGCGCTGCAGCCAGCGGATTTCCTGCTGCACGCGCTTTTGTTCCAGGTACAGATCTAACTGCATGTGGTTGCGCATTTCACGCCACAAATCCGGCTCAGGCGGAGCAACTGGCGCCGCCATGGCGATGGCAAGGGGCTCTACAATTTGCACCTGTCGCGGGCTGTGAGTGGCTTGTGGACGCTCTTTTTCCACGGGCGGGGCAGCGACGTCGGCGGTTTGTTCGACCTGGGTCGATTGCGGCTTCTGCAGCGCCTGTTCGGGAGCACGTTGGGGCGCCTGGCAGCCGTTTGCTGCAATGCACATCAGCAACACCACCAGGTGTTGTTTGTAGTTCTCTTTCACCTTCCCACGTCCTTCCTGCGCAAAAGCCGGCTTGTGCAGGCGCTTTGTTATTGCTCTTCGCGCCGTGCTGGCTTAAATTTCCCCAACTTTGGCGGAACTCGTAGGATTTAGCAATCGAACGCCGAGATCAATGTGACACAGGTACTGTTGGCGCTGAGCAATTGTGGAATAGCGCTTTAGGGCGCCAGACGCTGGATTTAGAAAGCGCCGCAATCGGGCCCTATATACGGCGCCTGCATGGGGATGTTGTACTCTGGGCAGGCTCACACGGCGCCAGCGCGACCGCCTTGCAACGCTGCATGGTGCGCCATGCGATGTATCTGCAGCAGTGCCCGCAACCTGCCGCATCCGGAGTGACGAGCCTGGCCGGCCAGCTCGAAGCCATGCCGTTCAAATCCAATAGCCTTGACGGGGTGTTTTTGCATCACGCCCTGGAAAACACGAGCGACCCACGGGTCGCGCTGCGTGAGGTGACTCGTGTGCTGGTGCCCGGGGGTAGGGTCATTATCTGTGGCTTCAATCCTTTGAGCTTGCTTGGTGTGCGCCGACTGTATGCGAGTCTGGCTGATGACAGCTTGAGCGAGCAACGGCTGGTCAACCCTTTGCGCTTGTTCGATTGGCTGACTCTGCTCGGATTCGAACTCGACGCCGCACCGTTGTATTGCGGCTATATGTTGCCGTTTCGCAAACTCATGGAAAAATTCGACTTGCCCATGTTGGAACGTCGTGAACACGCAGTGCATGAAAAACCGATGTTGCCATTTGGCAGTGTATTGCTCGTCAGTGCCGTCAAGCAGGCGGTGTCTGGACGCCGGCAATGGCGTGGTAAGAAAGAACGCCGGAGACTGGCGCCGGTCGCATATCCGCGGGTGGCAAGCTGGCGCAGAATCGAACGTTGAACCGCCAGGTGGTTGAGATATTCACCGACGGGGCTTGTCGTGGCAATCCTGGACCCGGCGGGTGGGCGGCGCTGCTGCGCGTTGGCGGAACGGAAAAGCTCATCCAGGGCGCTGAGCCACAAACCACAAACAATCGCATGGAGCTGATGGCCGCCATCTGCGGGTTGCAGGCTTTACAGCGTGCCAGCAGCGTGGAGCTCACAACGGATTCGCAATACGTACGCCAGGGAATCACCGCGTGGATCAACAAATGGAAGCGTAATGGCTGGAAGACCGCAGCGCGTAAAGCCGTCAAGAATCAGGACCTGTGGCAGCAACTCGATGAGGCAATCGCGCAACACGAAGTCGTGTGGCATTGGGTGAAAGGGCATAGTGGCCACGAGGAAAACGAACGCGTCGACAGCGCAGCGAATGATGCGATTGATGCGATGCTAGCCGGCGACTAGAAATCACGTTGGATAATTTGTGAGACAGATTGTATTAGATACGGAAACTACCGGTTTGGAACCAAACATGGGCCATCGCGTCATCGAGATTGGCGCTGTGGAGGTGGTGAACCGTAAGTTGAGTGGACGACACTTCCACAAGTACCTGAACCCGGAGCGGGACATCGACGATGGCGCCTTCGAGGTGCACGGCTTAAGTCGAGCATTTCTACAGGACAAGCCGGTTTTTCTGGACGTGTGGGAAGAACTCGTGGCCTTTATCAGAGACGCTGAACTGGTCATTCACAATGCGCCGTTCGACGTCTCTTTCATGGACTACGAATTCGGCAAGATCGACGGCACGCCGCGAATCGCAGATATCTGTACTGTAAAAGACAGTCTCGCCATAGCGCGCAATAAGCATCCGGGACAGAAAAACAATCTCGACGCTCTGTGCCGGCGTTACGAAGTAGACAACTCTCAGCGACAGCTGCACGGTGCGCTGCTTGATGCGGAGATCCTGGCCGACGTTTACCTGCTCATGACCGGCGGCCAGACCAATCTATTCGGCGCCGCGGATCAGACCCAGGAAAGCGCTCAAAGTAGCCGCCCCAGACAGCGTAATCCGAGTGAAGCCTGGAACCTACCGGTGGTCGCAGCCGATGCCGCGGAACTTCGCGCGCATGAAGCGTTCCTGGACATGCTGGCCGAACGCAACAAGGTCACACCCGTATGGCGCAATAACGAACAGCGGTAAATTCTCCGCGTACTTATAGCAGGTAGGTCACGCCAATCCATCCCGTGACACCCAGAACCAACGTGTATGGCGCTGCCATCACGACCATACGCATGTAGGACAATCGTACGAGTGGTGCAATGGAGGAGGTCAGCAGGAATAGGAATGCCGCTTGCCCATTGGGCGTCGCGACGCTCGGAAGGTTGGTCCCGGTATTGATGGCCACCGCCAGGAGGTCGAATTGTTCCCGGGAGATGGCGTTGCTGGTATACGCATTCTTAACCTCTCCAATGTACACCGTAGCGACGAAGACGTTATCGCTGATCGCTGACAGTAGACCGTTGGCGATATAGAACATGCCGGGCTGCACGTCTTTCGGCAACGACAGCACCCATTCGATGACTGGGGAGAACAGGTGCTGATCATGTATGACGCCAACGATGCCGAAGAAAACGACCAGCAGGGCAGTGAACGGTAGAGCCTCTTCGAAAGCGTGGCCCAGCTGATGTTCTTCGATTACGCCGTTGAACGCAGTTTGGATAACAATGATTGTTAAACCGATGATGCCGACTTCGGCTACATGAAAAGCCAGCGCAAACACCAGGAACAGGGCGGCCACGGCCTGCACTACCAACCGGGCGCTGTCGCGACCGGTGCGCGATTCTGCTTCGTGGGCATCAAACTCGAGAAGAATGTCGCGTACGTTGCTCGGCAAAATTTCGCCATAACCGAACCATTTCACTTTCTCCAGAATCACGCAGGTGCACAGACCCAGCACGAACACAGGCATGGTCACCGGCGCCATACGGAAGAAAAACTCCATGAAGTCCCAACCGGTATAACTGGCGATGAGCAGGTTCTGCGGCTCGCCGACGGTGGTGCACACGCCGCCTAAGGCGGTGCCTACTGCGGCGTGCATGAGCAGATTTCGCAGAAACCCGCGAAATTGTTCTAGATCTTCACGGTGCAGTTCTTGAATGGTGTCATCCGCTCCGTGTTCATGTTCGTCGCGAAACTGTTTGCCCGATGCGACACGGTGGTATACCGAGTAGAACCCAACCGCCACGCTGATGACGACGGCGGTGACCGTCAGCGCGTCCAGGAACGCAGACAGAACGGCAGAAACGAAGCAAAATAGCAGTGATATTAGTACTTTAGAGTTTACTTTTAATAAAATCTTCGTGAATGTGAAAAGCAATAGCTCCTTCATGAAGTAGATACCAGCCACCATGAAAATGAGCAAGAGCACGACAGGAAACGCCGAGAGGATTTCTTCTTTTACAGTGTCCGGTGCGGTCATCCCCAGCAGGACTGCTTCGAACGCCAGCAACCCACCCGGCTGCAGTGGGTAGCACTTCAGGGCCATCGCCAGCGTGAAGATGAACTCCATCACTAGAATCCAACCGGTGACAAACGGGCCCATGGTGACCAACAACAGGGGATTCAATAAGAGGAACGCGATTACGGTCTGTTTGTACCAGTTCGGCGCCTGGCCAAGAAAATTCTGCGCAAATGAATCGAAGGTCAATCCCTTCATACTGGTCCCTTACTCCTATCCCGCCGCTGGCTGCCCGTAGTCCTAGATTACGTGCAGGTGTATGTTTGGGGCAAGGTACTTCGGTCTGTGTTAGTACGGTATAGACGTCGCCCGAGATATGGTAGTTTCGTGTTTTTTTTAAGGGAGTGGATGCATGTGGCCACACGAACCTGATGAGCTAGACGCCGGGCATATAGCGCCGGACGATGCCGATCACGGCGAGGCATGGTACTTCGTGTTCAGCGCCGGCGAGTTGGTCATCAAGTCCAATGCCGGCACGCCAGAACCGATCACCGCAGACGATTTCCGCTGGTTCGACATGCAGGTGTCGAGTAAACATTTTTTAGGTCACTATCTGAACCGGCCGTGTTTCGCAGTGTCGGCGACGGGCCAACCTGCCGAGGGTTACCAGGCGGTCGGCTTGCGCGGCTTGCTCGGCCGTACGGCTCAGTCGCTGTTCTACCTGGCCGGTCGCGCGCAGCAGGTGCTGGAATGGCATGAGACCCACCAGTTCTGTGGCCGTTGCGGTGAGCGCATGCAGGACCATACCCATGACCGCGCGAAAGAATGCCCAGCCTGTCGTCTCATCAACTATCCCCGTCTCTCTCCAAGCATCATCGTGCTGGTCACGAAAGGCGAGGAGATGTTGCTTGCGCGCAATGCCGCGTGGCCCACCAATATGTACAGCACGCTGGCGGGGTTCGTCGAGGCGGGTGAATCCATCGAACAAACCGTGCACCGTGAAGTATTCGAAGAAGTGGGTTTGAGAGTCAGCGACTTGAAATATTTCGGCTCCCAGAGTTGGCCGTTCCCTAATTCGCTGATGCTTGGATTCCATGCTGAGTACGCCGGTGGAGATATCGTCTGCCAGGAAGGTGAGATTGCCGACGCGCGCTGGTTCAGCGCCAACAACTTACCGCAGATACCCCCCAAGACCGCGATCTCGGGTTGGTTGATTCAGGAATTTATGGATCAGATCGAAGCCTAGTCGGGTGTCGCCTGAGCGCTTGCTTTGGAAAATGCCGCCAGGGTTTGAAATACCCACACCAGGTACCCATTGCTGCGGAACTCGCCACGCATGAAGGCGTCCACAGGATTGTCCTGGCCGCTGATGATCTGTACTGCCTGGGCTTCGTCGCGGAAGAAAATAACAAGCTCTGCCTCCGGCGCGTCGCCGTCGTTATCGTAGAACGTCGCGCGGCCGTCATGCACACTCACGCGACAGCGTCCCGCAGGCCAGTTGAATTCCAACGTGGCATCGAGTTCGCCGGCTCGAACCGGGTCGAAGCGAGATTTCAGCGTGTGCAGCAGGGTTGACATGAGTGCGCTATGTGGAAGCGGTCGCCCTTTTTAGAAAACATTCAGCAGCCAGTCAAGGCATGCGCGCCTTAAGCCTGGGGCCTCCCGATAATACTTCTGCGCCTCCCTAGACGATGGCGGGCGCAAGCCTATACAGTAGCGCGCTCGCAATCCATCTAGCTTATGCATGACCTACCTTTTTGAGTACCTGATTTTTCTGGCCGAGACCGTCACCATCGTGGTGGCATTGCTGGTCATCATTTCTTCCCTGGTGTCGCTGGGTGCGCGTCAGCACGCTCACGCGGAACACGGTTATCTACAAGTCACGAGAATAAACCACCGGCTACGCAATTTGCGACATGCCATGGAAGCCGCGCTGCTGCCCGCAGATGCTGTCAAAAAGCAGCACAAGAAGGAGGCTAAGGCAGAGTCCAAAGCGGAATCCAAGGCACAAAAAAAGGCGCGTACGGACGTCGGATCGCAAGCGGAACAAAAGCGCGTATGGGTCATTCGTTTCGAAGGCGACCTGAAGGCCTCCCACGTCGAGAACCTGCGGCTGGAAGTCAGTGCGGTTCTAACCCTTGCGAATTCCGACGATGAGGTGGTTGTGTGTATAGAGAGTCCCGGCGGTATGGTGCATAACTATGGATTAGCTGCGTCCCAGCTCACGCGCATCCGCAATCAGAAAATACCGCTGACGGCGGCAGTAGACCGGGTCGCCGCCAGCGGCGGATACCTGATGGCCGCTGTGGCCGACAAGGTGCTGGCTGCCCCGTTTGCATTGGTGGGATCCATCGGCGTCGTCGCGCAGGTCCCTAACGTGCACCGTCTGCTGAAGAAGAATGACGTAGATGTGGAAGTGATCACTGCGGGAAAATACAAGCGGACCTTGACGGTGCTCGGCGAAAACACCGACGAGGGAAGGAAGAAATTCGTCGAAGAACTGGAGGATGTGCACGAGCTATTTCAGGAATTCGTGGCAGACAACCGGCCTGAGTTAGACCTGGCCAAGGCGGCGACCGGCGAAGCCTGGTATGGCAAGCGCGCGCTCGACATCGGCCTGGTGGACGAACTGGCGACCAGCGACGAATATTTGATGCATCTGTGCGAGGATCACGATGTATTTGACGTCAAATGGGTTGAACACAAGAAGCCCATCGACAAACTGCTGGGCAAGGTGAACACACTTCTCGATCAGGCCGTGAGCGCTATGGACATCTTGCGCCGTTAACAAAACGAGACACAAAACGGGGGAGTAAGGATGGCATTTTCGGCATTCTGGGTAGAAAAAGGCGAACAGGGCTTCACGCGAGGAGTCATTGAACGGGAAGTTGATGATCTGCCGGCTGGCGAGGTGCTCATCGACGTGCACTTCTCTTCTTTAAACTACAAAGATGGATTGTCCGCGACCGGCAATCCCGGTGTAACGCGCAATTTTCCTCACACGCCTGGCATCGATGCCGCCGGCGTGGTGGCAAAGAGCGCGGCGAACGAATTTCAGGTCGGAGACGAGGTCATAGTCATCGGTTTCGACCTGGGTATGAATACACCCGGTGGGTTCGCCCAGAACGTACGTGTGCCTTCCGCATGGGTGGTCAAACTGCCGAACGGCTTATCGCTGCACAGCAGCATGATCTTGGGCACCGCTGGCTTTACCGCGGCCGAATGTATAGACAGGCTTGAAACTGCCGGCATGACGCCCGATCGAGGCCCCGTCCTCGTCACTGGCGCGACCGGCGGCGTCGGCTCTGTGGCGGTAAAGCTGCTGGCCAAACTGGGCTATGAAGTCGCCGCGGTCACCGGCAAACCCGATCAGCACGATTTCCTGCGGGGTCTGGGCGCGACGGAAATCCTCAGTCGTGAAGACGCTGCTGCCGGAACGGATCGGCCATTGCTCGCCGAGCGATGGGGAGGGGTAGTGGATACCGTTGGTGGAGACATACTGTTCAATGGTCTGAAAAGCCTGAAGTATGGCTGCAGCCTCGCCGCCTGCGGGCTCGTGGCCGGCGCCGGCTTTCAGGCTACCGTGTTGCCATTCCTGCTGCGCAACGTGAGTCTGCTCGGTATCGATTCAGTAGAGCTGCCATTGCCAGAGAAAGCCCGCATCTGGCGTCGCCTTGCCGGAGAATGGAATGTAGACCTCGCCGACCTCGAGGAGCCTTTGACGCTGGAAACATTGTCTGGCGGCATTGATCGCATTCTTGCTGGCGCCATGGTGGGACGCGGGGTCGTGCACCTGAGATAAGCTTGCACAGGCGTGCAAACAGCCTGCTAGTCCCTGCGTAGTCGGGGGTCAGGTGCGATCGGGCTGGGATATCGAAAAATTACAAAGTAGCTGCTCACGACTAAGGTCAGCACCGTAGAGAATTCCACCACAAGGGCCGCTTCTGCGCCCAGCAAACTATTGCTCACGGCAATGTAGCTCAATAGCAGCGAAAATTCTGAGGCCTGGCCCAACCGGTAGCCTACTTCCCATGCCACTTTCGATTCTTCGTTCTGCATTCTCAACAACCCTGCAAACACCACCGGTTTTATCGCAATCAATAGACTCGCGATGAGAAGCGCCGGCAACCAGACCTGGGGAATGAGCTCGATGTTGAGTGCCGCGCCAACCGAAAAGAAGAACAGCACCAGGAAAAAGTCACGCAGGGGTCGCAGGCTTTCTGCTATGTATTGGGAAATCGGGCTGGTGGCCAACGATACGCCGGCGATGAAGGCGCCGATTTCAAGCGACAGGCCGAATGCCGCGGCGAGGTTAGCGATTGCCAAGCACCACCCGATGGCGACCAGGAATATGTATTCATGAAAGGCATCGAAGGTCCGAATCAGATACAACAAACCAAAACGAACTCCTCCGACCGCGATCAATCCGACCAGTGGAAGGCCAAGGAATATAGACGCCACACTGGTCAGAAGGGCATTCATGTCCACGCCAAGTCCAGTGATCAGCAAAATGGCTAGAATTGCCAGCAGGTCCTGTATGAGTAGCAGGCTGACCACAATTTCACCCACGTGCCGGTGATGTAGGGCCGTGGTCGGCAACAGTTTGATACCAAGGATGGTGCTCGAAAATGACACCGCGATGCCGGTTACCGCCGCTTCGATCGGCGTGTATCCAAACAGCGTCATAACGCCGAAACCCAGCGCAAAGAACACTGCAGTCGTTCCCAGCGCGGTCAACAGCGACTCGCCGACCATGTTTCTGAGTTTGCTTGGTTGCAGGTCCAGGCCCACCAGAAACAGCAGGAAGATGATGCCGAACTCCGCTATCTCGGACAACAGAGTAGGGTCGTCAACCAAGCCGGCGCCAAATGGCCCTAGCAGACATCCCAGGCCAATGTAGGCCACCAACATGGGCTGACGCGTATACAGCGCCACCGTGGCGAGAACCGCCGCCCCGGAAAAAATATAGAAAAACGACTCGATGATGCCAGCATGGGGCATGAAGAGATTAGCTTGACCCGCTTAGTTGCGGGATAGTCTACGCGTCAGGCGACTCGTTGCACACGCTTCGCGCGATCTGGTACGACTACCGAGGCTTGATACAAACCGCTATAAGGCTCCAGCAGGTCGAGTGCGGTGGATGTCTCTACTGCTGCGGGGAGTTCCAGCGCATCAAACCCGCACCGAATCATGTAGTGCAGAACATCCTCGTGAATAGCGCCGAGTGCACGCAATTCTCTGCCATACGCCAGTCGCGTGCGGATCAGGACTGCCAGCGACAAGCCACGACCATCGGTAAAGGCAGGGAAATCAATACCGATAGCCTGTGCCTCGGCGAAGCGGCGTTCGAGTTCGTCATCCACCGCCAGAAGCAAGGCGTCGCCGGGCTGCCAATCCTCCGTAGTCTTCCACTGCATTGCCTCGTTGACAGCCTCGCGGTGCCAACCACTGGGCCCGAGTTTAATCAGATTTGACATAGATACGCTCCTTGAATGGATCCAATCCGACGCGGCGGATACAGCTTGAAAAAGTTTCGTCTTCGATGCGCAGATCTACGAAGACTTCCAAAATCGTGGCGATGACGTCGGTAACTTCGGCGCGGGCAAATGATGGACCGATGATCTGGCCTAGACCTGCCTCGTTGCCCGAATGCCCGGCATGACCACCGAGGGAGATCTGATAGAACTCCTGCCCCTTTTTGTCGACCCCGAGGATACCGATGTTGCCGACATGGTGGTGCCCGCACGCATTCATGCAGCCGGAAATGTTGACGTCCAGATCGCCTAGATCGTGCAGGTAGTCGTAGTCGTCAAAGCGGCGCTGGATGGCTTCTGCTACAGGAATAGACTTGGCGTTTGCCAACGAGCAATAGTCGCCGCCCGGACAGCAGATGATATCTGTCAGAAGGCCGGAGTTCGGGGTGGCCAACTCGTGTTCACACGCGCTTTGCCAGAGTTCGAAAAGACTTTCGCGCGGCACGTGGGGCAGCACGAAATTCTGCTCGTGGCTGATGCGTAATTCATTGCAGCTGTATTGGTCTGCCCAGGCAGCCACCGCGTCCATCTGTGCGTCGCTCACGTCTCCAGGAGGTACACCCACGGCTTTGGTAGAGAGGGTTACGATGGCGTGGTTGTCTGACTTGTGAGCCGTGACATTGTGATGTAGCCACAGGCTGAAGTCGGAATGCTCGAGGCGCAGATCGTCTAACGATGATTGTTGCGCATCATGCTGATCGAGCACAGGCGGTGAAAACGCGTCCTCCATACGTTGTACGTCGGATTCTGCCAGGGTCGATGCGCCGTCTTTGACGTGTGCCCAATCTTCCTCCACGCGCGCCTTGAAGCCTTCGGCGGTCATGGCGCGCACGAGGATCTTGATACGGGCCTTATATTTATTGTCGCGGCGACCATAGCGGTTGTAAACGCGCATGATCGATTCGAGGTACGTCAGCAAATGCTTTACCGGCAACCCCTCGTATATCATTGCGCCGATCACAGGCGTGCGGCCCAAACCGCCGCCAACGAAGACATCAAACACGACGCCTTGCTTAGTGTCCTGATAAGCACGCAACCCAATATCATGCACCGCGATGGCTGCCCGATCTTTGCTGGCGCCGGTAACCGCGATTTTGAACTTGCGCGGCAGCCATTCGAACTCGGGGTGGTTGGTAGACCACTGCCGCATAATCTCGCAGTACGGACGCGGGTCGACGATTTCATCCGCAGCAGCGCCCGCAAATTCATCCGTCGTTACATTGCGGATGCAGCTTCCGCTGGTCTGGATCGCATGCATATCGACGGCAGCCAGTTCCTCGAGGATGTCAGGAACTTCTGCCAGTTCGGGCCAATTGAACTGCATGTTCTGGCGCGTGCTTAAATGCCCGTAACCACGATCATAGGTACGGGCGATGTGGGCAAGCTTGCGTAGCTGATCCGCTGACAATGTTCCGTAGGGCACCGCGACACGCAGCATGGGCGCCAGGCGCTGCACGTACAGGCCGTTGCGCAAGCGTAGTTGTAGGAATTCGTCCTCGCTGAGTTTCCCCGCAAGATAGCGCTCGGTCTGTGCGCGATAGTGGCTAACGCGCTCAGCGAGGAAGGTGCGGTCGAACTCGTCGTATCGGTACATGCTATCTGGGTCAAGACGTAGTCTGGCCGGGCACATTAGCAGGGCGTTAAATGCTTGCCAAAGGACCAACTCTTCTAAGCTTAGATGCGAATGGCGCGCCCTGAGAGGACCATTGAGCGCTTGATGGTTCGGACGAGGATGCCTAGCGAAGTACGGCGGCAACTAGATTATAATTGCGCCGCAATTTTTCTTTGATGGGACCATCATGAGCGACGACCAGACATCTGCGCCCGAGGCCAAGGATCCAGGCGATTCCAAGGCCGATATCAAGGCGCTAATCATCGTATTCACCGCATTGGTCGCCATGGCGGTGCACTTTATCTCAGGCTTTACGTTCGATTTCTAGCTTGCGTCCCGGCGCTAATCCACCAGAACTGGCCGCAATCGCCGCTGCGCATCCTCAACGCTGATGCTCTTGCGTTCGGCATAACTTTCCAGCTGATCCTGGTCGATCTTACCGATCCCGAAATAGCGACTTTGCGGATGGGAGAAGTACCACCCACTGACCGCGGCGGCGGGGCTCATGGCGAAGCCATCGGTGAGTGAGATCCCGGTATTCTGCGTGGCGTTTAACAGACGAAACAGGGTTTCTTTCTCGCTATGCTCGGGGCAGGCGGGGTAGCCGGGGGCAGGGCGTATGCCCTGATACTTCTCCGCGATCAGATCTTCATTCGCAACGGTGTCGTCGGTTTCGTATCCCCAGGCTGTGCGGCGCACATGCGCGTGCAGATACTCTGCAAAGGCTTCAGCCAGCCGGTCCGCCAGAGCTTTGATCATGATTTCCGCATAGTCGTCGCCGGCATGATCTGCGAGCACAGCATCGATCTTTAACCCCGCAGTCACAGCGAATCCACCTATATAGTCCGCTGTGCCTGGGGGAGCGATAAAATCCGCCAGACCGTAATTCGGTGCTTCATCATCTGGTTTGGGTGACTGTTGCCGCAAGTGATGCAATGTCGCGGCGGCGTCTTCCCGAGTCTCAGATGAGAACACTTCGATGTCATCGGTGCCGTTGCGGTTGGCGGGCCACAGGCCATAAACACCTTTGGCGCCCAAGCGTCCGTCTTCGATGAGCCAGTCCAACATTTTCTGTGCGTCGTCGAACAGACCTCGAGCCGCTTCCCCGACAACCTCGTCGTCCAGAATGCGGGGATATTTGCCCGCCAGTTCCCATGTCATGAAAAAAGGGGTCCAGTCGATGTATGGCACCAGATCGCGAATTGCTGGCGTGATGGTATTTACGCCAAGTGTGTTTGGCACTGGAGGCTGGTAGTTGGCCCACTCTTCTCGTACGGCATTGGCTTGAGCGTCGGCGTAGGCCAAAAAGACCCTCTTCGAGCGGCGTGCTTCAACGCGGTTGCGTACGGTCCGGTACTCTTCAGCAATATTGGCGGCGTATTGGGCGTAGCGCTCTGGGTTGGACAGTAGCTCGCTTGCGACGTTGACGGCCCGGGATGCATCCGTGACATAAACCGTCGCTGAATTGTCGTAACACGGTGCGATTTTCGCCGCAGTGTGCGCCTTACTGGTCGTCGCACCGCCAATCAACAGAGGCACATGAAACTCCCGACGCTGCATTTCACTTGCGACGTTGACCATTTCATCCAGCGACGGCGTGATGAGCCCGGATAGCCCGATGGCCACCGCGCCCTCATCAATGGCGGTTTGTAGAATTTTCTCTGCGGGTACCATTACGCCAAGGTCTATAACTTCATAGTTATTACACTGCAGCACCACGCCCACTATGTTTTTGCCAATGTCATGCACGTCGCCCTTTACCGTCGCCATGACAATTTTGCCCTTGGTGCTGACGGCACCGGCCTGTTCCAGTTCTATGTAAGGGATCAAGTGTCCGACGGCCTGTTTCATCACCCGCGCGCTCTTGACCACCTGTGGCAGGAACATCTTGCCACTACCAAACAGGTCGCCGACGACGCTCATGCCCTGCATGAGAGGGCCTTCAATGACGTCCAATGGTGTCACTGCAGCAAGCCGCGCTTCCTCGGTGTCGTCGATGATGTACTCGGTGATTCCTTTGACCAATGCGTGGGACAGGCGCCCGCCAACGTCGAGTTCGCGCCAGGCATCGTTGCGTTCCGTGGTCTCACGTGGCGTCTGCCCCGCCAATTGATCGGCGACTTCCAACAATCGCTCGGTGGCGTCATCACGCCGATTGAGTACCAGATCTTCTACCCGCTCACGCAGGGCTTCGGGTAGATCCGCATATATTCCCAACTGTCCCGGGTTGACGATGCCCATGGTCAGACCAGCTTGTATCGCGTGGTAGAGGAAGACTGTGTGAATCGCTTCGCGTACGGGATTGTTCCCACGAAAAGCAAACGAAACGTTGCTCAATCCGCCGGAGGTTTTGGCGCCGGGAAGATTGTCGCGTATCCACTTGACCGCCTCGATGTAGTCCACCGCGTAGTTGTTGTGTTCGTCGATACCAGTCCCGATCGCGAATATATTCGGGTCGAAGATGATGTCGGTGGGCGGTAACCCCACAACCTCTGTGAGAATGCGGTAGCTGCGTTCACATATCTCGGTCTTACGCTGGTAGGTGTCGGCCTGTCCGTTTTCGTCGAAAGCCATGACCACGACTGCCGCGCCATAGCGCCGACACTGTCGGGCATTGGCAATGAACGCCTCTTCACCTTCTTTGAGGCTGATGGAATTGACCACCGCCTTGCCTTGCACGCACTTGAGGCCTGCTTCGATAATGCTCCACTGGCTCGAATCGATCATCACCGGTACGCGCGCGATATCGGGTTCCGAAGCGATCAGGTGCAAAAACGTCACCATAGCTTCGGCGCCGTCCAGCATGCCCTCATCCATGTTGATATCGATGATCTGCGCGCCGTTTTCTACCTGCTGACGAGCCACATCCAGAGCTTCTTCGTACAGATTCTCTCGGATCAGGCGCGCGAATCGGGCTGAACCGGTGACGTTGGTGCGTTCGCCGACGTTAACGAACAATGACTCAGGGCCGACGTTGAGTGCCTCCAGCCCGGACAGTTGAAGTCGCGAATCAGGTGTGGGTACCTCGCGTGGCGCGATTCCAGCTACGCGTTCTACGATGGCAGCGATGTGCTCCGGTGTGGTCCCGCAACATCCGCCAATGATGTTCAGCCAGCCCTGGTCAGCGAACTCGCCGATGATGGTAGCCATGTCTTCAGGCGTTTGATCGTACTCGCCAAACGCATTCGGCAAGCCTGCATTGGGGTGAGCGCTCACCGGAAAAGGCGCCTTCTGCGCTAGCTCGCCAATGTATGGGCGTAACTGTTCCGCGCCGAGGGCGCAGTTCAAGCCCACAGCCAACGGTTGCGCGTGGGCGATGGAAGTCAGGAACGCTTCGCAGGTCTGGCCCGAAAGCGTACGCCCGCTGGCGTCGGTGATGGTCCCAGACACGAGTAAGGGCAGCGGCTCTGCTAACCCCTCATTGGCTTCAACTGCGGCATAAATGGCAGCCTTGGCGTTTAGCGAATCGTAGATGGTCTCGAGCAGCAGAATGTCAACGCCACCGGCTATGAGTCCCTGAATGGCTTCTGCATAACTTGCCACCAGCTCTTCCCAGTAAATGTTGCGAAAACCCGGACGGTCGACGTCTGGTGAAAGGCTTGCGGTACGATTAGTAGGGCCTACGCTACCGGCCACGAAGCGTGGACGTTCAGCGCTTGAGTAGCTGGCCGCGACTTGGCACGCAATACGCGCTCCAGTTTCGTTTAGTTCAAAGGCCATATCCTGCGTAGAAAAGTCGGCCTGAGCGACACTCGTCGCCGAGAATGTATTGGTTTTTATGATGTCGGCGCCGGCTTCAAGATACGCCGCGTGAACTTCCTTCACTATGTCGGGACGGGTGATGCTCAAAAGGTCGAGGTTGCCCAGCAGTGGCGAGGGGTGATCCGCCAGCTGGTCGTTACGAAAATCATTCTCTGCGAGCTTGTAGCCCTGCAGCGCTGTCCCATAGGCACCATCCAGCACCAGAATTCGTTGTTTGAGCAGGTCCTGCAGGCTATGCGCAGGCTTGGCAATAGTTGATATGGACTCGGACATGGGTGATGGCAGTCTACGAACGTGGGATGGCGCCACTATACAAGCGTGCTGTATGAGCACAATTGAAGTTTGTGGGAATTAAGTTGAGTGAAATTAATGCACGCAGAAAGCACTATACCCGACTAAAATAGTCGGGTATAAAACGCACCTCACAACAAGCGACCAGATATCTGCAACCATGATCGAGATTTCCGACGCCGCCCAGACTTATCTAAAAGAGCTGCTCGAGAAGCAGGAAGGTGACGGTGTCGCTATTCGTGTCTTTGTCGCGCAACCTGGGACGCCGCACGCAGAGACTTGTATCGCGTACTGCCAGCCCGGCGAGGAGCAGGAAGGTGACGTCGCGGTAGAGTACGAGGGCTTTAGGGCATGGTTCGAGGGACGCAGTGAGGCATACCTGGTGGACGCGGTAGTGGACTACCAGGAAGACCAGATGGGGGGCCAGCTCACCATCAAAGCGCCGAATTCACGGGTTCCCAACGTAGGTCCGGACTCGCCGCTGGAAGATCGCATCAACTACGTCCTGTACAACGAAATAAACCCAGGTCTAGCCGCCCACGGCGGCATGGTGACATTGGTCGAAATCACCGACGATAAACAGGCCGTGCTACAGTTCGGCGGAGGATGTCAGGGTTGTGCCGCGGTAGACATCACCTTGAAGAACAGCGTGGAAACAACGTTGCTGGAGCGCGTGCCAGACCTATCCGGCGTACTGGACCAGACTGATCACACCGTTACCGAGCACGCTTACTACACCTAGGCCGACGTCCTCGTTGGCGTGCAAGCGATTCAACATTACGCTGCCTTGGCGCTCAGTGCGGCGTTCAATTCCGTCAACATCAAAGCCGTTTCATCCCAGCCGACGCACGCGTCGGTAACCGATACACCATAGGCCATCTCGCGCGGATCAGTAAGGCTCTGGTTGCCGGGCGATAGGTTGCTTTCGATCATTACCCCGGTAATGGAACAGTTACCCGCCTGCAGCTGTTGTCTGACCGACCGCAGCACATTGCCCTGCTGAGTGTGGTCCTTGTTAGAGTTTGCGTGCGAACAATCGACCATGATGGAAGGTGCGCGCTGCAGATCCCGTAACGCCTGTTCTGTTGCCGCGATGCTGCTCTGGTCGTAGTTGGGGCCATTCGAGCCGCCGCGCAATACCACGTGCGCGGCCGGATTTCCGCGGGTGTGAATGACGCTCACCTGGCCCGCGGGACTGATGCCAAGGAATCGATGTGGACTGGTGGCGGACTGCAGCGCGTTTATGGCGACATCGAGGGAGCCATCAGTACCGTTCTTGAATCCCACTGCGCAACTCAACCCGGAAGCCATTTCGCGGTGAGTTTGCGATTCCGTTGTGCGTGCCCCAATAGCCGACCAAGAGATGAGTTCCTGCAGGTATTGCGGCGTAATCGGATCCAGCGCTTCAGTTGCTATCGGTAGGCCCAACGCTGAGATGTCCAGCAACAACTGCCGGGCGATTTCCAAGCCTTCGCCGACGCAGAAGCTATCATCAAGGTGCGGATCGTTGATCAATCCTTTCCAGCCCACTGTGCTACGCGGCTTTTCAAAGTAGGCGCGCATCACCAAGTACAGACTCTCACTCACCTGTGGCCTGAGCGCTGCTAACTTGCGTGCATAGTCGAGTGCGGCGTCCGTGTCGTGAATAGAGCATGGTCCAACCACTACCAACAGGCGCGGATCCTCTCCCATAACAATGTCGCGCACGACTTTGCGGGATTCGTTTACCGCTTCACGAATTTCTTCAGTGACCGGTAGTTTGGCTTTGAGATGTTCCGGGGTTATCAGCACCTGGTGTTTCTCCACATTCAGATTTTCCAATTGCATGCTCTTCTCCTGTTGCGCCGCAAGCTTCCTTGCGTGCTATCCGGGACGGGGAAACCATAAAGAAAAACCCCGTGGAGCTTGTCGCCCGACGGGGTTTCCGCGGAAGGCAACTCGCTGCCTTCCCATGTAATGTCGAAGGCCGGCTAGACTACAAAATAGGTAAAGTAGCTGCGCCAGCCGAAGGAAATAGCGACGACTGACCCGGTGTGCATGGCCATCTTGTTGGCCCGCACCCGCAGATCGTGTATCGGCCGTCTGGCCGCTTTGTTTGTCATCGTCAGTTCCATAAGGCGTGGATACTAACGCGCCATTATCAAATTGCAATGACCAATACTGGGTTCCCAGGGCGTCGCCTGTAGCGGGCGACGTGGCCGTTAGGCTAAACTCGCGGGCTTCTGTCGCCCTGCAATTGCACATCGAGCACCTGTTTGTCAGCCCAACGAGTAAGTTTCGTCAGTTTAGGTTGCCCCAAGGCCCTGGTTGATTCCGAGCATATCGTGACTCGCTTGTCCGACGACGGGTTTGACGTGGTGGGCGAACAAGACGCGGCCGAGGTCGTGGTGGTCAACACGTGCGGTTTCATTGATGCCGCCAAGGCCGAAAGCTACGCCGCGATTGAACAGGCGCTAGACATGGGCCGCGAGGTGGTTGTTACCGGTTGCATGGGTGCCAGACGCGACGAACTGCTATCGCGATACCCGCAACTTCAGCATGTCAGCGGTCCGGGGGACGTCGCACCGGTGGTTGACGCCGTGCAGGGTTACTATCCCGCTCGCCGGGCGGTACGCGCCAATCGTTGGATGGGGCCTTCCCCGCGCGAGGCGCGCCTGCGGTTAACTCCGCCACACTATGGCTACTTGAAAATCTCTGAAGGGTGCAACCACAAATGCAGCTTCTGCATCATCCCAAGCATGCGCGGTCAGCTGCGCTCGAATCCACTCGAGTCCGTGGTGGCGGAAGCACAGACCATGGCCGCGGAAGGAGTCAAGGAATTGTTGCTGATCGCGCAGGATCTGGGCGCCTATGGTTCCGACCTGAAATACGCCGACGCATCGATGCCTGGTGGTGCAGTTGAAACGAGGCTGTTCGAGCTGTGCCGCATTCTCGCCGATATCGCCCCGTGGGTTCGTCTGCATTACGTTTACCCCTATCCGAGTGTGGACCGCCTGGTTGAGCTTATGGCAGACGGTAAAATCCTGCCCTACCTGGATGTCCCACTTCAGCACGCATCGCCGCGAATTCTAAAGGCGATGAGGCGACCGGCAGCTGCGGAAAAAGCCCTGCAACGCATCCGTTCGTGGCGGGAAATCTGTCCGGACCTCGCCATCCGCAGCACATTTATCGTAGGTTTTCCCGGTGAAACAGAAGAGGATGTGGGTCTACTCCTGGATTTTCTCGCAGCCGCACAGCTGGACCGGGTTGGTTGTTTCCCTTACTCCCACGTTGATGGTGCAGCGGCAAACCAGCTTGGGGGCGCCGTGGATGAGCGAGACATGCTTGATCGCCAGGAAATGGTATATGAGTTACAGGCCAGCATCAGCGCGGAGCGCCTGGACCGGCTGGTCGGTAAGCGTCTACAGGTACTGGTCGATAAATCCGGAGACGTGTGTACAGCGCGAACCAGATACGATGCTCCGGAGATTGATGGGGTGGTTTATATCAAAGACGGTGGCCGCGAGTTGCACCCAGGAGACATGGCTTGGGTGAACATCGAGCGTCACGACGAGCACGATCTGTATGGGCGCTTGCAGGGAAGGGCAACACAAATCCTCTAGCGCCTCGCTCATTACATTCGCCGCTATCTCCGAGCGCTTTCCCACGCTAAAATACGCTTCTCTAAATCTATTTGAATACCAGCGAGGCGGCGAGAAAATGTGGCATCTCATCGAGCATTTCTTTGATCAGAACATTGTAATGAAGGCAATGATCGGATTCGGATGGTTGTGCGTACTGATCATGGTTTCCAGTTTTGCCGAGGCTACCTGGAATAAATTCATTGTTCCGATGATGGGCGGCTAACAGGCTCATGTGGTTATCTTCATTGAGTGATGACCAGCGACAGGCGCTGATCAGGCTCGCGCATAACGTGGTTGTGTCCGACGGGTTGTTGGACCCGAACGAAGAAGGCATGCTGGATGAGTTTCGTCGAGAAATGGGTCTGGGTGTTAGCGAAGAGGTCGAGTATCTGGAACTGGACGGCATCGGCGAGATTTTCAACAGCCGGCGCTCTCGCATCATAGCGCTGCTGAATCTGATTAAACTCAGTTACGCGGACGGCGCGTTTGAGATCGAGGAAGAATGCCTGCTGAAAGAAATCAGCCAGGCATTCTCGGTACCGGAAGCCGAATTCATGCTGATCGACAATTGGATACGACGGCTGACAAGCCTCGAAGCCGAAGCCCTGGACATGATGGAGAACTAGGCGCAGTGGCTAGGCGGGTAGGCTTTGCTGGGCTTTAAAGCGCGCTTCCAATATCGACAGCTCTTCTTCTACCATTGCCTGGTCGTGCTGCAGCTCTGAACCGGTACGGAACTGAACGCCGCAACGGTAGCCTTCGCTCACGCTTACGCAGTTGTGCACCACACCAATCACTTCGTCTAACTTCATCTCGCCGGTGACCAGGGTCATGAACAACGTCGTATCCTTTGGCAGAGGCTGGTCAAGAATGACGGCCAACCCGTGTCGGTTGAAATCCTGCGCCAACCCGTCCAGCTGACCGAGGCGGCCTTTCCTGCGCGCTCGCACCAATAGCCCGTCGCTGGGGAAACGCGGGTTATTTCGACGATCTGCGAGGCCAAGGGAGGGCATTCGCCGATGCTAGCTTGTATCGGTGCGGGGCAACGTGATACATCGCTCAAAACGGATCCGACGCTGTGCTTGAAAAGGGCGAAGCTTGGGTTAGCTGCGCGACAGCAAAACGCGCTTGGCTTCGTTTAGTTGCTGTGCCAGTAACGCCGAGCCGCCTTTGTCCGGGTGCACGCGTTGCATCAATTTACGATGTGCAGCCACCACGGCTTGTTCGTCGGGAGCTTGCGCTTCCAACCCTAGAATCGCGCGTGCCTGATTGACGTCCATGGTGTCGGCTGGCACAGCGCGCGAATCGGTGTGCGTGTTGTTGCGCCGGGTCAGGCGGCTGAGGCCAATGAATACCAGCGCCGCCAGCGCGATGAAAAGCAGGATCTTCAAAAGCGGATTACACAGCCATGAGAAGAACGTATCATGCCATGAATCCAGCAAAGCACTAGCGCATCGGATTGGATCAAACTGAACTACAAGGTTGGCTCGACGAGCTTCGCGTTGAACACAGAGATCTCGATGTGGTCATCAAGCACCTGATTGAAGGTAGCCACCACGACGGTTTGCGCATACAACGTCTGAAGCGTCGCAAGCTCAAGCTCAAAGACATGATCATCAAGCTCGAAAGCGAGCTGATACCGGATCTGGACGCATGACCCGCCCCGGCAAGCCGCTGACTGTCGCGATTTCTTCCACCGCATTGTTCGATCTGACTGAATCGAATGATATTTACGTTGAGCAGGGCCTGGAAGCCTACCGGCGATATCAGATCGCACGGGAGGAAGAACGGCTGCTACCGGGCGACGGTTTCCAGCTTGTAGAGAAACTATTAAATATCAATAAATTACTAAATAAACCTCGAGTTGAAGTGATTCTTTTATCGCGCAATTCTGCGGACACCGGATTGCGCGTCTTCAACTCTATCCGCGGCTACGATCTGAACATCACGCGGGCGGCGTTTTGCGGTGGACAATCTCCATATCGTTACATTAACGCCTTTGGATGTGACCTGTTCCTGTCCACTTTTGCCGAAGATGTTCGTCAGGCACTGGCGCAGAATGTGGCCGCCGCGCAGCTCCTGGGCGAGTATCGTGGCCACGACGACCGTCAAAACAACAGTTCAGATCCGGGCGGCGCCACCTTGCACCTGGCATTCGACGGTGACGCTGTATTATTTTCCGACGAGGCAGAGCAGATCTACCAGGCAGATGGGTTGGAGGCGTTCGCCGCGTCTGAAGCAAGCCAGGCGCAAAACCCTCTCGGCGGCGGGCCATTCAAGGCGTTTTTGTCCGTTCTGCACGAGTTGCAGCAGGAGTTTCCGGAAGGGGAGAGCCCTATACGCACAGCTTTAGTTACAGCACGCGGAGCTCCAGCCCATGAACGGGTCATTCGCACCCTGCGGGACTGGGATATTCGTCTTGATGAGTCGCTGTTTCTAGGAGGCATGGACAAAACTGAATTCTTGCGCTCTTTTGCCGCAGACATTTTCTTTGACGATCAGACCGGTCATTGCGAGAAGGCTGCCGAACACGTTCCATCTGGCCATGTGCCACATGGAGTGACGAACCAGCCCTAACTAATTGTTTGATCCTGCTTCGTTTTCCCGTTTTTTGAGTTATGCTTAACGCCGTTCTTATAACCATCCAGCATTTGGAAGCAGAGGAACGTAGCGATGAAGTTGCAACAGTTGAGATACATCTGGGAAGTCGCGCACCATGACCTGAACGTGTCTGCGACAGCGCAGAGCCTGTTCACGTCTCAACCAGGCATCAGCAAGCAGATAAGGCTGCTGGAGGACGAGCTGGACGTGGAAATATTCGCGCGCAGCGGTAAACACTTGACCCACGTGACCCAGGTGGGAGAAGTGATCATCGAAATGGCTGGTGAGATCTTGCGTGAAGTCAATGCCATCAAACAGGTCGCGCAGGAGTATTCCAACGAAAAAGAAGGCAGTCTCTCCATCGCGACCACGCACACGCAGGCACGTTACGCGCTGCCTGCGATCATTGGGCGGTTCAGGCAGGACTATCCCGATGTGACGCTGCACATGAACCAGGGCTCTCCAGAGCAGATAGCTGAGTTGGCTGCCGCCGGCGAAGTAGACTTCGCCATAGCGACGGAAGGCCTCAACCTCTTCAACGATCTCGTCATGATGCCTTGTTACCGTTGGAACAGAGCTGTGGTCGTGCCAAAGGATCATCCGCTTTGTGCGTCGTCCAAGCTGACGCTGGAGGAGGTCGCGCGGCATCCCATAGTCACCTACGTGTTTGGCTTCACCGGGCGTTCCAAGCTCGATGATGCGTTCCGCAGCGACGGTCTGTCGCCCAGCGTGGTGTTCACAGCCACCGATACAGATGTCATCAAGACCTACGTCCGGTTAGGGCTCGGCGTTGGCATTATTGCGCAAATGGCCTACGAACCGGCCCAGGACGGCGACCTGGTGGCACTGGACGCCTCGCATCTGTTTGAGCCAAGCGTCACCCACATAGGCTTTCGCAAAGGCACATTTCTGCGCCGTTACATGCTGGACTTCATAGGGGCATTTGCTCCGCATCTTGACGAAGAAACGGTAACCCGTGCGGTGGCTTGTTCGACACGCAACGAAAGAGAAGCGATGTTCGAGAATTTTGACTTACCGGACAAATAGTTTGGACATACTGTGTTTAGATCTCGAAGGGGTGCTGGTACCGGAAGTGTGGCAGGCCGTGGCATCCGCTACTTCAGTAGACGCGTTGCAGAAGACGACGCGCGACATCCCGATTTACGATGAGCTCATGCAACACCGCCTCGCTGTACTGGCAGAGCATGACATCACCATGTCAGATATCAGAACCCAGATCGCTTTGCTGGACCCCTTGCCAGGCGCCAGGGAGTTCCTGGATTGGGCACGGAAGCGTTTCCAGGTGGCGATCATCTCGGATACGTTCTATGACTTTGCCGGCCCGCTCATGGACAAGCTCGGCCAGCCATTGTTGCTGTGTCACCAATTGGTGGTGAAGGATGACCGTATCGTCGACTATCAGATTCGGCAGCCTGATCCGAAGCGCTGCTCGGTACAGGCATTCAAATCATTGCGCTATACGGTATTTGCAGCCGGTGATTCGTTCAACGACGTGACCATGCTAGAGGAAGCGGACCATGGGTTCTTCTTTCAGGCGCCGCAGAATGTGTGCGCGAAATTTCCTCAGTATCCCCGCGCAGCGGACTATCAGGAATTACGTCAGCTATTGACCGCGGCTGGTTGAATCACTCTGGGTCAGATACGCAGCGTGCGCAACTCGTTGTCTTCAACGCTTTTCGCCCAGGCGAGATTGAAGACTTCCGTCAAGCGTTTGCAGGTGACCGGGTTTGCCAGATCCGCCACGCCATCGTGCTTATCGTACGCAGGGAGCAACCAGTAGCCGTCCAGGTCGGCGCACACATAAGAAGAGGTTTTGGCGCCAGGACTTTCGCGTAACACCTGAATCTTGATCTTCTCATCGAGACGCCTTGCCAGCTCCACTATGCGATGCCCTCGGTCCACCATGGGTTTACTGTCGAAAATGAGGATGCGTATCTCGACGCGAGGCGCGCTGCGTGCCAATGCCGATAACGCTGCAATCAGCGGCTCTTTGTCGAACAGCTCATGGTCGAGGTACGGACTCAATATCAGCAGTCGCCGACTAGCGCTTTCGATGACTTTCTGCAGGGCATCGGTACACGCGCTGAACCCTGTAAATGGCTGCGGCTGGCTTTGCGGTTCTGCCATGGCTGGTCGTGGCGTCTGCTCGCGAATCCGTGGTGCCGTAGCCGCGGCATCTGCATCAGCAACGAATGCCACCGGCAATTTCATCTCCATGGCACGGTGTGGAATGCCGGCTTCCTCGAACTCGTCACCGTAAGGTAGAAAACCGCCACGCCTATAGAATTCTTCGGCATAAGTTTGCGCATGCAGATACAGCCGGTCGAAGCCCTGGGATTTGCCATGTTCTACCGCTGCCCCTAGCAGCATCGCACCAACGCCTGTGCCGCGATGCTCCTCTAACACTGCCATTCGACCGATCTGCCCGCTGGGCAGCAGTCGGGCACATCCGATGTGCTGACCAAACTCGTTGACGGCCAGGAAATGAGTGCTGGCGTCGTCCTGTCCGTCCCACTCGATTTCCCGGGGCACCTGTTGTTCTTCGATGAAAACTACCTCGCGAATGCTTTGCAGCGATTCGCGATGATCGACCCAATCCGCCTTTACTACATGAATGTCCACGGCCATGTTGGGCAGTATTCCCGCCTAATCTTCAAGTTGTTGACTGGCGAGCGCAGCCGCGATACCCACGTACGACCCGGGCGTCAGGTGTTGCAGTTCAAGCCTGGCCGCTTCGGGAAGCTCCAGAGCGCCGATGACCTCTTGAAACAAAGACTCATTCATCTGCTGTCCTCGCGTGGCCGCCTTCAGCTGCTCGTACGGTTCCGCCATGCGGTATTTGCGCATAACGGTCTGAACCGCCTCCGCCAGCACCTCCCAGCTGCCATCGAGGTCTGCGGAAATTTTCGCCGTGTTGACCTCGAGCCTGGACAGGCCTTTCAGAGTCGCCTGATAAGCAATTGAGCAATGTGCGAAGGCAGTACCAATGTTACGTAACACGGTTGAATCTGACAGATCCCGCTGCCATCGGGACACCGGCAGTTTGCCTGCCATGTGGTCCAGCAAGCTGTTGGCTACGCCGAGATTACCTTCCGAGTTTTCAAAATCGATGGGATTTATCTTGTGCGGCATAGTGGAAGAGCCGGTTTCTCCTTCGACCTTGCGCTGGGTGAAGTAGTCGATGGCTATATAGCTCCATATGTCGCGGTCGAAGTCGAGCAGGATCTGATTGACTCGCGTCAATGTGTGGAAGATCTCGGCGAGGTAATCGTGCGGCTCTATCTGCGTGGTCCACGGGTTGTTGCTGAGTCCCAGGCGCGTGACAAAGGCTTCCGACAGGGCTGCCCAATCCGCATCGGGGTATGCGCTGACGTGAGCGTTGAAGTTGCCGACGGCGCCGTTGAACTTGGCCAGCACCTGGTTTTCCGCGAGAAGTTTGCGCTGGCGTTGCAGACGCGCAGATACGTTTCTGAATTCTTTACCCAACGTCGTCGGCGATGCGGTCTGACCATGGGTACGCGCAAGCATCGCCAGGTCGGCATGCTGTACAGACAGATTATCCAGCGCTTCGATCAAGGCATCGATTTGCGGGAGTAGCACCCGCGCTCGCGCGCTCTGCACCATCAATGCATACGCTGTGTTGTTGATGTCTTCTGAGGTGCAGCAGAAATGCACCCATTCAACGAGCCCAGCCAAGCTGGCGCGCTCTGCGAGCTTGGACTTAACAAAATATTCAACGGCTTTGACATCGTGGTTGGTGGTCGCTTCGAATTCCTTGATGGCCGCGGCAGACGATACGTCGAACTCAGCGGCGATGTTCTTGACCAATGCTCGGTCTTCATCGCTTAACCCAGGGAATTCCTGGATCTGGGGTTGCTCACTCAAGAACAGGAACCACTCGCACTCGACCTGCACGCGAAAGTGCATCAGGCCGTACTCGCTGGTCAGCTCTGCTAAAGGCGCCACCTTGCTGCGATAGCGTCCGTCGATGGCGCTTATGGCGAGAATTGAATCGACACTACTCATGATCGCTATGTTAACCGAATGTTTGTATCTGCATGTTGTATGCGCGCGCCCCCAAGCATGACATCTCCGTCGTAAAACGCCACGAACTGACCAGGGGTGATTGCTCGTTGTGGCCGTTCGAATCGGATCAACAATTTCCCGTCCGCCGCATTTTGAACGGTACAGTCTTGATCAGCTTGTCGATAGCGTATCTTGGCCGAGCAGGATACGGGCAGAGGCACATCGAGCAGCCAGTTCGTGTCAGTGGCTCGCAGCCACTCACCATTCAGCAGGGAGGGGTCCTGGGTGACTACCAGGGTGTGTGTCGCATTCAGTTTCGCGGCCACGTACCACGGTGCTTCTGCGCGTCCGCGCACGCCACCGATGTTCATGCCCTGGCGCTGGCCAATTGTGTACAGATGGAGGCCGCGATGTTCACCGATATGGCGCCGGTTCTCGTCGACAATCTCACCTGGGCGGTCATCAATGTAGCGCTCCAGGAAATCAGCGAAACGGCGTTCGCCAATAAAACAAATGCCGGTACTGTCTTTGCGAGCGTGATTGTGCAGGCCTAGATCGGCCGCAAGCTTGCGAACCTCTCCCTTATCCCACGCGCCTAGCGGGAAAAGACATTTCTGCAACTGAGTTCGCGGCACCGCCTGGAGGAAATAGCTCTGGTCCTTGTTGTGGTCCGTACCCTTGCACAAACGATAGTCGTCACCACGCCCGTGACTGCGGGCATAGTGGCCAGTGGCGATGAAATCACCTCCTAAGCGCTCTGCGTAGGCAACGAACTGCTTGAATTTGATCTCGCGATTGCACAGCACGTCAGGATTGGGTGTGTGGCCGGCCCGATAATCCAGCAGGAAATCCTCGAATACATTATCCCAATACTCGGCGGCGAAGTTGGCGGTGTGTAGTTTAATGTCCATCTGGTCGCAGACCCGTTGGGCATCGGCCAGGTCCTGCAACGCCGTGCAGTACTCGGTGCCGTCATCTTCTTCCCAGTTCTTCATGAACAGGCCTTCCACGACGTGGCCCTGGCGCAACAGAAGGTGAGCCGCGACCGATGAATCCACGCCTCCCGACATCCCAAGAATGACGCGAGCCGGTTGCTGTTTTGTGGTGATGGACATGAAGCAAACGTGACTGCTTATACCTGCATATTCTATCACTTTGGCAATGTCTGATCTCAACAACGAGATGACCCGAAATACGTCGCGCTGACCAACTTCATGCATAATGCATACAGCTTGTATGCAATGGACTAATAAGGATCATGTCAGACGGAAATCTAAGTCACATCAACAGTGCCGGCGAGGCCAACATGGTTGATGTTTCCGGCAAGGAAGTCAGCCGCCGGCGAGCGGTGGCGGGCGCTCGATTACACATGCTGCCTGCAACTCTGGCCGCCATCAGATCCGACAACCTGAAAAAAGGCGAAGTGTTGGCTGTCGCACGCGTTGCAGGAATTCAGGCCGCCAAGCGTTGCGCTGACCTGATTCCATTGTGTCACCCGTTGCCGCTCACAAAGGTGACCGTCGATTTCGATGTCACTGCTGAAGGTGAGCTGTCTATTACCGCTGAGTGTCGGGTCACTGGGCAGACGGGTGTCGAAATGGAAGCGTTGACCGCAGCGAGCGTAACCGCCTTGACC
>Ga0315336_1001841_pt1 | contig 36694 bp, 41 predicted proteins | sample ASW5metaG_FD_204512 | JGI IMG/M metagenome (GOLD analysis project Ga0315336, IMG submission 204512) | Ammonia-oxidizing marine archaeal communities from Monterey Bay, California, United States - ASW #5 | ecosystem: Environmental > Aquatic > Marine > Intertidal zone | place: USA: California... | reverse complement strand
TGATAGATTCACGGGCCACCTTTAAGAGATCTACCAGACGCTCGCTTCGGAGGATCTCGTCGACCTCACTCTCTCTGGTGCTGTATTGAGCAGCCAGTCGTTTTATCTGGGTTTCTTCATAGCTACCGTAGTGGTAGATATATGAAGCTGGTTCATCCACTAGCCGTTCGGTAATAAAATCGATAGTTTTCTCGAATGCGACTTTTTCCTCATCGTGGTTATGGCACCATTCAAAAACGAACTTGTCATTACGGGCATCCCATATGCCAAAAAGGTATTCCAGTCGTCTCCCTGGATATGTAGGATCTCCTTCCAGATCCAGAAATAAATCTCCGGGCGATGAATCGGGCAGCCGGTAGAGACCCCGACCCAGCTCGGATTGCTTCATCTCGGCTTGAGGTTCTCCCGTAGACCTTTTTTCTAGTAGCAATGTGGCGTTTCTAGAGATTGTTTCGAGAGCGGCATGGCCAATACCCTGTACTCGTTGCCCGGATGCCTTCGACAATTCGGTTACCGAGTGAATGCCGTGGTCTCTTAATCTTCGTACTTGCTGGTTTCTTACTCCGGCTACCAACTTTGCGTCGTCGGCATTTGTCCATAACTCCGAACAATGGTCTCTCCATTTACAATACGAACAAAAACTGCATGGCAAAGGAGTCTCGGTGTCCCGAGTTTCCTTCCTGGTAGTTTTATCTGTGTATTTGGCGAACTCGTCCAGTATGGACATCAGATAATGGGAATAGTTCTCATATGTGAACTGATGTTCCCTGGAGTCCCCGGTGATGATATACATGTGTTCGGGCCGGGCATTCTGCACCAGACCTAGCAGATAAGAATATAAGGATATCTGCAAAACGTTATCGTCCGAAGGATTCATCCTTGATTTGACGTCGGCGACTTCGTATTTGTAGTTACCGAACCTGGATTTACCATCCACTTTCCGGATGTAGTCGGGATAGCCCTGCCAGGGCTGGCAAAACAGGCAGGCCTGATATATGAGGTCGGCTCCGGCAGACATTGCATCAACGGTTTCAAACGCCCGGTCCTCGATAGACCCGTCATACGGAATCTCTCTCACCGTCAATTCATACCTTTCGTACCGGTCTTTAACATCGGCGTGATAGTGTTCTTCGAAATCGTTCCCCTTGTTTTGAAGCATAATATCGAGGGCAGAATCTGCTGCTCTGGGTACGCTCAGGGAAAGGTCAGCAATATCCAAATCTATGGCGAATTTGCATTCGACAAAATCCTTCAGATCCTGGGAGGAATATATGATTTTCCCGTTTACTGCCCGCATGGATCGCTCCTTATCTATGGATATCCATATTATTCTCTCGCCGAATTATTGCACCGATATTTAATTATATTGATGACTGTACTCTACGTAACAAATACCTATCTATCACAGTCACATCTGTTATACGGTGACTCCCGGTGGAACGCCAGTATATGTGGACCTGTCTGTCTGATTACTTGGAAATCAGGTATTGTTTCTGACTATAGGGAATCTCCCTACTCGCGTTTCAGTGTGATTGCATTCAGGTAATCAGGTCAACCACCGGATCAGGATGAGTGTCGGAAAGTGTATTGGTGCCTAGAGCGTCGGCGAGTTGTCCTAGGGCTTGTGAAAAGTTACGCAGTGCTTCCGCCACGAATGTTGATAAAAAGTCTTTCTGGAATCGCGGTTGCAGAGAACTAATTAAAAACGAAATAGGGCAATGGTTTTTAGCTACAGGTTTAGCACCATGGCCAGTGGACCATCCCCCCGTTATAGATCTAATTCCTCTGGGTGATAACCGGTTCCGCGTATCCTAAATGGTCAATCGCTGCTCAATCGCTTAACGGGCCGTGCTAGTTCGACGCTCCTAGCGCTCTATACGGTGTGCTTCCGTAGCTGCGGCCCTCCCCCAAATCCGTCCAGTTATCCTCTGTAAATTCTGACTTCGCTACCCTACCTCCCCGCCAGAATGGCTATGTGCCGCCTTGGGGATCGGATCGCCCTCTTAACTCTTCTCTTCAGCCCTGGTAATCAGGTCCGCTGGGGGCGAATGTGTATATAGTTACCGTTACATGGTGCCCCATCAAGCTTCTGGCCACCTAACCCAATAGACACCCTTTTCCCACGCCGTTAATATACCTTCATCATGATTAGCGAGAGATTACAAAGGCGTATTTACTGCATTCTGGAACAGCTAGAAGACGCGGCCGACCGACGCGACTGGCCTGCAGTTCGGCAAGGAGCGCTCGACCTTCTCGTATTTGACCCGGTGAACGAAGACGCCAAGAATTTTCTAGCGGCCGCCCAGCGCGCATTGGATGTGGAGGTTTGAACAGATGAGCGACACTGGAGACCAGGTCCTTGACCATCTACCCGTTTTCTCCGATGTGACCCCGGAATCCCGATGGGAGCGGCTCCGTGTCCAAGGCTTGGTCGAGCAGCCATTGGAGTTGGACCAAGAATCTCTGTTGGCCCTGGCCCAGCAAAGCATAGCCGAGGATTTCCACTGCGTGGAAGGTTGGGTAGTCCCTAATCAGAAGTGGGAAGGGGTGCCGGTGTCCACGCTCTTGGGCCTGGCCAAACTCCTTCCAGCGGCCGAGTACCTGAGGTTTTCCTCCGGGAGCTACCACGTCAGCTTATCCATGGAAGAAGTGGTTTCTTCTAGCGCTATCATCGCTTTGCGGCTGAATGGGGGAGCGTTGCCTCATGAACACGGTGGCCCTTGTCGGCTGATAGCCGGGGCGAAGAAGGGTAACTTCAGCGTCAAGTGGGTAGACCTCATTGAGGTAACCGCTACACCGGTCGAGGGTACAAGCCGCTTCATAGACATATCTAGTTCACACTAGTGAGAATGGCTATGTGCTGCCTTGCGGACCGGGCCGCTCTTTTAACTCTTCTCTTCAGCCCTGGCGACGGGGTCCGCCGAGTCTAGGAGAGCAATGTCAACAAGCAATCCAAGCTGATACTGACTAATCCCTAATCAAAAAATCCGACATACTCTTGTGTGCCCACTGGAATCAAAATTGTTAGTCTGTTCCAGGAGTAGAGATGGATTCAAGACAGGATAGGATCCAGCTGATCAAATCCGAGTCAGAACGTCTAATTAAGTACCTCTTAAGTACCTCGGAAGATTACCAGCGGATGTTGTCGTTCATCAAACTAACAGGAGCAGTTACCGGCGGTCAGCTGAAAAACCCGTGGGCAAGGTACTCCGGCACGGTCTATGTGGACGGCAGTCTGGCCCCGGAGGGCACACAGGTCCGATTCAGGATACCTTCTCAAGACGAACCTATTGTTGACATTTCTCCTTTGGGAAGAAATGGTTGCCCTTCCTGGTCTCCTGACGGCGAGAAGATAGCCTTTCACTCCGATCGGGGCGGCTACTACGAGATCTACGTCATGAACGCCGACGGCTCCGGCCAGACCAGGCTGACCGACAACACGGCTTGGGATTATACCCCTTCCTGGTCTCCCGACGGCGAGAAGATAGCCTTTGCCTCAGGCCAGGTCAGCAACTTCGATATCTACGTCATGAACGCCGACGGTTCCGGCCAGACCAGGCTGACTAACAACCTGGCTTGGGATTATAATCCTTCCTGGTCTCTCGACGGCGAGAAGTTCGCATTGGACACGTGCGGGACGCCCCCTACAACGAGATCTACGTCATGAACGCCGACGGCTCCAGCCAGACAAGGCTGACCGACAACCGGGCTGATGATCAGGCCCCTTCCTGGTCTCCCGACGGCGAGAAGGGCGAGAAGGGCGAAAGGATCGTCTTTTCCTCGAACCGGGACGGGAACTTCGAGATCTACGACATGAACGTCGACGGCTCCGGCCAGACCAGGCTGACCGACAACCCGGCTCGGGATTGGTACCCTTCCTGGTCGCCCGACGGCGAAAAGATAGTCTTTGACTCGGACCGGGACGGGAACTTCAAGATCTACGTCATGAACGCCGACGGTTCCAACAAGTCTCCGCTCGTGGAGCCGCTGTACACGGTTCCCGAGAGTGACCGGATAGATACGGTGACTTTCAGTACAGCCTCTACTGCCAGAGGCGGAGCATTCTCATCGAACGTCTGGTTCAGCATCCCTGACTCCCCGTTGAAACTGTCGGATTACGACCGGTTGTCCGTTGATGTCCTATTGCCTGACGGGAGGACCGCACAGGCGGCCGACGTAAGGTGGGCGGAGGGGTTCATCAAGACTCTCGCCCTGAACGTGCGTACGGAAAGGCCCGCACCCCCCAACAAGGCTCCCACCGTTACCATAGCCAGCCCATCGGCCGGCAAGTTGTTCCAGACCACGGATAGCATATCTTTCACCGGTTCGGCCACCGATGCCGAAGACGGCTCCCTCACCGGGGCGTCCATGGTGTGGACCTCTAACATCGGTGGACAACTAGGCACCGGCGGGTCCATCAGCGCTACCCTGAGCGCCGGCCCCTATCAGATCACCCTGACAGCCACGGACAGTCAGGGGGCCCAGGGCAGTTCTGCGCTCAGCGTCATGGTTACAGAGCCGGTACCGGTTGATCCAGTGGCGTTGCCGGCCATGGATAGCCAGGCCATGCCCCACATATTCGTTGGTAAGGCCACTATAGGGGGACTGGCCGCTCCGGACGGCACCAAGGTGAGTGTGTGGGTATCGGACTATAACGCTCCCGTAGGCACCGGAGCGGTCTCGGGAGGTCAGTATTCTGTGAAAACCTTCAAGTACGGAGGTGCTTTCGCTGGTAAGACTCTGATATTCAAGATAGCCGACAAGGATACGGGGACCACGGCAACCTGGGAAAGCGGTATGGCTACGGTCCTGGACCTGGCTGTAGATTAAAGGCTAGGGTCCGACCACTAGGTTGAACAAGCCGAGGGGTGTTGGGCTGGAAGGATACCCAGCCCATGAGTAACAAGGCTGCCCCGGATAACCACGGGGCAGCCTTCTACGTTCCTGGAAGAGGCGGGAACTCGGACTTGCCTAGTAATGTTGGCCTCCTACATGGATTAACGAAAAATGACCAGCAACCCTGAACAATGCGCCTCTTGTAAGTGGTACGTAGGTGCCCATGTTGGTAGCCATAAAAAAGGGGAGGAGGATTGGGGTTCTTTTGCTTGCCATACTCACGGTGGTAGGGAGACTCTGGTGGGCGGTTTGGAAGTAATCATCAACCATCCCCACCATCGGGGCAGAAAACCCTGGTGCAAAAGTTGCATCCTAATGGGCGTTCTGGAGATGGCCGCCGGAGGGATATCCGCCTTAATTAAGCCTTGCCGTCGCCGGGGTCGAGGAGTCTAACACTCAAGGAGGATTACTCATTGCCCTTACCAAGATATGTTATTTGGCGTTATAGGCAGCCTCTCAAGATACAGGGTACTTCACAATGGCGGTGGCTACTGGTGCTTCCTGCTTTCCTGCTCGGGTATTTTTTACCCGGTTTTTTGATTAGCATCTTGTGGGAAATCAGTTCGTCGTCGACTTCTGGGATAGACTCTCTGTTGATTCGCGTGTCGGAGGTTCTACAAACGATTGTGACTGGGGTCTGCTCGGTCTTTTTCGCCGGATATTTGGCTCCGCGTAGAGCAAGGGTCGTGAGACTAGTAGCCGCAACCATGAACGTTATCGGGCCTGGGAGTTTCTTAATTTATGCCCTTCTTAATGATTACTACCAAAGTACTCCCACGCTTGAGGTGATTTGGAATATTGTGCTCGTGGTAACTCAGATCGTAGCCGCAATAGCTACCGGTTTGACCAGAGACCTCCGGCAACCAACATCACCGGACAGCTTATCCGAGCCTAAAGTGGAACCATGGGACCGCTTTTAATCACCGGGCGGCCCTGGTGAACATTCTCACCAATTAAATAACGGCATATGGTCAACCAAACCCGATGACGCCCTCGGGGAAACCGACTCCACCCAATCTTTATCATTACCCCAACACCACCCCAACACCACCCCAACACCGGGACTCGGTAAGCACCTCCTGCCACCACCACCGCCCCCCGGTGGCTTCCCCGACCGGGGTGTAGCTGAAACGGGAAAGCCCCCTCGATTGAGGGGGCTACTACTATACGTTCGCGCTGGGCAAAAAAAGCGCTTCCATTGATTACTGAAAACGCTCCACTAGCTCAGCATTCCGAACTCTATTTTGTCAAGGTTTTGTTCCTAGACTAAAAGATTGTATCAAAGCCAGACTGATAGGGGTCACCTTCCGGCCGATGCATTTTTCTAGGCGCTCCAAAACCAAGCCCTTTTGGTGCCCTTGATTATATCCCCAGTACAGATTCACCGCACCATACCCTGGTTTTGGAGCGCCTAAATAAAATCCCCTGCAAGCAGAAGGGTATTTTCGTCAAGGCTTAACACCTAAACCGACTTTCTCAACCAGGCAATCGAACCGATTTGAATCCATCGAGATGCCTGGAAAGTTAGTTGCTGGACGGTTGGACTCTAGTCCGTCTCCTGATACCCTACTCTTTGTTACCTTCTAATATCAGTGTTTCCGGAATCGAATAGTGGGTACGTAAGTTGGCCCAGAAGATGCTGGCAACCCGCTAAAGTAAAACACTATGGGTAAGGAGAAATCAGGGAGATACGGCAGGCTTGTAAGAATCCCTGAGCAGGTGTTGTAGCGTTTGCGGCTGGCTAGGGTCTGAGCTTTCACCTCACTTCTCTTGATCAGGATTCCTTCCCGTATACCGTGGAGGACGGCATCCAGGCTCACGTTGCCAAGGGTTTTGCCTGCCACTGATTTCGACAACCGTCCTAACTCACAACTGTAAGGAGATTTCTATGGCAATCAATCAGGCTGTCGTCGTAGACCAAAAGGTCCCTGGCAAACTCATCATCCGTGATGTTGCAATGCCGCAGCTTTTGCCCTCGGAAGCATTGGTACGTGTATCGGCCATTTCCCTCAACCGCGGTGAAACGCGCCGATCCATCCAGGCTGAGGACGGCTGGCGTCCAGGATGGGACCTCGCCGGTGTGGTGGAACAGGCTGCTACAGATGGCTCAGGTCCTCACACGGGTGGGCGTGTCGTGGGTTTCCTGCCCGATGGTGCCTGGGCGCAATATGTGGCGGTTCCCAGCCATGCACTCGCATCCCTGCCTGACGCCGTCACCTTCGCCCAGGCGGCTACGCTACCTGTCGCTGGCCTGACTGCCCTCTACGCCCTGGCTAAACGGGGGCAGTTGCTCCGTCGTCGTGTGCTCATTACCGGCGCTACCGGTGGAGTAGGCGATTTTGCGGTCCAACTAGCACGGTTGGCCGGTGCCCATGTGGTCGCTTCGGTACGCCGCGCCGACCAAGTCATTGAGGTGAAGCAAGTCGGGGCAGATGAGGTCGTTATCGGCGACGACATCGCAGCTTTCGCCGCACATGCGCCCTATGATCTGGTGGTGGAATCTCTGGGTGGGACGGCCCTGGCGGCAGCGTTAGGGTCGTTGGCCAAGGACGGCGTGTGCGTGTCGCTGGGTATATCAGCCGCCGATGAATCGAACTTTGATGTCCGCAAGTTTTTCACGACAGGCCGAGCAACCTTGTATGGTTTCATCCTCTTCGATGAGTTGCATACCGAACCCGCCGCGGCCGGATTGGCACGTCTCGCCGGACTGATTGCTATGGGCAAACTCACTCCTAGGATCAGCGTTGAAGCACCGTGGACGCAAATCTCAGATGTGGCGGGGCAGCTTCTGGACCGTAGCTTTCCGGGGAAAGCAGTTCTGCATGTTGGCAACCATTGAATAGGTTAGGGCCCTGGGCGGCGGTGTTGCTGACTCCAATGGCTGTACTGATTCATAACGCCATGGTGGCAGCGTTAGACACCCGAAAGGCCACCAGATATGGCAAGAAGACGAACAGGGTGATTTTCGTGTGCACAGGATGTGCACGTTCCCGGGCTGCTATATTGTGTTCCGCAGTGTGTTTAGCTTCATATAGTGGACAAGGATCATCAAGCACGCACTAACCAGGGTGATTCCGGTAGTACTGCTGGAAGTCAAAGCGTAGAACCTGAGAATAGGTGCCGGACTGGATAGCCGGACGGCAACCAGGAGCACACCAAAATTAAGTTACTCCGATTTCCCCACATCCATACTTTCGAATCCCTGATTACCTACCGGAATTACCGCCTTCTCTGGACCGGCAATTTTTTCTCCAACAGTGCCCGATGGCTGCAACTGCTTTCCATCGGTTGGTTCGTACGGGAACTAACCGTCGGGTCGTCAACATCTATCTTTCAGGTCGTCATGGTAGGTGGGCTGAGCACCCTGCCGGTATTGCTGGTCGGCCCTTGGGGAGGCGTCTGGGGAGATCGAGTGGACCGGCGCAAGTTGCTCATGAAGATTCAAACCTTCATGGCCGTTCTTACAGTCCTCTTCGCCTTACTGATCGTGTCTGACGATGGGCTTGGGTTTCCCAATCAGATGCGGGTATGGATCGTCTACATCTACGTGCTGGCCAGCGGCATAAGCAGTTCCATCGCCCAGCCCATGCGCCAAGCCCTCATTGCCAACACCGTACCGCCGGAAGCCTTCGTGAACGCCTTCGCCGCCAATTCCATGACCATCACCGGAACCCGCATATTCGGCCCTTTCGTCGGAGGCATCATCATCGCCAGCCTGGGATTCACCACCAATTTTTTGGTAGAGGCATCTCTCTACGCGGCGACGGTCCTGGTGTACCTCCCCATGAAAACCCCTTACCAGCGTGAGGTAGTAGTCCGGCACCGTTCCCTCGTGTCCGATTTCGGTGAGGGAGTACGTTTCATCCGACGCGAGAAAAGCATCATCCTAACGCTGATTCTGCTGGGCCTTATCCCCAACGTCGTCTTGCATCAAGCATGGTTCCTTCTGCCGGTGTTCACCGCGGATATACTTAAACAAAAGGCAGACATAGGTGGTTTTCTGCTGTCGGCCACCGGGGTGGGCGGATTTATCTCCTCTGTCGTCATCGCATCGATAGGGTTTTCCTTCAACAAAGGGCTGGTGGTTCTGGCATCGATCCTGTTCAGTTCGATATTCGTTATTCTCTTTGCCCTTTCGCCTTGGCTCTTACCTTCCTTCCCCCTGCTGCCCGCCCTTATCCTCATTGGGCTCATGTCCTTGGCTCAGTCACATTTTCGCACCACTTGCAGCACCCTGATCCAGCTAAGTACCCCTGACCAATTCAGGAGCCGGGTCACCAGCCTGGCCAGCTACGGGCAGGGCTTCGTATTCCCCTTCAGCGTCCTGGTGGGAATCTTAGCCGAGTTCAGTGGGGTAGTAGTCACCATTATCGTTCTGGGATCGATCGGTCTAGTTCTATCCGGATTCTTCACCATGAAACTGGTTGATATGCGACGGGAGCCGTGACAGTCCTTCGCTATAATCAATCATCCATCTAAACAGGACACCAACCGGCGAGATTTGTAGTTGATAGCGCTCGATCTGCCCTCAAGAAAATTGACGGTTTTTCGCGTTTTCCCAATGAGGAAGTCGTGAAATTGAAGTACAGTGAACGAAGACCTGGTCCTTTGGGCTTGGTCTTGGGGCCATGGTTGAGGTATTGCGTTTTTGTCACTACACAATCGAGTTTCCAACGAATTTTCAGGACTTCCTAACGACTTTCTCGTTAGCTGTGCATCGAATTCCTAACGACTATCTAACTACTTTTCACGACTCTTCTCGTTAGTCGTAATCGATTTTCTAGCAGTTTTCAACGAGAAGAGTCGTGAAGGAGCGTGGAGTCACTCGAGGAAGTCGTAGAAAGTCCTACTAAGCCATGTGGGACTCCCGGGAATGAGAGACTAGAGCTACCACGTGAAATCGGTGTACGGCGCATGGGTTACTACGGTTTTCTGTCGTGCAAAGAACAGCATTCATGGCAAGTCGATCTACCCGACGACATGATCCGGAGCGTCACCGTAGTGCATCTGGGTCAGGTCCATGCGCTAGTGAGGTTGGATGACACTATCCTCGATCAATATCGCTGGAACTCGGGTACCCCAATCTCCCACGATAGTCCTCCGGTGTTTGAATTTACAGTGGTGAGATACCGCGCACAGCTAGCAACCCAGTCAGGCTGGATTGACAATCAGACCAGGCTATATGTGAACGATCAGCTGATTGCTTAATGACCCAGTCACTCACATTCCCTATCAGTCCAAACCACCTGTCCACCGCCAACCTTCTCATGACTCCCTCTCGTTTAGTCTAGTTTTCTGGTTCTACTTTATATATCCTCATCTCTTTGACTGAATTCCCTCCAAACGGCTCGTATGCCTTGTTCCCGGGTGCTGTCATGCCAACCAGTCGCCTTTTTGGCCATCCCCTGCCCAAGTCCCATCCAGCTTCTCTCTGGCTATGAATCGATTGAACGAATTGTATCTATTGTTATGAGACTTTTGGGTCGATACCTTTCATAAAGAGGATTGCATTGCACATTACCTATGCATCTCTAAAATTGATACCTACAAAAGGACTTGGTTGTGGCATAACCGGGGACTAATACGGTTTTCCTATTGGTTGATTGCTACCATCCGGATACCAAGTAGATAGGTCGGTCCGGCAACCCGACACTAAATTGGGAGGATCCAGCGATGGAAGATCTATTCTTTGAGGCACCGATTCTCAACTCACCCTATGAATCCCCCTACCAGCACTGGGAACTCGACGAACAGGGACAACCAACCCAACAGATTATAAAAAGCCGCCGGGCCGCTGAATTCATCACGCCAATCCCGAAGCCAAGGAGGCGCAGGACGGCCGTAGAACAAGAACAGATGATTTTCGATGAAGGTTTAGGCCTGTCGACGAAGTACCAGCAGTACGACATCACCGGAAACATAAATGAGATCCGCCGCCACGTGAACCAATGGCGAAGTCTCCCCAATCCAAGCGATTGGCATGTCACTCCCGAGACTGCTCGCCTGCTACGACACTGGCGGCACCATGAGTTCACCAATTTGCGTCCCTTCTTCTGCCAAATTGAGGCAGTTGAAACTTTGATATGGCTGACGGAGGTGGCACCAAAACTCGGTCCTAACGGGAAGAGATTTCTTGACCACCTAGCCAATGCGAACGGTGAAGTGAACCCTGATCTGGTGCGGATAGCCCTGAAGCTGGCCACCGGCGCCGGTAAGACTACCGTGATGGCTATGATCATCGCTTGGCACACTATTAACGCCGTGAGGAGACCTAATAGTCCTAGGTTCACCCGCGGCTTCTTGATCGTCACTCCTGGCATCACCATACGGGATCGTCTCCGGGTCCTCCACCCTAACGACCCTGACAGCTACTATGCTTCCGGAGAGCTAGTGCCCACCGATATGTTGGGTGACCTTCACCGAGCCAATATCGTGATTACTAATTACCATTCCTTCAGGCTTAGGGAAACCATGGACGTATCAAGAGGTGGACGCGCTCTGCTTGAAGGGAGGACGGGCCCAGAAGTCCACTCTCTGGAAACAGAAGGCCAGATGCTCCAACGGGTTATGCCCAACCTGATGTGGCTAAAAAACATCCTAGCTATGAACGACGAAGCACACCATTGCTACCGTGTAAAGCAGGGACAATTAGACGAAGAGGACTTAAAAGGGGATGACAAAAAGGAGGCTGATAGTAACAACGAGGCCGCTCGGGTTTGGATTTTCGGCTTGGAAGCAGTAAACCGGAAGCTGGGGATGACTAATGTCATAGACCTTTCAGCGACCCCTTTCTTCCTGCGAGGTTCCGGGTTCGTCGAGGGAACTCTGTTCCCTTGGACCATGAGTGATTTTTCGTTAATGGACGCCATCGAATGTGGCATCGTCAAACTGCCCAGAGTGCCTGTAGCAGACAATATCCCAGGCGGTGACATGCCTAAATTCCGCAACCTTTGGGAGAACATCCGTGACCGCATGCCCCGCCAAGGCCGGGGGAAGGGGAGAATGCTAGCCCCTTGAGCATACCTGTTGAGTTGCAAACTGCCCTAGAAGCCCTCTACGGGCACTATGAAAAAACTCACACATTGTGGGCAGAGGAGGACGTCCGAGTCCCTCCTTGTTTCATAGTGGTGTGCAACAACACGTCGACGTCCAAGGTGGTTTACGACTATATCTCAGGTTTCCACAGGGAGAGCAACGATGGCACGTCAACACTCGAACAGGGGCGTTTAGCGTTATTCAGGAACTTTGATGAGCTTGGCAACCCGCTGGCCCGCCCACGCACTTTATTGATAGACAGTCAGCAATTGGAGTCAGGTGATGCATTGGACCGGAACTTCCGCATAGCAGCGTCCGATGAAATCGACCGTTTCCGAAAGGAAATCATTCAGCGTTCTGGAGGTTGCCCCCAAGCCGAGAGTGTAACCGACCAGGACTTACTCCGTGAAGTGATGAACACGATCGGCAAGGAAGATCGCCTAGGTAAATCGATTCGCTGCGTTGTTTCAGTATCCATGCTGACCGAAGGCTGGGATGCCAATACTGTCACGCATGTGCTCGGAGTTCGAGCTTTCGGCACTCAACTGCTTTGCGAACAGGTCATTGGCCGGGCGTTACGCCGCCAGTCCTACGATTTGGAGGATGTGTTTAGCAACGTAAGAACCCCTTCTCACCCACGATAGCTTTAATTTTTACGCTCCTCTCTAGATGGCCAATGCTGTCAATGTGATAAATGGTCACTTCGTAACCTGTCGTGGTCAGCCTCACCGACCGTGACAACATTTTAGACATCTATCCGTTAGACACGAGCTGCGGTGTCGTGGAACATCGCGGCTCGTTCGGTAGTCGAGTAACTTTGGGACAAACGCTTGAAGGCGTTGTACATCACGTTGTAGGAGAATGACATCTTACCCGGGGGGAAGTTGCTTTCGAACATACACCGGTCCGGGCCGAATTGATCTATGCAGTAGTTCATGATTGGAGCTATGACGGCCACCAGCTCTTCAGATCCAACGGGTATGTCTCTGGTATGCCAGTCGAACCCAGCGCGCGGCATCCCAAGCCCACCCAGTTTAACGACGACGTTAGGACAAGCCGCCACTGCCGCCAGCCCACTCCGCCATTCGGCCAACACTTCGTCGTCCCTGTTGCCGTAGGGGCCAATCCGAATCAGGCCTCCGACGTGGTTCAAGATGATGATCAAGTCGGGTACGGCCTTGGCGTAGTCCGCCAGATCGGCCAGTTGCGGATGATTCAGCCAGCCTTCTAACGATAACCCCATGCGTGAGAGTACTTCAGCGCCTGCCCTGAATGCCTCGCTCGCAAGCTGACCCTGTGCTTGGTGAGTGGAAGTGTTCTCGATATCGGGGTGTGGGTCCCAGGTAACAGAATGGCGGATACCTCGGAACCGGTTGTGGCTGGCAGCATGCAACGCCTGTAGTACTGGCCCAACTCTCTCCCTCAGGTTCAAGTTGGCATGCCCAACGATAGCCGCTGCTGCGCGGGCGGTTCCATAGAGACCGTTGGCCCCGGCAGCCGCCATACCCTGGACAAACTCCACCTCTCCCAACGGACGCATCTCTTCCGTACCATCCAAACGATACATGGCCCTGGCCTCGACAAACACGGTGGAGACGACATTGTGGCCGCTGTTCAGGTCGCCGTATAGATCTTCTATATGATAGTTATGGTAGGGAATTCGGTCTAGACGACGGAAGTAAAAGTGGTGATGCGGATAGCAGATGGGGAGATTGGGTTCCAGAGTGGTCTCCTGGGTCAATGCCAACCAGTCGTTGCCTCCGAACGGCATGATATCTTTTCCATTAAGATGATTTCCCAGCCAAGGTACTAGGAGATGCTGGCTGGTTATACTACGCTTTTAGTATCTTACTCCGGGACAACGCCCGTTCCATCAGTGGACGCATGCCCAGCTCACTGGAGACGGCCAGCGACTTGTCCGGCGGGAACATGGCTCTGGCATGGTCCCATTCGCCCTATCTGTCTCTCAACGTATTCGAATAGTCGCAGTAAGCCTAGGCCAGCTCGGGTCGCTAATCTGCTTTGCGGCAGAAGGCCAGGGGGCCTCAAAGTGTTGGACAGCCCAATCATCCTCATCCATCGCCTGAGCGACCAATCCCAAGACACGGTCGCCGCTTACACCATCAAGTTGAGCCCCGGCGCTTAAGTCCAGTGCTGCGTAATACTCCTTCGCCATGTCTTCCAAATCGCTAAACCGCCAAATTCTGCTCGTTGTGGGTCGTCCTCGTGGGCCTGGGGTAGCCAAAGTAGATTAGGATCCGGCGCGTCGCCTAGATACTTGGCTACGTACCCATCAAAACGAACTACAGGCCCGCACAGACATCCTGGTAACTGCGAGTGACACCACGTAGTTCTTCAAGATCAAGTTGCTGGGAAAGGGCTATGGGACTATGCAGATCGCAGGACCTCACCGTTAGTTGGCGGGGCTCTGCTTTGGATGCTCCAATCACTGGCGGAGGAAGTTCGATATGCTCAGGTGTCCCCAGGGTAGAGATTGAGGCTTCTGTTGTAGTGGTGCTTCCATAATCACTTGCCGAGTTAGGTGCTAGAATGGCCAATTCCCGTTCCGCCGTAACAAGGGAAGCTAAACCTTCGCTATGCTCCGGGTCTGTTGCGAGGAAGGCATGGGCGTCACGCCTTACAGCCTCCCAGTCATACTTCGAGATAGCATCGTCAGCTTTATCTAGAAGCCGGTCTATTCGCGGCTGTAGCCATTCGCTGGCGATTATGGGGGATATAAGCTTTCGAAGGCGGGGTTGTCTACAGGTACAGGGCTTGGCGACGAGGATTAGGAATCCATGTTTTTCCGCTAGGCGCCCACCTACCCTCTGGCCAAACTGATGGGGGACTATAACACCGTCAAAAAGGGCAAGGTAGGCAAACTGGTCGGACGCCGGGTGCCAGGAAAGGCCATGCGGAAGTTGTTCAAGTAACCACCACCCTCGCTATCAGTACAGCATTCCGGTAGCCGGAGCCGGGGGTGGTCTTCAGTCAGTAGTAGCATGCGATAAGCAATCCTCTAGTTTAGGCGCCGGTTTTCACGAGAAATGGTAGTCAAGTGACCTTCGTTACCAGAAACGCAAAATGGCTTTTCTCACAGCGACGTTGCATGCACCCGCGTATAACTATTATTTTTAGTACATGCCCTTAAAAGTGTCCCATTATCGCTGAAGGCCTACACACACCCTTATACTCGGGCGGATTAACATCCGCTGGCTCATCGGGTACCTAGGCCGAGCCGTTGGTCACGTCCTCATTGTTAGGGAGAACGTCTACGAACATTCGGCGCCACATCTCGGCCCATTCTGGGCTGAGAGGACCGATGGCCCACCGTGAAGTGACAGTAGAAATTCCGTTCGGGTCGATCACCTTGCCGGCACTTTGTTGGAAAGTCAAACGCGCCCGACCTACACCAAGAAGCGCGCACATAGGCGATCGAGTTCCAACTAGGGGATTAGATAGCCACCTTCACAAAGGCGGATCGCGCTCAATTGGCCACCAGCCATCCACCGGCGGACCGTGACAACGTGGGCCCTGAAGATTTCAGCTATTTCTTCCGGAGTCCAATGTTTGGAGTTGTACATCTTCGTGTCCCCCAACGGTTTGGTATACTGGATTATTAGGATAAATGAACCAAATTTATGTGTGTCGTTGGATGTGGGAGGATTATCTGATGAGGGATACGGCAAAGGTCAATACGGTAAGAAAATATAACCGTACGGGCAGATTATCTATGGAGAGAGATAGAGCGCAATTCCTGTAGGCCTGGGTATAAGAGTCCCGGGGAGCGTAGTCCGGGCAGTTATCGACTGCTGTCCGGGAACTTCCGTTCTAAGTCTCTATAAGCTCTACACTAAAAAAAAGACCGGAGTACCAGGCCGCTAAACCAAAGGTTTTTATAACGACGGGGCGTTGGCAGACTTTGTGGAATACTTGGATTCCGAGCGGCTGGCATCAATTTCCGAGGTAGATGCGCCGGCCCAATTGAACGCTAACAGGACTATCCAGCCGGCCAAATCGGATGGTTTGAGGCCGGGGGTCCTGGTACAGTTCCCGCCCTTGAGTTTTGTGTCTGCAATTCAGCGTTTTCTCGACACCGGACAGGCGAAATACTCAAAGAATTTGGACAACATCAATAAAGCCCTACAATCTCATATAGCGTGCCAGTTAAACGGATAGCCCAGTCTATTTTCCACCGGAGCCAATAACAATAACCGTTTCGCTATCCTAGGCCAAGTGACAACTTGACTCCGAAACCATCGTCCCTTATGATCCACAATCATTTCAGACCTGTCATGTAGGAGCGATACATTGAAATACGACACAATCGTGGTTGGAGCCGGGTCTGCCGGATCGATCGTTGCATCCAGATTGAGCGAAGACCCTAAGCATTCCGTTCTTCTATTGGAAGCGGGGCCTGATTACCCTGACTTCGAGCAGTTGCCGGAGGAAGTCAAACAAGGATATGCAACCGGATTAGATATCATGACTAGCGACCACAACTGGCAATTCATCGCCAAAGCCACAGAGACTGCGCCTCCGATGATGGTTCCGAGGGGTAAGGTCACCGGAGGTTCAAGCGCGATCAATGGACAGGTGTTTTTAAGGGGGGTACCAGAGGATTACGATTCATGGGCGTCTATGGGCAATGACGAATGGGCATTCCAAAATCTCATCCATTATTTTCGCAAAGTCGAATCGGACACAGATTTCCCTGACGACGATTTCCACAGCTCTGAAGGAGCTATAGTTGCAAGGCGGTTCAAGCCCGGAGAGATGAGAACCGACCAAACTGCGTTCTATCAAGCTTGTCGCGATTCAGGATTTGCGGACAGTCCAGACCATAATGCACCAGACGCGAGCGGTGTGGGTCCGACTCCTTTGAATAATCCCAATGGAATCAGGTTCAGTACAGCACTGGGGTATCTGAACCCATCCCGCCATCGCTTGAACCTCACTATCCGACCTAACTGCACTACCCGAAAGATAGTATTCGACGGAACCAAGGCTATAGGAGTAGAGGTAGAGAGCGGAGGGAAGCGTTTCGTAGTAGAGGGTAACGAGATAATCCTTAGTTCTGGCGCTATCGGATCACCACATCTCATGTTACTTTCTGGCGTTGGGCCGACAGGACATCTTCAGGATATGGGAATACCGGTAGTAAAAGACTTGCCTGGAGTCGGACAAAATCTACGTGACCATCCTGTAGTATTTGTTACTTGGAGCACGAAAGCTAACCATCCCCTAGATGGCTATGCACCGCGGCTCCAGACCAATCTAAGATGGACTGCCGAGGGTTCGGATCTTCGGAACGACCTGCTTATATTCATGATATCGTACGCGACGGACCGGGCTTACAGGGGGGTAGGAGATATGCCACCGTTGGGGATCCGCATGATGGCGTCTCTCGAATTGGCCCTAAGTTCCGGAGAATTGAGATTAAGTTCTACTGACCCAGATGAACAACCATTCTTGGATTATCGTTATTTCCAGTGGGAAGAAGACCTTCGAAGAATGAGGGAAGCTGTCCGATTGTGCGTAAACTTGGGAGAACATGAACGGTTCAATGACATCATTGAGTCTAGGATTGAACCCACAGATGAAGAACTTGCTTCGGATGAAGACCTTAATACTTATATAATCAGAGAAGTAACAACCGGACAACATATATCGGGCACCTGCAAGATGGGACCCGACTCAGATGATATGGCTGTCGTTAATCAATACGGAAGAGTACGGGGAATCGAAAATCTCAGGATCGTAGATGCATCTATAATGCCAGACTGCATACGCGCAAACACTAATGTCACCACTATGATGATCGCGGAGCGGGTATCTGACTTTATTAAAGATAACAAGTAAATCGTACGTGTTGTAGGGCCTTGAAGAAGGAGGAAACCCGATATGGATGCATATAAAGAGGCCGTCCGGAGTGGACTCGAGGAATATCTCCAGAGTCTGGAACGTGCGATCGATGGCCTAACGCCTGCTGAGGCGCGCTGGCAGCCCACGATGCACACTAACCACATTGCCTGGTTGGTCTGGCATATGGCGCGTGTCGAGGACTCGTGGGTGAGTCGACTCCTGAGAGGGACCGCTCAGGTGTGGAACGCTGATGGATGGGCCGACCGATTCGGCATGGACCCCGAAAACAACGGATTCGGGCAGACAAGCGAGGACGTCCGTGGGATGCCGGAGATACCACTTAGCGAACTAATGGCCTACTTCGGCGCAGTTCGTGCCGTCACACGCCAATACCTGGACCATGCTTCAGACGGCGACCTGTTGCAGCAGTATTCCAGCAGGGGCAGTGACCGGTCTGGAACCTGGATCGTAGGACACATTATCGTTGAGGAAAGCCAACACACGGGTCAAGTGGCACTGATACGGGGCTTGATCAGGGGGCATGGAGAGTGATGCTGTAGACCATTAGTCCGCAAGTTCGAACCCTGCTAGATGGGACCGCATGAAGAAACAGTCCGAGGTTCGTGGATTCACCATCATGTGCGACGAAAGGGAACCAATGGGAAACGACACCGCGCCGCCGCCCGTGGCCTATTTCGCCTCGTCTATCCAGTTTTGAGAAATGACCCAGCTTGAGCGGTACGCTCAAATGATGAAAATCAACCTGGGCGAAGTAAAGGCTCACATACTTTATGATTCGGCGCCCAAGGTTCGGCGCTTGCTCAGACAGTGCAAGCTCGGTGCGAAAAGCTCGAGATTCATTACGACATCGAGTCCACTGATGAACCAGCCAAAATGCCGGATTAGTCCGGAATGCCCATAGCGGGTGTTACGTGCGTCAAACCATCGGCCATCCCGAACTCTTCCTCGACACCATCAATTTGAACGGTCAACCATTTAACCTTGAGGACTATCCGTCCACAGAGAAAGGTGCTTAGCGGACTTCCGCTGCCCTTTTTATAGTTCCCGGCAATCAGAGTGGCACATGTTCAGGAAAATCATCTTGATCTGGGAAATACAGACTTAAAGGAAAACAACATGCAAACACAGATCGCACGAGCCATGTTCCAGGTATACGAGCCGATCGTCCTCACAGGTTATGGGGCACCAGAGCTAGAGACCATCTGTAAGCTGCTAGGGCTGAGCGAGCATCGTATGAGTTACTATGCGGTACGTTCCGCCGCGTTGGGACAGGTGGCAGCTGAGGTTGTCTCGGCAACCTTTTATCATCACCCTGTGGAAATGGTTTCACGTGCGATCCCGATTGCCTGGAGTATCGCGAGTCCGGAGAGAATCGTCGCCGCACGTTTTGAGGCGGTGGATCAGGTGCTGCGGCGACTGCTCCCACAGCAGATTGAATCTGTTGAGATCGTCGAGGCAGTCGAATTGGTACGCGAGGCTATGGTAGGTTGTTCAATCGCCGGCCGGCCCCTATTCGCAGCACACGCGGCGCTTCCGTGGCCGAGTGAACCCCACGTTGCTCTGTGGCATGGTCTCAATCTATTTCGTGAGCATCGCGGCGAAGGACATACCAGCGCAGTGATGGCGGCTCGCCTCACGCCCGATCAAACGGCTCCGTTGCTGATTGCTGCGACGGGGGAGGCTCGAGAGAACCGTGCCTGGCGTTGGCCGGATGATGTCTGGAATAAAGCGGTGGCAGAGTTGCAAGAGCGAGGCTGGCTAGACGATGCTGGCGGGCTAACAGACGAGGGACAGGGAGCTCGGACCCGCATCGAGGAGGAAACCGATGGCTTAGCCCTAGGCCCTTGGTTGCAGCTTGGAAAAGAACGCACCCATCGTCTGTGGACGCTTCTGCGGGATTTGTTGCAAGTGATTCTCGACCAGAACGGTTTGGCGCGGCTCAGAACCCCCATAGGACTCAGCTGGCCAGCGCAGTGGCCGGGTTAACGATGTGAGGACACACAAGGTACAAAAAGGTACAAGCTAAACAAACGCAAGTGATCCCAGTTGGTCCAAAACATTAACGGAGGAAAGAAAGATGGATGAAATCATCGCATTGGAGTACCGGCGAATTGAGGCTATGACCAAGGGTGATGTTCAAACACTTGAAGAGATTCTTGCCGATGATCTGATTTACACCCACTCCACGGCCAGGATCGATACTAAATCTTCGTTCATAGAGGCCATTTCGTCAGGCCGCTCCAACTACCGATCCGTGGAACGGGAAGATGTTATAGTCCGTCAATTCGGTGATTCCGCGGTGGTCACCGGCCACGCCAAGTTCCACGTCGGCGATAACAAATTCGAAGCCAGGTTCATTAATGTATACGCCAAGCGGAACGGCGCCTGGCAGATGGTGGCGTGGCAGTCGACCAAAATGCCGGATTAAGCCCAAGCACTTAACCCATCCTCGGGATTGGGTTGATCCAAACCGGCCTGGGAATGTATTTCGACTTGTCGATGGCGTTACGTTCGAATTCATCCCCGCAGTCGAAAAAGGGCGCCGATACGGTTTTGTATCAGCGGGGGCGCTACGAGGGGCACTCTCTGCTTTGCCCGTAGTTCCCGGAGTCGGGGTCTCCCTCGAAAGCTTCTTGGCTGCGCTTTCCAGTTGTTCCGATGCAATCTGACGGACTTCGTCTTTCTTCTCATTACAAGCTACCCCGGCCAACAGCAAGGACCCGAAGGCAACGGCCGGAATCATGCATGAGGCGTAAGAAAGACAACATATAAACAATTCCAATTTTCATACGCTTGATGGTGATTCTTTTTCGGGGGTTAGTCATCCTCGCGCAAGAACGGACCAAGGAGTTGAGGGCGCCGGGATGGGCGGCCTCAAACTCCGCGATCTGCGCCATACGGCGGCCAAACTTCTCGGGAATAACAGGGCCAGTATTGAGGACGTTCCCGCCTCCTTGAGCCATCGGGCCATTGCTACGACGGCCACCTACCTGGCCCGGATAGAAGTGGAGGAAGATAACGGATGGCGGGAACTGGCTTACAATTTCACAGTAGAATTTATCCTTAGGTGGTCAGGATGCAGTCATCTCTAGAGGCTCAACAGGTACTTCGTTGGTTAATGATTGTGCGATGGGTTGCCCTAGCGGATCTGGTCCTGCTCATAGTGCTGCTCGTTGCATCCTTTGCTAACAATGAGGAATTGGTGCAGATTTTTGGCCTAACCCACGGAATAGTTTTCCTGGCACTCATCGCCATTGTAGGCATCGGGGCGATCCAGAAGCTCTGGAGTTGGTGGTTTCTCGTCGCCACTCTGATTACCACAGGCCCTCCCGGCGCTTTGGTTGGGGAAGTCCTAATTGCGCGCAAAGCAAAAGCCATCCTCACGACATCAGAAGGGGATACTTCCGACCGATAAAGGACGGGGGCTAACGCTACCCTTCCCTGTAACGCCTCTTAGCAGAGAAGGTCATCAAGGGGACTATGATCATCTATAACCGATATAAGGCCCGGAACGAATCCGATTGACAACACGGGAACGTAATCGGCCACACAAGGTGGATAGTAACCAAGTCGTACCATTGGATAACGGGAAGAACATCGCGGCGGAAAACAGGCGTCACCAGGACATCCGGATCAAGATGGCCGGGGCGAGGAGGGGAATCCCAGGGAATGGGATGGGACTTCTTAAAATAGCGTGTATAATCGGGCGGCCCTGGCGTTCCATACTGGCCCAAGGCCATATGCAGCATCCACGGGCTGACGCATAACGGGGGAACAGATTTGTTCCAGAGAATGATTGGGGCGGCAATGCTGCGCCGAGAGACATTCGAAGAGGTGGAGCACGACTCGGCGGCCACCATCCAGGCCGTGATGGTGGTGGTCATCGTGGCGGTGGCCACCGGAATCGCCAGCCTGGGAACCGGTGTCGAAGGAGCGCCCACTGGCGTAGGGGTCTTCATCGGCGGGATCATAATTGGTCTGGTCAGTTGGGCGTTTTGGGCGTGGATCACCTACTTTATCGGCACGCGCCTACTCCCGGATCAGGACACCAATGCGGACTGGGGGCAGCTAGCGCGTACTCTGGGCTTCGCTCAGTCGCCTGGCATTTTCAGGGTTCTTGGGGTCATACCTGGTGTCGGACCGACGATATTATTCATCGCGGTAATTTGGCAATTGGTGGCCATGGTAATTGCCATCCGGCAGGCTCTAGATTACACGTCTACCTGGAGGGCCGTTGGGGTCGCGCTGGTGGGGTTCATCCCGTACATTATTTTCCAGACCTTCGTGCTGATGTTAGTACTTGCTGTATTGGGGTCTGGGCAGGCACCCTCCGCCTGAAAGAGGAAGGCTCCTAGATGAGTACATTTCTATAATAATGCAAGGATTACAACGTAATCATTGACATGGACGCCCCATAATCACGGATATGGATTCCCAGCATAATGCGTGAAACTCCCAGCATCGCCCAGCATTGCGCTTCCACCCACCGGGACGGGGCACCGTTCCCGGCCCAGGCCGGGGCTTCGGCCTATTGCATCGGCCATGACCCCGGCGCCATGGAGGCCCGAGGTAAGGGCGGCCACGCCATGAGTCAAGCCGAGCGAACCGCTAAACTGCTGCCCGCCCGCTTACAGCCCAAGGTGTCTCTTCTGGAAGATGCCCCGGGTGGGGTCCACCGTGGAGAACTTGACACCCGGGCCGCGTCGGCCATGGCCAGCTTGGCCGGTGCCCTGATGCGGGCGATGACGCCCGGACAACTGGAAGAACGATTGAGAGCGCTTGAGGATCGGGCCGGTCGGAAGGTTAGCCCGTGACCATGGAAGGCAACATCAAACGCCTGGAGCGCCAGCGGGACTACCCGGCCAACCCAGTGCCGGACCCGGAAACGGTCAAACACTGGGCGAGCTTGTGGGTGGTAAGCAGGCCGGTATCCAACGATAGCGCCGTCAAAGTCTATGGGCGGATCAATCTGGCGATGAAGTCTGGACTGAGGGGCAGTTGATTCACCTGGACACCCAGGGGCGCCAGGGCGTTTGAAACGGCGTTGGCAAGGGTCGCGCCGGTCGCCACGATGCCGCCTTCTCCGGCTCCCTTCACTCCCAAGGGATTCAAAGGAGAGGGCGCTTCTTCCAGGACGATGCTCTCTATCGGTGGCACGTCTGTACTGGTAGGAAGTAAGTAATCCATGAAGCTGCCGGCCAAAAGTTGGCCATTGTCGTCGTAGACCAACTCCTCTAGTAGGGTAGCGCCGATGCCCTGGGCGGCTCCCCCCACGGCCTGCCCATGAACCATCAATGGGTTGATGATCCGTCCGATGTCCTCGACAACCACGTAACGAAGGATTTCTATCTTGCCGGTTTCCGGGTCCACGGCTACGTGGGCAGCGTAGCTCCCATAGCTGAAGGTAAGTTGGTCCGCTTCGAAGTAGGCTGTTGTCTCCAGGCCCGTCGGGTCCCCTTCATTTGAAGGGGAGTTAGCCGACAGACCGTCGATCTCTCCCAAACTCAGCAACGCCTGGCCCTGTTCTTCTCCCTTCCGAAAAATCTCGCCTCTTTGGAAGACCAAGTTCGCCGGCTCAGTGTCCAGGAAGGTACTGGCCAGGTTCAGGATGCGCTTTTTGAGGTTCTGACAGGCCAGGTGAACCGCGTTGCCCCCCCATCACCGTGCCCCGGCTTCCGTAGGTGCCGCCGCCGAAGGGGATATAGTCGGTGTTGCCGTGAAAGATAGTAACTACATCCATGGTTACGCCAAGACTGTCGGCGCAGATCTGGGCCATGGTGGTTTCATGGCCCTGGCCCATGGTGGTAATACCCAGGTAAGCGGCCACCTGACCGGTGTCGTTGACAACGATCCGGGCGCCTTCGTAGGGCCCCCGACCGGTGTTCTTCACGTAGGTGGCGATGCCAATCCCGTGGTACCTCTCGGCTTCGTCGATCCATCGCTTGGGGTTGGTTTCGTCATAGCCTATCTGCTCCAAGACCTTGGTCAATCCTTGGGAGTAGTTGCCGCTGTCGAACACGGTGTCCCCATCGGCCCGAGTCCGCCCGGCGTTGTAGGGCATCTGGGATGGCTGAACCAAGTTCTTGAAGCGCAATTCCGCCGGGTCTATCCCCAGATCCGCAGCGGCCATATCCAGCAATCGCTCTCGGATGAAGCAGGATTCGTATCGGCCCGGCGCACGAAAGGTCCCCACCCCGGTTTTGTTGGTCATCACGCAATGGACGCCGCATTGGTAGGCCGGAACATTGTAAGGCCCCATGAGCAAACCGGCGGTTGAAGCGGGAACCAGGCTGCCATGGGTTCGAATGTATCCTCCCATGTCTCCGTAAACCTGCGCCCGTATCCCCAGGATCGAGCCGTCTGTTCTCATGGCGATCTCGATGTCGCACAGCACATCCCTGGAATGGTTGGCCGCGATGAGGTGCTCCAGACGGTCTTCCGTCCATTTTATGGGCCTGCCCAGCTTGATCACAGCGAAGGGCACCAGGAAGTCTTCTGGATAGAACTCTCCGCGAATACCGAATCCCCCGCCCACGTCGCCTTCAATAAAGTGCATCTTGTCCTCTGGTAGATCTAGCAGGAAAGACAAGACTTCACGGTTGAAGTGGGGGACTTTGGTTGCCCCCCAACCGTTAACTCACCGGCGCTGTACCTGGCTACAATTCCCCGGGTTTCCAGTGGGTTACCCGTGTGGCGGTTGGTCTTGAATTGCTCTTTACGGGTGTATTCCGCGTCGCGGAATGCCTGATCTATGTCTCCTGTAGAGACGACGAAGTGCGCCGCCAGGTTGGTCCCAGGTCCTTCGTGGATGATGGTCTCATCGCGAAGCGACTCTTCCATGTCCAGGACAACCGGCAATTGCTCGTAGGTCACGTCTATTACGTCTAAAGCGTCTTCGGCTACGTAGCGGCTCTCCGCGACTATGATAGCCACCGGGTCTCCCACGTAGCGAACTTTGTCATTGGCCAGAGGGTATTGAAGGAAAGGCAATAGGCTGGGCAGCGGGTACAACCTCACCGGAATAGGCTTGGCTTGACCAGAGATGTCATCGTAAGTGTAGACCGCCACCACGCCGGGTATAGCCAAGGCTGCCGTTGTGTCGATGGCTATGAGCCGGGCGTGGGCGTGGGGGCTGCGCATGAAGGTGGCGTGGAGCATTCCGGGCAGCTTCACGTCGTCGGCGAAGGTCGCCTGCCCGGTTAGGAATCGTTGGTCCTATTTCCGGGTAATAGAGGCTCCGATATAGAGCTGGACCATCGTATTCCCCTCTTTATGGGCCCGATGTAGGACGACGGCGCTGGAGGCCGGGAATGACCCTGGTTTGTCAGAACTCCTGGCTGACTTCCAATATCGCCTGAACGATGGGAGCATATCCGGTGCAACGGCAGATGTTTCCGGATATGCCCTCTCTTACCTGCGCTTCGGTGGGATTTGGCGTATCCTTGAGGAATTCGTAGGCAGTCATCAATAAACCCGGAGTGCAAAATCCGCATTGGAGAGCGTGGTTGCGCTGAAACGCCTTCTGTAGAGGGTGCAGATCCTGTCCATCAGCCAGCCCCTCCACGGTCATCAGGCTTGCTCCATCTACCTGCACTGCCAGCATCAAGCAAGACCGCACCGCGTTGCCATTGAGGACGATCGTGCAGGCGCCGCAAACGCCGTGCTCGCAGCCCACGTGGGTACCGGTCAGGTCCAGTTCGCCTCGCAGAAAGTCTGCTAAAGTCATTCGCACCGGCACCAGACTTTCGTAGGTCTTGCCGTTGACGGTCAATCTGATGTTGCGTTGGGGGGTCATGCGGCGGGTTCTCCTTCGGTTTGGAGCATAGCCTGCTCCAGGGCCCGGCGGACCATTACGCCGGCCACGTCCTTACGATATTGAGCGGAAGCGTGAATGTCCGAGATCGGGTCCAATGCGTCGGAAACTAGCCGGGCGGCCTCTTCCCGGTCCTCGGATCTCAAGGCGGCGCCGGAAAGATATTGCTCCGCGGCTTCCATCCTCATTGGTGTACCTCCGGCGCCGAATGTGGTGATTCGAGCCTCCCGGCAAATCCCGTTATCGTCGAGATGTAACATGGCGGCTGCTCCCACCAAAGCGAAGTCGCCATCGCGGCGGCATACTTCCTGGAACCCTAGCCGCCAAGGATCCCTGACACCTGGGATCCGCATCTGAGTTAGCAGTTCCACCGGCTCAAGGGCGGTGGTCAGGTGGTTCAAGAAGAAGTCCCTAGCCATGACAGTGCGTACCCCGCTGCTGCTGGCCAGGTCAAACTCCGTATCCAACGTTACGCATACGGCCGGAATCTCGGCGGCGGGGTCGCTGTGAGCCAGACTGCCTCCCACAGTACCCCGGTTGCGTATCTGGAAATGGCCGATGTAAGGGACGGCCGAAGCCAGCAAGGGAACTGTCTCACAGACCAGGGCAGACCGTTCTATCTCCCGCTGCCTGGTCATGGCGCCAACGGCCAGTCCACCATCTTGTCCAGGCGAGATATAAGACAAGCCGCCTACCCGGTTGATGTCGATCACAACTTTGGGGCGCACCAGCCGCATGTTCATCAGAGGCATCAGGCTCTGACCGCCGGCCAATATTTTGGCGTCGTCGCCGTATTGTCCGAGCAAGTCTAGAGCCTCTTCCGGAGAACTTGGGGCGTAGTAGTCGAATCTGACTGGTTTCATGTCTGACAGACCAGTTTAATCACGGATGGTTGTACTAGGCTGCCCAGTATGCTAGCGCAGACCTAACCGCTAAGAGTGAACTCTAGACCGAAAAACCGCTGCCGCCAGGCTTGGAAAGGCGACCATTTCTGGGCGTAGCTCAACCCTGGGAGTATAACCCGGCGCTTGTTCCGTCGCAAGGAAATTGTAATGGGGGTTCCGTCTTAGGGATGAGTTGCGGATTAAATACCGGCGTCTTCAGTAAACGTCATAACTTGCGCTGTTGACGTGGCGTTTGACATAACTTAACGGTATTAGACTCGAATGGTTGGCATAGTAGCAATCCCCGTCTTAAAATGCCATAAATTCGTTCGGAGATTAACGACATTTGCTCCGGATAAAGTGTTTGTTGGCAACCAACAAAAGTGGGACTCTTTTCTTAAAGGGAGATCAAGGGGATTTGGCGGCGTCGCTGGACACCCGGCGCTGCCGGTTGTAGCGTTGACGCCATTGTAAAGTCTGAGCTTTCACCTCTGTAAGCCGCGGAGTGATAATCGAGAGTTACGAAAGCTGATTTGACTATCAGCCAAGTGTTGCGGTGGTCACGCCTCTCAAAGTTGCCCACATTCTCCAGGATCACGTATTTAGGCCGGTGCTCTCTTAAAATTTCCGTGACATTGCCGAAGAGAGTCCCTCGGACTTCGTCTGCCCAATCAAGTTGATAACCTGCTTTGGAGAAGAGCTGACAAGTAAATCCTGCGCAAAGGACATCGTGTGAGGGGATCTTTACTGGATTAATCGCGCGAACTAAATTGGTCGGTGCTTAATGGAGTAGTCCGTTGAACTCTATCCCGGCACCGATGATCTCGATCTGCATGGACCTAACATCTGGGGCGTCGCTGCTGAATTGCACTCCGACAGTGATGTTGATCCCCCGTTTCACTTCTGGGGCACCTGGAACGTCGAAGCGGCTATCAAGGTGATCGCCTTCCATGTTCAGGTCCATGTGTTCGGCAATCCGCTCTTCCCCGTCATAAACGATAATCTCGTGCACTTTGGCGTGGGACCGGGTGCGGAAACTTATCAGAGCGGCCCCCACGCTGCTTTTGACACCGTCCACTACAGCCGGCGTGGGTATGGGGAAGTGCACCCAAGTGTTCTGCCCTTTAGAGCCTTCTATACGGACAAAGGGTCCAGTTGGTCGAACTGAAGTCACACGGTTCGGATACTCCACTTGCATGCTAGTTCCGTGGACCCAAGAGGTGAATTTAGAATCTGGCATTTCGCTTCTCCAACGGTTATTGCCGGTTAGGATTGCAAGAATGGAAGCAGAGCGCCTACGAAAGCTTCTGGGTTCTCAATCTGGGGAATGTGCCCCAATCCCGGCAGTACCACCTTCGAGGCGTTCACGATGTTGTTGTGAAGCAGTTCTTCACCGTCCCTCAGCCGATCCACTTCCCCATACATCACCATGGTGGCGGAAGCCTGAATTCTGGGAAGTCGGGACATGACGTCGTAGTGTGCCAACGACCGCATCAACTTGCCCACCCACACCCCCGCTTGGGCCCGGGTCTGGTTGGTCGCATCCACCCACTTGGGCTTGGGGTTGGCGAAGGTAGTAGAGGTTTTCAGCTCTTCCAGAGTCCGGGGTTTGGCGAGACCCTGGTCGTCGTAGCCACTGGAGGCGTCTTCAAGGCGTTGGGGCGCTGTCCTCACGTCCCACACCGGACATCCAACTAGAACCAGCTTGTCTAGCCGCTCCGGGAAACTGGCGGCCATTTCCGTTGCCAGTATGGCTCCTACCGAGTTGCCCACGTAGTGGCCGCGGTGGATGTTCAAAATCTGACAGGCGTGGTCAAGGGCGTTGGCGTAGTCGGGGATGTTGAAGTGCCGTGATGGCTTGTCTGATTCCCCGTGGCCCAGCATGTCGAAGGCATAGCAGGTGAAGTGCTGGCTAAGAGCGTCGATCACCGTGTGCCACGCCCAGGTCGACGTTCCAAGAGGATGAAGCATCACCAGGGGGTAACCGCTGCCCTGCTTGACGAAATGCATCTCGCCCTCTGGCGTTGGTACTCTGTCGCTGAGATCCCGTCTGACAAACATATTCGCTCCCGATGCCATATATATGTTTCGGAACTGACCAATCAATGTTGCCACCATGATGGCACTTATCAGTAGAGATTTCAATCATTCAATGCTGCGTCTAGTGCGTGTCTAAATTATAATTACAATATTAATTGTATTAATGACTTTAGTATGAATCTAAACAACACAGTGATCTCCAGCGCGGAGGCGGCCAAGATCCTAGGGATTCATCCCCTGTCGATACAGAAGTTTATCTATCGGGGCGTGCTCTCGGCAGATAAGATCGCAAACCGCTACTTGATATCCAGGGATGAACTGATGGAATTCGCCAAACCCTACAACCCGGATAGGGGCCGTCCTAGGACTAAACGGAGGTACACCAAAAGGAGCCCGGTATGGCAGGCCAGCTGAGAACAATGGTTTATAGCAGGGTCTCGACCGATGCGAAGGAGTGCGATGGGACATCCCTGGATACCCAAGAGAGAGACTCCCAAGAATACGCGGAAGCCAACGGATGGACCCAACTAGTGTCCATCAAGGATACCGCCAGCGGGGCCAGCCTGGACCGACCGGGTATCGAAAGGTTGCGGTTTCTGCTCCGACAGGGATCTGTGGACATGACAGTGACCTATGCTGTGGACCGGCTTTCCAGAACCCAGAACCTTATTGGTGTTCTGTTCGACGAGGTGGGCAGGCGGGTACTAAGCTCCAGTTCGTCACTGAAAAGTTTGAGGACACAGCCATTGGCCGGTTCATTCTTGCCGCACGCGCTTTCATCGGAGAGGTAGAGCGGGAGAAGATTGCCGAGCGGACCATGCGTGGCAAAGCGGAAAGGGCGAAGGCAGGGAAGATACCCCAGGGCGCTGGCATAGGCTGCTACGAATATACCTATGATAGAGAAACCGATACTAGGACAGATGCATTGGACGTCGCCGATTGACTGACTGCCGAACATCACCGACCTACGGCAGGCATGCCAAAGGATTGAAGACTGGGTGCTAACGCCTGATGGCGATGATGTCTCGCTTCTCCTCGACGCCCTACAAATAGAGGTGCATGCTGAAAAGGGACGTGGTGAGCTAAAAGGCTTAATCCCGGGTTTCGTACCGAGGAAAAGTGATTCCGATGTTTGTGCAGTGGTAGTCGCGGTTAACCTCAGCCTCGGGAAACGCCACCGCGCCCTTGATCGCTACGGCTTCTTTAGTGGCCGTAGCATTTACCCTCCGTATCGATAGAGTCCCCCGACGCCCTTCATCGTCTTGGTTGTCCGATTCGGTATTTACTCGCTCGTACTTAGACGACGACTTCACCCAAGGATCTTGGGTTGATTGGGGTGGGCATGGCTTGCAATTCAGGGAGGACTTTTTCGGCGAAGAGCCTGAGGCTCTTCTCGGCCTTCTCCCTGGGCATCCCACCGTACATCATGTGAATCACGACCTTCTCCATGCTGATGGTTTGCTGCATTGCCTTGATCTTCTCGATGATTGCTTCAGGGGTGCCGATGGGCTGGGTCGCGCGGCGGGCCGCGAGGCGGGCCTCCGCAGGGCTTATATCGGCGGTCTGACGCGCTAGGTATTCCTCGTAACCACGGATCCCTTCGTACCCTGGATTATTCCAATCGAAGTAGTGATGCTGGGCCGCGACGCCTTGGTTCTGGAAATAGACCCATCCTTCCTCGGCTTCCTCGGCAGTCTCAGCGCAATACATCCATAGCAGAGTGGTGGGCTGGTCCGGCGGTAGGTCGAGGTCCTTCCGGATCTTATTGAACCTCTGAACCTTGGCAATCATCTCGTCAACGTCGTCGCCCGCTACAAACATCTGACCAAGACCGTGTTCGGCGGCCAGTTTTGCCGACGCCTCCGTGGTAAACGCCACCTTGATATTCTTGGTGAGTTCGCCCTTGTGGCGGGCCTGGGGCCTGATCGAAGTAGGTGGAATATCGTAGACCTCGCCTTTAAACTCGAACCGCTCAGCGCCGTCGGAGGCCCTGATGGCATCAATCACATCATAGAAGTATTTGTGAGACTCCTCCATTGGATAACCGAGCGAAGCGTATTCGTGTGGCGAAATGCCACGCCCGATGCCAAGGTGGAGGCGCCGGCCCTTCAATAAGATGTCGAGCATGGATATCTCGCTGGCTAAACGTACCGGGTTCCACCATGGCGCCACAATCACTGCGGTACCCACATCAATGCGGCTGGTGCGCCCCGCCCAATAAGCCAGGTATTGCAATGGATTCGGCTGCATCGAGTAGGCAGAACCATAGTGTTCGGTCGCCCAGATCGAATCGAAGCCCAGGGGTTCGACCAGTTCCCCCATATAGAGGGTGTTATCCATGTTCTGGGCATCCGAAACGTCTGGCGGCCGATCATACTCGCCCTTCATCAACCGGTCCCAGTCACCTTGGTTATACCCAGTAACCATTACTCCACAATGCATCTGTTTCTTTCTCTCCCTGTTTCCTGAGCATGGGACAATCCCTGCCCATCCAAAAATTTTGATTAGCAGCGTCAGTATAACCGTTCGGCGGCGGCGCAGTCCCTTTATATCACTCTTAAATAGCCATCTCGGCAGGTTGAAACGCCACCAAAACCGCCACCCAGTGTTTCAAACTACCCTCCATATCCCAGTCCGGCGAACCTAAGATTGTTAAAATAAGTGCTAAATCTCACTGAAGCCAGTCCAGTACCTGGTAACGATGTGTTTTGTATGAAGCACCTGTTATGTCAGGAGTTTTTCGCTGGTGTTAAGTTTGTCGGGACCGTATGAGCGGGTGGCTTCGCATCACCATCGATGTGTTTATAGGCCGGGTTGGGAACCGACCTGACGAATTCAAAGACAACTACCGAAAGCCACCCAAAAGGAGAAGCGCTATGGCGAGGCGAATACCAATAGTTTCCAGGGACGAATTGTCTGCGGAGCACCAGGCGGCCTACGACGAGGTTGCGGGTATCCGGGGCCGTGCACCGGTCGGTGGATCTTCTTCGGTGCTGATACATAGCCCGGAGATGGCCGTTCAGGTTAACCAGTTGTCGGAATACTTGGGGGAGCAAAGCGACTTGCCCGAGAAGATCAAACAGTTGGCTGCCATCATTGCTGCCCGGTCCGATGGACTGTCAGTTCGTTTGGAACGCCCATGCCGCCGCTGGCCGGCGCGCCGGGCTTAGCGACGCCTTGGTGGATGCGACCCACGATACGACGCAGCTTCCGGCCGTGCCGGCCGACGAGTCGGCGGTGGTCAACTACGGGTTGGAACTGACGAGCCCTAACAAGGTGGGCCAGGAGACTTTCGATGCTGCGTGGAACCAACTCGGCGTACAGGGACTTGTCGAGTTCACGGAGACCATGGGCTATTTCAGATTGCTGGGAATTAACGCTAACGTTTGCATCATCGACCTACCGGACCTTCTTACTGAGCCGGTACTACCCAACTGAGGGAGTCGGGTCTGATGCTGTATGGGCGGCGGCAGCAGTCACTGACCCAGCGGGTGCTGGGAAAGAGCGGCTTGGGATGTCGCGGCGCAGGGTTGGCGCGATATCGCTTTGGAACAACTCTAGCGTTTCCCGGTGCTGCGCCGGGGTCAGGCCCGCCCCATCGGAATTGATATTCAGTACCTCGTGGGCCATCTGCTCGTGATAACGATGTATTTTCTCGATGATTTGCTGAGGGCTGCCAATCAACGCTGAACTGCGTTCTATCGCGTCTTCCAGGGAGTGGAACACTATGGGCATTCCCCCTCTACGCCACGCCGCTTGTCTCGCCTCAAAGATGGGCCGGTATGTGGCAACGGCTTCCTGGGAGGTCTTGGCGGCGTAGTATCCGGCCGTGCCCGCTCCAACCAAGGCGTCGGCCGGGTCACGGCCATGGGCCTCCCAACGCTCTCGGTAGTAACCGACCAGTGCAGCGTAAGGTTCTATGGGATTGGTGACGTTGGCCGAGAATAGCGGGTCACCCCACTTGGCGGCTAACTCCACCGAAGCCTCGCTGGTGGCACTGCCGTGCCAGATGCGGATCGGTTGCTGCAATGGCCGAGGCCAGGTTTCTGCTTCGTTCAGAGACGGGCGGAACTGGCCGGACCAGGTCACTTTTTCTTCCCGCCACAACCGCCGGAATAACTCGTATCCCTCCCGGTTGCGCTCCCATTGGTCCTCATTAGTCACATGGAATAGCTGGGCTTGGGCGGTGCCGTTCCCCTTTCCAATCATGATATCCAGCCGCCCGCCACTGAGGTGGTCCAGCGTTGCGTAGTCTTCGAACGCTCGCACCGGATCGAGCAAGCTCAATGTGGTCACTGCGGTAAACAACCTGATGGTCGAAGTCTGTGCGGCGATGTGGCTCAAGACGACGGGCGGCGATGAAGAAAGGAAAGGCCGCTCGTGGCGCTCCCCAACGCAGTACCCATCGAATCCTAGATCTTCAGCAAGGACTGCGTTGTTCACCACCGAGCGCAATCGTTCTGTGATGGAGGGCTGGACCCCGGTGACCGGGTCCGGTCCGTAGGGGATGAGAGTCATAGCCAGAAACTTCATAAGGAGCCTCCACTAGATCCTGTAGGAGTCTGATTATACTCAACGCCGAGGCTTGGAGGGCCGGGCAATCGGCCCGGCCCCAATCTCTTGACGCTTTCAACGGTTAAGCAAACTACGATGGCTAAGTAACCCGTTGACTAGGCCGAGATGGCGACGCCCGGCAATCGACACTTCTCCCACAGCCACTGCCGGTCTTCGTCGTCCAGCATCGGGCTGATGGTGTTCCAAACTTCCTGGTGGTAGTCCCCTAGCCAAGATGTCTCGGCGATCGACATCTGATCCCAGTCGATCAAGGAGTTGTCGAAGGGGATAAGAGTCAAGGTGTCCAGGCGCAGCCAACGCTTGCCGTCTGGATGAGCCGGCAGTTCATCGTCGGTGGTCACTACATAGAGGTTCTCAAGGCGCACTCCGCCCCATCCCGCTTCGTAGTATCCCGGTTCATTGGAGACAATCATTCCCACTCTCATTGGTTCATCTACACCCCGGGGAGCGATGCGCTGTGGCCCCTCATGGACGTTGAGGAACGCGCCAACTCCATGACCGGTGCCGTGGCCGTAGTCCAATCCAGAGTTCCAAAGGTGGGTCCTCGCCAGTGCATCCAGAGCGATACCACCGGTGCCTTCAGGAAATTTCTGCATCGCCAGGTTGATGTGGCCGCGTAAGACTTTCGTATAGACCTGCTTCTGCCGCTCGGTCGGAGTGCCTACGATAACGGTGCGGGTATCGTCCGTCGTGCCGCCTAGCATCTGAACGCCAGAGTCCACTAAGAACATCTCTCCGTCCCGCAGCAGTGTATCCGGGTCGGCATCGGCATAGTGGACGATAGCCCCATTAGCGCCGGCCGCTGCGATGGTTGTGAAACTCAGGTCGTAGAACCCGTCCTCGCTGGAGTACTCCTTATGGAGCAGATCACTGTAGTCAAGTTCACTTACGGTTTGCCCGGAGTTAATTCTGTCTTCCAAACCCTTGAAGCTGCGAATTTTGGCGGCGGCAGCGTGGCGGTGAGAATCCCGGCTGGCGGCAATTTCGGAATCGTTCTTGATGGCCTTGAGCATCACGATTGGATTGGGCTTTTCATGTACTTTTTGCTCTTCGCTAATCAGCAAGCGAGTAGCCATGGTCGTTCCGCTGGGGTCGAGCCACACTACGCCTGATGCTTGGCCGCCGGCTAGTTGCATAGATTCTACATATGCCTCATAGGGCCAAAAGTCGACCAGTGAACCTAGTGCGTTCTGGACATCCGCAGGGGGCATATTACGCACGAAGCAGGTTGCCTGTTCCATGTCCATCACCATATAGGATTCGAACATTGGGTTAAACGCGATGTCGGTGCCCCGCAGGTTGGTTACCCAGGCAATCTCGTCCAACTTGGTCAGGACCAAGAGGTCTGCGCCCGCATCCGCCATCTCCTTGCGCACGTTTGAAAGCTTTTCAGCCACGCCGCTGCCGGTGACACTCTCCGGAAGGGAGTAGATAGGATCCGCTGGAGGAGCCGGTTGATTTTCCCAAACGGCGTCAACCAGATTGTCATCGATGGGGACCATTTTGGAATCGGGCGAATGAAGCGCTCCCGAATATGCGGCATGGGCCTGCATCGACACAACGAACGGGTCGAAGCCCACGCGGATGCTGCCACGCTCCTTCTCCATCTCGGAGAGCCATTGGCTCAGGGTATGCTCTCCACTCAAGCCAAGCTTGTGGATACGAAAGTCGGATAGATCCACCTCTTCATCGGCCTGCAGGTAGTACCGGGAATCCACGAATAAATGGTTGCCTTCAGGGCAGATTATCGCATCCCCAGCAGAACCTCTGAATCCGGTGATGGCCGTCCTTCGACGGCTATATTCCGGGGTGTATTCGTTCAGATGGTTGTCGGAGGAGAGCACCAGATACGCATCCACCTGGGACTCTTTCATCCGCTGGTATAGCCCCTCTAGCCGGCCGGAGAGCCCTTCCTGATTATCAGCCATCGTAGTCGCAACTCCCAATGAAGATTGCCGGATATCCTACCCATTCTACCCCGCTACTTGTTGGCGAAGGTAGCCCTACGTTGTCGTTAGAAATACACTTTACAAGGATCATCCTGTTGTGAAGCTTTCCAAACCTATGAGGCCTGATTGTCGGCCAAGAATTCCAGAATAACTTGGGCCAACTCCTCAGGTTTATGGTAGCCGATGTCGTGCACCGTCTCAGGTATCCAGCGAACCCGGCTGTTCTTGATCGATTGTTCGGCGTCGGAGACTCTTTCTTGCTTTACCAAGGCCCGCTCGCTAGCAGCGCTTTGGGGAGCCGGTCCGGCTGGGATGATTACCGTTGGACAAAGGACATTGGGGTAGGCCTCCGATGCCGGTTCATCCCACATGGCGTGCATCACTTGGATGTGATTCTCCGGGCGTAAGATGTCCTGCATCGCCCCGTCGGCATCTTCGTACACCATGGTTTGTACTATTCGCTCAACCTCGTCGCTCCAGCAGAAGGACAACTGGTTCCGCAAACGGTCCAGAAACTCTTCCCTTGTCCCGGATATATTCCGAGGCCGCGACCTGGCTTTGACGTCTTCCCAGTTTTCTTTGACACCCGAAACGCGAGAGGTGCCGCCGTCGATGAGTCCCAACGCCGTCACTCGGTCTTGAGCGCGCGCGGCGACATTCAGCGCTACGGTGGCGCCCCAGGAATGTCCGAACACCGCCGCCTTGGGGATGTCCAACAGATCCATCAAGCCCACGACGTCCTGGGTCAAGGTCCCCCAATCGTAGCCATCTGGCGCCTGAGTGGTCTGACCGTGGCCGCGTTGGTCCGGGGAGATGATACGGCAATGATTCCTAAGATGGGGAGAGACTAGATCGTACCAGTTCGCCGAGGAAGCCAGGCCGTGCAGCAGTACCGCAGGTTTACCCTGACCGCCCCAGTCCAGATATCGGACTCGCAGGTCTCCAATATCGGCCCAACATTCTGATGGTTCCGAGCCGTTGAGGCTGTTCAATATAAGCTCCTTCTAAGAGGCGTAACTCGGATATGACTAACGTTGGAGGACGTACTTGTCGACGCTTTGGTCTATCGTCAGACCCAGATAAATATCACCGTGGGCATCCACTTCAAGGCCGTGGGCATGGCGAATGGGCCAGCGCTCTAACACGTTGCCGTCACCGTCCCAGACGCTTACGTGGTCGTCGCCGGACTCGTCGGCCTGCTCTGCTATATAGAATATCCCTTCACTATCTCGGACTATGTTGTCGGGACCACCCATGCCGGTCCACATGGTGATGAATTCTCCTTCCGGAGAGAAAATCTGAACCCGGCGATTGGTCCTGTCGCAAACGTACACCTTGCCCTCTGGGTCCACCAAAAGACTGTGTACCAAGTGGAATTCCCCAGGCGCTTCCTTGCCGGGTTGTCCCCACGAATTTATGAGAGTGCCATCTTTGCTGAACCGGTGCACCCGGGCGTTCCGGTAGCCATCGGAAACATAGAGGTCGCCGGATGGGCTGGTAGACAACTCGGTGCAGTAGTTGAAGGGGCCGGCAGCCCGGGGACACAGGTCGCCAGGTTTCTCGCATCCGGTATCGGAGAAAACGCCTCTTTTTCCAATCACCTGAAGAGGCTTTCC